>Ga0334722_10002476_pt1 | contig 20894 bp, 21 predicted proteins | sample C3_bottom_MG_FD_207210 | JGI IMG/M metagenome (GOLD analysis project Ga0334722, IMG submission 207210) | Sediment microbial communities from Yellowstone Lake, YNP, Wyoming, USA - C3_bottom | ecosystem: Environmental > Aquatic > Freshwater > Lake > Sediment | place: USA: Wyoming | collected... | reverse complement strand
GCGCGGCGTGCGCCGCCGTGGCTGCGCCGATGATGCCACCACCGATGACGAGGAGGTCGAACTGCCGGGAGGCGAGCCGGTCGAGGGATTCCCCGTGGCGTCCACTCGCTACACCGTGATGGGATTCGCCCACGCCTTCCTCCCCACGGCGTCCGTGACCTCGACGCGGACGTGCCGCGCGGCAGGAGGGATCTCGAGCCGCGCGTGGACGATCAACCCCGCGTCGTCGGTGCCGAGTGCGCGGCCCGCGTAGACGTAACCGAGCCGGCCGGCGTTCACGGCCGAGCCGATCGACTTGCCGGAGACGAGCGTGATCGAGCGGCACGGGCTGCACCTCACCTCGACCGCGCCCCCGGCGCACGTCACGTCCTTCAGGAGAGGACCGGCTGAGGAGTAGGACGTCCCGGTCGTAAGCGCGGCGAGGACGGCCTCGGCCGTGCGCTCCTCCGCGCGAACCCACGTCCAGGCGAGATCGGAGTCGAAGCCGGGATGGTGGGAGTCGTCGCTCGCAATCGCCGGGCAGAGCCTGCCGGCCTCGGCCAGCTCGTCCCAGTGGACGGCGGAGAGCCCACGCCCGACCTCGAGCTCGCAGCCTGCGTTGTAGACCTCGATGCCCGCGACGTTCGGCGGCAGCTCGAGCGTGCCCGGCGTAACACCGGTCCAGTACGGATGCGCGAGATACGCGACGCCGCCATGTTGCTCGATCCAGTCGGCCGTGCGCACGAGGTCGCCGTAGTCCTCCGCGAGCGCCTTCAGCTCAGCCGCCTCGCACGCCAGGCCGAAGCCGAGAACGTGTCCGTCGCGCGCACCGGGAAGGATGCAGTTGAGCTCGACGCTCGGCACGACGAGCATGCGCTCGGCCCGCGCTTCCGTCCGCTTCCAGTGGTCGGTGACGGCAAGAACGTCGTACCCGGCGCGTTCGTAGTGGCTCGCCAGCGCGTCGGGGGCAAGCTCGCCGTCCGACTCGGTGGTGTGCGCGTGCAGCGCGCAGCGGAGCCATTCCCCGTCCGTACACCATGGTTGCCAGTTGATGAAATCGCCGTCTCCGCCTTGCATTTCGACGTGCACCCTATTGCAACTGACACGACACCCTCCTAGGATCGGTGCCCTCTACCCCAGGAGGGACAATGGAGGACTATCAAGAGCAGGAATACGAGTTCCTGCGCAAGTTGGAGGAAGAGCAGCTCGACCGCCGCAAGCTGCTGAAGCGGGGCCTCGCCGCCGGCGCGGGCCTGACAATTCTCTCGCTCCCCGAGGCAGCGCTGGCCGCTCGCAGGAGCGTTCTCGCAACCCCGCCGCTCAGAGGCCGCGACATCTCGATGGCCGAGCTCGTCAAGGAGGCGAAGAAGGAAGGCAAGATCAACGTCATCGCCTTGCCGGACGACTGGGCGAACTACGTCGAGGTCAAGAGCACGTTCAAGAAGAAATACGGGCTCGAGCTCGCCGACGAGGACCCGCAGGCCAGCTCGGGCGCTGAGGTGCAGGCCATCATCTCCCTCAAGGGCCAGAGCCGCGCCCCGGACGTCGTCGACGTCGGCCCCGGCTTCGCAGTCGGGCCCGCGAACGATGGGCTCTACGCGAGGTACTACAACACCAACTTCAAGACGGTGCCGCGCGCGATGAAGGACGGCCGCGGCTTCTGGACGGGTGACTACACGGGCGTGATCGCGTTCGGAGCGAACCTGAGTGTCGCCAATAGGGTGCCGACGAGCTGGGCCGACGTGCTCAGCTCGGACTTCAACGCCAAGATCGCGTTGAATGACGACCCGCGCAAGGCAAACGCCGCGTTCTCGGGTGTTTTTTCGGCAGCCCTCGCAAACGGCGGCTCGCTCAGCGACATCACGCCGGGGATCGACTACTTCGCCAAGTTGGCGAAGGCGGGCAAGTTCCAGCCGATCAACGTGACACCGCAGACCGTTGCCTCGGGACAAACACCGGTGACGATCGACTGGGACTACAACCAGCTCGGCTACAAGAAGACGTACACGAACTTCAAGTGGGACGTGACCATCCCGAAGACCGGCGCGTATGCCGGGTACTACTGCCAGGCGATCAACGCGACCGCGCCGCACCCGTGGGCTGCACGGCTCTGGGAAGAGTTCCTCTTCTCCGATCAGGGACAGCTGCTCTGGCTCAAGGGCTTCACACACCCGGCGAGGTTCAACGACCTCGTCAAGCGCAAGGTCGTCCCGAAGGCGCTGATCGATGCGCTGCCTTCCGCCGCCCTCTACGCAGGGGCGAAGGTCGCGAGCCTGGGCCAGATCACGAAAGCGAAGGCGATCGTTGCTGCGCAGTGGGGCCCAAAGGTCCTCGGCGCCTAGGACACCTGGTTACCGCGGAATCCGCTGACGTCGAACGGCCGGGCCCGAACGGGTCCGGCCGGCGGCGCCTGCCGCTTGCCTGGCTCGGCGTTGTCCCGTTCTTCGCCTACGCGTTCGCGTTCCTACTGCTTCCGTCGGCCGTCGTCCTCATCGGTGCCTTCCAAGACGGCGAGGGCGGCTACACCACCAAGAACGTCTCCGAAGTCATCCACACGCATCAGTATCTCAACGCGTATCGCACGAGCATCGAGATCAGCCTCGTCACCGCTGTGGCCGGTGGTCTGCTCGGCCTCCTGATGGCCTACGCCGTCGTACGGGCGGGCACGCCGCGCTGGATCAGACCAACGCTGACGACGTTCTCCGGCGTCGCCGCCAACTTCGCCGGCGTGCCGCTGGCCTTCGCGTTCATCGCCACGCTGGGCACGCTTGGCATCGTGACGAAGTTCCTGGACGAGCACCTGGGCTTCAACCCCTACCAGCACGGGTTCTCGCTGTTCACGTTCACCGGGGTCTGCCTCGTGTACCTGTACTTCCAGATCCCGCTGATGATCCTCGTGATCGCCCCCGCCCTCGACGGCTTGCGGGTCGAGTGGCGCGAAGCCTCGGCGAACCTCGGTGGTAACGACATCCACTACTGGCGGCACATCGGCCTGCCGGTCCTCCTGCCCTCGATCATCGGCGCCGTTGTCCTGCTCTTCGGCAACGCGTTCTCCGCCTACGCGACCGCGTACGCGCTGACGGGAGGTGCCGTAAACCTCGTGCCGCTGATCATCGGCCAGAACATCGGCGGCGACGTGCTCTCGAACCCACATCTGAGCGAGGCGCTGGCGTTCGGCATGATCGTCGTGATCGCCGTTTCGATGGTGCTCTATGCGCTGCTCCAGCGGCGGGCGTCCCGGTGGATGCGGTGAGGCGACCACGCTTGTCCGTCTCCTCCGTGGTCTGGCTCACGCTGGGCACGGCGTACTTCGTCATCCCGCTTGTCGCAACACTGCTCTTCAGCCTTCAGAGCGGCAAGAACTTCAGCTACAACCTCAGCGCCTACGGCCAGGTCATCCACGACCATCAGTTCTGGAAGACGTTGCGCCTGTCCTTCGTCCTGTCGGTCGAGACGATCGTGATCAGCCTGGTCCTCCTCGTGCCGACCGCGTACTGGGTTCACCTCAAGCTGCCGCGGCTGCGCCCGTACATCGAGTTCCTCACGATCCTGCCCTTCGTGGTACCGCCGATCATCCTCGTCGTCGGGCTGCTCAAGCTCTACAACGGCACCGTGCACGCGCCAATCTGGTTTCTCGAGAGTCCGTACACGTTCCTCGTCTCGGCGTACGTCGTCCTTTCCTTCCCGTATGTCTACCGCTCGCTCGACGCGGGGTTTCGCGCGATCGACATCCACACGTTGACAGAGGCATCACAGAGCCTCGGGGCACCGTGGCGGACGACGCTCGGGCGCGTGATCCTCCCGAACATCCGCGCGGCGGCACTCGGCGGAGCGTTCCTCACCCTCGCGATCGTGATGGGTGAGTTCACGATTGCGAGCCTTGCGCTCTTCAGCACGTTCCCGACCTACATCAACCTCGTCAACTCCGAAAAGGTGTACGAGGCGGCCGCGCTCTCGCTCATCAGCTTCGGCATCACGTGGGCCGCCATGCTCGGGTTGCTCGCAGTCGGTGGAGGACCCGGACGACGACGCGCCGCAGCAGGAGCGGCCGACTGATGCCTGCGCACGTCGAGCTTCGGCAGCTACGCCGTTCCTTCGGCTCCGTCGTCGCGCTGCAGGGGATCGACATCACGCTCGAGACGGGAGAGTTCGTCTCCCTGCTGGGGCCGAGCGGATGCGGCAAGACGACGGCACTTCGGCTCGTCGCCGGCTTCGACCGGCCCGACTCGGGCAGCATCGTGGTGGACGGCAAGGACGTGACCCGCGTACCGCCCAACCATCGCGACATGGGCATGGTCTTCCAGGCCTACAGCCTGTTCCCCAACATGACGGCAGAGCAGAACGTCGAGTACGGACTGAGCATCCGGCGCCGGCCGAAGGCAGACAGGCGGAAGCGCGTGGCGGAGCTGCTCGAGCTCGTCGGGCTCGGGCATGCAGGAAAGCGCTACCCGTACCAGCTCTCGGGCGGCATGCAGCAGCGCGTCGCACTCGCCCGGGCGCTCGCGATCGAGCCGAGCGTCCTGCTGCTCGACGAGCCGCTCTCGGCCCTGGATGCGAAAGTGCGCGTGCAGCTGCGAGAGGAGATCCGCCGCATCCAGCTCGAGCTCGGCATCACGACGCTCTACGTGACCCACGACCAGGAGGAGGCGCTTTCGATCTCCGACCGCGTCGCGGTCATGTACGGGGGCAAGATCGAGCAGATCGGGTCCCCTGCCGAGATGTACGGCAACCCGGCATCCCCCTTCGTCGCGGAGTTCATCGGCACCATGAACCGACTCGTCTCGACCGTCGCGGCCGACGGCACGGTCGACTACAACGGGGTCAGACTTCAAGTCGACGCGGCCCGCGGCCTGCCGCCTGGCGAGCGCGTGCTCTGCCTAGTCCGACCGGAAACGGTGGACGTACGCATCGCCGATGCAAGCCGCGTGGAGGGCGCTCTCGCTGGTGAGGTTGTTTCCCGCATCTTCCTCGGGAGCGTCACCCGCGTGCGAGTCGAGGACGGGGAGCGTAACCTCGTCGCCGATCTCTCCACGACGCAAGCGGCACCGCTCGCTGTCGGTACGAAGGTCGTCGCAAACTTCCCGGCGGACAGCGCGCGCCTGCTCAGCCTGGCTGAGGAGCCAGCGCACGCCGTGCCAGATCTGGACGATCAGTGAAGATCCCGTCGACGCCGAGCTCAGCGAGCTCGCGCAACCGACTCTCGTCGTTGACCGTGTAGACGGTCGTCGCCAGACCGAGCGCCCGCGCCTTGGCAACGCCGCGCCTCGTCACCCGCGGGTCCCAGAAGCCGGCGCCCCAGGCATAGGTCGACGCGACTCGAATGGAGACGCCGAGGCCGACGTGCTGGATCAGGCGAAGCTCGGGGCGCTGCCGCTTCATCTCGAGTAGCGCCTGACGCTCGAAGGAGATGACGACATCGTCGCGACCAAGCACCGCGGCCGTCCGCGTCACGAAACCACCTCGCCGGTAGAGATGAGCCCCCTTGAGCTCCGCCATGACGCCGATCCGACCACGGGCGAGGTCGAGAACCTGGTCGAGCGTCGGGATGCCGACCTCTCGCAGCTCCGCGACCGGACGGCGCCGAAGCGGCCCGGTCAGCGGTGTCAGCCGGTCGAGATCGAGGTCGTGGAAGACGACCAGTTCGCCGTCCACAGACATCTGGACGTCGAACTCGACATAGTCCGCGCCAAGGGCGATCGCGCGTTCGAACGCGGGCAGCGTGTTCTCCTGCTCGTCCCACGACGCACCGCGGTGCGCGATCACCCATGTCATCCGCGCCGTGTCATCCGAGCAGGCGGTGCAGGAGCTCGACGTCGATGCCGTCGACGAGCTCGTCCGCCCGCCGGAGGCGCTCGTCGGGAAGCGTGCCCTTCACCGCGAAGCACCGTACGCCGGCGTCCTTCGCCGCGGCGACCCCGGCCTCGGTGTCCTCGAACACCGCGACCTCGGCCGCCGTGATTCCGTCACCGAGCCGCTCGACCAGCAGCTCGTAGCTCTCCGGGTGCGGTTTTCCGTTCGATACGTCGTCGGCGGTGACGATCGTCGTGAAGAGATCGGCGATGCCGGCCGCCTCGAGCACCGGCACGATCTCCTCCCGGTAGGCGCCGGAGACGACAGCGACCGGAACGCGCCCCGCCGCATACCGCACGGCCTCGCGGAGTGTCGGCGTGACGGTCCGCCCGTCTGCCACGGCGACCTGGTAACGACGAATCCGCTCTGCGACGAGCGACGCGAGCTCCTCACCGTCGACGCCGAGCCAGCCTCCGATGATCGCCTCCTCTGTGTTGCCGGCAAGCGTGCCGTAGTAGTCCGCCTCCGTCATCGGTCGACCGTGCTCGGCGAACAGCCGCTCGTAGATCGCGCACATGATCGGCTCGTCCTGGGAGAGCGTCCCGTTGAAGTCGAAGGCGACGGCTCGGACAACGGAGGAAACGGCGGGCATCGGCCGGCCATCGTACGCTGCCTCGACGATGCCGGCTCTCGCTTTCGGGTTCGCCCTCGGGGCGGCGTTCCTCCACGCGTTCTGGAATCTGCTGCTCGCGCGCGCCCGCGATCCCGAGGGAGCAACGGCAGTCGCGCTCGTCTCGTCGGTCCTGGTCTTCGCACCGGTGACCGCGATCGTCTGGAAGGTCGAGGCGAGCGTGTGGCCCTTCATCGTGGTCACCTCGCTTCTCCAGCTCCTCTACTTCGTGCTCCTTGCAACGGCGTACACGAAGGCCGAGCTGTCGATCGTCTACCCGATCGCCCGCGGGACCGCGCCTGTCCTTGTCTTGATCGTGGGCGTCGTCGCGCTGGGCGCCGGAGCGTCCGCCGCACAGGCGGCGGGCGTGTGCCTCGTCGGATTTGGCGTGATCCTCGTCCGCGGACTCCGGGGCCACGCCGACCTCGTCGGAACTGGATTCGCCCTCGCAATTGCATCGACGATCGCCGCCTACACGCTCGTCGACAAGCGCGGGATCGAGCACGCAGGTCCGATTCCCTACCTGGAGCTCGGAATGCTGCCGGCGTCGTTGGGCTACGCCGCGCTCGTGCTGGCACGACGCGGGAGGGCTCCCATTCGAGCCGAGCTGCGGCTCGCTCCCGTCGTGGCGGGCATCACGTCTTTCGGCGCCTACGTGCTCGTGCTTGCAGCCCTGTCCCGCGCATCCGCGGCATCGGTCGCGGCAGTGCGGGAGACGAGCATCGTGATCGCCACTGCAGCGGCCGCCCGAATCCTGCGCGAGCGTGTCGACAAGACGCGGCTCGTCGGCGCCGCGGTCGTCGTCGCCGGGGTCGGGCTCGTCAGCCTCGGCTGACACCCCTGCACAAAGAGGCGCCGTCCTGATTGGATTGGGGGTACACGGCGGCGAGGAGGGTGTGTGACTGCGGCAGTCGAAGAGTCGAGGACGTTTGTCCGCCCGGACGGCAAGGAGAAGGTAACCGGGATCGGCCGCTACACGGCCGACCTCACCTTGACAGGCCAGCTCCACGCGAAGTTCCGCTACGCCGACCACACGCACGCGCTGGTCAAGCGCATCGACGTCTCGAAGGCGCGGGCGCTACCGGGCGTCCTCGCTGTCCTGACGCACGAGGACGTGCCCGATGTCCTCTACGGCGGCATGGTCAAGGACCGGAGGCTGTTCGCGAAGGAGAAGGTGCGTTTCGAGGGCGACATCGTCGCGGGGGTGGCCGCAACGACCGCCGAGATCGCCGAGCGTGCAGCCGCTTTGATCGAGGTCGAGTACGAGCCGCTACCGCCGATCCGAGACTTCGAGGCCTCGATGGCCGACGACGCAGTGCTCGTCCACCCCGACTGGGAGGGGTACGACGCCGCGGATGTGCTGCTCCGCAAGGGCAACAGGCTCGGCTACTCGACGATCGTGAAGGGTGACGCCGACGCGGCGATGGCGAGTGCCGACGTCGTCGTCAAGAGCCGCTTCGTGACCGACCCGGTCCAAGGCGTCCCAATCGAGCCGCGGGCGGTCATCGCACAGTGGAACGGTGATCGCGTCACCGTCTGGTCGTCGACGCAGGTTCCCTACGCCGCCCGCGCCGGGGTCGCGCACGTGCTGCAGATCCCCGAGTCGCACATCCGCGTGATCGTGCCGTTGCTCGGCGGCGGCTTCGGAGCAAAGTGCGACTTCCACTTCGAAGGGCACGTCGCCGCGCTCGCGCGGGCGGCCGGCCGCCCGGTGAAGCTCGTCTTCTCGCGGCGCGAGGAGTTCTTCGCAGTCGGTCATCGCCGTGAGGGAATGGTGATCGAGCTCGAGACCGGCGCGCGCAAGGACGGCACCCTCGTGGCGCGGCGAGGCCGACTCGTGCTGGACAAGGGTGCCTACTGCGGAGAGGGCGGGTTCTTCGCGCAGATGGCGGCGATGCACGCGCTCGGCCCGTACGAGATCGAGACGGTCAACCTCGAGTCCTTTCTCAACTACACGACCAACCAGCCCTCCTCCTCGATCCGCGCGCCAACCGCTCCGCAAGTGTGCTGGGCGCTCGAGCAGCACATGGACGAGCTCGCGGAGGCGCTCGGCATGGATCCCGTCGAGCTCCGCCGGCACACGCTCGTCGAGGAGGGCTCCGAGACACCGACTGGCCAGAAGCTCGAGAACATCGCCATGAAGGAGACGCTCGACCAGGCTGTCGAGCTGATCGGGTACGGGCAGGAGCTCCCTCCCGACGAGGCGATCGGCGTCGCCTGCGGCTGGTGGCCGTGCTTCGCTGCTAACGCGGGCGCGTATGTGAAGCTGAACCCCGACGGGACGGGCACGATCGTCACGGGCGCGCAGGAGAACGGCACCGGCGCCGTGATGGCGATGCCGACGTACGTGGCCGAGGAGCTCGGGATGAAGCCCGAAGATTTCTCGATGCTCTACCAGGACACCGATGCCGCGCCGTGGGACATGGGCTCGTGCGGCTCGCAGACGACCTTCAACAGCGCCCGCGCGGTGATCGCGGCGGCCGGCGACCTGCGCGACCAGCTGCTCGACGCTGCCGCCGACCGGCTCGAGGCGGCCCGGGAAGACCTGGAGCTCGTCGAGGGCTGCGTCCGCGTCAAGGGCTCGCCGGAGAAGACGGTGACGATCGTCGATCTCGCCGGCTCGGGGAACTTCCATGGGAAGGGGTCCGGTGAGCTACCCGAGGCGCCTCCGGCACCCGCCGAGGGCTGCGTCGGACGGATCGGGCTCGAGTCGTTCCACGCGCCTCAGCTGATCGCGCATGCGGCCCGAGTCAAGGTCGACCGCGAGACCGGCGTCGTTCGCGTCCTCCAGGTCGCCGCAGCGCACGACTGCGGGCGGATCCTCAACAAGATCGGAGCCGACGGCCAGGTCTACGGCGGCGTCGTGATGGGGATCGGTCAGGCGCTCTCGGAGGGGACGCAGCTAGACGACGACGGCCGCCACCGGAACGCGCATTTGCTCGACTACAAGCTCGTCACCGCCTCCGACGCCCCACAGATCGACGTCGCCTGGATCGAGACCGACACGCCGAACGCCGGCCCGAAGGGCTCCAAAGGCGTCGGCGAGCCGCCGTGCGTGCCCACGGCGGGAGCTATCGCCAACGCGATCGCGAAGGTCGTCGGCGAGCGGGTGCGTGCTCTGCCGATGACGCCCGAGCGCGTCTGGGAGGCAGCACGATGACGACGGCGTTCGTCACGGCCGCTTCCATCGACGACGCGGTGCAGGCGATGGCGGGCGGCGCGCGTCCGGTCGCCGGCGGCACCGACCTCGTCGTGGGCGCCCGGCAGGGAAAGGCGCCGCTGCCGGACAGCCTCGTCGCGATTCACCGTATCGACGAGCTACGCGGCATCGAGTCGCTGGACGGAGTGCTCCGGCTCGGCGCCCTCACGACTCATCAGGACGTCACCGAGCACCCTGTCGTCCTCGCCCGGCTGACCGCTCTCGCAGATGCGTCGGCAATCGTCGGCTCACACGCGACGCGCGCGCAAGGGACGATCGGCGGCAACGTCATGAACGCCTCTCCCGCGATGGAGACGGGCGGGCCGCTGATCTGCTTCGATGCAACCGTCACGCTCCACGGGGCGAACGGCGTGAGGTGGGTCGCTGCGGCCGATCTCTTCTCGGGGCCTGGCCAGACGACCGCGCACCCGGACGAGCTGCTGACCGTGGTGGACGTGCCTCTCCCGCCGGAAGGCACGGGGAGCTGCTACCTGCGGCTCGAGTACCGTCGCCAGATGGAGATCGCGGTCGTCGGCGTCACCGCCGTGATCACCTTCGACGAGGGCCAGGTCGCAGACGCGAAGGTCGCGATCACAGCACTCGCGCCGACGATCCGCCGCGTGCCCGAGGCCGAGGCGGCGCTCGTAGGCACAGACGGTGCTGGCGACGCCGCCGAGGCCGCAGCGCAGGCCGCGGCTGCAGCGGCGGAGCCGATCTCGGACGTGCGCGCCTCGGAGTCGTACCGTCGGGCCATGGCCGCCGTGATCGCGCGCCGCGCGATCGAGGTGGCCGTTGGGCGCGCCTGGGGTGAGACAGTCTCCGTCCCGGCCAGCCCGGCGCTGCACGGAGGGCTCTCGTGAGGATCGCCGCCACGCTCACGGTCAACGGCGTCGCCTACCCAGTCGAGCTCGAGCCGGGCACGAGCCTGCTCTACGCCGTCCGCGACGCAGTCGGTCTGACCGGCTCGAAGGAGGGCTGCGACGACTCCGAGTGCGGCGCCTGCATGATGCTGCTCGACGGCAAGCCCGTGAACTCGTGCTCCTACCTCGCATTGCAGGCGGAGGGAAGCGAGATCACGACGATCGAGGGCCTCGCGTCGGGCGACCAGCTGAGCCCGCTGCAGACCGCGTTCCTCGAGCACGGCGGCGTCCAGTGCGGCTTCTGCACGCCGGGGATGCTGATCTCGGCGACGACTCTGCTCGAGTCAAACCCGAGCCCGAGCGAGGACGAGGTGCGGATCGCGCTGAGCGGCAACCTCTGCCGCTGCACCGGCTACGACGGCATCGTGAAGGCCGTGCTGGCCGTAGCCGCGTCGTAGGACCGAAGATCGGGGTCAGACCGGAAGGTCTGACCCCATGCTTGCGCGGCGACGCTCTCACGCCCAGGGCAGCGTGTCCCAGCCGGACGGGCGTACCGGCTCCGGGGGAGCGAACGCAGCGTACGCCTCCTTCGGCTTGGTCGTCCCGACCTCGACTCCGGCGCCGTGGCGGAGCGCAAGCTCGGAGCGCGGGTAGAGGATCTTCTCATCCTCCTCGCGCGCTCCGACCATGAGGATCGCGCACGGCCCTTCGCCCGCGCCCACGAAGACATGCTCGGTGCCTGGCGGGCAGTGGACGAAGTCCCACGCGCCGAGCTGGCGCTCCTCGCCCTCGACCAGGAGGATGCACTCACCGGCGAGAACGAGGAAGTGCTCGTCCACCGACTCGGAGTGGTAGTAGCAGTTCGGCTGGCCGGGCTGGAGCACGCAGATGTTGATGCCGACCCCCGCGAACTCGTGCTCCTCGGATTCGAACCGGCAGTCCGCGCCGAAGACCGGGTGATCACTCCAGGCTGTGTCGCGCACGTTGACGACGAACCATCCGCCCGTCGCAGGTGCAAGCCCGTTCGGGCCCTGCTCGAGCTTCGCCTCGGCGGGCATCAGTGGCCCCTAGAAAAGGCGTTCCGGTAGATCTCCTCGTAGCCGGCGACGTCGACCTCGCGCGGGTTGCCGATCGTCTGCGGATCCTCGAACGCGATCCGCGCCAGCATGGGGATCTCCTCCTCGGAGAAGCCGAGCTCGCTCATCGTCGGGATGCCGACGTCGTCGGTGAGCCGGTGGAGCTCCTCTACCCCCGCCATCGCCGCTGCGGTCTTGTCCATCCCGAACACGTCGACACCGAGCGCTTGCGCGATCCGCGCATAGCGCTCCGGATCGGCCGGAACGTTGTACTCGCAGACCGGCCCGAGCACGCGCGCGGTCAGCGCGCCGTGTGGGCAGTCGTGGACGCCGCCCGCGGACTGGCTCATCGCGTGGGCGGCGCCGGCGCTCTCGATCCCGTAGGCCATCCCGCCGAGCGTGGCTGCGTGCGCCATCTGCGTCCGTGCCTCGAGGTTCGAGCCGTCCTCAACCGCCGAGCGCAGCCAGCGGGTGACGAGCTCCATCGCGTACAGCGCGACCGCGTCGTTGAACGGCTGGTGGTAGTCGCACGTGTAGCACTCGATCGCGTGCGAGAGCGCGTCCATACCCGTCGCGGCCGTGACCGAGGGCGGCAGGCCGAGCATCAGCTCGGGATCGATGAGCGCGACATGTGGGCCGATCAGCGGCGTCCCCCCGACGTTGAACTTGATCTGGCGGTCGTGGTCGGTGATGACCGCCCAGAGCGTCACCTCGCTGCCGGTCCCGGCGGTGGTCGGGATCGCGACAAGCGGAGGCACGCGATGCTCGATCGGGTCGTGACCCCACTCGTACTGGAGGATCGAGCCGCCGTGGCGCGCAACGACTCCGATCGACTTGGCCGTGTCGATCGACGAGCCGCCGCCGAGACCGACGAGGCCGTCACAACCCTCTGAGGCATAGATCTCGGCGCCGCGATCGACGAGCGCGATGTCGGGATTGGGACGTACCTCGCTGAAGACGACCGCGTTCTCGAGCCGTTCCAGCGCTCGCTCGACGAGACCGGCCGCTGCGACGCCCGGATCAGTCACGAGCATCGGCCGCGTGACACCGAGCTCTGCGACGACGTCGCCGAGCTGTGCCAGGGCCCCAGGACCGTGCACGAGCCTGGTCGGAACTTCGACCGCGCGTACCGTTTCGACCTCCACCGCCATCTCGTCTCCTGTCCGTTGGTTTCCAGCTAGACGGAATCGACGAAGTCGAGTCCGTCATGCACCGCGTGGCGCCTCGTCGTCCAGCACCACACGCATCAGGTCGCGGATCGAGATGATCCCGACCACCTGATCACCGTCGGCGACCGGCAGGTGCCGGAAGCCACCGTGGATCATCATCGCTGCCGCGTGACCGGTCGAGTCCGAGGCCTCGATCGTCTCCGGATGATGCGTCATCCAGTCAGCCACCGTACCCGCCTCGAAGCCTCCGCGCGCAACCGCCCGCAGGACGTCACGCTCGGTGAAGATGCCCACGAGCCGCTCACCGTCGAAGACGAGTGCTGCTCCGACGCGTCGTACGTCCATGTCACGCGCCGCATCGCCGAGCGTGGCGCTCGCCTCCACACGTAGGAGGTCGCTGGTCATAATCGTCTCGACGGTCGCCATTTCACCCTCCTAGCCGTCGCATGGCCGGAATCCGCTCGCGCGGATCCCGGCCGCGCAAATCCCTGAAGCGCGACCGCTTCGCGGCCGCGGCGGTGGTGCTCTCCTCGTCACGCCTCTAATCCCCCAGCTCCGTCCGGCGCTTCGTCACGTACTCCTGTAGCTCTTCCCTGATTGCGTCGTCGAGCGGCGGCTGCTCGTACTCGTCAAGCGTCTTATGCCAGATCTCGCCGGCCCGCTCCGCCGCGTCCTTGCCGCCGTTCCGCTGCCAGCGCTCGAAGTTCTCCGTCGAGGAGAGAAGCGGCCGGTAGAAGCACTCGCGAAACCGTTCCAGTGTGTGCACGGCACCGAGGAAGTGGCCGCCGTGACCGACCTCCTCGTGAGCGCCGAAGGCTAGCGTCTCCTCGCTGACCTCGAGCGGCTGGAACTCGTGCTGCAGCATGCGCAGCACCTCGATGTCGACGATGAACTTCTCGTAGCACGAGACGAGACCTGACTCCAGCCAGCCCGCCGCGTGCATGACGTAGTTCGTCCCGGCGAGGAAGGTCGGGATCATCGTCATCGCGGCCTCGTACGCGGCTTGCGCATCCACCGACTGGCTGGACGTGAAGCCGCCGCCGCTCCGCCAAGGGAGGCCCAGATGTCGGGCGAGCTGGCCGGTGCAGAGCAAGCCGGTGGCCGACTCCGGCGTGCCGAAGCTCGGCGACCCGGACTGCATGTCGGTGTTGGACAGGAACGAGCCGAGAATGATCGGCGTCCCCGGCCTGAGCAGCTGCGCGAGCGCGATACCCGCCAGTGCCTCGGCCAGCTGCTGCGCGAGCGTCGCGGGGATCGACACGGGCGACATCGCGCCCATCAACAGGAACGGCGTGATCACGACGGGCTGGCCGGCGCGCACATACTCGAACATCGCCGCGAGCATGCGGTCGTCGTACCGGAGCGGCGAGTTGACGTTGATCAGGGAGATCACGGCAGGCGTCTGCTCGATCGCCTCCCGGCCGCCGAACAGGATCTCGGTCATGCGGATGGTGTCGACGGCGTTCGGCCCGGACGTGACCGATCCCATGTACGGCTTGTCGGACAGGGTCTGCAGCGCGTAGACCATGTCCAGGTGGCGCGAGTCGAGCGGCCGGTCGTTCGGCTCGCAGATCGTGCCGCCCGGCGAGTCGAGTTGCGGGAACGCCTGCGACAGCCGCACAAGGTTCTCGAAATCCGACATCGCCGCATCGCGCCGCTCGTTGCCCTCGCGCACGAACGGGCAGCCGTAGACCGCCGTGAAGACCATGCTGTCACCGCCGATGTGCACCGAGTGCGCCGGGTTGCGCGCTTGCACGTCGAACTCGCGCGGCGCCTTCGCAACCTGCTCGAGCACGAAGTCGGGGTCGAGCTTCACCGCAGAGCCTTCGACGGTCTGGCCGGCCTTGCGGAACTCCTCCACGGCATCCGGCAACACGAACTCGACGCCGATCTCGCTGACGATGCGGCGCCAGCCACGGTCGAGCGTCTCCACCGCCTCGTCCGACAGGATCTCGTAGCGCGGCAGGGTGTTCTGGATCACTGACTTCTCCTCTCAGGCGGCGCGGCCGCAGATCGTAGCGGTGCCGAGGATGAGTTCTTCGAGCTGACACTCGAGCCCGGCGTCGCCGACATCCAGCTCCTCGAGCGGCAGGCTGATTCGGGCGGCTGCGTGCTCGGCGGCCGCGCGGAGCTCAGGTGTCGGCCTCTGCGCGAGCCAGACAACGCGCCTGTAGCGGCCGAAGTAGGCATCACGCAGCTCCGGATACCGGTCGAGCCCGAGCGGCCGGACGACGCTGCGCTCGAACGTGCGCACGAGGAAGTCGGTGAAGAAGTAGGTGCCGGGCTCTTCGGCCAGCGCTTCACGCACCTCGTCGAGGGCGAGCACGTCGTAGCAGGTGTCGCCGCGCAGCCGTGCCACGCCCGCTCCGGCGATGACCTCGTCGAGCTGCCCACGCGTGCCGCAGTCCGCGAATGCGACGGCGAGGCGGTGGTAGCGCGTGCTCAAATGTGTCAGCTCACGGCGGACGGCAGGCGCGATCTTCTCCGGCCGATTGTGCAGTGACGGGGGCAGCGGATGGACGTCGACCGGCCAGCCGCGCCGCTCTGCGATCGCCTTCACATGCACCGCCAGCGCGCCGCACGCGACGACTCCCACTCGACCAACCTCCTTCCTGCTGTCAAGCGACAGACTGTTACTTGGCATCGTGCTGCCTGATGTTGGTGTGACGAGCGTTGTGGAGCTCACGCGGGAAAGGTCAGCTCCTCGAGGAAGAGATCGTTGTAGTCGGCGTTGCCGGAGGCCTCGACGTACTCGACCTCGTCGAGCAGCGCCGTCGCGGCGTGCCGTTCGGGCAGCGAGAGCGCGGCGATCTTCGCGCCTTCGCCCGCGACGTTCCCCGCGGCGACGATCCGAGCCACCGCCAGCGGCGGCACGAGACCGATCCGGACGGCGCTCGCCGGTGTCAGGTACGCGCCGAAGGAGCCGCCGAGGAGCACCTGCTGGATGTCCGTCTCTTCGATCCCTAGCCGGCGGACGAGCATCTTCCAACCGGTCGCGATCGCGGCCTTCGCCTCCTGCAGCCGGCGGACGTCCACCTGAGAGAGGTACACCGAGCGCGACGGGTCCTCACCTCGCCACGCGACGACGAAGACGCGCTCTTCCCCACCCTTGCCGTTGGGGACGCGTGCGAACCGTTCCACCAACCCCGGCCCGCGCTCAGCCGCTTCTTCCTCGGAGAGGAGACGACCCGACGGCTCGAGCAACCCGACGCGCAGGAGCTCGGCGACGACGTCGACGAGACCCGAGCCGCAGATCCCAGTCGGCTCGGCATCGCCGATCACCTGAATCTCGACGTCGTCGTCGGTGATGCGAACACCCTCGATCGCGCCCTCGGCGGCGCGCATACCGCAGCGGATCGTCGCCCCCTCGAACGCGGGGCCCGCGGGCGCCGCAGTCGCCACGGCCCGCGACGAAGAGCCGAGAACGATCTCGCAGTTCGTGCCGACGTCGATGAAGAGTCGCGTGCGCCGGTCACGCGTGAGCCCGGTCGCGACCAGGCCGGCCAGGATGTCCGGTCCCACGTAGGCGCCGAGCGCCGGAAACGTGACCGCGGGAGCGCGTGCGTGCACCGCGACGCCGAAGTCCGAGGCGCGCGCGGCCACAGGGGCGCGAGACGCGACGATGAACGGCGCCATCCCGAGCGGCTCGGGGTCGATGCCGAGCGCGAGCTGGATCATCGTCACGTTCCCCGCGACGACGATCTCGTAGATCTCCATCGGGTCGGCGCCAGCCTCGGCGCACACCTCCTTGGTCAGCTCGTCCAGTGTCCAGTGCGCCTGCCGGCGCAGATCCTCGAGCGCATCCGGCTCGATCATCGTCGCCGAGATCCGGGCGATCACATCGGCGCCGTAGGTGTGCTGACGGTTGAGGCGCGAGCGCACCGACAGCGGCTGCCCGGTCGTCAGGTCGAGCAGCGTCGCCACGACGGTCGTCGTGCCGAGATCGAAAGCGAGGGCGAGGCACGTCGCCGTGGTGTCACCCGGCTCCACCGCGATCAGCTCGTCGTCGACGACGACGGCCGTGACGTCGTAGTGCGACTCGCGCAGAACGCGCGGCAGCTCGCGGACGACGTCCAGGGAGGCGTGCAGCTCCAGATCGTCCATCCCCGCGAACACGCGCTCGAGGTCCGAGACCTGATCCTCGAGGCTCGGTTCGTCGAGGACGAGATGCCGCTTCTGCACCGCGGGACGCAGGATCACGTGACGACCGACGCCGGCGAGCGCCGCCTTGGGGCGCGTCTGCAGCGGCGGTACCTCGACCAGCAGATCGTCGTGCGCATTGGCACGACACGCCAGCCGCCAGCCGTCCGCGAGCTCGTCCGGCGAGAACGCGCGCGGGTCGAGATCCGACACCCCGACCGCCCCGTTCATCACCCGCACCTTGCACTTCTTGCAGGTGCCGTGTCCGCCGCACGTCGAATCGATCGCGATACCGTTCCAGCTCGCAGCGTCGAAGACGGTCGTGCCGCTCGGCACGCGCGTCTCGCCGAGCACGCGAGCTTCCGACGCAGTATCGAGGAAGCGCAGCAGAACGCGGCCCGATCCGGCCTGCGTCTCCACCCTGTCTGCGCCGTCCAGCAACATCGTCCTCAGGACGCCGCCGCTTGCTTGGCCCGATGCGCGGCGATCCAGCGCGCGCCCCACTCGTCGCGACCGAGCAGGAAGTCGCCCGCTCGCACCGCCTCGACGCATTGCAGCGAGCGGGCGTCCATGATCGCGCTCGTCAGGCCGTGGCTCTGCGCCACCGAGAGAAATGCCCCTCCGAGCGTGTGGCGCCCGGGCAGCCCGAAGGACGTGTTCGAGGCGCCGCAGGTCGTGTTCACGCCGAGCTCATCGCGCAGCAGCCGCAGCGTCTCGATGAACGCCGTCACCGCGCGCGGCTCGGCGCCGATCGGCATCGCCAGCGGGTCGATGACGACGTCTCCCGGCGGAATGCCGTGTTCGCCCGCAACCGAGACGATCTTCTTCGCGATCGCGACGCGGTCCTCTGGCTCCATACGGATCTCGTCGTCGTTTGCAAGCCCGATCACCGCCGCGCCGTGCCGTGCGACGATCGGCAGGATCGCCTCCAGCCTCTCGTCCTCACCCGTGACCGAGTTGACGAGCGCCTTGCCCTCGTACGCCGACAGCCCCGCCTCCAGCGCCTCGATCACGGACGAGTCGATGCAGAGCGGCAGCTCGGTGAGACTCTGCACCATCGGCACGACCTGGGCCATCAGCCCGATCTCGTCGGCCATCGGATCGCCGACGTTGATGTCGAGAACGTCCGCGCGCTCCACCTGCTCGGCAACGTCGATCTCCACCTGCGAGAGGTCACCCGCCTGCAGCTGCGCCTGGAACGCCTTGCGACCGGTCGGGTTGATCCGCTCGCCGATGATCGTGAACGGCCCATCCGGGCTGATGACGACCGTCTTAGACCGTGACTCGAGAACCGTCTCCACTCTTCCCCCTTTCTGCTCGGGTGGGAATGCCGAGGCGCCGGCACAGACGTGCGATACCGGCCTCGCGGCGAAAGCTGATCAGGTGCAATCCGGCAACGCCGGGAAGTGAGAGCGCGTGCTCGGCCAGCTCACAGCCGAGCTCGAAGCACTCCGCCTCGGGGTCGTCGGCCCCGTCGCAGCGCTCGATCATCTCGGCCGGGACCTCGATGCCGGGCACCTTCTCGTCGACGAACCGCAGCGCCGCGGGTGAGCGCACGAGGCAGATCGAGGGCAGGATCGCCGCCCGCGCGGCGAGGCCCTGCGCGACCGCCTCGGCCATGAAGCGCCCGAGCAGGTCGGTGTGGAAGCACAGCTGGAGCTGCAGAAAGCGGGCTCCCGCCTCGACCTTCTTCAGCGCGCGCTCGACCCGGTACTCGAACGGCGGTGCACCGGGATTCTCCACCGCGCCGATGAACAGGTGGGGCGGTGGGTCGATCTTCCGACCCGAGAGGTAGCGACCCGAGGCGAGCGTCTGGGCGGTCGCGACCAGCTGCGGACCGTCGAGATCGAAGACGCGCCGCGCTTCCGGCTCGTCTCCTGCGGTGACGTCGTCGCCGGTCAGGCAGCAGATGTTCTCGATGCCGTGGAGGGCGCCGCCCATGATGTCGGCCTGCAACGCCAGGCGGTTGCGGTCGCGGCAGACCAGCTGCATCACCGGCTCCATCCCGAGCTGCTGGAGCGCGATCGCCACCCCCACCGACGACGCGTGCGCGTGCGCCGCGGTGTTGTCGGTCGCGTTGACAGCGTCGACCCAGTCCTCGAACGGCGCGAAGCGCTCGTGCACCGCCTCCAGCCCGCCGGTGTCGATCGTCAGCAGCTCGGCGGTGACGACGAAGCGCCCGGCAGCGATCGCCTCCTCCAGCCGAGACATGCTCTTAGTGCTCCGCCTGCCGCCAGCCGGAAGGAACGACGCGGTCGCGCCCGGTGAGGAAGTTCTTCCAGGACGACGTGCCTTCGAGCTGGTTGTCGACCGGCGCTCGGAGCTGGTTGAAATGGTCCTGCCAGAGCGGCAGCTTGCGGGAGCGCTCCCAGCCCTTGAGCCACACGCAGCGCATCTCCGGGTACACCTCGCAGCCACCGTCGGGACGCACGCCACCGCAGGGCCCGTTGCGCAGGGTCTTCGGGCAGTTCATGGGACAGGTCATCCCCGTCGAGTGCAGCACGCACTGCCCGCACATCTGACACCCGAAGACCGGCCCCTTGACCGCATGCTCGACAGCGGTGAGAACGCCCATCAGGCCGGGACCAGCGCTCTCCGCCGCGCGATCAGGTCCTTGGCCAGACGCACCGCAGTGGACGCGTCGGAGGCGTAGCCGTCGGCTCCGACAGCGTCGGCGTACGCCTGGGTCACGGGCGCACCTCCAACCATCACGATCACCTCGTCGCGCAGGCCCGCCTTCTCGAGCGCGTTGATGTTCGCCTTGAACATCGGCATCGTCGTCGTCAGGAACGCGGAGAAGCCGACGATGTCCGGCTTGTGCTCCTCGACCTGCTCCACGAACTTCTCCGGCGCGACGTTGACGCCGAGGTCGTAGACCGTGAAGCCGGCGCCCTCGAGCATGATGTTGACGAGGTTCTTGCCGATGTCGTGCACGTCGCCCTTGACGGTGCCCATCACGAACGTGCCGATCGGCTTCGCGCCGGTCAAGGCCAGCAGCGGCCGCAGGATGTCGAGCGCGCCCTGCATCGCGCGCGCCGCGATCAGCATCTCGGGGACGAAGAAGTCCCCGCGCTCGAAGCGTGCGCCGACCTCCTCCAACGACGGGATCAGACCCTCGTAGAGCATCTTCTCCGGATCGAGGCCCTCCTCGAGACCGCGCTCGGTCAGCTCCCGCACCTCTGGCGCGTTGCCGACGAGCGTGTTGTCGTAGAGGCCCTGCAGGATCTCCTCGTGCGTCATGCGGCACCTCGCTTCGGGTAAGTGGCTCCCAATCGGTCCGAGAGTGATTTGGCTTCGCGCACCAGCAAGCCGCCGAGCTCCGTCAGCAGCCCGTCCCGCAGACGCGTCGTGGGCCCGGAGATGCTGAGCGCGGCGAGGACGCCGTCCGGGCCGTAGACCGGCGCCGCGACGGCCCAGAGCCCCGGCTCGAGCTCGTCGAGCGTCGTCGCATAGCCGCGGGCGCGCACGCTCTCGAGCTCTTGGGAGAGAGCGTCGGGCTCGACGATCGTCCGCGGCGCATGACGCTCGAGCGGCCCCTCCGGCGGCGGCGCCGCGCCGTAGGCGAGAAACACCTTGCCCTGCGCCGTGCAGTGGAGCGGCACCTGCCGCCCGACCCAGTTCGTGGAGCCGATGAAGTGGCGGCTGTCGCGCTGGTCGAGCTGGTCGACGCCGAGCGGCGTCGACACCCCGAGGTTCACGGTCTCACCGCTCGCGGCCGCCAGACGGTCGAGCGTGTCTCCCGCAACTGCCACAAGGTCGGCGAAATCGTCGCGGCCGGCGAAGCGGAGGAGCACCGGTCCGGGTCGGATGCTCGCACGACCGTCCCGCTGCACGAGACCCTGGCGCTCGAGGGCGCCGACGAGCCGCGACGTCGTCGACTTCGGCAGCCCCGTCGTCTCGGCGAGCTCGCCGACGCTCGTCGGCTCCTCGCTCTCGACGACATGGACGAGCAGCTGCGCGGCACGCTCGATCGACTGCGTTCCCGTGCGAGGCCTCACACGCAAATCATAT
>Ga0334722_10002475_pt1 | contig 20903 bp, 18 predicted proteins | sample C3_bottom_MG_FD_207210 | JGI IMG/M metagenome (GOLD analysis project Ga0334722, IMG submission 207210) | Sediment microbial communities from Yellowstone Lake, YNP, Wyoming, USA - C3_bottom | ecosystem: Environmental > Aquatic > Freshwater > Lake > Sediment | place: USA: Wyoming | collected... | reverse complement strand
AGCCGCGGGTCCAGCACGTCGCGCAGCGTGTCGCCGAGCAGGTTGAACGCGAGCACCACCATGCTGATGACGAGCCCCGGGAAGATCACCGTCCACGGATACTGGTCGCCCTTGTTGTTGACCGCGAAGCTCAGGTCGGCGCCCCAGCTCGGCGTGCCCGGCGTGACGCCGAGCCCCAGGAAGCTCAGCGTCGCCTCGACGAGCACGGCCACCGCGAAGAACCCGCTGAGCCCGACGAGAATGTACGGCATGATGTTCGGCAGCACGTGGTGGTAAACGATGCGCAGCTCGCTCGCGCCGGTCGAGCGTGCGGAGAGCACGTAGTCCTTGTGCCTCTCGATCAGGGCGACGGCGCGGAGCAGGCGCGACCCGCCGAACAGCGCGCTGATCGCCACGACGATCTCGACTGTGGCGAGGCCCGGGCCGAACGCCGCGATGAATACGAGCAGCAGGAAGAGCTGCGGGAACGCCGTCCACGCCTCCGCTGAGCGCTGGATCACGTAGTCCACCCAGCGCCCGAAGTAGCCGGAGATGATGCCCAGGACCGTCCCCGGCACGAATCCAATCACCAGCACGATCATGCCGAACTTCAGGTCGATCCGCGCGCCGGACAGGATGCGGCTGAACAGGTCCTGCCCGAACTTGTTCGTGCCGAACAGGTGCGAGCCCCCCGGGCTCAGATACTGCGAGCTGGAATCGAGCGCGCGCGGATCGTGCGGCGCGATCGCCGGCCCGATGAGCCCGAGCACGGCGAACGCCAGGACCACGACGAACGCCACAGCCCCCACGGGGTTCTCGCGCGCGATGCGCAGCCAGCGCCGCCACAGCGCCCGGCTCTCCGGGATCTCCCAGGACTCCGCCGTGATGCCTTGCCTTCTCGCGCCCGCGATCGTCGCCATCAGCGGTACTTCACTCGCGGGTCGACCCACGCGTACGAGAGGTCAACGACCAGGTTGACAAGCACGACGACGCCGGCCGTGTAGACCGCCAGGAACTGAATCGCCGGCAGATCCCGGGTGAACGTCGACGTGAAGAAGAAGAGACCGACGCCGTTGATGCTCAGCACGCGCTCGGCGATCACCGACCCGCCGAAGACGGCGATGAACGCCGTGCCGACCGCCGTCAGGATGGGCGTGCCGGCGTTGCGCAACGCGTGCGTCAGGACCACCGTCCGCTGGCGCAGGCCCTTCGCCTGCGCCGTCCGCACGTAATCGCTGCGCAGCACTTCCAGCATGGTGGTGCGCACCAGGCGCATCAGCGGCGCCGAACCGCCGATGCCCAGGATGAGCGCAGGTGGCAGAAACAGCCGCAAGTTCGTCCACGGATCTTCGTAGATCGGAATGTACCCGCCAACCGGCGGCGAGTAGTTCCAGAGATACGAGGGGACGATGATCTGCAGCGATAACAAGAAGAACTCAGGCACCGACGTGCCGAGCACGGCGAAGATGCGCACGTTGTAGTCGAGCAGCGTGTTCCGGTACATCGCCGAGAGGATCCCGAACGTCACCCCCAGGACGACGCCGATCGCCAGGCTCAGGAAGACGATCTCGAAGCTGGCCGGGAAACGCCGCCAGAACTCCGTCCGCACGTCCTGCTTGCTCGTGTAGGTCTTGCCGAAGTCGCCGCGCACCGCATCCCCGAGCCAGGTGAAGTACTGCTGGTAGAGTGGATCCTTGAGCCCGTACTGCCGCCGAATCTCCTCTTTCTGCGCCGGCGTTGCATCCTTGCCGCCGATGACGTCGGCGATGTCCTCCGTCGGCAGCACGCGCAGCAGCAGGAACGTCAAGATCGAGACGGCGATGAGGATGATCGGCAGGAACGCCAGGCGCCGCATCGCGTACCGGAGCATCAGTCCGCCTCGTCGCCGGCACGGACGCGCCCGGACATGCGCATCATGACTTGTCCAGCCACGTCGTCGTGTTGAACGCGCCGAGCGAGCCGCGCCCGGTGATCGAGCCCTTCACGTACGCGTAGCGCGCGCCGTAGTTCACATCCGAGTACAGGTTGAGCATCGGCGCCCAGGCGTTGATGATCACCTTCTGGGCGTCCTGCACCTTCTTGATCCGGGCCTGCTCGTCGAGCTCCTGCGCGGCGGCGAGCACCGCCTGGTTCACCTTGTCGTCCGAGTACCCCATGAAGTTCTTGAAGTCGCCGGAAGACGCGAGGTAGAAGCGCAGCGGCAGGTCCGGGTCCTCGTACGGCAGGTGCAGGAAGCAGGTCATGTGGAAGTTGCCCTGGCCGAGCGACTGGCTGAACCACTTCACCAGGTCTTCCGGTACGAGGTTGATCTTCACGCCGCCCGCCTTGAACTGCGCCTGCAGCACCTGCGCGAGCTGCGCGTCGACGGGCCGCACCGAGTGCTTCAGGTCGTGCGACTGGTCATAGTCGAAGCCCGCCGCGTCGAGCAGCTTCTTCGCCTCCGCGATGTCGTGCTTGAAGTAGTTCTGCAGGTCGGGGTCGCTCTCCGGCAACGCGTACTTCTTGTGCGCGGGAGGGATCGGCCCCGCCTTGATCGCCGCGCCCTCCGAGAGCAGCTTCAGCGCGTCGTCGCGGTCGATGAGCAGGTTGAAGGCGTGGCGTATCCGCTCGTCGGTGAAGGGCGCCTCGTACCGAAGCATCAAGCAGACGTAATCGCGCGCCAGGTCGCTGCCGGTGACAATTTTGGCACCCATCGAAGCGGCCGTGTCCTCCGACTCGCTCTTGTTCGTAAAGCCGTAGGTGTCAATTTCGCCGGCCTTGAACGCCGCCAGTCCGGCCGAGTCATCCGTGATCAGCTTGAAGTCCACACCGTCGAGCAGGGGGTAACCCTTCCTCCGATAGTTGGCGAACTTGCGGAACTTGATATTCGCCCCGTTCTCGTGCGAGGCCAGCGTCCAGTGACCCGATCCGATCGCGTCCTTGTTGAGCAGGTCGTTGTTGTGGAGGATCTCCTTCGGCAGGATCGAGCTCGTGATCGGCGAGCCGGCGTTCGACGACGTGAACACCCACGCCCACGGCATCTTCTGCTTGATCGTCACCGTCTTCGCGGCATCGTCGCCCTTGATGTCGTCCATGACGTTGTGGATCCAGTCGTAGCCGATGCCGCTCTCGTCGCGGAAGCGCTTGAAGCTCGCTTCAACGTCGCTCGGGAGTACCGGCCGGCCGTTGACCGGCGGCTTGTCGTGGAACACGGCGTCGCCGAGCGTCGCGATGACGGTCAGCGGGTCCGGTTGCTCCACCTTCGTCGCGAGAAAGTTCTCGCGCACGCCGGTGTCGGTGGGCACGTACCACATGTGGTCGAAGACCGTAAACCCAAGCGTCAGCCCCTGCGCCAGTGCGAAGATGCTCGGGCCGAACGGATTCATGCTCGGCAGCGCGCCGCCCTGCCGGACGCGAAGGATGCCGCCCGGTTTCCCCGGACCGTCCTGCGTCCCATCCTGTGGCTTGTTGTTCGACGATTGGGCGCCGGGCGTCGTCCCATTCGTGCTCTTCTTGCTGCTCGAGCAGCCGACGAGCGCGATCGCGCCCGCGGCGGCGCCGCCTGCAGCAACGCCGCCCAACATGCGGCGGCGTGTGATTCGCCTCGACTGCCAGTACCGGAGGTCCAACCCGTTGGCCATGTGCCGCCTCTTCCCTGCTCTCCGCACCGGCGAAGGTCCGCTGAATGGTGTTCATTGTGCGCGCGGTGAGGATTCACTGTCAACAGTACGGGGATTCGCCATGCGCGGCTTCACGGCGCCGTCAGTGGCGCCCGCCGGCCGGCTGCTCCGGATGCGGCGGAACGCGTCCCAGGCGCTTACGCAGGAGGTATCCGGCGCTGCCGACTCCCACCACGGTGATCACCGCCCCCGCCAGCACAGCCAGCTGCACGCCGACACGTGAGTCGTCGTGGTCGTCCACCTGGGCCTGCTCCGGCGCCACGATGGCCGGCATCGTCCCGCCGCCAGCGGATGCCGCCGCCGCCGCTCCGCGGTCGGGCAGCGCCGTGACCACGGTGATAGCGATCAGGACGATCATCGCGAGTGCGAGCTTCACGTGCCCCGTCCCCGCCGCCCGCGCGGCGCTGGCGTATCCTATCACAGCGTCGGCTCTCGCTCGATGCGGCCCGTGCTGCCCCTGCGGCGCGCAGCAGTCCGGTTTGGTCCCATGCGTCGCCCGGCGCGAAAAGGAGCCCCGGGGAACGCCGGGAAGGCGCTGTGATGGGGTCCGGGCGAGGACGGGGAGCGTCAGCTGGCGCCCGGTGCGGCCGCCGTCGCCGCCGGCTGCGCGTGGCCGTTCGCGCTGCGACCGTTGCCGCCCAGCGCGTGCTGCTCGTAGGTCATCCGGTAGAGGTTCGCGTAGCGGCCCCCCAGCGTCAGCAGCTCATCGTGTCGCCCCTGCTCGATGATCCGCCCGTGCTCGAGCACGATGATCCGGTCGGCGTTGCGGATCGTCGAGAGGCGGTGCGCGATGACGAACGACGTCCGTCCTTCGAGCAGCGTGTTCAACGCCCGCTGGATGATCACTTCCGTCTGCGTGTCCACGTTCGCGGTCGCCTCGTCGAGGATCAGGATTTTCGGCCGCGCGATGATCGCCCGGGCGAAGCTCAGCAGCTGGCGCTGCCCCACCGACAGGTTCATCCCCCGCTCGTTGAGGTAGGTGTCGTAGCCATTCTCCAGCCGCGTGATGAAATCGTGCGCCCCCACCGTCCGCGCCGCTTCTTCGATCTCCGCATCCGTCGCATCCGGGCGTCCGTAGCGGATGTTTTCGGCGACGGTGCCGGAGAACAGGAACGGCTCCTGCAGCACCAGCCCCGTCCTGCCGGCCAGGCTCAGGTGCCGGATCTTCCGCACGTCGATGCCGTCGATCTCGATCGAGCCGTCGCTCACGTCGTAGAAGCGCGAGAGCAGCGCCGTCAGCGTCGTCTTGCCGGCGCCGGTCTGTCCCACGAGCGCGATCGTCTCACCAGGCTCCACGTGCAGGTCGATGTCCGTGAGCACCGGGACGTCCTCCACGTAGCGGAACGTCACGTGGTTGAAGTCGACGCGTCCGGTCATGTCCTCCGGCAGATCCACTGCGTTCGGGTCGTCCTCGAACTCCGGCTTCGTGTCCAGCACTTCGAGCACGCGCTCCCCGCCGGCCATCGCGCGCTGGAGCTGCGTGTACTGCAACACCAGGTCCCGCACCGGGTCGAAGAAGAGCTGGAGCTGGAGCGTGAAGGCGATCAGGTACGCGACCTCCATCTGGCCGTGCAGCACGCGCCATCCGCCGTATCCGATGACCAGCGACATGGCGACGGCGACGATGATCTCGACGGCCGGCGTCACCGCCGCCGTGAGCCTCCCCGCTTCGACGTTCGCCCGGAGGTTCTGCTGGTTGATCGAATCGAAGCGTTTCGCGTTCTCGTCCTCGCGGGAGAGGCTCTGGATGACGCGCACGCCCGATACGTTCTCCTGCAGGTTCGCATTGACGATCGCGATCGCCTGGCGCACGCGGATGAACGCCCGCCGCGAGTAGCTCTGCCACACCGCCATCGTGATGATGAGTACGGGCACCACCGTGAACGTGACCAGCGCGAGCTGCCAGTCGAAGTACATCAGGAACGCGATGGAGAGTCCGATACCCGCGACGTCTCCCACGATCGTCAGGAACCCGCTCGTCATCAGGTCCTGGAGCGAAGTGACGTCACTCGTCACCCGGGACATCACGCGTCCGACTTCGTTGTTGTCGTAGAACCGGAGCGACAGCTTCTGCAGGTGCGCGAACATGTCCTTGCGCAGGCCCAGCAGCAGTCGGTGCCCGATCCATCCCGTCGTGGTCAGTTGCAGGAAGAACATGCCGGCGGAGACCGCGGCCAGCGCGATGTAGACCCAGCCCCACTGGTTAACGCCACCCATGTCCTTGTTCAGCGCGGCCTGGATCAGACGGCCGACGGCCAGCGGCATCGAGCGCGTCATCAGCGCGTAGCCCAGCGTGCCGAAGAGGGCGAGCAGCAGACGCGTGCGGTACGGCGCCACGAACTTCGACAGGCGCACCACCACCTGGTGGTTGTAGACGGACCCCAGTTCCTCGTCGTCCCAGCCGTCGCTGCTGCGCTTGAGCGTGTTCGGGCGCAGACTGTTGTTCCAGTTGCCCTGGCCGCTCCAGCCGCCCGCCGATCCGGCTCCGCCAAAGAACACGCGTGTACCTCATCTCCCGCCCGGCTCCATTATCGTGGAGGCGTGGGTCTGCTGTCCTAGTCCGCGCCGCCCGCGGCCGCGGCGGTCTCGCGCTCGCCGGACGCCGCCGCGATCTGCGCCAGGCGGTCCTTCTCCCGCTCGTATGCCTCTTCCTGGTCGCGCAGCTCCAGGTCGTAGATCACCCGGTACGGCCCCTCTTCGTTGATCAGCTGCTCGTGCCGGCCCGCCTGCGCGATGGCGCCGTTCTGCAGCACCAGGATCTGGTCCGCCGACTTCACCGTCCGCAACCGCTGGGCGATGACGAACGTGGTGCGTCCCTTCATCAACTCCGCGAGCGCCTGCTGGATCAGGTACTCCGTCTCCGTGTCGACGCTCGACGTCGAGTCGTCGAACACGAGGATCTTCGGGTCAAGCAGCAGCGTGCGCGCGATCGATATGCGCTGCTTCTGCCCACCCGATAGCGTGATCCCGCGCTCGCCCACCCACGTGTCGTAGCCGTCCGGCAGCGACTCGATGAACTCGTGGATGCGCGCCAGCCGGGCCACCCGGACAATGTCCTCCTGCGACGCCCCGTGCGCGCCGTACGCGATGTTATCCCCGATCGTCGCCGAGAACAGGAACACATCCTGCTGCACAATGCCGAACACACGCCGCAGGGAAGCCAGCGTCGCGTCGCGGATGTCGACGTCATCGATGGTGATCGCTCCGCCCGTGACGTCGTAGAACCGCGGCATCAGGTTGACCACCGTCGTCTTTCCCGAGCCGGTCTGGCCCAGGAGCGCGACCACCTCGCCCGGCTTCGCGTCGATGTGTACGTGCCGCAACACCGGGCTGATCGTGTCGTACCCGAATGAGACATCTTCGAAACGCACGTGTCCGCGCGGCCGGCCCAGGTCCGCCGCGGCCGGCTTCTCCTGCACTGCGGACTCCGCGTCGAGGATGTCGTAGATCCGTTGCCCGGAGGTGCCCGCACGCGCCCAGAACATGTTCACCCAGCCGATGCTCCGCACGGGCAGCTGGAGCATCGTCAGGTACAGCATGAACTGCGCGAGCGCACCAGTCGTGAGGTTCCCGTGCACGATCTGGTACGCGCCGAACCAGGCTGTCGCCACCATCGCCAGGGCCCAGATCAGGTTGAGCAGCGGGGAGTACGTCGCCTGGATCTTGTTCGTCGCGTATGAGTTCTGGAACAGCTTCTCGGCTTCCGCGTTGAACTTCTTTGACTCGTACTGCTCGCGTCCGAACGCCTTCACCACGCGCATGCCGCTCAGGTTCTCCTGCAGCACCACGCCCAGCTCGCCCTGCAGGTTCTGCACCTGCATCCAGATGGGCCGTAGCTTCGTCGTCATCAGGACCGCGATGATCGCCGTCGGTGGGATGAAGGCCCAGCTCAGCAGCGCCAGCTTCCAGTCCGTCGTCAGCATCAACCCGAGCGTCGCCAGCAGCAGCACAATCACGTACACGAGGCGGATCACCCCCATGTTCACGAACATGCGGATGCCCTCGACATCCTGCGTCGCCCGCTGCATGATCTGCCCGGTCTGCGCCTGGTCGTGGTAGGCAAAGCTCAACCGCTGCAGGTGGTCATAGATGTCGTTGCGCAGGTCGTACGCCACCCGCTGCGCGACCCACTCACCCGTGTACGTCTGACAGAACTGGAACACGCCGCGCGCTGCGGCCGCCGCGGTGATCAGGACCGCCGCGATCAGCAGCGTCCTCATGCTGCCGTGCACGGTGCCGTCGCTGATATCGATCCCGTTGTCGATGGCGTAGCGCACGAGGCGCGGCCCCGCCAGCTGGAACACCGTCAGCCCGACCAGCGCGCCGATGGCGAGCGCCAGCCGGCCCCTGTAGGGCAGCGCATACGACAGCAGCCGTATCGGAATAGGCATCCGGCGTCGGGGGTTCATGGCGCGGCGAGTATAGCGTACTCTAACGTGCACGTAAACGTTGGCGGGCGCGCGCGACTAGTAATCGTCCACCGCCCCGGTGCCCGGCTGCCCTTGTTGTTCGTTCGCGGCGCGGTTCGTCCGGTCAAGCAGATCGAGCACGCGCCGCGCCTCCTCCTCCGTGAGCTCGCGGTCGATGCCGCGAAGCGCTTCCGCCAGCTGGCGTTCCGCCTCCTGCTGCGTCAGCGGCTGGTCCGAGGGTGACGGCGTGCCGCCCGGCGGCGCGGACCGGGCCGTCGCGGCAGCCTGCGCCGTCGCATCCAGCTGACCGGCCTCGGCCGTCGTGTCTGCCGCCTCCGGCGTGCCCTGGGGCGCGCCTGGCGTCGGCGTCGGGCTCGGCGTCGGCGTCGGATGCAGTCGCTGCTCGATGATCTCCAGATTGTGCTTGGCATCGGCGTCGCCGGGGTCGGCGAGCAGCGAGCGCCGGTACGCCTCGCGCGCGTCTTCCAGTGCCTGCTTCGCGGCAAAGTGGTTTCCCAGCGCGTACTCGGCCCTCGGCTCCACCGACGGGTTGGCCGTGACGCGGTCCAGCGCGCGCCGCGTCTCCTCGATCGCGCGGTCCAGATCGCCGTCGCGGTCGTACGCGTTGCCCGCGTTGTGGTACAGCTCGGGCCGGGCGGGATCGATCGCCTCCGCCGTCTGGTACTGGCTGACGGCGTCTCCGAAGCGCCCGGCGTCGTACGCGCCGTTGCCCCGCCGGTTGATGTCCGCCACGCTCGCGGTGCAGATCGCCCCCGCGAACAACGCGGCGCCCAGCACGGGCAACGCGCGCGCGATCCGCCGGACGTCCGCCCCGCCGCGGAGCACCGCCGGCACCGCGAACGACGCGAGCGTCAGCGCCAGCGCCACCGCCGCGAACGCGCGGAAGCGCTCGACCCGCTGTGGGTTCTCCTCCGAGCCGAACGTCGTCGCGGTGAGGCCGTGCAGCTCGCTCGCCAGCGACGCGAGCCGCCGGTCCTCGCCGGACAGCTCGATGTACCGTCCGCCCCCGCCGGCGGCGATCGACGCGAGGGCCTCCGCGTCGAGGTGCGTCAGCACCGGCCGCCCGTCCGCGCCGATCCGGTCGTGCGCCTGCGATGTCGCAGGGTCGATGTCTCGCACCGGCGCTCCCTCGGCCGTCCCCACGCCGGCGGCGTACACGCGGATGCCCGCGGCCGCCGCCTGCGTGACGGCCGGCGCGACGCCCGCCCCGTGGTCTTCGCCGTCCGAGACGACGATCATCGCCTTGCCGGGACTCTGCTCGCTGTTGAGCAGGCGCGTCCCGGCGGCGATCGCCGATCCTAGGTCCGACCCCGGGTCGACGAGCACCCGCTCCTCCCCGACGCCCGCAACGATGCTGCGCAGCGCCGTCGTGTCCGAGGTCAACGGCGAACGCACGAACGGCTGCCGGGCGAAGATCACCAGGCCGATGTGGTCGCCGTGCATGCGGTCAAGGAGCGCGTTGATCTCGGCCTGGGCGCGCGCGAGCCGCGTCGGTTGGGTGTCCCGCGCGAGCATGCTCGTCGAGACATCCAGCACGACGACGGCATCGATCCCGCGCTGCTCGAGCCGCACCGTGTGCGTCCCGATCTGCGGCCGTGCCGCCGCCAGCGCCGCGAACGTCACGGCCAGCGCGCCGAGGCCGAGGACGGCGAACCAGGCTACGCCGGGCAGCGCCGGGATCGCGCCGGCACCAAACCGCCGGCGCGCCGCGGCCCGCCAGCGCAGCCACACCCCGGCTCCGATCAGGATCGCCGGCACGGCGGCCAGGAACGCGAGGTACCCCGGCGACCCGAAGCTCATGCCGCCACCCGCCGGAACAGCGTCTGCGCTAACAGCAGCTCCAGCGCGATCGCCAGCACCGCCGCCGCCAGGAAGTACGGGGCGATGTCATCGAACCTCCTGACCGTCTTCCCCTCGAACCGCGACTTCTCCAGCTGGTCGATGCGCTCGTACACCCGCTGCAGCGCCGCCGGATCTTCGGCGCGGTTGTACGTGCCGCCCGTCACGTCGGCGATCGCCTGCAGCGACGCCTCGTCGACTTCGCCGCGGCTCGGCCCCGGCACCACCCCACCCGGCGTCACCACGCCGATCGTGTACACGCGCACGCCGAGCTTCTGCGCGATCCGCGCTGCCGCCAGCGGTTCGATCGAGTAGACATTGTTCTCGCCGTCCGTGAGGAGGATGACGATCTTGCTCGCCGCCGTCGATGACCGCAGCAGGTTCACCGACTGACCGATCGCGACGCCGATCGCCGTCCCCGGCGTGAGCTGGATCCGCTCGACGTTGCGGATATCCGCATCGATCGCGGCGTAGTCCGTCGTCAACGGGCTCAGCGTCAGGCTGCGGCCCTGAAAGACCACCAACGCCACGCGGTCGTCCGTGCGCGACTTCACGAAACGCGAGAGCACATCTTCCGCCGCCTGGAGGCGCGTCGTCGAGCGGCTGAACGGCAGCGTCATGCTCGACGACGCGTCGAACGCCAACGCGATGTCGATGCCCGTCCCGCTGGTCTCGGTTGTCGCCTCGCTTCGCTGCGGACGCGCCAGCGCCAGCACGAGCAGCGCGACGGCCAGCAGGCGCAGGCCCGGCAGCAGTGGTTCGAGGCGAAGCCGCCACGTGCGGCCCACCCGCGGCCCCGCGGGCAGCGATCCCACCGTGACCGCGGGCGCGTCCCGCGCCGTCCGCAGGTAGAGCAGGATCGCCGGCACGAGCAGCAGCAGGCAGAGCAGCCATGGCGAGGCGAAGCGAAGGTCGCTCATCGCTGGATTGTAGCCCTCCACCCGTGGCGCTGTGCGCTTCGCCCGCGCTCGTGTGATAGTACGTTCAGACGGTGCGCCGAAGATCCGGAGGTCAGATGAGCATCGGGGTGCGAGAGATAGACGCGAACGGCATGACATTCCGCTGCCGCGAGGCCGCGGGCGGCGGCGAGCCGGTGATCCTGCTCCATGGCTTCCCCGAGACGTCACACATGTGGCTGCCGCTGATGGAGCGCCTCGCGACCGAGGGCTACCGCTGTCTCGCGCCCGACCAGCGCGGCTACAGTCCGGGCGCCCGGCCGGAGGGCGCGGAGCAGTACCGCTACATCGACACGGCGTCGGACGCGCTGGCGCTCGCCGATGCCTGGGGCGCGGACCGCTTCCATCTCATCGGGCACGACTGGGGCGCCGGCTGCGGCTGGGCCGTCGTCGCGGCGAAGCCGGAGCGGCTGCTGAGCTGGACAGCGCTGTCGGTGCCGCACATGGCGGCCTTCGGCGGCGCCATTCGCAGCGACCCGGACCAGCAGCAGAAGAGCCAGTACGTCACCTTCTTCCAACAGCCGGGCGCCGCCGAGGCGCTCTTCAGCGCGAACGACCACGCCGCGCTCAAGGGCGTCTGGAGCAAGAGCGCACCGGACGAAGTGGAAGAGTACCTGTCCGTGTTCACGCAGCCCGGCGCGCTCACGGCCGCCCTCAACTGGTACCGCGGCTCGCGCGGCATCGACCCCCAGGACCCGGAAGTTGTGTTTGGCCCCGTGGCGACGCCGACGTTGATGATCTGGGGGAACCAGGACACGGCGATCGGCCGCGTCGCCGTCAATGCCGCCGCCGACTACATGAAGGGACCGTATCGCTTCGTCGAGTTGGACGCCGGCCACTGGCTCGTCCAGGAAGCGCCCAGCCGCGTCGCCGGGGAAGTCGTCGCACACCTCGCGCGCAATCGCGCGGCTGAGCCCGCCGCGCGGTGATGCGCAAGGACGACGTCGCCACCGGCGCCGGCCATTCGGCGCTGCACGCGATGAGCGACGCCATCCTCGCCATCTCCGGCGAGCTGTCTTACGACCGCGTGTTGCAGAAGATGGTCGACGCCGCGCGCGATCTGGCCGGCGCGCGCTACGCCGCCCTCGGCATCCCCGACGGCGCTGGCGGCTTCGAGGAGTTCATCACCTCCGGCATGAGCGACGACACGATCGCCGCCATCGGCCCGCTGCCTCGCACGCATGGCCTGCTCGGCGCCATGCTGGAGGACCCGGCGCCGTTCCGCACCCGTGACATCAAGCAGGACCCGCGCTACGGCGGTTGGCCGTCCGCGCACCCGCTCATGTCGTCGTTCATCGGCGTGCCGATCGTGTCGAGGGGCGAGATCATCGGCGCGTTCTACTGCACGGACAAGGAAGGCGCGGCCGAGTTCACCGATGAAGACCAGCTCTTCATCAGCATGCTCGCCGCGCACGCCGCCAGCGCCATCGAGAACGCGCGGCTCTTTGAGCGCAGCCGCGAGCTGAGCGTGGTCGAGGAGCGCAACCGCCTGGCGCGCGACCTGCACGACTCCGTGACGCAGACGCTCTTCAGCGTCGTCCTCACCGCCGAAGCCACTTCGACCTTGCTCGACCGCGACATCGTCCAGGCGAAGGCGCAGCTCGCGCGTCTGCAGGAGTTGTCGCGCGATGCGCTGAAGGAGATGCGCTCCCTCATCTTCGAACTGCGCTCGGCTGAGCTCGAGGCTGACGGGCTGGTGGCGACCCTGCGCAAGCATCTGGATGTCGTCGGCCGGGTGCGCCGTATTCCGATCGAGCTGCACGTCGAGGGCGAGTGCCGGCTGGCGCCCGACATGGAGGGCGAGTTGTTCCGCATCGCGCAGGAGGCGTTGAACAACGCCCTCAAGCATTCCCGCTCGCAGCGCATAGACGTGGACCTCCGGATCGCCTCAGGGCGCGTCACGCTCGAGGTGCGAGACGACGGCCGCGGCTTCGATCCGCAGGCCCCCAACGTGCGCTCGAAGCGGCTTGGCCTGACGTCCATGCGCGAGCGTGCCGAGGCCATGGGCGGCCGCCTGCGCGTCGAGTCGACGCCCGGCGAGGGCACCGTCGTGCGCGTGGAGGTGCCTCGTGGCTGACGCAAGGATCCGCGTGCTCATCTGCGACGACCACGCCGTCGTGCGGCAGGGACTGACCGCGTTCCTGCAGGTGCAGGACGACATCGAGGTCGCCGGCGAGGCTACGGATGGCGCGGAGGCGATCGCGCAGGCGGCCGCCCTCTCGCCCGACGTGATCCTCATGGACCTCGTCATGCCGCAGATCGACGGCATCGAGGCGATCCGCCGCATCCGCGCCTCCGATCCCGCCGCGAAGATTATCGTGCTCACCAGCTTCTCGGACGACGATAAGATCTTCCCCGCGATCCGCGCCGGCGCGTCCGGCTACCTGATGAAGGATGTCTCGCCGAGAGAGCTGGCGCGCGCCATCCGCATGGCGAGCGCCGGCGAGCCGCTGCTGCACCCGGACATCATGCGCCGCCTGATGGACGAGCTGCGCCGCCCGCCACAGCCCGAGAACCTGGACCGGCTCACCCCGCGCGAAACCGATGTCCTGCGCCTGATCGCGAAGGGCGAGTCGAACAAGGAGATCGCCCGCGACCTGGTGCTGTCCGAGAAGACCGTGAAGACGCACGTCAGCAACATCCTCCAAAAGCTCCAGCTAGCCGACCGCACGCAAGCCGCCCTCTACGCCGTCCGCCACAAACTGGAGTGAGCCCCTACTGCTGCGCCATCGCGATCCGCTGCTCCGCCGCCGCGTCGCGGAAGGGCTCGCCGCTGACGTCCACGACCACGTGCCTGATCGAGCCCGTGAACCGGAACGGCGCTTCGTAGTCGCGCGTCACCGGCAGGCCGCTGTCCCAGCCGCAGCACAGCCCCTCGCCCGCGAGCGAGATGCGGAACGGGATCGTGCGCGGGATCTCCACCTCGGCGCACTTCTCCCCGTTGATGTACAGCGCGCCTGTCCCCTGCATCCTCCCCGTGCTCGTGAACTCGAAGCCCAGCGACACCGCGCCCGCCGGCACAGCGACCGACGACGTGATCGTCAGCTCGCTCTCGCCGAGGAAGTTGTACGCGTAGTGCAGCCGCCCATCCTTCACGTACAGCGAGTAGCCCCCGAAGTACGACCCGTGCGCCAGCAGCACGCCCTCCGCCCCGCCCTGCGGGATCTCCGCCGTGGCGATGATGCAGTGCGAGCGGTTGCGAACGTTCACCGCCACGTCCTCCGGGATCGATGCGCCGCCCGGGTAGTACACGTAGCGCTTGCGTCGGCGGTCGCGTCCCATGCCGCCACCGCCGCCACGGCCCATGCCGCGGTTGTCGAGCGGCAGCACGTTGTACTTGCCTGCCTCCGCCCACCAGCGGTCGATCATCTCCCGTAGCTTCTGCGGGTGCTCCGTCGCCAGGTCGCTGCACTCGGAGAAGTCCTGCGCGACGTGGTACAGCTCCCACACATCCTCATCGAACGGGCGCTTCCAGTCGCTGCCGTCGTACGCGACGCCGGCGATCGGGTGGAACGTCACCGCCTTCCAGCCCTGGTGGTAGATCGCCCGGCTGCCCATCATCTCGTAGTACTGCGTGTCGTGCTTCGTCGGCGCGGCGGCATCTTCGATCGTGTGCGCGAAGCTCGTGCCCTCGACCGGCGCCAGCGTCACGCCGTTGAGCTGCGCCGGCCGCTCGATGCCGATCAACTCCAACACGGTCGGCAGCACGTCCACGGCGTGCGCGTACTGCTGCCGCACGCCGCCGCGCGCCTCGATGCCCTTCGGCCAGTGCACGATCAGCGGGTCCGTGACGCCGCCCTCGTGCGTCTCGCGCTTCCAGCGCTTGAGCGGCGTGTTCCCCGCCCACGCCCATCCCCACGAGTAGTGGTTATAGGTGGTCGGCCCGCCCAGCTCGTCGATCTTCGGCAGGTTCGCCTCCACCGTCTCGGGCTGCGCGTTGAAGAACAGGCCCTCGTTGATCGAACCATGCGGCCCGCCCTCCGCGCTCGCGCCGTTGTCCGAGATCAGCACGATCATGGTGTTCTCCAGCTCGCCCATCGCTTCGAGGAAACTCACGACCCGCCCGATGTGGTAGTCCGCGTGCGAGAGGAACCCCGCGAACACCTCCATCATCCGCGCGTACAGGCGCCGCTCGTCGGCGGAGAGCGTCTCCCACGCACGTACCCAGTGCGGACGCGGCGACAGCTGCGTGCCTTCGGGGATCAGCCCCATCTTCTTCTGCCGCGCGAAAACCTCCTCACGCCAGGCGTCCCAGCCCGTGTCGAACTTCCCGCGGTACCTGTCGATCCATTCACGCGGCGCCTGGTGCGGCGCGTGGCAGGCCCCCGGCGTGAAGTACAGGAAGAACGGCTTGTCCGGCTCCACCGACCGCAGGTCGGAGATGAACTCGATCGCGCGGTCGGCCAGATCCTCGGTGAGGTGATATCCCTCGGCGGCGGACTTGGGCGGGGCGACCTCGTGGTTGTCATACATCAACGCCGGCTCGTACTGGTTCGTCTCGCCGCCCATGAAGCCGTAGTAACGCTCGAAGCCGCGGCCCAGCGGCCAGCGCTCGCGCGGTGCCGCCGCGTGCATCTCCTCCGCCGGCGTCAGGTGCCACTTCCCCACGGCGTACGTCGCGTAGCCCTGCTGCAGCAGGATCTCCGACATGAAGGCGCTGCTCTTCGGGATCCGGCTGTTGTAGCCCGGGAAGCCCGCCGCGATCTCGATGATCGACGCCATGCCGTTCGAGTGATGGTTGCGGCCCGTCAGCAGGCAGGACCGCGTCGGCGAGCACAGCGCCGTCGTGTGGAAGTTGCTGTAGCGCACGCCACCCGCGGCGAGCCGGTCGATGTTCGGCGTCTCGATGTCCGACCCGTAGCAGCCGATCTGCGCGTACCCGACATCGTCGAGCACGATGTAGACGATGTTCGGCGCGCCCTCGTGCGCGCGCGCGGCCTCCGGCCACCACGGCGTCGACTCGCGATAGTCGCGCCCGATGACGCCCTTGAACTCACCTTCCGGGCTCGCTTGCCTCGCCATGATGCGCCTCCGCTGCGTTTGTGATGCAGGAGCCAAGTGTACGCCCGCGCCGTCGCACGAAGAAGGAATGACGGAGCACCGCCCCGCGCGCAGTCCGGAGCCGGCGCCGGTGCGCCGTTGACGCCGTCGATACAATGCTGCGGAGGCAGATGGCACGCGCATCCGACCAGCCCGGCCGCGCCGAACGCACGCGCAAGACGATGATCGACATCGCCCGCCGCCGCCAGCGCCCTGGCTCGGGCAGCAACCTGCGCGAGCTGATGAAGAGGACTCCGCCGATGAACTGGCCGGACCTCCGCGCCGCCCTTGCGGGAATTCCGTGGGCCGTCGCGGGCGCCGTCGCCACGCGCAGCTACATGCCCGAGCGCGCGACGCGCCGCCTCGATATCGTGACGTCGCCTGGCGACGTGCCTGAGGTTGCGCGCAAACTCGAGTCCGCCGGATACGAGCGACAGCGCGAACTCGCGATCGGCGGCTCGGCGTGGCGAAGCCCGGACGGCGTGCCGGTAGATGTCATCGAGTGCAATGAGCCGTGGTGCCCGGCCGCCGTCGCAGAGGCGGCGACGACGCTGGACGTTCAGGGCTATCCCGTCTTGCCGCTCGCCTACCTTGCGCTCATGAAGATGCAGTCGAGTCGTCTCGTGGACGTTGGCGACCTCGGCCGCATGCTCGGCCTCGCCGACGAGACGAGCCTCGCACGAGTACGGCAGACATTCGCTCAATATGCGCCAGGTCTGACGGACGACCTCGAGAGCATGATCGCGCTCGGCAAGCTTGAGACCGAAGGCGAGCCTCCGGCCTGAGCGGCGCCCGCGCGCTACGACTCGGATGAAGCACCAGCGTCGTCCGCTCGCGCATCCTCGCGCCGTCCGGCACGAGCTTCGCGCCCTCCACATCGAAGAACAGCCTGACGCCGTTGACTGCTACGCGCATGTGCGCGTATCGCGACATCGCTCGTAGCAGACCAGGTGCGGACCCTCGCGCGCGGCGCCGATCTCGCGAAAGCCGCACTTCATCGCGATGCGCCGCGACGCGGCATTGCCCACGCCCGTAATCGCGACGAGACGGCGCATCGCGAGACCGCCGAGCGCGAACTCGCACAGGCCCGAGAGCGCCTCCGTCCCGTAGCCGTTGCGCCGGTCTGCTCGCCGGAACACGTGGTAGCCGACCATCGCCTCACGCCCGGACACGTCGTGGAGGAAGATCTGCCCGATCACGCGATCCTGGACGTGGACGCCAAAATAGAGCGTCGCGTCATCACGCTCGGCGCGCCTGAACCAGCCGCGCTGGTGCTCGTCGAGGTCGCTGTGCGCGATGGCGGAGGACAGTTCTCGACGCGTGGGAGCGCAGAGCGACACTCGGCCCGACTGCATTGGCTCGCCCCCGTAATGCACGTCACCCTCGCTCCCGCTTCCCTCTCCGCCGCCCACATCCCACGTCCCGCCTCCCCACCTCGCGCGGCGCGGAGCGCCGCCGCCGCCGTCACTCCCGGACGATGCCCTTCTTCACGGCGTACGCCGCCGCCTCTGAGCGGCGGCTGAACCCCAGCTTCGAGAGGATGTGGCTTACGTGGTTGCGGGCGGTGTTCTCACTCACCACGAGCTTGGCAGCGATCTCCTTGTTCGTCGCGCCGTCCGCGATCAGCACCAGCACCTCGCGTTCCCGCGCGGTCAGCTCGTCGTCCTCGCCCGGCTTCTCGTGCTGCGCGACGAGCTTCTCGAGCACGCCCTTCGTCACCTTTGAGTCCAGCATCGATTCGCCGCGCGCGACCGACCGCAGCGCTTCCAACAGCCGCGAGCGGGCGACGTTCTTCAGCACGTAGCCCGCGGCGCCCGCGAGCAGCGCCGCCACCACCGTCTCCTCCTCCGCGAACGACGTCAGCATCAGCACCTTCGTGTCGGGCAACTCGCTGCGGATCTCGCGGCACGCCTCGATCCCGTCCATGCCGTCCATCCGCACATCCATCAGCACGATGTCCGGCTGGTGGGCGCGCGCCTTCTCGATCGCTGCCTTGCCATTGGACGCTTCCGCCACGACCGCGAAGTCCGCCTCCACTTCGAGCGCCGCCCGCAGCCCCATGCGCACCACCTCGTGGTCGTCGACGATCATCAGGCGCGTCTTCATGCTTCCGCTCCCTCCACGACCGGCACGCTCACTTCGATCAGCGTGCCTTCGCCCGGCTCGCTGCGCACGTCGAGCGTGCCGTGCAGGTCCTCCACACGCCGGCGCAGGTTCCCCATCCCGAACCCGACCCGCGCGCTCGGCTCCGCTTCGCCGATGCCGATGCCGTCGTCCGCGATCTCCAGCCGCACGGTGTGGTCCTCGAACGCCATGCGGAGTTCTACCTTCGATGCGCGCGCGTGCCGGAAGATGTTGCCCAGCCCCTCCTGCACGATGCGGTAGAGCGCGGCGCTGGTCTCCATCGGCAGACGCCCCGGCGCGCCGGTCACGCTCAGCTCGACGGGCATCTCCGACACGGCCTGGAACTCCTTCACCTGCCCCTGCACCGCGCCGATCAGCCCCTCGCGCCCCATGAGCAGCGGCTGCAGGTCGAAGATGTACTGCCGCACTTCCCACAGCGCGTTCTTCGCCAGCGCCGTCAGGTCCTTCAGCCGCTGCCGCTGCTCATCGAGGTCACCGCCCACGCGGTCGATTGCCGTCTCCAGGCTCAGCGACAGCATGTACACCATCTGCGCGATGCCGTCGTGGATCTCCCGCGCGATGCGGATGCGCTCCCCCTCCGCCGCCAGCTCGCCGATGCGCGTCGTCAGGCGGATGTTGCGCACGCCCAGCGCGATCTGGCCGGCGATCGCGTCCAGCAGCCGCACTTCGTGCAGGATCGCGCCCGGCCGCTCGCGTGTGCCGGCGACCAGCCAGCCCTCGACGGCGTCGGCGGACCGCAGCGGCACCGCTCCCACCCAGGCGCAGGCGCCGAGCGCCTCGCGCAGCGGTGGCGGCAACGACGACACGCTGTACGTCCGCGCGCTGTCCGTCTCGAACGCCGCCGCCAGCTCGGATGCGTCCGGGGCCTCGAGGCCGCCGCCGCCATAGCAGCGGACGTCGCCACCCTCGTCGGCGAGGTCGTCGGGTATGAGCAGCAACACCTCATCGAACCGCGACGACTCGAGCGTCGCCTGCGCGACGCGCGGAAGCGCGCCGTCCAGCGCGCGCCCCCCTTCGAGGAACGACCGCGCGACGCGATAGAGGAGGTCGCTGTCGCCCAGCGCGTCGACCGCGTCCTGGCGCGCCGCGTCGAGCTCCCGTAGCACCGTCCCCAGGTAGTTCGGCACCAGCGCGACGAGCGCCGGCGTCACGATCGCGCCGATGAAGCTGTTGAGATTCGTGTCCTTCCAGCTCCCGTGCAGCCCCTCGCCGAACGTCATCAGCCCGAAGACGTACGCCGCCATGTACGCGCCGACGAGCACCAGCACGCCGCGGAACGTCAGGAAGAACGCCGGGATCAGCAGCGCCGTCAGCGCGAAGTGGTAGTACGGGCTGCCCCAGCCGCCGCTCAGGTACACCGCCATCATCGACAGCGCCAGGTCGAAGAGCCCGAGCGCCAGCACGTCGTTCTGCTCCGGCGACGAGAAGTACCGCCGCAGCCGCGGCAGCAGCACCGGCCGGATCACCGGCACGTAGAACGTCACCACCGCCGTCTGCGCCATCGTCCCGATGAGCAGCCACGGCTCGAAGCGCAGGTTCTCGTGCGGCAGGTCGGCGACGAAGACGATCAGCACCGCCACCAGCCACGCCACCCACCGCACAATGAACGGCGATGTGAGCACCGCCAGCCGGATGCCGCCCGGCAACGTCGCCAGCGACGTGTCGCCGTGTCGCCGCCAGATGCCGCGGGGCAGCGCCGTCACCCGCGTGCCGAACTCCTCGATCGTGGCCTCGATGCGCGCCATGTGGGAATCATAGGGCAATTCGCCCGCGCTCTCGTGCGCGGGCCAGCCGGCGCCTGTCGCGGGGGCTGCGCCGTCATCCTCGTGCGAGCACTCTCCGGACGGAGGCAACCAGCGCCCGCCGCTGCGCCGGCGTCGTGGCTGGCATGCGCTGCCAGCCGGCGCCGAGCTTCACGTCCGCGAAGAAGCCCGCCGGGTCCTCGTGGAAGTGCAGGAACGCCGACGAGCCGCGATAGAACAGGCCGCGTTTCCGCTCGGCCAGACCCGGCACCTGCCGCAGCTGCCCCAGCAGGCCGTCAAGCGCGTCGAGAGCGGTGGCCGTCGCGTGCTTCATCTCAGCGCCTTCTGCGAAGGTCGCGCGACGCCCTCACCACGAACCGTGCCTCCGCCGCGAAGCCCCACCACGACCACGCCGCCAGCGGCGCGAGCGCCAGCGCCAGCGGCCAGTGTTCCGGCACCAGCGCACGCAGGATGAGCGCGTTGACCACGGCGAACAGCACGCCCGTGAGCACGTGGATCGCCACGATCTCCCAGCCGATGTAGTTGATCAGTGCTCGCATCCTCGCTCCCGTCGCCCGCCCCGCTGCGCCGTCAGCATCAGTAAACGCCGGCCGGCGCCGCGCAGTCAACTGCGAGCGGTCGCGCCACGCTCCTCCGTCGTCTCTTCCGTCATCCGCCAGGGCGGATTCAGCCGGTTCTCGCCGGCGTAGTACAGCCGCACGTCGTGTCCGTCCGGATCGCGCAGCCGCGCCTCGCGCCAGAGATAGAACATGTCCGTCGGCTCCTGCTCGAACGCCAGCCCTCGCGCCTTGAGCGCCGCCGCCGTCTCGTCCAGCGCGTCGCACTCGAAGAACAGCTGCGTCCCCGCCATTGCCTCCGGCTCCTCCCCGGTCACCTCGAGCGACAGCGTCGCGTCGCCGTCCGGGCACGCGAAGCGCGCGTAGCGCGGCGGCGTATCGACGATCTGCCGAAGCCCCAGCGTGCGGTAAACTCCTTCGAGCGCTCCAGGTCGCGCACGATCAGCGTCACGTGGTTCAGTCGCATGTCCGCCTCCTTCGTGGGCATCATGCGCCCTCCGGCCGGAGCGCGCATCGGGCGCAGGGCGTAACCACG
>Ga0334722_10002474_pt1 | contig 20905 bp, 16 predicted proteins | sample C3_bottom_MG_FD_207210 | JGI IMG/M metagenome (GOLD analysis project Ga0334722, IMG submission 207210) | Sediment microbial communities from Yellowstone Lake, YNP, Wyoming, USA - C3_bottom | ecosystem: Environmental > Aquatic > Freshwater > Lake > Sediment | place: USA: Wyoming | collected... | reverse complement strand
CATCAGCCGGGAGGAACAGGATCTTTTTGCCTTGCAGAGTCAGGAGAAGGCGGCGCGGGCTTTAAAGAACGGCGTCTTTCAAGAAGAGATCGTCCCCGTTCCGGCGCCGGCCAAAGGGAAGGAACCGGTTTATTTCCAGGTGGATGAGCATCCCCGGCCCGATACTACTCTGGAGAAGCTCTCCCGGCTGCCGCCCGCCTTCAAGGAAGGGGGGACAGTGACCGCCGGTAATTCCTCCGGACTCAACGATGGGGCTGCGGCCATGCTGGTTTTGACCCGGCGCAAGGCCGAGGAGCTGGGGATAAAACCACTCGGACGCCTGGTGGCTCAGGCCGTAGCTGGGGTTGATCCCACCATTATGGGGATCGGTCCTGTTCCGGCAGTAAAGAAGGCCCTGGCCCGGGCCGGTTTAAAACTCGAGGACATCGGCCTCATCGAATTAAATGAGGCCTTTGCTGCTCAAGCCATCGCCGTTTTGCGGGAGCTGGGTTTGGAGGGCGACGAACGGGTGAACGTCAACGGCGGAGCCATTGCCCTGGGGCACCCCGTGGGAGCGACGGGAGCCATCATCCTGACCAAGCTCCTTTACGAGATGCAGCGCCGCCAGGTGGAATATGGACTGGCCACCCTCTGCATCGGGGGCGGGCAGGGGATCGCCGTGGTGGTACAAAGAAGGTGAATTCATGCTGCCCGTTTGGAGAATAGTAATCCCCACCCCTTTTAAGGTGGGCCCGGTGAACGTTTATTTGATCCGGGAGGATCCCATCACCCTGGTCGATGCCGGGCCCTATACGCCGGAAGCTCAGGCCGCCCTCCGTCGGGGGCTGGCGGAAGCGGGACTTTCTCTAAAAGACGTCCGGCGCGTCATCTTAACCCATGGGCATCCTGACCATTATGGCCTGGCCGTCGCCATCCGGGACATCTCCGGGGCGGCGGTATTTCTCCACCCGCGGGAACTGGAGAAGACGGCTCAGGAGGTCAACTTCATCCAGGAAAGGGGAGACCTTTTGCGTTGGGCGGGGATCCCCGAGGAAATCCTCCACTTGGTAGAACGGGTTTACATCAGCGACCGGGCCTATGCCCTTCCTCTGAAAGACATCACGCCCATCACCGACGGGCTGGTCTTTCCTTTTGAGAAGCACCGGTTGAAGGCCTTTCGCCTTCCCGGTCATTCCACCGGGCAATGTAACTTTTACGAGCCGGAGGAGCGCCTTTTTTTCGCTGGAGACAATCTTTTGGCTCACATCACTCCCAACCCCTTGTTGGAACCGGGGGACGAACCAGAGGGCCCCAAAATAATCTCGGGTGCGGGGCCCGCTCGTCAACCTACCCTTTCCCTTTATTTAGAGACCCTTGGGTTTATAGAAGACCTGGAGATAGATCTGGTCTATCCCGGACACGGCCCCGCCATTCAAGATCACCGGGCACGTATCGCCGAGATCCGCAGGCACCATTTGGCCCGCCAACTCGAGATCCTGGGGGCTTTAAATGGTCGACCCCGCACTGTCTTGGAACTGTCGCAGCATTTCTTCCCGGATCTGCAGGGTTTTGATCTTTTCCTGGGCCTCTCCGAGGTCCAGGCCCACCTGGATCTCCTGGTGCAAGAAGGGCGGGCTGGGGTCTTAGAGGAACGGGGGATAGGGTACTATTTTGTAAATTGAATACAAATTTTTCCTTGGTGAGGGTATGGTCGCCTTGACCGCCGCGCTACTGACGGCCGTAACCTTTAAAGACAGAGCCTCGTGCAGGTTACGCTGGACTGAAGGCCGCAGTCGCGTGCCCGCTTTTTTTCTTGTCGAGCCAGGCCGATGGTTGTATACTAACCTGGGGAACTTCTTTTAAAGCGGAGGATTCTCCGACCGTCGTCGGGGTGGCGCATTGGTAGTCTGGTACCCCCGGCTGTGGCCAGCAAGGGCCCCGATCTTATGCCGCCAGAGGTGTAAGGCAGCTATGCCGGAATACTCCATCAGCCAAATTCGCGTCCGTTACGTCGAGACCGATCAGATGGGCTTTGCCCATCATTCAAATTACCTGGCCTGGTTTGAGGTAGCCCGTACCGACCTTTTCCGGCAACGGGGCGTACCTTACGCGGAGGTGGAAAGGGCCGGCTACTATCTCCCGGTTTTGGAGGCGCAGTGCCGCTATTTGCGGGCCGCCCATTATGACGACCTCTTGGAGATTAGAGCGCGTCTGGCGGAGATTCGCGGCCTGCGCCTGCGGCTGGAGTACGAGGTTTTTCGGGTTGGCGAAGAGAAGCCGCTGGCTGTGGGCAGTACCACCCACGCCTTTATCAACCGGGAGGGTAAGCCGGTTAACCTGAAAAAGGAGAACCCGGCCCTGTGGGCGAAAGTGACTGGGGAGTCGGCTGTCCCCCTGGAACGGAAGACGGCGTCGTCATGAATGGGCCTTGGGTGATAGAGGCCGGAGGCGCACGGGGGGCTGGGGGGATTTCCCATACGCATAAAATTGGCTATACGCATAAATTATTTCCGGCCAAAAATTTCCTTTGAGGAGAGATTTAATTGTTAGTAAACCTGGATCCTTACGCCTTTCATATCGGTCCCATTGGTGTGCACTGGTACGGTCTCTTTATGGCCTTCTCGGTTTTAGTGGGGGCCGTCTACTTCTACCGACACGGCCGGCAGTTGGGACTGGACGAGGATTTCCTCCTCAACCTGGCCATGATTGTCGTCGTTGCCGGCGTCATCGGGGCCCGCTTGCTCTTCGTTCTGGCCAATTATCCCAGCTGGTTCATCCGCGACCCGCTACAGGTCTTGAAGGTCTACGAGGGTGGGCTTTCCTGGCACGGCGGGCTTTTGGGCGGCTTTCTGGCTGGGTACATCTACCTGCGCCGGAGGCACAAGGACGTGGATGCGCTGGCCGATCTGACTGTTCCCGGTTTGGCCCTTGGCTACACCATTGTCCGGATCGGCAACATCTTCAATCAAGAGGTCCTGGGCCGGCCCACGGCCTTTTGGTTTGGCCGCTGGCCGGCACAACTGGTGGGATCAGCCATCGGGCTTTTCCTTCTCCTGCGCTTTTTTTACCTGCGGGGAAAGGAATTACCGGCGGGTTATCAATTCTGGTCGTTCATTTTCTACCACCAGTTACTGCGGGCGCTGGTGGAAGAGTCGGTGCGCGATAACCCCCTCTTTTTGTGGAAGTACACAAATCCTTACTTTGGGGTGGGATTTTTTACCCTGACGCAGCTCTTTACCCCCTTGATCCTTCTTTTGGCGTATTGGATGATGATCTCACGCCAGGGAAAAGGCTAAACCCGCGCGGGTAAAACGATCCCCCGCCCCATCCGCAGGGGGCGCGGGTGGAACGGAGGAGATTTAGCGTTTGTACCGCTTAGTTGCCCTCGACGTGGACGGGACCATCTTGGACAGCCAGGGAGAGATACCGGAGCGAGTTAAAAGGGCCGTCAGCCAAGCCCGCCAAAAGGGCGTGACCGTAGTTTTGGCCACCGGCCGACGCTACCGGGCGGCTTTGCCCATCGCCGAAGCTCTGGGGTTGACCTGGCCCATCATCCTGCATAGCGGTGCCCTTTTGGTGGAACCGGCCGGTCAACCCCTCTGGCACCGGCCCCTGGCTCGGGAGGTGGCCCTGGAGATCATCACCGAAATCCACCAGGCTGGTCTGGCCGCTCTCTTTTTCCGCCATACCCTGGATGGTCCGGAAGTCTATTACGAGCGTCCGGTGCCGGAACCTTCTTACCAGAAGTTTCTCGAGGCGCGGCCCCAGGAGTTCAGGCGCGTCCCTGATCTGGGGGAGGCCTGTCAGGGAGAGGTCGATAAGGTGATGACCTTGACTCCCAGTTTGGAGGAGGCCGAGAATCTGGCCGCCCGTTTCTCTCAGCTCAAGGGGGAACCGTTGCGGGCCATTCGGACCCTCTCCCGCGGCGGTTTTCATTACCTTGAAGTGTTTCGGGCCGACACCTCCAAGTGGGAAGCCCTGGCCTTTTTAGCCCGACGTTGGAAAATCAGCCCAGAAGAGATCATCGCCATCGGTGACCACATCAATGACCTGGAGATGATCGAAGGGGCCGGATTAGGAGTGGCCATGGGCAACGCCCTTCCCGAGGTCAAAGCCAGGGCCAAACTGGTCACTGCCAGCAACGATGAGGCGGGGGTGGCGGAAGTCCTGGAGAGGTACATTCTTTAAGTGCTGAGGGGGCGGAAAATTGCCTTCTCCTTCGAAAATCCCGTTTTCATCCTTTGTGGTGCCGCTATTGGCGACATGGAGGACACCTATGATATTCCTGGGCCGGGGGATAATACACGCTCTAAAATAGGTCAGAGAAGAGGAGGCCGGGCAACGGTCGCACGGGGGTGGTTTTTTTGCCGGCCGTCCGTTATCTCATCGAAAATCAGGATCGCGTGGGCTTGGTCTTCGATATCTCCAAGATCCTGGTACCGCACGGATTAAACATAACCGGGATGGAGGTCATCCCGAATGTCATGTATCTGGAGATAGAGAATCTGGATCCGGGGCAGCGGGAAGAGGTGGAACGGGAGCTTCGTTCCATCCCGGGGATCAGGCGAGTGGTACCGGTGGAGCTGATGCCTTACGAAGAGAGGGAAAGGAGGCTTTTGGCCCTCCTCGATTCCGTCAGCGAGGGCATCATCGCCATCGACAAGAACGGTATCATCACCATTTTCAACCCGGCGGCGCAAAAGATTCTCGGTTATACCCGAGAAGAGGCGGTAGGGCGTCCGGTGGCCGAGATCCTGTCGCCTCATATTCCCATGCTAGCGTCATTGGAAACTGGTTTGCCCTATGACAATCAGGAGATCATTTTGAATACTCCCAAGGGTCGCGTCCACTATATCACAACAGGGCGGCCCATCAAGGACCGGCAGGGGCGGACCATTGGGGTGGTGGCTGCCCTGAAGGATATGTCCGATGTTCGGCAGCTGGCCTACTCCATTACCCGGCCCTCGATGATCACCTTTGATGATATCATCGGTCTGAGCAGCTCCTTGCGGCGCGTCATTGACATTGCCAAAACGGTGGCCAGGAGCGACTCCACCATCCTCATTCGCGGGGAGAGCGGCACGGGTAAAGAGCTCTTTGCCCGGGCCATCCACATGGAGAGCCCCCGGCGGAACAAACCCTTTGTCCCCCTCAATTGCGCCGCGGTCCCCGACACCCTCCTGGAAAGCGAACTCTTTGGCTATGAGGAAGGGAGCTTCACCGGGGCCAAAAAAGGCGGCCGGCAGGGCCTCTTTGAGTATGCTTCTGACGGTACGCTTTTTTTGGACGAGATCGGCGAGATGTCGCCCCACCTGCAGGCGAAACTCCTGCGGGTTTTGGAGGAGGGGAAGGTCCGGCGGGTGGGGGGGCGCGAGGAAAATCCGGTCAACGTCCGGGTCATTGCCGCCACCAGCCGCCCCCTGGAAGAAATGATCCGCAAAGGGGACTTTCGGGAGGATCTTTATTACCGGCTCAATGTCGTCCCTTTGTACCTACCACCCTTGCGCGAACGGATGGAAGACATACCCCTTTTGGTGGAACACCTGCTGGCGAAATTCAATAATAAGCTGGGTCGCCACATCAAACGGATCGACCCCGAGGCCCTGGCCAAACTGCTGGCCTATCCCTGGCCGGGGAATGTGCGGGAGCTGGAAAACGTTTTGGAACGGGCCGTGAACCTGGCCAACGGTGAGGAGATCCGGGCCGAGCACCTCTGGTTGGAAGGGGAGCGAGCGGCTCTCGCGGCCACGAGTTCCCGCTCTGCTCAGGCGAAGTTGGCCGGGGGACTGGGGCCGGGGGATTTGGACATCGGAGCGAGCTGGCCGGAGCGATCAACCCCGGTGAATTCAGCTGTTTCGGCGGCGCCGGCCAGTGCCTCCGGGGGTTTCCCGGTCCTCTCCTTAAAAGAGGCCCGGGAGCGCCTGGAGCGGGAAACCTTAAAAGAGGCTCTCGCCAGATACGGCAGCTCGCGCCGGGTAGGCCGGGCTTTAGGGGTTTCGCACCGGACCGTCTTAAACAAAATGAAAAGGTATGGGCTTATGCCCCAAAGGGCGGAAAGTTGAGTTTCCAGACTGGAAAGACAACTTTCCATACCGGACGAGAAGTGGAACGGAAAGTTTCCACGCCGAAGTCAGGGCGCCAAGACCGGTGCCCCAGATCGCGCGACTTGGGCCATCTATTGTGGCCGCGTGACTGCCCTTTTCCCCTGGCCAGCAGCCGGGGGCTGTTTTTTTCTCTCGGGCAAAGCCTGGTCTATCGGAGTAAGACAGCGGCGAGGATGCCCCCGGCGTAGCGGCGCTCCTCCGCCGTCATGAGCGGGAGTTTTGTTGAGGCCGAGACTGCGGGCTGGTTTATGTTGCAGAGGCCGGAGGAGGATTGGCAGCTGATCGTGGTCTCGCGGTGGATGGAGCGCAGATCCATCAGCGGACCGGGACTGATGGTGCCGGCGCCGCGGCCGCGCGGAGAGCGCGACCTTGCCCGCACCAGCACTGTCAATGTGGGATTATGGCATGTTTTTTGCATGATATTCCTTTGAGAGCAAAATCTATTAGTCGATGGGAAGGCGAGGGGAAAGCGATGATCGTCGGCGTACCTAAGGAAATTAAAAACAACGAAAACCGGGTGGCCATCACTCCCGCTGGGGTGCAGGCGATGGTCAAGGCCGGGCACCAGGTGGTCATCGAGAAGAATGCCGGTGTGGGGAGCGGTTTTAGCGACGACGATTACCGGCAGGCCGGGGCGGAAGTCCTGCAGGACGCGCGAGCCGTTTTCCAGACGGCCGATATGATCATGAAGGTTAAAGAACCGTTGCCGCCGGAGTACGACCTTTTTAGCGAGGGGCAGGTCCTGTTCACCTATTTGCATTTGGCTCCGGAACCGGAACTGACCCGTTTGCTAATGAAAAAGAAGATTGTGGCCATTGCTTATGAAACGGTTCAGCTGGATGATGGCTCTCTGCCGCTCCTGATGCCCATGAGTGAAGTGGCCGGACGCATGGCCGTGCAGATCGGCGCTCAATTCCTGGAGAAGGTCTACGGCGGACGCGGCATCCTCCTGGGTGGGGTTCCTGGGGTACCTCCGGCCAACGTGGTTATCATCGGCGGCGGTATTGTCGGGATGAACGCGGCCAAGATGGCCGTGGGCATGGGCGCTCAGGTCACCGTCCTGGACATAAGCGCCGAGAAACTCCGCTACCTGGACGACGTCTTCCAGGGACGGGTGGTCACCTTCATGTCCAATAGCTACAACATCGCGCAGGCGGTACGACGGGCGGATCTTTTGATCGGGGCCGTCCTCATTCCGGGAGCTCGGGCTCCCAAACTGGTCACGGAAGAAATGGTCAAGACCATGAAGCCGGGATCGGTCATCGTTGATGTGGCCATCGATCAGGGTGGCTCCATTGAAACGGTGGACCGGGTGACTACCCACGCCGAGCCGACCTATGTCAAGCACGGCGTGATCCACTATTCGGTGGCCAACATGCCCGGGGCCGTCCCGCGGACCTCGACCCTGGCGCTGACCAATGCCACCCTGCCCTACGCCCTGGAGTTGGCCAACAAGGGTTATCTGCGGGCCATCCGCGAGAACCGGGCTTTAGCCCGCGGGGTCAACGTTTATAGTGGCTTCGTCACTTACAAGGCGGTGGCTGAAGCCCATGGCCTGCCCTACCGGCCCTTGGCCGAGGTCCTGGACCAGACCGAGTAGGTCGACCTGCCCGGGGAACGGTGAGAGGCACTGGTTAAAGACTGCGAGCTCAAGCCTAGTTGAAAAGGGGTTCAGCGGCGGGGCCTTCAGGAGGCTCCGGCGACGGTTTCTTGCCTAAGAATCGTGAAAAGGGCCGCCCGGCGGGGAGGCCCTTTTCGATTGGGCGAAGGCGCACCTTTGCCGTCTGGCAATGGCGCGGCGGCGGTTGCTGGCTCGTCGCTGCCCGTCACCTTGACCGACCGCAATATAGCGCACATAGTTGTCAACGTCAGAAGAAGACAAATTTCCCGCCGCTAAGCCGCCCTTTAGGGGCGCGCAAGGGATCGTTGACGATCGTCATCGGGCCATGGTTCAGCTTCGGCCCTCCGGCCGGCATCGCGGTGAACTCTCCATCCCTGGAGATCACCGCTCGGCGACCTCCTGTCGCCGGCCGGCCTCCGGGGCCTTGCTTCACCAGGAGCGGTACCCGGCTCGGTGAAAGCGCTCCTCGCCACAAACCGTCCGCCGCTCAAGTCGAGGCGGCTCATAGAGAGCCTCGCCGCCAGCATCAGGCCCCTCCACGCCTTGGCGGCACCGCGGTGCAGCATTGCCGTCTGGCGGCGGCGCGGCGGCGGTTGCTGGCTCGTCGCTGCTCGTCACCTCGGCCGACCGCACCATGGTTCAGCTTCGGCCCGCCGGCCGGCATCGCGGTCCGCTTTACCCCACGGTAGCTTGTCCTCTGGTTCTTCTCTCCTTGGCCTCTGCATAGGCTTAAGGAAGGAAAATGGTCCAGGGGGTGAGGCCGTGCTCGGTTGGCCTTCTTTCCCAAGCCGCCGCCGGCGGGGGCGGAATGTTTTGTTGGGTTTCCTTATGGTTGGGGCCACCCTCAGCCTGCTCTTCTGGCTGCAGGTGCAGCAACGCGAGGCCAGGGTGCAAGAGGTGACGAAAATACTCCTGGGCAAGCTGGTGGTTTTGGATCCAGGGCACGGGGGGATTGATCCTGGCGTCATTGGACCCAGCGGAGTGAAGGAAGAGGATGTGGTCTTAGGGATCACCAGGTATCTGAAAGAGTTTTTGGAACAGGGTGGCTGCCGGGTAATCCTGACCCGGGACCGGGATAAGGATCTGGTAGAAAGTGGGCTGTCTCTGGCCGAAAGGAAACGCCTGGATTTGAAACGGCGCGCCGAAATCGGCAACCAGCCCGGCGTTGACGTCTTTTTGACCATTCATGCCAACGGGACAACTTCCGCCCGGTGGCACGGAGCCCAGGTCTTTTATCTGCCAGAAGGGCATCCAGATAGCGGTCGTCTGGCCCGCTCCCTGCAGGCCGAGCTCATCCGCATTACCGGCAAAACCAATCGTCAGGTGAACACCAATATCAATCAGTACGTTTTAAGAGAGGTGAAAGCACCGGCGGCCAACGTGGAGGTCGGCTTCCTGTCCAATCCTACAGAAGAAAAGCTCCTAGCCCGGGCTGACTACCAGCGGGAAGTAGCTTGGGCCATTTTCGTCGGTTTAAGTAAGTATTTTGCGGAAGGAGCCTTACCCGTGGCCAGATAAGCTTTAGCTGTGCCAGTCTCCGTCAGCTGCCAGATGAAAAGGTCTTCTTCCCCCGGCCAGCCCGTCTACATCGCGGCTTGAGAAGGTCATTCTTTCCCCAGGAGCACGCTGAGCTATATCGAGCCGGTCAGCGTTTACTGCTGGGGAAGCTTTGGCTCTTGGCTTCATCCCATCCTCCGATAGGACAACCTCCAGCGCTTGGGCCTATTCGATACGGACGCCCCCCGCCGACCATCTTTCTCATAATCCTTCGCCACTAGAAGGAATATCCCCCCAGGACGTTGAATTATTGTTAGGAGTAGGCTTGGCCCGAGCTGCCGGGGACATTTGACTGGCGCGGGGCGCCAAATTTCAAGGGGGGATTGGATGAAGGCCTTTTTGACGTCTCTGGTCCGCGGTAAGCCAGCCGATTACCTGGAGATCCGCCTGGAGGAGACGGAGACGACGCGCGTCGAGTTTCAGGGGAAACGGCTGGAAAACATCGGTGAATCGCTGTCCTACGGTGGAAACATCCGGGCTCTGGTGGGGGGCGGCTGGGGCTTTGTCAGCTTCAACAGTTTGGAAGGACTGGAAGAGAAGGTGGAGCTGGCCATTCGCCAGGCCCGGGTGGCGGCGGCCCTGGCCTCCGAACCAGTACGGCTGGCGCCCGTGCCGGTGGTCGAGGACGTGGTCAGGGTCAAACCCATCCTCTCGCCGCGGGAGGTGGCTCTGGAGCGAAAGAAAAATCTCATCGAAGGTTATGCCCGCCTGATGCTGGATTACGCCCCAGAAATCACCAGCGCCTCCGTCCGTTATTTCGACCGCTTCACCAGGCTCTATTTCGCCAATTCCGAGGGCACCTACATCGAACAGGAGAAGCTGGATATGGGCTGCAATGTGGCGGCCACGGCAACGGCCAACGGCTTAAGTCAGTCGGCCCACACCGGCTTCGGTAGTTCCAATGATTTTTCTTTCATCGTCGGCAAGGAGAAGGAAGTGGAAGAGGTTTGCCGTTCCGCGGTGGGCCTTTTGCGGGCCGAACCCATCACCGGCGGGCAGTATCCGGTGATCCTCGATCCGCATTTGGCCGGTGTCTTCATCCACGAGGCCTTTGGGCACCTTTCGGAAGCGGACGGCCTTTACGAGGACGAGAACATGCGCCGGGTGATGACCCTGGGAACGCGGTTCGGGCAAGATTTCCTCAACGTTTACGACAGCGGCTTGGACGAAGGGGCGCGCGGTTTTCTGGCCTACGACGATGAGGGGGTTCGTACCCAAAAGACCTACCTCATTAAAGACGGGATCCTGGTTGGGCGCCTGCACAGCCGGGAGACGGCGGCCAAGATGGGCGAAGCGCCCACGGGTAACGCGCGGGCCATCAGTTACCAGTTTCCCCCCATTGTCCGCATGCGGAACACCTGCATCGAACCGGGGCCAGCCTCCTTTGAGGACCTTTTGCGCGGGATAAAGCTCGGCGTTTACGCCAAAGGTTCTTACGGCGGCCAGACCAATGGCGAAATGTTTACCTTTACCGCCGGGGAGGCTTATATGATCCGCGATGGGCAGCTGGCGGAAATGGTGCGGGACGTCACCTTGACGGGGAACGTTTTTCACACCTTAAAGAACATCGATCTCATCGGTCGCGACTTTACCATCTTTGACTCAGCCGGAGGCTGTGGCAAGGGCGGTCAAATGCCCCTCCCGGTGAGTCACTGGGCTCCTCATGTCCGCATTCAGAACGTGGTGATTGGGGGGAAGAAATGATGGAGGAGATCATCCAGCTGGCCCGGGAGCGGGGCTGTGAGGAGGCCGAGGTGTTCGTGGAAAAACACCAGGCCACAGTCGTGGAGTACGGCAATAACCGGTTAAAAAAGCTGGAAACGGCCCATTCCCTCTTTTTGGCCCTGCGGGTAAAAAAAGGCGGACGCCTGGGTTTTTCCACCAGTACAAAGCCAAATGATGTCCAGGGTTTGGTGGAACGCGCCCTGCGCGCGGCGGAGTTTGGACGTCTGGCCGATTTTTCCTTTGCCCCGCCGGCGGAGTTGCCCGCCGTCGAGGGTTTCGATCCGGAGACGGCGGCTCTGCCGGTGGAAGAGCTGGTGGCCAGGGGAGGACGGGTGGTCGACGGCCTCCGCGACCTGCATCCCGCCCTGCAGATTTCGTCCCGGTTGGCCTTGATCAGCACTGAAATCGAAGTGAAAACCAGCCAGGGTCTTTCTGCCGCCTACCGGCGGACCGGCTACAGCCATTCGGCCGGTGGGAAATTGGTCGAAGGCCAGAATTTCCTCTATGTCGGAGACGGGCGGCATTCGGCACGGGGAGAGGACGTCACTTCCGCCCTCATTGCCGAGGTGCGGTGGGCCTTTGAGCGGGCCAGGGTCAATGTGCCGGTATCCTCGGGACGCTATCCGGTCATTCTCACGCCGCGGGCTACGGCCGCGGTTTTGGCGCCGGTGCTGGCCAGTCTCAACGGTCAGGCTGTAGAACGCCGGGTTTCTCCCTTCCTCGGGAAAAAGGGACAAGCCCTTTTCGACCCCCGGATTTCCCTGGAGGACGATCCCTTCTGGCCGTGGGGCGCTGGAACGCGACCGATGGACGATGAGGGGATACCGGCCCGCCGGAAGGCCTTAATTGATAAGGGCGTCTTACAAAACTTCCTGCTGGATCTGGCCAGCGCCAGGGCCCTGGGGGAGGAACCAAACAGTAGTGCGCGGAGGAGTGCCGGGGTGGTCACCCCTGGGCCAAGTAACCTGATCATGGAACCGGGACCGAAGTCATATCAGGAGATGCTCGCTGCGGTGCCCCAGGGACTCCTGATCGATGTCCTCATGGGAGCCTGGGCTGGTAACCCTTACGGCGGCTGGGTAAACGGTAACGTGATGTTGGGCTATAAAATCGAAGACGGCCAGGTGGTCGGACGGATCAAAGATACCATGTTCAGCGTCAACGCCTTTTCCGCCCTGAAAGATCAGGTGGTCGAGGTCAGCCGGGAAAGAAAATGGGTGGACGCCGCGGGACCGGGAAGCCTGGGTGGTGGCCTCTACCTGCCTTACCTGTGGCTCGATGGGGTGAGCATTAGCGCCAGACAGGGTTAGATTGATGGGGTTAGATCGGAATTGATGGGGTTAGATCGAGGGGCTCTTGCCCCCTTTTTTCTGGTCAGCACTCTTCGCCTCTTTTTCCTTTGGCGGGCCACCACTCCTCGCAGGCAGGAAAATGGCCGGCTGGTCAAGAATGTTTAAAGAGTAAATTCCGGTTTTTGGAGCAAGGCTGTCGACGGAGGGCCCGGTGGAGGACATGGTTGTCAAGAATGTTTTAAAATAAATTCCGGTTTTTGGAGGGGATTCCTTGTACCAGCTGGTGATAAAAAACGGCCGGATTGTTGACGGGTCCGGCAACCCCTGGTTTTACGCCGATGTGGCTGTCGCCGGAGGCAAAGTGGTGGCCATAGGTAAGGTTACGGGGGCGGCCCGGCAGGAGATAGATGCCCGGGGATTAGTGGTGGCCCCGGGGTTCATCGACCTTCATTCGCATTCCGACTTCACCCTTCTTTTGGATCCCTTGGCTCAGAGCAAAGTCCGTCAGGGGGTCACCACGGAGGTGATCGGAAACTGCGGCGGCTGGGCGGCGCCATTAAGCGGAGCGTCGCTGGCTCAGGCCCAGGAGATGATCTGGCGCTACGACCCGGATTTTTCTGTCGCTTGGAGTTCCATGGAAGAATATCTGGCGGTCCTGGAAAAGAGGGCACCGGCAGTCAATGTGGCGGCCCTGGTCGGCCACGGTACGGTACGAGCCAGCGTCATGGGCTATGAGCAGCGGTCTCCTTCCGCGCCAGAGCTGGAAAAGATGAAGGCCCTGGTGCAGGAGAGCCTCGCCGCCGGGGCTTTTGGCCTTTCCACTGGTCTTTACTATGCGCCGGGGAGTTATGCCGCCACCGACGAGATCATCGAATTGGCCCGCCTGGTGGCTGAGGAAGGCGGGATCTATGCCACCCACCTGCGCGACGAAAGCGATTACAACATCGGCCTGCTCTCCGCGGTCAAGGAGGCGTTGGAGATTGGGCGCCGGTCGGGCGTTCGGGTCGAGATCTCCCATTTAAAGGCCTTAGGCCCGACGGTTTGGGGCAAGGGACCGGAACTATTGGCCCTCATTACCCGGGCGCGAGGGGAGGGCCTGGATGTGGCCGCCGATGCCTATCCTTACGCCGCCTCGGGAACCAGTCTGACGGGGGCCTTGATCCCGCGTTGGGCGCAGGAGGGCGGTCGGACGGGCCTTTTGGAAAAGTTGGCCGATCCGGAAAGTCGCCGGCGTCTCCTCGGGGCAGTTGCCGAGAATCTGGCGCGCCGGGGCGGACCGGAGCGGCTTAACGTTGCCCTTTTTCCCCAACGGCCAGAACTGGAGGGGCGGAATCTGGGCGAGGTGGCAGAAGCCCTCGGGGTCGCGCCCGAGGAGGCCGTTCTGAACCTGTTGGCCTCGGCCGATTTGCCCCTGGTCTCCTTCGTCATGGATGAGCGGGATGTGGAGACCATCCTGGCTGCTCCGTTCATCTCCATCGTTTCGGACGGTTATGCCTTGAGCGCTGAGGGGGTTTTGGCCAGCGGCAAACCGCATCCCCGTAGTTTTGGGACCTTCCCGCGGGCCTTGAGCCTGTCGCGCGAAAAGGGTCTCTTTTCCCTCGAAGAGGCCGTCCGCAAGATGACCGCTCTACCTGCCTCCCGGCTCGGCCTGGTGGGTCGCGGTCTCCTGAAAGAAGGCTTTTGGGCCGATCTGGTCATCTTTGACGAAAAAGAGGTCCGGGACCGGGCTACCTTTTCGCACCCCCAGCAATACCCCAGCGGCATGCACTACGTTCTGGTCAACGGGGAGGTGGTGGTGGAGGGAGGCCAGCACACGGGCCGGCGCAGCGGCCAGGTCCTGCGGAAAATGCTAGCCGATCCGCCAGGGGAACAGTAGTAGGGATCCGGTCCGATTTCGCCCGACGTGACCTCGCCCGACGCGAGCCGTAGGGCTGGCGATCCAGATGATGGGTAGCGGCCGAGTGCAGCAACCCGCTGCGCCATCGCCAGGCGGCGCTGACGCGTCCGGGCGCCGTCGGAGGAAAGGCTCCTCTTGCTGGTTGGTGAAGACGGGTAGTACCGCGTGCGGCGTAAGCCGGCCGGCTTGCCGCGCGAGAAGGTTACACTGCCCGGGAGACGATGGAGATCGTAGAGCGGCAAAGGGCGGCCGGCGCTGGAGAAGGCGGTCGCCTGACCGGCGCGGACACTCTCTAGGCACAATCCAGTCGTTTTCAGGGTCGAACCGGTGGCGACAAACATAAAGCGACAGACCAGGCGCGGGCGGGTACCGCCCGTCGCCGGTGCTGGGAAACACCGGCTCGGCTTATGTTAGTTTGCTTCCGGGTAGGGTGACTGGGAGGGTAACGGTGAAGACGCTGCCCTGGCCGAGGGTGCTTTGGACCGCCACCTGGCCGCCGTGGGCCTCCACCAGCCTTTTGACGATGGCCAAACCCAAACCCGTTCCCTGGCGGCCGGTCCGGGCCTTGTCGACCTTGTAAAAACGCTCCCAAATGTAGGGGAGGTCTTCCGGCGGGATCCCCTCCCCGGTATCGCGTACCTCCAGCTGGATTTCACCAGAGGCTTCCCGGCGGGCCTGGAGGGTGATGCGACCCCCGGCCGGCGTATGCCGCAGGGCATTTTCCAGCAAATTGGAAAATACTTGCTTTAGCCGGTCCTCGTCGGCATCAACCGACGGCAGGTCGGCGGGGATGTCCACTTGCAAGGTGATCCCCTTTTCTTCCGCCAGCGGGCGGAATTTCTTTTCCAGATGCTGGCCAAGGGTGGCGAGGGAGAGGGGGCGGCGGGATAGGACGAACTTACCCTCGTCGATTCTGGTGATGTCCAGGAGGTCATTGACCAGGCGTTTTAAGCGCAGCGTCTCATCCAGGATAGTCTCCAGATACTGCCGCCGGGTGGCCTCATCTTTGGGGACGTCGTCCAGGATGGCCTCGGTATACCCCTCTAAAAGCTGCAGGGGACTGCGCAATTCGTGAGAGACGTTGGTTATAAACTCCCGGCGCATCTGCTCCAGTTTCTGCTCCTGCTCCCGGTTGCGCTTTAAGATGCGGGAGAGGTAATTCAGGCTTTGGGCCAGGAGACCCAATTCGTCGGCGGAACGGATGGGTACCCTGACTTCCAGGTTTCCCCGGGCCATTTCCTGAGCGGCGTCTTTCATCTCCAGCAGAGGACGGGACATATTCCGGGAGAGGAAAAAGGCCAGTAAGGTGGCCAGCAGCAGGGTACCGGCGATGCTGTAAAGGGTGACCCGCCGCATGGCGTTGAGGGTTTCCGTCATAGCCGAAAGCGGAGAATAGAGAAAAACGGCCCCGGTCACCTCTTGATTTTGCCGGACGGGAACGGCCACCAGCAGACCGTCGCCGCCGAAAAAGGGCATTGAGCCGCGGACGACAATGGTCCGGCCCTGCTGTAGCGGCTCTAAAAGAGGCGGGGGCACCATCATTCCCGGGGTTAACCCCATCATCCCGGCGCAGCGGCGAACGAGGCCGCTCTGGTCCACGACCACTACCTTGGCATCCAGGAAATCTTTGGCCAGTTCCACCTGGGTGCCCAGTTTTTCATCCGATGGACCTGCCGCTACCAGAGTGGCTAGATGCTGGCCGTGCCGGACCAGAAAGTCGCTCTGCTGGCGGAAATAAAGGCTTTCAAACAAATTGGAGACCACCAGGCCGACCAGAAGGAGGATGGTCACGGCGAACAGGCTAATGGTGGCCCAGAGTTTCCAGAGGAGACGGCGACCCAACTGAAGTTACTCCTTCCTCAGGCCATTAACGGCTTCTCAGGTTAGCGATGAGAGTTCGCGCGAGCATAAATTGGGCATGAGGCCGAATGGTTACCTCAAGATGGGGCCTCAAACTTATAGCCGATGCCCCACACCGTTTGGATATAGTCAGGGAGACCGCGCGAGCGGCTGATTTTTTCCCGCAGGGTCTTGACGTGGGTGTCCACCGTGCGCAGGTCACCGTAAAAATCATAACCCCAGACTTGTTCCAGGAGCTGCTCCCGGCTGAAGACGCGGCCGGGATGGCGGGCCAGGTGGTAGAGGAGGTCGAACTCTTTGGGGGTCAGGGCCAAGCGCTCGCCCTGTGCCGTCACCGACCGGCCCGCCGGATCGATGGTCAGATAGCCGGTTTGGATCATTTCCGGATTTTCCGTAGCCGAATTTGTCCGGCGCAGGAGGGCGCGGGCTCTGGCCACCAGTTCTCTGGGGCTGAAAGGTTTCACCACATAATCATCAGCGCCCAGATCAAAGCCGAGAAGGCGCTCCTCTTCCTCCCCACGGGCTGTCAGCATGATGATGGGAACGGTTGATTTTTCCCGGATCTTGCGACAGACGCTCCAGCCGTCGACCCTGGGGAGCATGAGGTCCAAGACGATCAGGTCATAGGCCTTTTGGGCCGTTTTTTTGATGGCTTCCTCTCCGTTAGCGGCTTCCTCCACGGCGAACCCTTCTTTTTCAAAGTAGGCTCGTACCAGAGTGCGCATCCGCTCTTCGTCATCCACCACCAAAATCTGCTTTTTGCCCATATTTTCACCACCCGTTGGAAACTATTATAGCAGAACTTTGTGAGAGAATTTTGAGCAATACCGGGGAGGAAAATCCTTCTTTGGATAGAATTCTCCCTTAAAAACCTTTTTTCGGGAAGGGAAGAGAAGTCATGGCCCTGCTTCTAGCCGGTCTGATGCCTCACCCGCCGGTGATGGTTCCGGAAGTTGGAGGAGAGGATGCGGAAAAGGTGGCCAAAAGTCAGACGGCCGCCCTTGCTCTGGGCGAGAGGGTCCGGGCGGCCAACCCTGACACCCTGGTCATGATCACACCGCACGGACCTGTCTTTCAAGATGCGGTAACCCTCTTGATGTCCGAAAGACTGGAAGGCGACCTGGCGCAGTTTGGGGCGCCAGAAGTGGCGGTGGTTTGGGAGAATGATCTCGTCCTGGCCCGGGAGATTGCCCGGGAAGCGGAGGCGGCGCACCTCCCCCTGGTGGAGATGGGGGCTCGAGAGGCGCGACGTTACGGGGTCACCGCGGAATTGGATCATGGCCTCGTGGTTCCGCAATATTTCCTGAAAAAGGCCGGAGTAAAAAGCCGGCTGGTGGCCATCTCCATGGGAATTCTGCCCTATGAAACCCTTTATCGCTTTGGTTTGGCCATCCAGAGGGCAATAGAGCGGCTGGGGACAAAAACGGTGGTCATCGCCAGCGGGGATTTGTCCCACCGGTTAAAGCCGGGGGCGCCCGCCGGTTACAACCCTCAAGGACGGGTTTTTGACGAGCGGTTGGTGGATCTTTTGGCGGCCTCCGACGTCCGCGGTCTCTTTGAACTGCCGGCGAGCTTGATCGAAGCCGCCGGCGAGTGCGGCTTCCGTCCCCTCGTTATCTTGATGGGTGCTCTTGACGGCTTTGAGCTGCAGGGCGAGGTCCTCTCCTACGAAGGCCCCTTCGGCGTAGGTTATGCCGTGGCCGCCTGGCGCCTGGGCGGACGCCACCCGGAGCGGGAGTTCCTCCGGGAGCTGGAGGAAGAGCGCCAGAAGAAGATCGCCGCGGCCCGCCAGCGCGAACATCCCCTGGTGCAGCTGGCCCGCCGCACGCTGGAGGAGTACGTCAGAAACGGGCGGGTCATCCGGCCCCCCGCCGAGCTAACCCCAGAAATGCGGGAGCGGGCCGGGGTTTTCGTCACCATCCACAAGAACGGCCAGTTACGGGGATGTATTGGGACCACTGGCCCCACCCGGGAGAACGTGGCGGCGGAGATCATCCAAAATGCCATCAGTTCCGGAACGGCTGACCCACGCTTTCCGCCGGTGACGGCAGACGAGCTGGATGATCTGGTCTATTCCGTGGATGTCCTTTCCGAACCGGAGCCCATTTCCGGTCCCAGTGAGCTGGATCCGCAGAGATACGGGGTCATCGTCCGCAAAGGTCACCGCTCCGGACTGCTTTTGCCTCATCTGGAGGGCATTGATACTGTGGAGGAACAACTGGCCATTGCCAAGCGCAAGGCCGGAATTGGTCTGAACGAGGAAGGGGTTCAGCTTTATCGCTTTGAGGTAAGAAGGTATGAGTGAGCAAACGATGGGCGATCTTGGCCGGCAGGAGGCCCTCTTTTACGAAAAATTGCCCGAAAACCGGGTTCTTTGCCGGCTTTGTCCGCAGCATTGCCGCATCGGTCCGGATCAGCGGGGGTTTTGCCGGGTAAGGAAGAACATAGACGGCGTGCTTTACACCACCAACTACGCCCAGGCCACCTCTTATGCCGTTGACCCGACGGAGAAAAAACCCCTTTATCACTTTTATCCCGGCTCTTATCTTTTCTCCCTGGGGACTTTGGGCTGTAACTTCCGTTGCGGGTTCTGTCAGAACTGGCAGATCTCCCAACGGGACGCCCCAACGGAAACGCTGACGCCCCGGGAGGCGGTAGATCTGGCCACGGAAATCCGGCGGCGCGAACCGGAGATGATCGGCATTGCCTATACCTATTCCGAACCTTCGGTTTGGTATGAGTACGTCCTGGATACGGCCGAGCTGGCTCACGCCGCCGGGCTGAAGAACGTCCTGGTCACCAACGGTTTCATCGAGGAAGAACCTCTGACGAAACTCCTCTCCTATGTGGACGCCATGAACATCGACGTGAAGGCCTTTACCGACGATTACTACCGGAAGATTTGTTCTGGCCACCTGGATCCCGTGCTGAGAACGGTAGAACAGGCCCACCGGGCTGGGGTGCACGTCGAGGTTACCACCCTGATCGTTCCCACCCTCAACGATTCGGAGGAAGAAATCAGCGCTTTGGTGGAATGGCTGGCCGGGGTGGGCCCAGAGATTCCCTACCATCTATCCCGCTATTTCCCCAGCTACAAAATGGATCTACCGGCGACGCCTCCGGCCACGCTGGAAAAGCTGCGCCAGGTCGCTCGGCGGAAGTTACGTTACGTTTATGTGGGCAATCTGCGCGGGGATGGCAACAACACCTATTGTTACAATTGCGGGGCTCTCCTCATTCGACGGGCCGGGATGGGGGTGGCGGAGAGCCGGCTTGGGCACGACGGACGCTGTCCGGACTGCGGAACGGCGATTGACATCCGGGGTCAGGTTATGGTTTGATAGTTAAGGAGGAAAGCAGAGGAGGTTTGTGGCCGATGGCTGTTAACATGAAGGGCAAGGATCTCATTTCCATCCATGACCTCTCCACCGAGGAGGTCTGGCAAATCCTGAAGACGGCGGAGTTCCTCAAGACTATCCAAAAGACGGGCGAATTTTACCAGCCCCTGAAGGGGAAAACCCTGGGTATGATCTTTACCAAGGCCTCCACCCGCACCAGGGTGGCCTTTGAAGTGGCCATCTGGCAATTGGGCGGCCACGGTCTCTTCCTCAACGCCCAAGACCTGCAACTGCGCCGGGGCGAAACCATTGCCGATACGGCGCGAGTTCTTTCCCGGTATCTGGATGCCATCATGATTCGGACCTTCGACCATAACGACGTTGTGGAACTGGCCCGGCACGCCACCATCCCCGTCATCAACGGGCTGACCGACCTTCTCCATCCCACCCAGGCCCTGGCCGACATCTTCACCATTTACGAAAAGAAGGGCCACCTGGAGGGGATCAAGTTGGTCTATGTGGGGGATGGGAACAACGTGGCCCACTCCCTCATGTTCGCTGGAGCCAAGACGGGGATGCAGGTCATCGTCGCCACGCCGCCGGGCTATGAGCCCAAAGCGGAGATCGTGGAATTGGCCAGGGAGGATGCCAAAAAGACCGGGGCGTCCATTGAGCTAATGACCGATCCCTATGCCGCCGTCCGGGGTGCCGACGTCGTTTATACCGACGTCTGGGCCAGCATGGGGCAGGAGGCTGAGCACGATCGCCGGGTGAAAGACCTGGCCGGGTATCAGGTCAATGCCCGGTTGATGGAGGCGGCCGGCCCGGGTGCCCTCTTCATGCATTGTCTGCCAGCCCACCGGGGCGAAGAGGTGACCGACGAGGTGGCCGATGGGCCGCAATCGGTGATCTTCGATGAGGCCGAAAACCGTCTCCACGTGCATAAAGCCATTTTGGCCCTGGTGATGTGAGTACGGGGGCCGGTGGCCAGTCTGGAACGGCTGCGTGGGTCGTGGCCTGCGCCGACCGCCCCTGACCAATCGGCGGCCGCTTTTCACGGGACGGTACGGACATGTTCAACGCCCTCTGGGGAAATCGCCCAAAAATGAGCGCGATAGCCCTAGCTCGCCGCGCCAACGGTTGCTGTTCTCGTTGCCGCCGCTCACCTGCGCCGACCGGCCCCCGTTTCAGCTTTGCCCTCCGGTCGGCACCGTACGGACACGTGCAACGCCGTCTGGGGTCGCCGCGCCGCCGGTTGCTGCTCTCGTTGCCGCCGCTCACCTGCGCCGACCGCCCCCCGTTTCAGCTTTGCCCTCCGGCCGGCACCGTACGGACACGTGCAGCGCCGTCTGGGGCTCGCCGCGCCGGCTGCTGCTCTCGTTCCCGCCTCTCACCTGTGCCGACCGCCCACGTTTCAGCTTTGCCCCTCCGGCCGGCACCGTACGGACACGTGCAGCGCCGTCTGGGGCTCGCCGCGCCGACGGTTGCTGCTCTCGTTGCCGCCTCTCACCTGCGCCGACCGCCCCACGGTT
>Ga0334722_10002473_pt1 | contig 20913 bp, 20 predicted proteins | sample C3_bottom_MG_FD_207210 | JGI IMG/M metagenome (GOLD analysis project Ga0334722, IMG submission 207210) | Sediment microbial communities from Yellowstone Lake, YNP, Wyoming, USA - C3_bottom | ecosystem: Environmental > Aquatic > Freshwater > Lake > Sediment | place: USA: Wyoming | collected... | reverse complement strand
GACTTCGTAATGGAACGACTGAACAACCGACCAAGAAAAATACTTGGCTTTAGAACACCGAATCAGGTACTCTGTGAACATCTAACCTGTTGCACTTGAAACTTGAATCCGCCTGCTTCTATAGCTGCAACCAGTGGCAATATTCAGGTTGTTGCTCGGGCAGGTAGTGGAAAAACAAGCACCCTGGTCAACAGGGCAGCCTTTCTACAGAGACACTGCGGTGCTGCTCCAAACGAGATGTTGCTGCTCGCATTCAACAAAGACGCCGCAAAGGAGATGTCTGAGCGTCTCAAGAAAATGCTTGACGGCAATATCCCTCATACCATGACCTTCCATGCGTTGGCCTACGCCATAGTCCATCCAAAAGAGAGCATCCTCTTCAACGGCCCACAAGATGAAAACCAAGGTCTTAATAGCGCCTTTCAGGATGTAATTGATGACCATCTTGCTGTGCCTGAGCACCGCGCGCAAATCAGGGCTTTGATGCTTGCACATTTTCGTGAGGATTGGGAGCGTATCGTTACTGGATTTTTTGACAAAGGCAAAGAAGAACTTATTCAATTTCGTCGGTCTCTTCCTCGAAGGAGCATGGGTGGGGATTTTGTCAAATCATTTGGCGAGAAGGTCATAGCCGATTTTTTGTTTGAACACGATGTCAAATATTTGTATGAGCAAAACATCATGTGGAACGGCATAAACTATAGGCCGGATTTCACGATTTACAAAAGTAAGACCGCTGGCGTAGTGATAGAGTATTTCGGAATGAATGGCGACCCTGATTACGATTCAATGATGTTCAAGAAATATGATTACTGGGAAAGAAGGCCAACTTGGACTCTGTTAGACTTTAAGCCAGATAATATTTCTCGCAATGGTGTTGATAAGTTCCGTGAGACTTTGAAAGAGGCTCTGGAGTCGGCAGGTATCAATTGTAGACGATTGTCCGAGGACGAAATCTGGCTTCTTCTGCGAGAGCGGGCCATTGACAACTTTACCAAAGCTTCTGTCGGATTTGTTGGTCGATGTAGAAAACGGTTCCTTTTGCCTGCGGAATTGGAGGAACTCATTAAACTCCATACACCTCTTTCCCCTGTGGAAAGGATGTTCCTCAAAATAGCTCAGAAGCTGTATGCCGCTTATTTGGAGCGGTTGAATGCAACTGGTGAGGAAGATTTCGATGGTCTTATGCAGCGTGCAATTAATAGCATAGCAAATGGGCAAACAATATTCGAGCGTACGTCTGAAAGAGGCGACCTTAAAAAGCTCCGCTACATTTTAGTTGACGAATTTCAGGACTTTTCAGAACTGTTCAGTCGTTTATTAGGAGCTTTACGTGTGCAGAACACGGAAGCAGAGTTTTTTTGCGTCGGCGACGATTGGCAGGCAATTAATGGGTTTGCCGGATCAGACCTGAAATTTTATAAAGGCTACAGCGACTACTTTGCCCCATCGCAACAGTTGAATATTTCCACCAACTATCGGTCGTCAAGGCTAATTGTTGAAACCGGAAATGCATTGATGGAAGGGCTTGGATTACCGGCAAAAACATATAGGGAATCTGTCGGACGTGTTCTTGTTGCAGACCTTTCTGAATTCAAACCAACATTATTAGAAGAAGAAGAACACGCTAATGACATTATCACTCCATCAGTCCTGCGTATAGCTGGTAAATTTCTCAAGGAAGGCCAGAATGTTGTACTGCTTAGCAGAAGCAATAGCTTGCCATATTATATAAAATTCAAAGATCATGACACTGCTTCAAATATCGGGCTTGATAAATTTTTAAGTCTGATACGCTCATATTTACCGAAAGAACTGCGTAATCAAATAACTATTTCCACAGCACACAAGTATAAAGGGCTTCAGAAACAGGTAGTGATTGTTTTAGACGCGGTTGATAAAAAATACCCTCTGATCCATCCTGATTGGGTGTTTACGAACATATTTGGCGACTCCCCTCAAAAAATCACTGCTGAAGAGCGAAGGTTATTTTATGTGGCCTTGACTCGTGCGGTAGATACACTCGTCATTGTGACTGAAAATGGGAGATACTCGCCATTCTTGGTTGACATCCAAAACCAGGTGACATTGCCCAAAATTAATTGGCCAGAGTATTCGCCTATTTCCGGGTTAACTAAAAGTTTAACAGTAAAGGTCGGCTGCCAGAACTTCAAGGGGAGCACGCCAACTTTCGCAATTAAGGAATTCCTAAAAGCAGAGCATTACAATTTTCGGACTACCGAGTGGACGTGTTGGGCTAAGAGTTTCCCGACCGATGGTTTCTCTGTTGAAACTTTGAAGGCTTCGCTTTGGGCCAAGGAAGCGAACGGAGTTGAGGTTCGTATATTCGACGACTGCGACAAGCATATAGCTACCTATCTCATAGATAGCGGGCAGTGGCGTTGCACTTTTGATCATTTAACAGAAGTCTGTGAAGTAGAAATTATTGATGATGGAGACATCCCTTTTTGATACAAACTTGACAAAGTGCAACCGCACTTCTACAAGGTCGTCCTTGCTGAGTCCAAGGGTAAGATCGAAGTCCTGGCGTTTGTCTTGCCTAATAGTAGGATACCCAAAGAAACCCCATTGTCGGATTTCATCGTTTCCGTTGATGATGTCGAGAGGATGTCAGGGCTGGACTTTTTTAACGTGTTGGATAAAGAGACAGAGGAGAAGATAGAGGGAGAGAAGGCCGGGGAGGTGTGGCAGTAGTCATAGCGCGGCCTCTTTCATTCTCTGGTAAAGTGCAAAGCTCGCCACAAATGACATATAGGCCAACAGTAACAGCGACTTAGCTTTTGCATATGGGGTAAAAAGGTTTATAAAAAGTGCTGTAACAGTTGGGTTGCGTATTTGCTAGCCAGCACGAATTTTGTTGACTTCAATATCGTTTTATACTGTAATAACAAGGTTATAGTAAGACTATTAAGCTGTGACTTCTAAAACAGGCATGAACGACTACGCAGGCAGAGGGAGACAATTTTTATGAAACCGCTTAGGGTCTACGACTTTGCCGAGGAGTTAGGGCTTAAACACAATGACATTACGCCCATTTTAGAAAAGGCTGGGATTCCAGCCAAGAGTCCTTCATCAAAAATTACCAATGAGCAAATAGATGTCGTTATAAAGGCATTGGGTTTACCAGCCTATAAACCTAAGACCCCAGCCACAGACAGCGATTTCATTGAATCCAACGGTACTGAACGGCAAATCATTGAACAAGCCTTTGAAGAGACGATTAAGAACCTCTTCTCGGTCTTTTTTGACTCATACACAATCGCCAAAGGAGATCCTGCGGGTGAGCAACAGGCTGAGGCGACATTCCGTAGCGGCATACTACATGCCCGCCACATCAGGGATCGTGCTCTGGCCATCATTCCATAAGGCTGACGGGTATGTCACGATTCCGGTTATCGTGACATTTTATTTGTCACGATAGAGCTACCGCGACAAATAAAGTGTCACGCAAGGAAAAGGCTATCGGGCGTTCGTGGGTATAGTCGTAAACGTATGTAGCGTTCTCCTGAACGAATCTGTTTGCGTTACCCGGTCATTATTGTCATCTTAAACTTGCTGATGGTTGTCGATACCCACTATTCTTTCACGTGTTTAGATTGTAATTATCCAGCCTGATGGCTTTTCTCTTGACATTAAAAATCAATAAACATAGAATAATCATGTAAGTTGATTAATATGTTCAAGGGACTTGCCATGTCAATACAAGATTTCTTTGCAACGCGGCCCGTTTTTACCCACGAGGAGTTTGCAGGTTTCCTTGAGGCGGAAGAACCGCGTAGCGCAAGGGCGACCGAATCAACCCTGGCCTATTATACCAAGACTGGCCGTATACTTAGGGTCAGGCGAGAGCTATACGTTTCCGTACCTCCCGGAGCCAAACCCGATACCTGCCCTGTTGCCCCATACCTGCTGACCGCTAAAATAACTGATGATGCAGTCCTTTCCTACCATACTGCCCTGGAGTTCCACGGCAAGGCATACTCGGTGCATAATAAATTCTGGTATCTCACAAAGCAGCATCTTGCCCGACCGTTGAAGCTCAAGGGTTATGATTTTCATCGAGTATCTTATCCTAAGGCGCTTCTGTCTAAAAGCATGGAAGCTTTCGGAGTAGACGACCTTGAACGTTCGGGACTGAATGTCCGAGTTACAAGCCTTGAGCGGACATTGGTTGATTTGCTGGATAAGCCCAAATTCGGCGGGGGCTGGGAGGAAATATGGCGCTCATTGGAATCGGTGGAATTCTTTGACCTGGACAAGGTAATAGAATACTCGCTGATGCTTGAGAATGCCACTACTACGGCTAAGGTCGGTTTCTTCCTTGAACAGCATCGTAATGCCCTGATGGTGGAGGAAAAGCACCTGGATATTCTGCGCAAGCATCTACCTAAAAGCCCGCATTACGTGGAACGAAAAAGCAAGAAGCCAGGGCGGTATGTTGCCGGTTGGAATTTGATAGTCCCGGTAGATGTCTTAGAACGAACATGGCAGGAAGTTGGTGCCGTCCCCTATTTACCTACCGCTTTCCGCCACGCGCTGAATTCAGATGGGCGTATCCCGAAACGTGCGATGTTACCCTCGTAAAGACTTTCAAACTCCCTCTGGACAAGCTCGACGAAGTGCTCCCGGTTTTCCAATGATACCGTCTCAGGAATTGTAGCCCGTATATTGTCGGCGGTGGATGACGTGCAAGTCTTGACAATGGATCGTACCGCCTCAGCAAGCTCAGCGCGGTATTTTAGCCTGAACACATCCGGCGGCACCAGGCTCTGCTTTACGGCGACGTACTGCTGACATGAACGCTCATAGGCCCAAACAAATACGTCCCGCAACAGCTCTACCCGGTTCAGTTCATACACTCCGAGTATTCCGTCAACATAGGCGCGTTCCGGCACGTCAATAAATGAAAGCGGGCACAGGTTGCGTTTGATCAGAGGGATGTTGGCTGCAAGGCGTGAGACGCGCTTGTTTACGTCAATGAACGGCTGCAAATAAGACAGGTGCGCCATCGCAAAGAACGACTGCTCAAATGGGTCGTTGATGGACTCGGCTTTTGTGAGTAGCAGCCTGAAATATTCCTCTAAGCGTTGTGGCATGGCAAGAGGGATGTATACGCTTCCGCCTATCTCTACTGGACGCTGGCGAAGCCTTCCGCAGTCTATCGGGTTGGCAAGCAGGCCGTCGGATAATTGGGCATGAAGGTTCAGTATGGTGAACGTGTTGAACCCGATGACATCTGCCTCGCCCACAAGCATCTCGATTGCGCTCTTATGGTTCAGGATCATCTGCGTCTCTACCGCGTCTTTTCCCTCGGCTGACTGACCGAACTCGATAAGCTTCTGTGTGTCGAGCCTGCTGTATGTGTTACCTTCGAGCTTTGATGATGCCCACGACAGGTCAATAAGAAGACGGTTCAGAATCTCACGGGCGAACGTACCTGCTTTATTGCCGCTGTCAGGAGCCATGCCAAGGCTGTGAAGCTGTGAACGCAGGTTCTCAGGGAGATATGTTGTCTCGTTGGGCTGGTAGCCCTCAAGGAACTCAGGGTTGTAGCTGACAGGTTTGCGCAACTGAGTCGCCTGCCTCACATAGCCCTTTATCTCCTGCCCCTCTGGTGAGACCGGTACATATACCTCCCCGTAGCCTTCAACCTTAAGCGCCGGTAAAGTAATGGCACCTGATGTCGGTGCAACCTTGTAGCGCAAGTAACGCCCACTGCCTTCGGTAACAAACCGTCCATCTTTGATGAGTTTGGATATACGGCGCTGCATAGTTCGCCTGCCAAGCTCCAGTCCCGGCGTCTCAAGCAATTGCTCTAACCCAATCCCTTCGGGGTGCAGGGAGATAGCCTGGATGATTCTTTCCAATTCTACCGAGTCAATTTGTTTGGGCATGATTTTCCTTTTGTGACGCGCGGCATATCCAGCGCGACAGTTTACTTGTCACGCAAGGATTATAGCGACAAATAAAGTGTCATGCAAGGAAAAAACGGACGGGTATTCGCAGGTATGGAAATCTTCGGTATTGTATGGTAGGATGCTGTGTAACTACAACTTGCGTCAAACTCACGTCGTGACTTACCTCACGACTAAGCTGGTGAGTTACTGCGACAAGCTGTGACAAACTACTGTGACAAGCGCCTTTGCATCTTCAAAAAGCTTTCGCTAAACTTTCGCCATACGGCCTGAATCAGGCCGTATTTAGACGTACTTTGATGAACCCGGAACCAGATAGAAGATTAACGTAACAGGCTGTAAATACAGGGTTATTTGGTGGTGCTCGGGGTCAGAAGACGTATGAAATTCTCTCCTTCGATTCCCGCCGCCTCCACCAATTATTTACCTTATAGAACAAATAGTTACGTTTGGTGATTGTTGACTTTCCCTAAACGTTCCCGCCGCCGTCCTGTTCAATTGGCCGTTTAAAAATTGTCTTTCAGACAATAACCGACTCCCGGCTCCGTCAGGATTTAACCAGGGCGGTCGAGATAGAGGTCGAGTTCGCATGGTTGCTTAATATTTAGGCATACGGCCCCATTCTTCACACCATCCCCTGTCCTACCGACCCATGTCATTCTCGAATACACTTACTTAACCCCTTGTAAATCAAGTTGTTGCAAGACAATGTCTCGCCCTCTTCTTTTGGCATAATAATTGCAATTAAGTCTCAGTATGGTGAAAAATAAAGACGAAAAAATTCTCGAACTAACCACCCTGTACGAAGTGGCAAAGCTGGCGTCGTCTTCGCTGGATCTCGATGCGACCCTGAATTCCATTTTGCATGCGCTGTCAGTATTCCTTGAAATGAAACGCGGTACGTTAACGCTTCTTGACCGGACAACGGGGGTGCTTGAGGTAAAGGCTTCATACGGTCTGAGCGCCGGCGAGATGAAGCGGGGAAAATACCGGGTGGGAGAGGGCGTAACGGGCAAGGTGTTCGAGACCGGCAAGCCGTTCATAGTCCCCGACGTGAAGAATGAGCCCCTTTTCCTAAACAGGACGGGTTCGCGCGGAGACATTAGAAAGGAGAACATCTCGTTCATAGGCGTGCCGGTGAAGGTGCGAAACAAAGTGATCGGCGTGCTGTCAGTAGACAAGCTCTTCTCCGTCGATATTAACTACGAAGAGGACGTAAGGCTGCTGAACGTCGTTGCGTCGATCATCGGACAAACCGTAATGCTGCACCAGATGATAATAAACGATAAACAGAAGCTTGTGCTTGAGAACTCAAGGTTAAAAGACGAGCTTGGCAGACGTTACAGCCTGCCAAACATCATTGGCGGCACCGACACGATGCAGGAGGTGTTCCATACTGTGGAGGTCGTGAGCAAGAGCCGATCCACTGTGCTGATAAGGGGTGAAAGCGGCACGGGCAAGGAGCTTATTGCCAAGGCTATACACTATCAGAGCCCCAGGAGCAAGGGGCCTTTTGTAAAGTTCAACTGCGCCGCGATACCGGAAGGGCTGTTAGAGAGCGAGCTGTTCGGACATGAGAAGGGAGCTTTCACGGGCGCGATTGCCACCAAAAAGGGCAGGTTCGAGATGGCAAACGGCGGCACCATATTTCTCGACGAGATTGGCGACCTGCCGCTCAGCCTTCAGCCGAAGATACTGCGGGTACTTCAGGAGAGGGAGTTCGAGCGCGTCGGCGGCGACCGGACTATAAAGGCGGACATTCGGATAATCGCGGCCACGAGCAGAAACCTCGAACAATATCTTGAGATGGGGACGTTCAGGGAAGATCTGTATTTCAGGCTCAATGTCGTCCCGATATTCATCCCGCCGCTAAGAGACAGGCGCGAGGACATACCAGAACTCGTTGACTGCTTTGTGAAGAAATTCTGCCGCGAAAGCGGCAAGGAGCTGCTTTTCACCGAGGGCGCGCTTTCGTCGTTCCTTGGATATTCGTGGCCGGGGAACGTCCGAGAGCTTGAGAACGTCATCGAGCGTACGGTAGTGATGACCAGCAAGAAAATAATCGACTCATCGGATGTAAAACTCGTCACCGTCTCCATCCCGCAGGCGGAGCAACCGGCGGGTGGATTGACTCGGGCCGTATGCGATATTGAGTTGAAGTCCTTGACTGGCGCGCTCGAACGTACCGGCTGGAGACAGGCCGCCGCTGCGAGGTTTCTTGGGATATCCCCAAGGCAGATAGGATACAAGATCAAGAAGTATGGGCTGACTCCTCCAAGCTAAGCCCTCCCCTGACATTTTTGTAGCAATCAATACATTCTCGTATCATCACTTCCCTTTGGCCTCGGACATATCTCCTTTATTACCAGACCTTTACACGAATTCCAATTCTGGCACGGCTTTTGTAATACAAAGGCATAACAGACCCCAAAAGGAGCCGCGCCATGAAAGAGACAAAGACGACAATAAACGAGGACAAAGACTACAAGCCCTCATCGCCGGACAAGCCGGGAAGGAGGTTTTTTGTAGAGACCGACACGTACAGGTGGGAGGTGTATGTATTCCGCTACGAAATTAAGGAGACCGGCACACAGGTATACCACGCCGTCACACCGGAAGGTCATTCGGCATACGGCATGACGGCCAACGAGACGGTGAACGACATCGCGGGCATCATGCGGCAAAGGCTCGCAAGCGTCCATGTTAAGAAGGTCTCGTTCGAGGACGTGCGGGATTACCTGGAACCGATGTCCGCCGCGCGTGAGGAGATAAGGGTTTCGGAGATATATTCACGCAAGCCGCTTCTTTTGAGGATATTCGGTTTTTAGGCGCTTGCTACAAACAAACGGAGGTAACAGATGAGACAGATAGCAATTTACGGTAAGGGCGGAATAGGCAAATCCACTACGACCCAGAACCTTGTTGCGGGCTTGGCGGAGGCGGGCAAGAAGGTGCTGATAGTAGGATGCGACCCGAAGGCGGACTCGACGAGGCTGATACTCCATGCGAAGGCGCAGACGACGGTTATGGACCTGGCGCGCGACAGGGGCGGCGTAGAGGAGCTTGAGCTTGGCGAGGTACTGATGACCGGTTACAGGGGCATTCGCTGTACAGAGTCCGGCGGGCCGGAGCCGGGTGTGGGCTGCGCGGGACGCGGCGTCATAACCGCGATCAATTTTCTGGAAGAAAACGGCGCGTACGCCCCGGATCTGGACTTCGTGTTCTATGACGTACTTGGCGACGTAGTATGCGGCGGGTTTGCCATGCCGATGCGGGAGAAGAAGGCGCAGGAGATATACATCGTTACATCCGGCGAAATGATGGCGATGTACGCGGCGAACAACATCTGCAAGGGTATCCTGAAGTACGCAGTGTCCGGCGGCATAAGGCTCGGCGGGCTGATATGCAACTCGCGCAAGGTTGATAAGGAATACGAGCTGATCGCGGCCCTCGCGGAGAAGCTGGGCACTCAGATGATACATTTCGTGCCGCGCGACAACGTGGTGCAGCGCGCGGAACTCAGGCGGATGACGGTCATCGAACACGCGCCGGAGGCCGGTCAGGCAGAAGAGTACCGCCAGCTCGCGCAGAAGATATCCGAGAACAGAAACTTCGTGATACCCACGCCTCTTACAATGGACGAACTTGAAGAACTTCTCATCACCTTCGGGTTCATGGACGCCGAGCCAGTGAACGCATAGGAGGCTTAAAATGAGCAGGACTGTAAAGGAAACAAAGGCTTTCCTCGAAGAGTTACTGGGGACATACCCGGAGAAGACCCGCAAAAAGCGCGAAGGTCACCTTGCGGTAAAGGAATCCTGCGGCGACACGAGCACGGGCGGCGAGTCGGCGTGTTCCACCTGCGCGGTAAAGTCTAACGTAAAGTCCATACCCGGCGTAATGACCGCCAGAGGCTGCGCATACGCAGGCTCCAAGGGCGTCGTCTGGGGGCCGATACGTGATATGGTTCACCTGTCTCACGGGCCGGTGGGCTGCGGTTATTACTCATGGAGCACGAGGAGGAACCTCGCCCAGGGCAAACCGGGCGTTGACAACTTCGTGCCGTTTCAGTTCACATCAGACTTTCAGGAGCAGGACATAGTATACGGCGGGGCGCAGAAGCTTGAGACTATCTGCCGCGAGATAAATACTCTGTTTCCTGAGGCCAAGGGCATCTCTATCCAGTCAGAATGCCCTGTCGGCCTCATCGGCGACGACATCGAGGCGTCCGCCAAGAAGATGAACGACGAGCTGGGGATCGACGTGATACCGGTGCGCTGCGAGGGGTTCAGAGGAGTATCCCAGTCGCTTGGACACCATATCGCAAACGACACGATCCGCGACCATGTGCTGGGCAAAGGCACGCTTGCAGACCCCGGCCCGTACGATGTAGCGATTATCGGCGACTATAACATAGGCGGCGACGCATGGGCCTCGCGCAAGATTCTCGAAGAGCTTGGGCTCAGGGTGGTAGCGATGTGGTCTGGAGACGGGCAGCTTGAGACGATGAAACTGACACACTCGGTCAAGCTGAACCTGATCCACTGCTACCGCTCGATGAACTATATTGCACGCCACATGGAAGAGGCTTACGGCATCCCCTGGCTGGAGTACAACTTCTTCGGCCCGACAAAGATCGAGGCATCCCTCAGAAGCATCGCAGCGCGGTTCGACGACAAGATAATTGAGAACGCCGAGAAGATAATCGCAAAGTACAAACCAGCGATGAACGAGGTCGTATCGAAATACAAGGCCCGACTGGACGGCAAAACGGTGATGCTGTACGTCGGCGGACTCCGCCCGAGGCATGTCATCGGCGCTTATGAGGATTTGGGGATGAAGATAATCGGCTCTGGATACGAGTTCGGCCATGCGGACGACTACAAACGGACTATCCCGCAATTGGGCGTGGGTACGCTTGTATACGACGACGTTACGCAGTTTGAGCTGGACGAGCTTGTAAAGTTCATCAAGCCGGATCTGGTCGGCGCGGGTATAAAAGAGAAGTACGTCTTCCAGAAGATGGGCGTACCGTTCCGTCAGATGCATTCCTGGGACTACTCAGGCCCGTACCACGGCTACGACGGCTTCCCGATTTTCGCACGCGATATGGACATGGCGATAAATTCGCCGACCTGGAAGCTGGTCAAGGCCCCCTGGGATAAGGAGATACGATGAACACCGCCGAGTGGATAAATACAGTCGAATACAAGGAGCTTAACTTCGCGCGCAAGTCGCTGGTCATAAACCCTGCAAAGGCGTGCCAACCGCTGGGGGCGTTCTTCGCGGCTGCCGGATTTGAAGACACGCTGCCATACGAACACGGTTCCCAGGGTTGCGCGGCGTACTTCCGTAATACACTGTCCCGCCATTTCCGGGAGCCGTTCCCGGCGGTAAGCGATTCTATGACCGAGGACGCCGCAGTCTTCGGCGGCAGAGCGAACATGATCGAGGGCTTAAAGAACGCCAACGAGATATACAAGCCGAAGATGATCGCAATGTGTACCTCCTGCATGGCGGAGGTCATAGGCGACGACCTGAAGGCATTCATATCAAACGCCAGGGAAGCTGGCTCTATCCCGAAAGAACTGCCGGTATGTTATGCGCATACGCCGAGCTTCATAGGCTCGCACCTTACCGGGTACGACAACATGCTGAGCGGCATAATCGAAGGCATGTCCGAAGGCAGATACAAGGAAGGCGAGCGGAACGGTAAGATAAACATCATCCCCGGATTTGAGCCGCATGTCGAAAATATCCGTGAGATAAAGCGTTACATGGCGCTGATGAACGTGGACGCTACAGTGCTTGCGGACAATACCGAAAGCTTCGACTCTCCGGTCACCGGCGAATACGTCATGTACAACGGCAAGACGACGCTGGACGAAGCGGGCGACTGCGTGAACGCCACCGCCACGCTTTCGATGCAGGCATACTCTTCTATAAAGACGCTGAAGGCTATGAAAATAAAGTACAGCCAGAAGACCGAGGCGTTCAATTATCCGATGGGTATCGCGGCGTTCGACAGGTTCCTGATGAAGGTATCCGAGATTACCGGTAATCCGATACCGGCCAGCATAACACATGAGCGAGGTATCGCGGTGGACGCTGTCACAGACGCCCACCAGTACCTTCACGGCAAGCGGTTTGCGATATTCGGCGACCCGGACATGGTGATGGGTCTCGCGGGCTTCCTGATGGAGATGGGCGGAGAGCCGGTTCATATCGTATGCTCAAACGGCAGCACGAAATGGGGCAAGGAGATGGAGGCGCTTCTCGCGTCATCTCCGTACGGGGCGAGCGGCAAGGTGTACGCAGGCAAGGACTTATGGCATATGCGCTCGCTTCTGATGACCGAGCCAGTGGACATGCTGATAGGCGACTCGCACGGAAAGTACATAGCCCGCGACGCAGACGTCCCGCATGTGCGCATAGGCTTCCCGATAGTAGACCGGGTGAACCTGCACCGCTACCCGACAATTGGCTACAAGGGCGTTATAAACCTTATCACATGGATAGCGAACTCGTTCGTAGAAGATATGGATAGACGGAGCGACGACGCGCATTTTGAGCTGCTGAGATAAGACAATGAAGACCGACATACTATTCGAGCACTCATGCAGGCAGGATTCAGCCAAAGGCGTATGCCGCAGCCGGGGCGGCGAGTCATGCGCGTTCGACGGGGCGATGATAGTACTTCAGTGCATCGCGGACGCGGCACATCTGGTGCATGGGCCTATAGCCTGCCTCGGCAACTCCTGGGAGTCGCGCGGGACTGTGTCTGACAAAGGCATACTGCACAAAAGGGCTTACACGACGGACATCACCGAGACGGATATTGTCTACGGAGCAGAGGATAAACTGAGCCGTGCTATAGCCGAAACATACGCAGATTCCGGGGCTAAGGCCATGTTCGTATACTCCACCTGCGTTACCGGGCTTATCGGCGAAGATATCGAGGCGGTCTGCCGGAACGCGGCAAGTTCGCTCGGTATCAGGGTGATACCGGTACTCGCACCGGGCTTTGTCGGGCCGAAGAACCTCGGAAACCGGATAGCCGGAGAGGCTCTGCTCGATTATGTCATAGGTACGGGCGAACCGGAGGCCGTCACGCCGACGGATATAAATCTGATCGGCGAATACAACATCGCGGGCGACCTCGCGGGCGTTGAGCCTGTCCTCAAAAAGGCCGGCTTCAACGTACTGTCCCGAATCACCGGCAACGCGGCATTCGAGGAGATAACACATGCGCACCGGGCAAGGGTGAACGTCGTCGTATGCGGGCGGGCGCTGATAAACATTGCCCGTGAGATGGAGCGCAAATACGGTATCCCTTATGTTGAGGTATCGTTCTTTGGGATGACCGAGACATCACGCGCGCTCCGCGCTATAGCCAATGCACTCGATAGTCGCGGCGCGGACGTTGCCGACCGTTCACAGGTTCTTATAGAGGTTCAGGAGCGGAGGCTCGCGGAAAAGCTGAAACCGTTCGAGTCGCTTGCCGGAAAGAAGGCGGTACTGTACTCAGGCGGAGTGAAGAGCTGGTCTTTCATATCCGCGCTGCGCGACCTTGGGATGGAGGTAGTCGCCGTAGGCGCTAAGAAATCCACTGCCGAGGACGAGGAAAAAATTCGCTCACTCATGGGCGAGACTAAGACGATACACGAGGATATGACGCCCAAGAAGATAAAGGCGCTCATGCGGGAGACCGGAGCGGACATACTGATAGCTGGCGGACGAAACAAGTACCTTGCGATAAAGGAGGGCTTCCCGTTCGTGGACGTAAACCAGGAGCGCACGACAGCATACGCCGGATATGACGGGCTGGTAAACCTGGCGCGTGACATAAAGTCTTCCATCGAGTTCTACTCTGGCCGGACAGCAATTGCGCCATTCCCGACAGTAGAAAAGTCACCCGGCTCGGTCAGCGTCAACCCGTTGAAACACTCCCCTGCGATAGGCGCGGCGATGGCTCTTCAGGGGGTGGACGGCGCAGTCGCTGTCATGCACGGGGCGCAGGGCTGCAACTTCTTAGGCAAGGTTCTGCTCACGAAGCATTTCCGTGAGCCTATAGCGATGCTCAGCACCAAGCTCTTCTCGGAAGATGTCGTAATGGGCAGCGAAGAGCGGCTGATAAAGACTATTGAAGAAACCGCCCAGAAAAACCAGCCCGAGCTTATTGGCATCATCACGACTGGGCTTGCGGAGGTCAAGGGCGAGAACGCGTGGATGGCCATGAGGCATATAAAGGCAGGCGAGAATAATATTGTACACATACCCGCGCCGGATTATAAGGGTGGGCTTACAAACGGCTATGCGGCGGCGGTGGAAGCGCTGGTCGCGCTTGCTGCTCCTGCCGAGAAGGTAAAGGGGCGCGTGAATGTTCTGGCCGGTAGCTTCCTTACTCCTGCTGATATCAGCGAATTGCGGTTCATAATGGAAGGGTTCGGACTGGAGCCTACTATACTGCCCGACCTATCCGCGCTTGACGGAAGCCGTATTGGTTTCTCCCCGCTTGCAAGCGGCGGGACGCGGGTTACGCAGATACGGGCTATGGGTGCAGCCAATGCTACGCTTGTATTTGGAGCCAGTCTGACGAAAGCTGCCAAGCTGATCCGAAAGAACTGTGGCGTCCCTTATGTGGTCTTTGATTCCATGAGCAGCCTTGCCGACTGCGACCGGTTCATGAGGGTACTGTCCGAGATGTCTGGACGGGAGATACCAGGACGGCATAGACGGGAGCGGCGAATACTCGTGGACGGCATGCGGGATGCGGCTGTGGTGTTCGGAGGGAAGAGGCTGGCTATCGCACAGGAACCGGACGCTGCGGTGGGTATATCCAGGCTTATCTGCGAAATGGGCGGGAAGGTAACTGTCGCGGTCGTACCGACTGACGGTCCTTCATGCGATAAGATAGCTACCGACAGGCTGATAATAGGTGATTTCGGCAGGATTGGCAGCGGATTCGACCTTTTGATCGCAAACTCGCACGGTGAGATGGCAGCCCATGCCGCAGCGGCGGCGCACATGATCTGGGGCTTTCCGGTATTCGAGCGGCTCGGGGCCAATTCGGAGGTCTCCGTAGGATACCGGGGGACGCTCGGAATGGTCAATAACATTGGCAACGCATTGATGGAGGCATGAGATGAAAGTCGCATTCGCAACAACAGACGGCGAGCGCGTGGACGAGCATTTCGGGCGTGCGGGGAAGTTTACCATATATGAGTTCACCAAGGACGGTTTCACAAGCTTAGGCGAGCGGGTATTCTCCGACGAGGGCCGCGATACGGCGGTCGAGTCCACCAAGGGACTGGGCGCGGAGCACGACGCGGCAATCGAGTCCAAGATAGATAAGATATCCGACTGCTCGATTGTGTATATAACCAACATAGGCGGCCCATCAGCCGCGCGGCTGGGCAGGAGAGGGATCATGCCCGTGAAAGTAGCGGAGGGTACGCAGATAGAAATGTCGGTGGAGGCGCTGATGCGGACGATAAAAGACTCGCCTGCGCCGTGGCTGAGGAAGCTTCTGGGATAACGGGACAATGAGCTGGTCATACAACACAGGAGGTAGACTGACATGAAGATGATAAGGGCGATAGTAAGGCCTGAAAAGGAAGAAGACGTTGTGCTGGCGCTCGAAGGTGCCGGCTTCCCCGCAATGACAAAAGCGCATGTGTTCGGGCGCGGAAAGCAGAAGGGGCTCCAGGTCGGCCCGGTGCATTACGACATGCTCCCGAAGGTGCTGCTGCTGCTCGTCGTAAACGACGAGGATGTCGCCAAGGTGATGTCCGTCGTGGCGGACACCTCAAAGACCGGCTTCATCGGCGACGGTAAGATATTTGTATCCGAGGTCGAGGAAGCCTATACCATCAGGACGGGGGAGGGCTTATGAAAGAGATATGGGCGATCATACGGCAGGGCAAGGTCAAGGAGACGATTGCCGCCCTCTCGGAGGTCGGCGTGGACTCCGTAACGGTGCATACCGTGAACGGCCGGGGCAGGCAGGGCGGAAACATCATGCAGTCAGTTGACCCGGATATGAAGGCCGACGTAGAGTGCGTCTCCAAGATATATAAATTCCCTACGCCGTCGTCTATGGCTGGCGACTCGAAGCTGACCAAACCAGTGTTCTGGGTGCCCAAAAGCCTCCTGGATATAGTCGTCTCGGATGTTCCGGTAGACAAGGTTGTCGAGGTGATATCCACAGTAAACAGGACAGGTGGTTATGGAGACGGCAAACTGTTCATTTTGCCAATATCGGACGCGGTAAGGATACGCACGGGCGAAACAGGCGACGCTGCGATAATATAAGGAGAGTGACATCCTTCTCTCCCGGCGCAAATACCGCGCCACCCTCCCCCTCGGAGGGGGGAGGGATACAAGGTGAAGGTGAAATTATAGGAGGATGCAATGCTGACCGGCAAGACATATGGGGGGAAGCAGTGGACGCCGGGGTTCATACTGGCGATAGACCATGAGAAATGCATCGGCTGCGGCAGGTGCTACAAGGCCTGCGGCAGGGATGTTCTGGCGCTCATCGAGAAGCCCTACGATGGCGACGACGAGTTTGGCGACGACATGGGCAACAAGGTAATGTCGGTAGCAAACCGCGAGGACTGCATCGGATGCGGGGCGTGCGGAAGGGCATGCACAAAGAAGAGCCATTCATACGCCCCGCTTGAGGGATAAGAAATGGAAAAGGCGGACTTCCTGAAAAAAGTCCCTCCCGATAGGGTGGACGAATACGAAGACATAATCAAACTCCTGCTCGATCACAAAAGCGGGTTTGGGCACGCAGCGGAGGAAGTGGCCTACTGGGTAGCCGCGTCCTGCCTGATGGACGGGCATCTTTGGCGGGCAATGGAGCTGGCGGACAGGAAGGAGCTCTCCGAGCTGCTCGCATTCCATTTCCATCCGCTCTTCGAAAAGAACACCGGGGACATGAAATGGAAAAAATTCTTCTACAAACAGATATGCGAGCGGGAGGGTTTTTATACCTGCAAGTCCCCAAGCTGCGGAGTCTGCGTTGATTACCAGAAATGCTTCGGATTGGAGGAGTAAACCTCCACAGGACATTAACTTTGAGGTCGGCATGATCCGCATTTGCGACACTACATTGAGAGACGGAGAGCAGGCGGCAGGGGTGGCTTTCTCGATAGAGGAGAAATGCCAGATAGCCGGAATGCTTGACGAGGCAGGCGTCCATGAGATAGAGGCTGGCACGCCCGTGATGGGTGGCGATGAGTTTAAGTCAGTCAGCCGGATCGCCGGCATGGGCCTTCATAGTCGTGTCGTAGCATGGAACCGCGCAGTAATAGACGACATCCGGGTGTCCATCCAAGCCGGGGCGACATCGGTAGCGTTGTCGCTTCCGGTCTCGGATATCATGATTACCCGCAAGCTCGGCAGGGAGCGGGCATGGCTGCTTGCCAGACTTAAAGACGCAGTTTCATTTGCAAAGGACAGTGGGTTGTATGTATGCGTTGGCGCGGAAGACGCATCAAGGGCGGATATGGATTTTATTATTGAGTACGCCGGGTTGGCGCGTGATTACGGGGCGGACAGGCTGCGCTTTGCGGATACAGTCGGCGTCCTGGATCCGTTCAAGACATTCGCGGCTATCAGTCAGCTGCGGCAGGCGGTGGATATCGACGTCGAACTGCACGCGCACAATGACTTCGGCCTTGCCACGGCAAACGCTATTGCAGGCGCATACGCTGGTGCCGCGTTTGTGAGTACGACAATCCTGGGTATAGGCGAACGCGCAGGCAACGCCCCGTTAGAGGAGGCGGTCATGGCCTTGAAGCATGTCGCGGGTATGGACACTGGCATCAATACAGGTTCGCTGGGCAGTCTTTGCGGTTATGTCGGGGCAGTATCAGGTCGCGTGATACCCGATGGAAAGCCAGTGGTAGGCGGTCGTATCTTCGCGCACGAATCCGGGATACACGTGGACGGGGTTCTTAAAGAACCAACAATATACGAACCTTACGGACCGGAAGAGGTCGGAAAGAAGCGTGAGATCGCTCTCGGTAAACATTCCGGTCGGGCCGCCCTGGCGCACAGGCTTTCGATGCTTGGCGTTGAGGTTGGCGGAGACGATGCCGGGCCACTCCTCGTCAGGGTGAAGGAGATGGGCGCACGTTTGAAAAGACCTGTCAGCGACAATGAACTGCTCTCGCTCTGCGGGGCATGATGCAATGAGGAGGAATATATGGAAGCCTGCAAACGCGAACTACAGACAAAGGGAATCTTTAAATATCACCCGTGCTTCTCACGCGAGGCCCATCACAAATACGGAAGGATACACCTTCCGGTCGCACCCGCCTGCAACATCCAGTGCGGGTACTGTGTGCGCAAGTTCGACTGCGCAAACGAGTCCAGACCGGGCGTTACAAGCCGGTTGTTGAAACCTTCCGATGGGCTTGAGAGGATACGTGCTGCGGTGGGCAGGGATGAGCGCGTGACGGTTGTGGGGATTGCAGGCCCGGGCGACCCGCTTGCGAATGAGGCGACTTTTGAGCTTCTTGAGATGGCGCGCGCGGAGTTTCCGCAGTTGATACTCTGTCTTTCGACAAACGGCCTGCTCCTTCCGGAGAAGCTCGACGAGTTGGTGCGGCTTGGGGTAAGCACCCTTACCGTGACGATCAACGCAGTGACAGAAGAAATCGCAGGGAAGATATATAAATGGGCTGTATACCGAGACAGGCTGTACGAAGGCCAGGAGGCGGGCAGGCTTCTGCTTCGCAACCAGTGGGACGGGCTCCGGGCGGCTTTCGAGGCAGGACTGATGCTCAAGGTGAACACGATACTCATACCGGGCGTAAACGATGAAGAAATACCGGCGATAGCCGAGAAGGCGGGCGGCATTGGGGCAGACCTGATAAACATAATGGCGCTGATACCCCAGGGGGATTTCTCGGCGCTTACAAGGCCGTCCATCCACGAGATAGCCCGGATGCGCCATGCCTGCCTGCCGCACATAAATATAATGACCCATTGCCGACAGTGCAGGGCGGACGCTTGTGGCGCATTGGGTCAGGACGGGGACATGGAGACAGAGGCTATGATGGCAAGGATCGGAGAGGATTACGAAAACGCCGTGGTTTAAGCATTTTGCAAAATGCTCAGAGGATAGAAAAGGCTGATGAGCATGTATATGACTCCACTATTGCTGACATTGAAAGTGGCGGGGCTGGCGACATTACTCGCGCTGGCGGCCGGTATCGTACTGGCTTTTCTGCTTGCGCGCGGCGGCTTCCCCGGACGCGACTGGCTGGACGCATTTTTTACGCTGCCGCTCGTCCTGCCCCCCACCGTGCTGGGATACTATCTGATAGTCGTAGCAGGCAGGAACGGGTTTATCGGGCGCTGGCTGGAAAGCACTTTCGGTGTTTCTCTTATGTTCACATGGCAGGGCGCTGTCGTGGCGGCTTCCGTGGTTTCACTTCCTATGGTATTCAAGTCTGCAAGGACGGCATTTGAAGGCGTGCCGGGAGACCTGGAGAATGCGGCACGCACCCTCGGGCAGACCGAGTCGTCCGTATTCTTCAGGGTGACACTGCCTCTCGCATGGCGCGGGATACTTGCCGGTGCAATGCTCGCCTTTGCAAGGGCGATGGGCGAGTTCGGGGCCACGCTGATGGTTGCTGGCAACATTCCCGGCAGGACGCAGACGCTGTCCCTTGCAATATATGATGCGGTGCAATCCGGCAACGACTCGCTCGGCGTGACACTGGTGCTTATGACTTCGGTAGTCTGCATGGTCATACTGGTGTTTTCAGGAAAGATACTGAGGACGGAATAATAAACGCTTGAGATAGTTATGAACATGTTTAAGAATACGACGCTGTCGGTTTTTATGGTTGCCGCAATGTCTGTCTGGCTTTCGACAAGCGCGTTTGCCGGTCAGGAAATAATTGTCTCTGCCGCCGCCAGCCTTTTTAACGCTTTTACACAGATAGGCAAAGACTTCGAGAGCGCGAACCCGGATGTGAAGGTTCTCATAAATTATGCGGCCTCTGGCGCGCTCCTTCAGCAAATTGCACAGGGCGCACCTGTGGACGTGTACGCAAGCGCTGACCTCGAAACCATGGACAAGGCCGGGGATAAGGGCCTGGTAGGCACATCGTCCATAACGAACTTCGCCGGGAACAAGCTTGTCCTTATTTCGCCCAAGGGGTCTGCTGTCAAAAGACTTTATGACCTCTCTGGTAAATCCGTAAAGCATATAGCCATTGGTAAGCCTGCGACTGTGCCGGTCGGTCGCTATACGAAGGAAGCCCTCGAGAAGAACGGCTTGTGGTCTGGACTTGAGCCTAAGTTCATCTATGCAGAGTCGGTGCGTCAGACGCTGGATTATGTCTCTCGGGGCGAGGTGGACGCGGGATTTGTATATGCGACAGACGCGGCGGTTGCGGCGGACAAGGTCACTGTAGCCTGCGAGGTCGGCGGACACAAGCCGATAGTTTACCCTATAGCGGTCGTGTCAACCGGTAAAAACCCGGGTGTTGCCAAAAGGTTCATCGATTATGTAATGAGCGACAAGGGTCAGGCAGTCCTGGCAAAATACGGCTTTACCAAACCATAACCATGACGGTAGGCCACCTCGTTGAACCCGGCGGGACGGTCTTACTTCTATGACAATGAACGCGCACGTAGACATAAAAAAGACGATGACCACGGGAAAAAGGCGCTTTGACCTCAAGGCGGCTTTTTTATCAAACGAGAAGTATACGATATTCTCCGGGCCGTCCGGTTCCGGTAAGAGCCTGACATTGAACTGCATCACAGGCATTGTAACCCCGGACTACGGGAAGATAGTAATCGGCGGACGTGTGCTGTTCGACGGCGGATTCAAGTTTCAAGTGCAACAGGTTAGATGTTCACAGAGTACCTGATTCGGTGTTCTAAAGCCAAGTATTTTTCTTGGTCGGTTGTTCAGTCGTTCCATTACGAAGTCGATTTCTTCGTC
>Ga0334722_10002472_pt1 | contig 20915 bp, 20 predicted proteins | sample C3_bottom_MG_FD_207210 | JGI IMG/M metagenome (GOLD analysis project Ga0334722, IMG submission 207210) | Sediment microbial communities from Yellowstone Lake, YNP, Wyoming, USA - C3_bottom | ecosystem: Environmental > Aquatic > Freshwater > Lake > Sediment | place: USA: Wyoming | collected... | reverse complement strand
CACAAAGTGGGAATCGTCATCGCCCATGAAACACTCGAAAGCGCAATGAAGAGCCATTGCGCTGGCAAAATCAGCCGGAAGTTTAGTATTTCCCGCATCGGCGCCGATGTTCTTCTCATGGATTCCCTCTGGATAGCTCAAATCGAGACGATATGATTCAATCCCTGAGCGTCTCGTCAGTATATCGACATAGGGGCTTCCAGCAGCAGCCACATCAATAAAGACATCTGACGTTGTCAGGTCCAGGTACTTATAGCTGAGATAATGCTCAAGGCATTTTTCGATACACACACTACCCAGCGTCCTGTAGTTATCGGTAATTTCATGATATTCCTGCATCCATCGGGTAAAATCATTAATGTCTATAGAAATATCCTCCACCGTTATCCCTAGCACGATTAATTGATCGCGCAAATCACAAAAGTAATCATATGCTTCAAGCGGTCTTCTGCTGCTGTCGTAGTATGACTGTTTCTTATCTCGCGGGCTTATTGCGTAGTCCATGAACTGCGGGACCAATGATAATAATTCAAAATATCGGGATAGCGAATTTTTCATCTAGACATCCAGATAGTTCTCCCTGAGAACCCAGCTCCGAATCTCTTCGTCGTTTAAAAAACGGTGAAGATGCCAATTAAACCCCTCCCGGTAGGCCTCATCTACCGTTGATCTTACATACACGTCGGACGGCAAGAGATAACTACGTAACCGTCTGAGAGGAACAATGCTCATCAATTTCCCAAGCGTATTCAACTTCGGAACAATATCATTAGTGATCTCCGGATTATTTCTAAGTCGTGCATACGAATCCGAAACGCCTTGGGAAAATGCCCTTTTTCGAAAATAATCAACCGTCATTCTCCCCCGCGGCACCAAGTGGTGGACACACGCGGCAGGCATATATATGGTTTTGTATCCTCTTGCACCTACAAAACTGGTAACATGGCATTCCCCATCGCCCCGCATATGAAGCAGGTCGCTTGGCATTGAGTCCGGATGAAATCCGCCGGCTTCGAGCAAAGTACTCTTTCGGATTGAGAAATTACATCCCCAAACGAAAGATGGGTTGATTTCCATCACTTCGTTTCCAAAATCAAGTACGCTCAGGTAGCCCAGTGAGCGTTTTCCATCTGCTGTTGCCTCCCAGAGTTTTTTCAGCCATGCAGGCGGTTCCGTTTCCCATTTTGGCAGATTCTTGCCGCAAACTAACGCCGCGCTATACTTGGTAAAGCCTTCCCACACTCCTTCGAGCCATCCGGGAGACGCTTCGATATCGTCATCGACATAGACAAGAAATTCAGATCGGGCTTCGCGCATCCCGCTGTGCCTGGCATTATGGAGCCCAGGTGAAGGCTCGATAACATATCGCAGGTTTTTTATGGCACCCTGAAACTTTCTGGAAACTTCAGCGGCTTCCTCTGATGGGCCATTATCAACGACAATAATCTCAAAATGTACTTGTGAAAATGTCTGCACAAGAAGCGACTTGAGAGCCTTTTCCAACAGAGTCACACGATTGCGAGTAGGGATAATGACTGAGAGTTTCATGGCTATTTTATGATGCCCCACCACATGTTTGGAAGGGAATCGGAACTGCTCACCTGTAGTATAACATCTTCTTGAATAACTCGTTTTACGCCTTCAGCCCAGCCTGAGTCATGAAATACTATGATGGAACCGGGGCGAAGAAAGCGCTTATATGCATCCCAATCGGCCTTAACACCTGCGTAGGAGTGATCTCCATCGATGAACAGCAGGTCAAGCGACTTGACACGCGCCGCCACCTCATCGACCACATCAATACTAGAACCCCGGATCGGGACGATAAACTTCTTGTAACCGGCCGTATTGTTCTGAAAATCATGCCAAGTGTCGCGTTTGCCTTCTGTCATAGCATCGTTATTCCAAGTGTCGATGCAGAACACTTTTCCACTACCATATTTTTTCAGCGCTGCACCGAAACAGCAAGTAGATGCGCCAATATAGGAGCCAATTTCAATAATATTTATTGAATATTTCGATAATCTGAAGAGTTTTACCCGTTCTTTCTGTGTCATATGGGATTTAATTGAGAATGCCTTTACTAGACCAAATAAAGATGTTATTAGCCACTTATCCTTTAGATATGTTAAAGCTTTTATGAACAGTAAAGCTACAGGATTGAGACTGATCCGCGTGAGCATATTCAATGTTCTTACACCTATATTAAAAGAGCCAAAGCCAATATTTGCTAATGCTTTAACAATTTGATTGCGCATCGTCAAAAAATTTGACATCTTGGCAATTGTTGGATGAAGAGACTCCCACATTTCTTCGACTGCATTTTGAGTATCAAATCTTTCATTAGTACCGTAAACTTCTTGTTTTGGATAATAAACGGATTTATCATTCACTAGCTTTTGGGCTATTGCGTAATCGTAATATTGAGTACCCATTATTGGAGTGAGCTTAGATACAATGGAGCCTCTAATATTTTTATACTTCATAGGATACATAATACTTTTTACAGCATCATCGTAACTTTCTTCAGGGGCGCCAATAATTAAATAGACTGAAATATCAAAACCTAAAGAATCAGCAGCAGATATGGCATAGTCAATTTGGCGAAAGGTTTCACCTTTATTGAAAAACATTAAAGTTTCATCATTCACACTCTCGACACCTAATGTTATTGATTTGAAGTAAGCCTTCTTCATGTACTGTAATATTTCAAACGTTAGATGATCCGCCCGCACGCCATCCGCTGTAAATACAATTTCGGAGTAACCAGATTTGACAATATAGGTGCAAAAATCGATGACTCTCTTTTTGTTTAACGCAAAAAGGCTATCTGAAAAATAAAACTGTCGATACCCTTTGCCATACCAATACTCAAACTCCTCAACCATTCGTTCAAGTTTGAAAGCGCGCCATTTATTTCCCAAAAACCTTGGTGCGCCACAAAATGAACAATTATAAACACAGCCCCTAGATGAAGCTAAATTCATGGTGTTACCGTATTTATCAAGGTCAAATTTATTATACTTCGGAAAAGCAATTTTATTAATATTCAGCAGTTCTTGATGAACTGCCTCATTTTTCGAATCTTTCACAAGAACTCCTGGGATGCTACTCCCAGGAACTCCTTGTAATAATTTAACAACAGCTTCTTCTCCTTCACCCTGAATGACTATATCAACTATAGGACACTCCATAAATATCTTATTTCCTGCTGCAATTGCGTGAGGTCCTCCCAAAATAATAATGGCATGAGGAATAGCGTCATGTATTGCTTGAAGCAGTTCATAGTTTTTTTCAACATCATGCGTCAGCGTTCCACAACCGACATATTGAGGCTTTCCATCCTTGATCATTTGAACTATTTGATCGTTTGTGTGCAGATTTATGTCACAGACATTGAAGTCAAAGCCTGCATTCTCTATAGCTTGTGCAACATAGCCAATTCCTGTAGGTAAAACAGGACGTCCTACCCTATAGCCATTAATTAGCATTATTTTCATCATTAGGACCTGTTTGTTTTCCCCCGCTTCTTCTTTTTGATTATTTTATTGTTGATAGTTGATATATGATGAACAGTCGTTAGAAGGAATCGCTGAACAGACCATTTTATGATTTCCGAGATTACGTATGTATTGCGAGTAAGTCGTTCAAGTTCACGCCGACAGAACATATACTGCTGGTAGGCCAAACCATACTGCCCAAGCATACATCGACCATAAATAATGGTAAAATTCCAGTGCCAAAAAGCCTTAAGAGCAACAGTAGAAACCGCGTATCCATGATTTGGATACTGGCTTTGTATTCTACCCTCTTTTATATCCGTAAGACACCTTAACCAACTTGATTCAAACGAATATTTTTTCTTGGCCTTGTCCTTAGCCCGCGCTGACATCATATCCCTGATATCACAATTCGCAAGGTAAAATCTAACTTTATCCAATAATTCCTGAGGGGATTTAAAAGCATCAATCTCACGACCTACGTCGAAATAATCAGCCAACTCATCGCAATATTCGGACAATATAAATCCACCGGCCATGATTATTTCGAAAAGCCTCGCTTTGAGTTGAATCCTGCCGGAGCCATCGATCGTTTTAATAAAGCTAAGGCTGATTTTCGCCGATTTGTAAGCAGCGATCATCTCTTCGGTTGAGAGCATGCCTGCCTCCCAACCTTTACCAAATGCAGTGATTTCAATACCATATTTCTTCAGGTAATTAACAAATAAATTCCGATCATCTGTTTTTGCGCCAACAAATACGACATCTTTTGCGCACAGGTATCTGATTGTATCTGAATCCTGAATGATTTTGTCGTAAAATGAACAACTTGGAAACATTGGAAAAAATTCAGGTTCTATTCCAAATGTTTTATATAGCGCATTACTGTTAAGCGAATCGTGCGTTAAATAGTAGTCGAAAGAACTTAAATAGAAGCGATTCGTATCCTCAAACCGCATTGAATCGTCAAAAAAAACGATCATTGAGCTACAGCCCATGAATCTCAAGTCGTTAAGAAATGAAGGTGCAAGTTCATAATACATATTCGGAACGATGATAAGCTGAATATTATGTCTTCGCACCAAATCGCGAATACTGTTTTCCATAGAGAGTGGACCACGAGACACAAAACTCGCATAGTAATCAAAGAAATAGACATTAGAACATATCGCTCTAAATCCTTCCTCCCAGATTTTAAAATCAAAAGTGCAGTGTAAATCAACATACTTATGCAATAAATGATTCTGTTGGTCGCTAACTGTAAGAAATAGTATTTTCATTACTTTCAACCTTTACCATCACTACTCATTGGCCTGAGAACTCGGATATAATATATTTCATGACTGGTGAAGTCACTCAACAGTGCTTTTCCATGCTACTCGGCAAGACATTTCAATAACGGAGCGAGGACGCCTTCGTGCGGGTTGAGCATCTTCGCTTCTTCAGCATTAACCCAGTAAAACCAATCATGAGCATTATCCATCGCAAAATTATCCACATTTATTGCAAACAAATGGCAGCACACATTTACCGTGTGAATGTCTGTCGGCATATCACCTTGTCTTGCAAACATTGTCTCTTCAACCGAGATCACCTTGTCGAATTCGCACATAACTCTGACTTCCTCGTGCGCTTTTCTTAGAGCAGCGTCCTTGATCTTTTCACTCTTGTATACACGCCCACCTGGAAACCAGTATTGGCCCTTTGCAGGTTCGTTTATTCTCCTTAGCAAAAGGCATTTGCCATTGTACGTAATAATGCAATCCACACACAATATCGGGAGCACTTTAAGAATTTTCTCATAGTCACTTTTTGGGATATACATTACACAAGACCACCAAAAAATGTATCCATTAATGAAGCAAGAACATCAAGGCGTGATTCATCAACAAACTGATTATTGCCGATATAAAAAGCATTCTCATGAATGAAGTCAGCGTTAGGGTAGTCTGTCGCATTATAGTACTTATTAAGAAATGGTTGGCGGAGAAGGTTCCCGCTTATTAAGGGACGTGATTCAATTCCTGCCTTCCGGATAAGTTCCTGAAAAGATGATTTGTATTCTCTGTTTCTAAACAGGAAAGGCAAAACGAATGAGGACCCTCCCGCTATATCCAGCAGCACCAAGTGATCTCTATATTTTCCGCATATGTCGAGAAAAAAACTGTAGTTTTTGTTACGCATCGCTATGAACTCATCTATCCGCGGCAGCTGTGCGAGGCCGAGCACAGCGTTGAATTCGGTATTCCGGAAATTGAAGCCATCCGTAAGAAAAAGGAAATTAAAATCAATATCCTTATATCGGTTGCGTAATTCAGCATGGCACACTTTGGGTAACTCTCGAGCTAAACCGTGCGAGCGCTTCAGAAGAAACAACTTGTAAATAACCTCGTTATCTGTACAGAGCATGCCACCCTCTACTGTCGTCATGTGATGCCCCCAATAGAAGCTAAAAGTACCTGCTAATCCGAGATTACCCACCTTTGCACCGTTCAGTTGTGCGCCTTGAGATTCACAACAGTCTTCCAATATAACAATATTTTTATCAGATACAATCTCCCTAAGCTTGGCGATATTGGACGGAAAGCCTAGCAGATGCGTCACAAAGATCGCACGTGTCTTGGGTGTAATACTTGATCTGACCTTCTCATAATCCAACGAAAGGTCTGTTAAATTAGCATCGACGAACACCGGCGTTAAACCACTTTGCAGTACCGGTGTTATCGTAGTGGGCCAAGTTACCGCCGGCACAACGACTTCAGCACCGTCCTCCCACTTAAAATGCTCTTTAGCCGAGTTTATCAGCAGAAGGTTCGCAGAACTGCCTGAATTCACATAAACACAATAGCGACATCCCTGCCACTTTGCAAAGGCCCTCTCAAAATCAGCAACATTCGTGAACTGTGTGAACCTCTTGGATTTTCTGATAAAAGACACCAATAAATCAAGATCAGCATCTGTAACGACATTTTCCTGGAGCTTCCAAAACATAATCCATTTCTCCTGATATCCGCCAATCCTGCTTTACTGCACGGGCGTTAGAACCGTGTCATATCCACTTATCTGTCATGAATGAGGTAATTATCCGGGAACAAGCTTCTGTTGACAGCACTTTCTATGATCCTGTTCCAGCATTTGAATAAAGTTCTGTTTGCCATGTGATTGTTCGCGTAAGCCCATCGTTCAAGCCCATATACTCAGTTTTATTAAACTCAGTTGCAACTCTATCAAGGTCTAGCCGCAACACCGGGGGTGAGCCAGTTACCGTGCTTTCTTTATCGGGAAAAACAACCGACGTACCAGTTAACTTACCAATCAACAAAGCCAACTCGGCAATGCTCGCGCTGGACTGTCCCCCAACATTATAGACCGACTGTTTCCCGTTAAATAGTATATTCAATATCAACTCCAGTGCGTCTGCAACGTAGCAGTATGTTCGTATTGCCGATCCGGAGTCGAGTAATTCAATCTTCTTTTTCAACAATGCCTGTTCAATAAATGAATTCAAAGCACGCTTGTCATGCTTGCGAGTCCCCGGGCCATAGACATCTCCCAGGCGAATCGCCATCGCCCGAACACCCTGCGAGCGAAATGCAGAGCACACGGCCTCGCCACTTCTCTTTCCCTCAATATACGAGGCTCGCGGATGGTATGGCGTTGAAGTTCCAATACGATCTTCCCGAAAGATCGTATCAACCAAGCCACAATACACTTCTGCTGAACTCATGAAAATAAAGCTGCCATTAGGTCTCAGGCGCTGCAATAAAGCAATCGTCGCCGTAACGTTTATCTGCAATGTCGCCACGGGGTTGAACATGAACAGCATCGGTTGTGCATAACCAGCTGAATGAATTATGACATCTGCATGCGGTAATCGTCCATATTGACTCGTATCAGCAAGGTCAACGCGAAGGTGATTAATATTTCCATTCTGCATTAACTCACGCATGTGAGGGGGCGGCTCTAAAAAGCTTTGCGCGTATGCATTAATTGAAAAACCTCTCTTGTTAAGGTAAGCTATGTACGCAAGGATATATGTCCCTATAAGGCCAGATGAACCGGTTAAGAGAACTGTTTTCTCCCTGAGAAATTCCCGGTCCAAGTGACCACAGAGTTCTTCAACATCACGCAAAATAATATCACTCAGCATCTATGTACCTTATCAGCATGCCTTTTCTCGCAGCATGAGTACAAAGTACTTATGTCACTTCTCATTGTAGTAATCACCATATTCCACAAGTATGGTGGACTTGTTGTCTTTGCGCTCATATGCCAATCTATAAGCAGCGAATATATTTTCGGGCTCTTCGAGACGAATCACCTCGACACTTTTCAACATAAGACGGTATGCGTCTGTGAAATCTCCAGTATGCTGTATTTGAGGATATATTGGACGTTCCGAGCCAATTGCCGTTCTAATAATTACTTTTGGAGAAAATTCACCGTTAGAATAAATAGATATTTTGTCCAGATGGTTAACGATTTGATTGGTGGCAAGAAGTAGAAAGTTCCACCGAGGAAAGATACTGATCGGGATAGTACCATTTAGCGCCAAACCGATAGAAACACCCATTTGAAACTCTTCTGCAACTGGCATCTCAAGCAGCCTGGGCTTCGGGACGTCACACAGTGTTTTTGTCATACCGGTTCCTTCAAATTCAACAGCCTGCCCCAAAAAAAAGGTATTTGGCTTTCCAGCCAACCAATCCATCGCCTTCTTCAACTCATCAAAGTACTTCAAATATGTTCTCCTAGAATTGAATACGTTTTCCGCTGCCTGCATGAGGATATTTACTTAACTCATATTCATAGTAAGTAACATACTCGTCAGCGCAATCTTCAAATGAAAGTTTTTCGGCGCCCCAGGTCTGACGTGTGACAGTGCAAACCGATTTTTTGTTGTCCTCAATTATAAAATGGATAGGCAAACGGTTATTCCTGGAATACTTGATACACTCATAAGCTGTGCCCGTCTCGGACGTCATGTCACCCATGAAACAGTAAACCTTGTTCCTTTCTTGCATTCGCTGTATATCCATCGCAATACCAACTGCAATTGGCAGCACGCCCGTGACTATTCCTGATGACATCACCCTATATTCCCGATAGCAGAGACTAATCGAACGACCAGCCAATATATCAGCTTTGAGACGCTCCGGTGGCACGCCCTTCAATAGGCATTGGTAATGACTTCTCCAAGAACATAAGACCCAATCATCTTCGTTGATATTTCGAAATACCTCGATCATATTTTTTTCATTTCCGGCATATAGATGTATTGGTGCACGAATCAGTCCTTGATTGAAGCACTGGGCAATATCATCCTCAAATCTTATCAGATCTCCCTCCGTCAGTATATTTTTCATTTACAGCAGGCCTCCATCACTGATAAAGATTGTTCCGCAAGATTTGCGCGATAAAGTTGAATAGGCCATCAAGAATCCATGGGTTTTCAGGCGGCAGTTCCACAGAACTCAAACTGTTCGTTCCCATTTCCATTCTGGCGCGAGCAAACCTGGCCGCGCCCACATCCAGTAAGGTGAATCACTCAATCCACCACGAATTTCAAAATACACTGCCGGGCTGTTATAGGTTGGCCGAATGAACCACTCAGTACAATGCAAACCCGCGTTTAATTCTAGTCGGTAAACGCCTTCGTTTAAAAATCTCTGAGGCAGCGCACAACGTAATTCAACTATGCCTGGCTCAATTTTGGGCCATGCATTTTCTGGCCCATCGGTTGTGAGCGACCAAAGCAGCAATTCAGAGTCTTCGTTGTACAGAGCGAAACCGACGCTCAATGATGGATCAAGCTGTCCTATAACCGCCCGGATTAACACATGTAGCGGCCTATCGTTGAGGACCGCAGCAGTCAATGGTTCGCCCTGCTCATCTGCCACAGCAAAGAATATCGGCTGCAGTACCGGATGTTTATATTCATTCCCAGTATTATTCCACGAACTTGGCAAATATTTTTTATCGCTGCCCCAGTTTAGATAGCGCGTGATGACGGAACGAACTTCATTGGAGTTTTGGCACAGACTTCCTTTATCAAGAAGTAATATACGTGCACACAAGTTTTCAACAGCCCCCATATTATGGCTCACAAACAGAACAGTCCGGCCCTCTCTTCCCACATTATCCATCTTCGTCAGGCATTTCTTCTGAAACTGGGCATCCCCAACTGCCAACACTTCATCGACAACAAGGATTTCCGGCTCCAAATGCGCCGCCACGGCAAATGCCAGGCGCACATACATCCCCGAAGAATAGCGCTTAACCGGCGTATCCAGAAACTCCTCGATCTCTGCGAAATCAACGATTTCATCGAACTTCTTCCTGATCTCGGCCCTACCCATCCCAAGAATTGCGCCATTTAGGAAGATGTTCTCCCTGCCAGTCAACTCCGGGTGAAAACCGGTGCCAACCTCCAATAGACTGGCTACCCTCCCCTTGATTCGGACACTGCCGGTGGTCGGCTCGGTGATGCGGCTTAAAACTTTGAGCAGTGTGGATTTGCCTGCGCCGTTTCTGCCGATAATGCCGATCCGTTCTCCTTGTTTCACTTCAAAAGAGACATCCTTCAGCGCCCAGAATTCTTCTTGTTTCGGACAGCCTTCCAGCGATGCGCGTCGGAATGGCCTGAGCATGCGCTGCCCAAGTAAACTTGACTTCTCCGCAATTACATCACGCAATGCAATATAAGACTGCGAACTCTTCTGATGATTCAGATGATATTTTTTCCCCAGATTTTCAACGGTGATAATTGCAGACATATTTACACCACGTCGGCGAATGAACGCTCCATGTTTCTAAAATACATTACTCCGCCGATAAATATCATTATTGTGAGCAAGGTTGAAAGCATGAAACCGGGCCAATAGACCGGGAAGGCGTCACCGAGAATAGCCCATCGAAAGCCGTCTATCACGCCGACCATCGGATTCAGAAAGTAATAAACTCTCCATTCTTTAGGTACGATCGCGCTGGAGAATCCAACAGGAGAGATATAGAGCCCGAACTGCACAATGAACGGAACGACATATCTGAAATCCCGATACTTTACATTGAGCGCTGAAAGCCATAGCCCGACTCCAAATGACGCAAAAAATGCCAGCGCGAGGAATCCTGGAATAAAGAGCATCCTGATATCCGGCACATAACGATACCAAGCCATAATCCCGAAGAGGATCGCGATAGAAATGAGAAAATCCACAAGACTGACAATAACGGTACCGGCAGGCATGATCATGCGGGGGAAATAGACCTTCGTGAGCAGGTTGGAGTTATTGATCAGTGAACTGCTGCTTTCAGCCAGGGAGTTGGCGAAAAATTGCCAGGGCAACAAAGCGGCATAAACCATTATCGGGTATGGCACGCCGTTCGAGGGAAGCTTGGCAATTTTGCTGAAGACAACGGTCAAAACCAGCATGGTCATGACAGGGCGCAGTACGCTCCATGCAACCCCGATGACGGTCTGCTTATAGCGAACCAGGATATCACGCCATGCCAGAAAGAAAAACAGCTCCCGGTAGCGCCAGATATCCCGCCAGTAATGGCTAACGCTCATGCCGGGCTTGATCACTATTTCATGCTGCTCCGCCATTCACTCTACCTGAATCCCATTTCTTATTTATAGATGACGATACTAATCATCAAGAACCACACAACACCGGTTGCCATTATCTGATTGTCTCGCAATAGAGCCTCGGTGGGGTCTCCTTTGCCGTTCCTGACGATGTAAATGTACCTCAGGAGACCAAAAGCTACCACTGGTACAGTATAAATCAAATTTGGCCTGTTTTCAATGGAATAGAGCGCATACATCACTACTGCCGCCGCGGAACAGAACCACATGACTCCCTCAAGATAGGCCGGTTGATAATCAGCAAGTATCTTTCGCTGCATGGAGGCTACGTTGCCGAGACTCACAATCTCTCCAAGACGTTTTCCAGTGGCCAGAAATAGCGCTACAATAAAAACGGTCAAAAACAACCAGCTCGATACCACGACCTGAAAGGCTTCCCCACCGGCCAATACCCTCAGTAGAAATCCGAATGAAACTATAAAAATATCCGCGATAACAATATTTTTGAAATAGATCGTATAGGTCAATGAGAGGAGTAAATATATTACGATATATGCCTGAAATTTACCGGGTACGAACGTCGCAACTATCATGGAACCAATATAGAGCATACCGGCAATGACGAGCGCTAATGATACAGGAATATGTCCCCTGGCAATAGGCCTGTTCTTTTTACTTGAATGGCGCCTGTCCGAATCCCTGTCCTTTATATCGTTAATGATATATCCGCAGCTGGCGACAAGAGAAAAGGCAAGAAGCGACAACGTCGCGGCCTCAAGGACCGCTTTCTCGTGCATCCGCCCGGCAAAAAAAGGCGGAAAAAGGAGCAGCAGGTTTTTGAGCCATTGATGAGGCCGCAACAACAGTATGATGTTTTTAAATGCCTTCAACATGGTTTCATTCCATGTAACTATGTTATCGTCCAACCGGCATTTCCGATAACTTCTTTGCCGGCAATTTATAAAAAGCGTCATCAGGGGCGCTTTTATAGGCCCTGGCGAAATAATCACGGGCCTCGCGCTTATCTTTCATAAAAAGATACACCTGTCCGATGCGGTAATAATTATAAGCATCCGGCTGTATACTGTGTAATTGCGTGTATAAATCTATGAGTTCGAGACGGAGTTCTCGTTGTTTCTTTCTGTCATGAGTCTTTTCCAACCGACTCGAGCTTATTTTGATCAATCTTTGTAATATCATTGGGTCCACTTTCTTCTGAAAGTGCAAGGTGTTATACAGCAGCGTCCTGGCCCCTTCCACATCTCCCTGACTATCAAGGGCGACAGCCCTGTTCATGTCTACAAATGCGCCTGCCTTCGCTTGCCCGCTGTCCGCCCTGTTCGAGATTAAGAGCTCATACCCTTCCTTCTGCCGGCCATGTTCAATAAGCGCGATAGCAAGATCATTGTTTGCCAATGAAAAACCCTTTGATTTCTCGACCGTGTCTTGAAACAGGGTCAGGTTGTCCTGCCATATAATATTTCTTTCAGTAGTGGTATATGCGGCAGTAGAAAATACAACGACCGCCGCGAACGGTAGGATTGCCTGATATGATTTCAATTTTCCAGCTGATATCAATACCAAATATACAATTCCGATCGAAAAAGTCGCGCTCGGAATATAGAGATACCGTTCGGCAAGGGGCGTCCATGCCACGCCTGTGACAGCCACCAGCAGGGCGGGCGCTATGAACGAGGCCGAGGCGAGAAAAAAAACTGAAAGAACGTCTCTCCGATAGAGGAAATACGCGCAGCACAAAACAACGATGGTCCCGGCGGCCAAATAGTAATCCGAGATGCTGATAATGGAAAAATTCAGGGGCCAGGGAATAAACAGTTTTTTTGCGTAAAACCCGAGGGCCTTTAATCCGATGCGCATTACCTCTGGAAAAGTTGCGGTATGGGTTTCAACCTCGTTTGCTATATAAGTCGTGATGGATGTGGTCTTATTGAAAGGGAGGCGGCGCATGAATAAATATAAACCAGCCGCGGCGATATACGCGAGAAGGATAAAGGTCCTTTTTGCGATTGCGGCCCGCAGAGACAAGACTTTCGCAGCGCCGGTATTATCGAACGAGACAAAGATAATAAGAGCAATGGGAAAAAAGAAAAATGCCACTTCTTTAGCGAAACAACCGGTTAAAAATGCCAGGGCCGCGAGGCCGCCGGAAAGTCCTTCCCCTTCTTTCAACGAACGCAGCAACAAGGCTAGGGAAAGAAGGATGAAGGTCCCAGCCAGGACATCCGTTCGGCCGGAGATCCAATTAACAGCTTCGGTATTGACTGGATGTAATGCGAATAACAATGCGGCGGAAAAAGCAGGCAGGTCATTTTCTATGGCATAATATCTAAAAAAACGACGCGAAATGAAAAACAGAATAACGACGTTGCAGGCATGCAGCAGGATGTTTTCCAGATGCATGAAACTCGGCTCCAGCCCCCAGAGATACTTGTCCGCGATAAAAGACGCGGATGTCAAAGGGCGGTAATACGGTGAACTCGGGTAGCGCCGGATAATATTTGTCAGAGAAAAATGCTCTGTATTGATAAGGCGAGTGACTATCTTTTTATCGTCAATAGAGTTGATCGGCGCAAAGATCGTCGGATAATAGACGCCGAGCACCACAAAGAGAAGTAAGAGCACTATGTATGGAGTTTTTATCCGCATCATAGGCTTTTCGATACGACATCAAGCAAAAAGGCCTCGATATCCTTTCTTTTAGGTTCGATAAGAACGATTTCCCCGCCTGCTTTTACGACTTTTCCCGCGAACTCATTAAACTTATCACGGGGAACGTAAATCTCTTTTACTCCCTGAGCTTTCTCGACGGACGAAAAAGCTGAAAAAATGTCTTCCACTGCTTCGAGCTTACTAACCTGCACCAGATACCCTTCCACGCCGCGCTGTAAAATATGTTCCACCCGGTCGGTAGACACCAGTTTGCCGGCCACAATTACGCCTAAGCGATCACAAACGATTTCCACATCAGCGGTTATATGAGTGCTGAAGAACACCGTCTTGCCTCTGGCCTTCAAATCTTTTATGATATCCTTTACCAGCGCGCGGCCGAGAGGATCTAGCCCGCTCATCGGTTCATCCAGTATGTAGAGCTCGGGATCGTGCAGCAGCGCCTGCGCGAGGCCCAATCTCTGGACCATGCCTTTGCTGTAGCCCCGTATCGGCCTGTCCGAGGCTTCATATATTTCCATCAATCTAAGGACCCGTTCGGATTCCTCGTTGATCTTTACTTCAGTCATACCAAAGGTCTTGCCCACAAAGAAGAGATACTCCTTTGCCGTTAAGAAATCATAAAAAGAAGGGTTTTCCGGCAGATAACCAATCTTCCTTCTCGCCGCGCTGTCAGAAACAGGCACGCCATTCACCAGCGCATTGCCTGACGAGGGCTTGATAAGCCCCATGAAAATCTTTATCGCCGTGCTTTTCCCCGCGCCGTTCGGTCCCAGGAATCCGAAAACTTCGCCGGAGGCCACCACAAGGTCGACATCGGTCAACGCGGCAATGCTGACATTCTTTTTACCCTTGTAGCTCTTGCAGAGTCCGGTTATTTCAAGCGCATTCATTTACTACCGCCCTCTAAGGTGAATTTGCTCGTGCTGCGTATCATACCACCCTTTGCAAGATAAAAGCGACCTCCGTAGGGGTCCGTTGGTATTTCCTTGAGTGTCCCGGATGCGACAAGCTCGCTCAGGTCCGTGGGCATTCTCCGGTAAGAAGCCTTGAACTTCTTCATTGCCTCACGCAGCGTTTTTACGGAGATAAGCGCCTGTTTTCTTAATTGATAGATCTTCTTTATCTGTTTGTCCTGAGCGCCTTTTTCCATAGTATCGAGAAAAACGATACCAAGCTCGTCTATTCCTGCCTCGTAAAAATATCTTGCCGCGAGAGACGTGTATAAGGGAAAACCGGAAATTTCGGCGGCATTTTTCATAAAGATGGCCGCATTCCGGAAATCCTTCATAAAATAGGCATTATTGAAGGAAATATAGAAAGGCAGTTCAGAATCCCAGGTGCGATATTTCATCCCGTACATTAGCATTTTGTTCACATCAGCCGCATGCCCCACCTCCCACGTAAATGCGGCCTGCGCGAAATAATAAGGGTCTTTATTATACGGGTCGAGCTTGACCGCGGTTTCAAGGGTCCTGAACATATTTTGATACTCCGGCGGGATAATGACCTTATCATTCAACTTGTCTATCAAAGAGCCGTAGTAGAAAAGGACCTTGACAATAGTCGACTCGGCAATCAGATAGCGCTGGTCCCCCGAAACGGCCCTGATTATCACGGCTTCGGGCAGATATCCTAATTTTATTACGGTGGGCCGATTTTTCAGGTAAGCAGTGAACGGCAGGATAACAGCGAAATAGGAAAGCAGGAGCATTACAACCACAACACGCCTTTTCAACTCAATTCTCTCCGTGAAAATATCCACTGAGCACCTATTACAAGAAGGGAGGTGTATATGACAAAATAAAGAATGGTATAAGCCAATCCCGGACCGGATAGCGGAAGTCCGTAGATGGCCTGGACTTTGAGATTAAAAGCGGAAAAGTTGGGCAAAAGATAGTAAAGCATTTTTAAAAAAAGCAATATGGGACGCGCCATTGTTTTCCCGAAATCTCCGGATATGAACTCAAAGACTTCCTGGGATGCGTTGCCGGCCAGAAATACGGCTATAGTCCCGAAAAAAGGAAGGAAAAAAGATGTGCTTAAAGCTGAGAACAAAAGCGAAAAAGCGCCGAGGAGAATATATTTAAAGCTATCCACGATGACAGCGATGCAGATATTCAGCCAGTTGACAGGCGGTAAGGGTGGGTACAGAACGCGCGTGATGCCGATCGTGAGGCATGCTGCAAGCCCGAGCAGCGCGGCGCAGGAGATGATGAAAAAAGCAATACCGATAAACTTGGCGGAAATATACGTTGCTCGTGAAATGGGCAAGCCCAATACCGACGCGGTGTAGCGTCTCTCAATATCGCGCCAGACAGAAGACGACCCCAGAAGCACTGCAAGGATCAAAAGAATGAACGAGATCATGGACAACGACAGGGTTATAGAAAGCTCCTGCACCTGCCTCATGGAAAAAATACTCATGATCGGAATCAGGGCAAACAGGAGCAGGGTTGCACCGAAAAGACCATGAAGCGCCCTGTCACGAAGCGTCCACTTTAAGGTGACGGATATCAATGGTCCCATGTGTTTCATAGGGGCATCTTCCTGCAATGAGACACAGAACGGGATGCGCGCTGCGCATCCCGTTCCTTGGATGATATTTCTCTCTTCGAAGACAGACAAAACAACTCTATAATTGTGACCAGCCACTTGTGAAAGCAGAGCTGTCCACATTATTAACATCGCCGGATGCTATACTTGTTGCAGGAGCTATTTCTTTATAATAAATCTGAGAAGTGTTTGATGCGATGCCGAAGGCTCTCGATCCACTTGTATGCTTCGCACCCGCTGCGAAGGTTGCCCCCGGCCCAACAGTATCAATATTAAAAGCAATCGCAACAAGCTTTGAAGCATTGAATCCTAATGTGCTCGAAGTGGAAAGAGTACCGTTAGTGACACCAGCGCCGAATGCCAGAGGTGCTGCAGCCATTACCATAATTATCGTCAATATTATAATTCTTTTCATGTTATGCCTCCCTGATCCATTATTTTATAGTGTCGTAGGATACTTCTGATTTTCTGCAAAATAGGACTCCATGGCTGTTCTGAAGTTTCTGAGGTCCGACAGCGCCGCCGAGTTGTAAGCCTTCTGCCGATACGATGCGAACTGCGGGATGGCAATGGCGGCCAAAATGGCGATGATGGCCACCACAATCAGGAGTTCGATCAGGGTAAAACCTTTTTTGCTATGTAATTTCTTCAACATTTTTTGTCCTCCCATAAAATTGAGTAAGTTGAAATTCCTTTGAAGCTTATGCTCAAGGCCGTTTATGGGTTCGTTTCACCTCCTCTCGGACCTTAAGCTTTCGGGCTGTATTATGCAAAACACATTCCATTTACTTATTATATGTTTTCAATTAGTTGTCGTATATGTTTCCACAGAAAGTCCATATGTTGTCAGAGTGGGTGACATATTTTGTCATTATAGTTAGCAGAATCACTTCAAGTGGGGACACCTGATACAACAGGATGCATTCCACCATAAACCAGATTCCCCCCGGCTTAAACCATGCTGGGGCAGGCTTTTAAACCCCCGGGAATGACCTGTATATACACTTTAGCAGTCATCCCCGAGCGTTCCTATCGGGGATATGGTTTCCAGATATTGGGCAGGGTCGTCAAGTGCATACCCCATTTCGCTTCATTCAATGGAACCCTATAATATCGAAAACACGCTTATTATGAACATCCTTGATAACAGTCTGAAACTCTTGCCTGGCCTTTCCAAATTGACCGATTTTCATATAAGACTGTCCAAGATAATAATGCGCATCAATAAAATGTGGAAGGAGAATCACGGCAACTTTAAACTTTCTTATTGCGTGCTCAAAATCCTTCATCGCAAAATATACGTGGCCGATTTTAAAATGCAGCGCCACAAAAGAGGGCTGGTATTCCCATAAGGCGTTCGGACCCGAAGTGTTCAGCAGTTTGCCTCTCGAATGCATTCGGCCCCGGCCGGGCTCAGATTGCTTTATGATCTTCTCATACGCTGAAGTGGAATGCATGGCCGCCCTGAACTCATGCATCGCACCCTCAAGCTTCCCCTGTTTATAAAGGACCTCTCCCAAATACTCATGTCGCATGGCGCTGTCTTTGGGACAGACCTCCAACCACTTTGCGAATAGCGTTGAATCATTTTCCCATATCTTGCCCGCTGATATCGAAAGAACAATAAACAGCGTGATAATCGCTATAAACGCGAACACCGCATAATTTTTCCACGTGTTACCCGCGCGTTTCAAAATAATTGCAGCTGAGAAAAGCGAAAAAAACATCGTGGGAACATATAACTGCCTTTCGGCAATATATACATAATCCTGCAGGGCTGTATTTTCCATGGCCCATATCATGGTATTTGCTTTGAAAACGACCGGCGCAAGCAGTATAGCAATCGACAGGAGCGTAAAAAAAAGGCTTCTGTCTTTTCTTATGTTCCAGATCAGATAAATCAGAAGAATGAGCAAGCCCATCGAAAATAGAACGCCGGGCTGAAAGAGGTCCGTATAAAGCCGCGCCGGATAGAACGGGCTTAAATGGTAAGGCAGAAGCAGCAATCGAACATAATCCGAGAGCGCAACAGCCATTGTCAATATATTATTCCGAAATGGGACCATATCGCCACCGGGCACGAAATCGAAAACTGACGCTCTGAGGACCAGATACACTACGGTCAATATGGCATAAGGAATTAATCGTGCGCAGCCCTTTTTCCATCCCTCTGCATATGTTGGCCAGGAACAAAAAACGACGGGCAGCATCACTGCGGATTCTTTTGATAACAATGCCAGACCAAACAGAAGCATGGAAGGATATTTTCGTTGGTTCAGAAAATAGTAAAGCGACGCAACCATAAAGAACCCCAACACGCCTTCACCCGATGTAGCTCTGGCAAGGGGTTCATTATTAACCGGATGGACGGCAAATACAGCCGCCGCGATAAGTGCTATCAGCTTATCCCCGTTGAAAAGCAGCAAACCGACTTTGTAAACGAAAATTGCGCATAACAAATGAAACAGTATATTCGTAATATGAAAACCTACTGGATTAATGCCCCAAATTTTATAATTAATAATCAAGAGCAGACTTTGGACGGGCCGGTAATAATTATATCTTATTACTTCTATTACTTCATTATCAGCAGCAGGACCGAAATTATAACCGAATGGTTTCGACAACAATAAGGTAAGATTCCGCAGGGAAAGATCCAGATTGGGATTATCCACGATCAGCAGATAGTCATCTATATGCAAAAAAGAATGATTCAGGAAGTTCGCGGAAACAAGCGCCACGAGCAAGAGAATAATAATATATGCTTTTCGGTTTGTATCAAGTCTCATGGTTCGCTAACTCGGCATATCTTGTAATTTGTAAATATGGCAATATTATACAAGTGACGGGTAAATAGCAAGTTCATTATCGGACGCACAATACCCGCATATTATTCCCGATTGACACCATTGCGTTCAGATGGTAGCATCATGCATTGCATATGATAATTACCTCTAAAATCCTGATTACCATGCATCGTGGGGACAAACCTATACGAAATGGGGCTGTGGTAATAGACCGTGGCGTCATTCGGGACGTTGGCACGGTTAATAATATTATGAAACGCCATCCTTACCACCGCGTCTGCGCCCTGGAAAACTCCGTAATCATGCCCGGCCTCGTGAACTTACACACCCACCTCGAATTGCCTCCCCTGTTTGATATTATACGCGCGAAAAACTTTACTGATTGGGTGCTGAACCTTATCAGAATAAATAAAGAATTAAGAAGTAAGAATTATACAGCAGCGGCCTCGGATAACATCAAGAAACTGATCGAGACAGGCACAACAACCGTCGGTGAGATTTGCACCCATGACGTTAGTCCCGGGCTGCTTAAGAAAAGCGGGCTTCGCGCCATTGTGTTCCGAGAAATTATATCCATGAATCCTTCCTCTCGCAGCCCTCTACTTTCACATATCTTCCCTCTTACTTCTTCCCTCATAAAAACAGGCCTTTCCCCACACGCGCCGCATACTGTTTCAGAATCCGTTCTACGCCAAATAAGAACTTACGCTCGAAAACATAATCTCCCCCTCTCCATGCACGTGGCTGAATCCAGGGACGAACTCAGACTACTCCAGCGAAGAAAGGGCGGACTCGAGAGGCTGTATAATGCCGCGGGATGGGACCTCTCCTGGGCGCCGGTGGCTGACTCGCCGGTGGAATATTTAAAGGGACTCGGACTTCTTAATCCCGGTTTTTTAGCGGTCCATGCGGTCCAGGTGACGGATAATGACATCAAGATTCTCAAGAAGACCAGCACACCCGTCGCCCACTGCCCCAGGAGCAACAGGGAACTCGGGGTCGGCAAGATGCCGCTCAGGAAATTAATGGATGTGGGAATCACCGTCGGCCTCGGCACCGACAGCCTCGCAAGTTCGCCGAGCTTGAACATGTGGGACGAAATGAGGTACGCATATATGATTCATCGGCAAGACGGCATTTCAGCGGAAGATATCTTCAAACTTGCCACCATCAGCGGGGCAAAGGCCCTCGGTTTGGACAAAGAAATTGGGGCTCTCGAAACTGGGAAAAGAGCGGATATCATCGCTCTTCGTCTGCCCTCAAAAAATACAGGAGACCTCTATTCTGACTTGCTTAGGGAGACTAATTCTTGTATTATGTCCACCGTTAATGGAACGCTCCTCTTTCAAGTGAAATAGAATCAAGCTCAGACTCAGGCTGAAACAATACTTGGCATGACCCCTACGAAAACACAAATCCTCCGCAATATCTCCCAGGACATCAAGTTATGGTTCTATTTCGCAGGCTATATGACCCTGTTCCGGCTGACGCTTATCTGGCTTTTCCGACAAAAGATCGATACCACGACAGCATCTTCCGATCTGTTCTGGACTTTGTTGAACGGTTTTCATTATGATGCAATTGTAGCCAGTATATGGCTCCTGCCGTCCGTGCTTGCAACTGTTGTGGGGGGCTCCGTTCAGAAGATCAGCGGTGATCGCCTTCGGCTTGGGCTCGGAGATGTGTTTAATGTGCTTGCCGCCATCGCGTGTGTCACGACAGTAACCTATTTCCGTGAATTCGACGATCAGTTTAACCGCACTATTTTCGAGGTGT
>Ga0334722_10002469_pt1 | contig 20933 bp, 21 predicted proteins | sample C3_bottom_MG_FD_207210 | JGI IMG/M metagenome (GOLD analysis project Ga0334722, IMG submission 207210) | Sediment microbial communities from Yellowstone Lake, YNP, Wyoming, USA - C3_bottom | ecosystem: Environmental > Aquatic > Freshwater > Lake > Sediment | place: USA: Wyoming | collected... | reverse complement strand
TAGAATATAAAAGACTGCATCATCCTGTGTATCATGCCGCTTGTGATCCTGCAAATCATGTTCCTATTTGAAGTCTAAAGATTTTTTGCGCATGTTAGGTTTTTGCTAAGATACGAAAGATAGGCTCCTCTGAACCTATCTCAATAAATCTGATTTCGCGATCTTTGAGCGTTTTTTGGCACATTTTCGAACTCAGTTCGTCGTCTACCCTCTGGGTATGCCTCCTCCCTCATTTCAAAAATCTGCTGAAAAAGCAGCTCAAATCTCATCGAAAATCTTTATTGAGATAGATTCCTAGTTTTTCGGGGGTCTAGACATAAAAGGTATTACCGCATTACAATTGAGCGAAAAGGGGAAAGTAATACCTATGAGACGCTTGAGAAAACCAAGAAGACCTGGGCATCGTTATTCAGCAAGACTTACAAAAAAATATCAGGCAACAATTCCAAAAGAGATTCGGGAGCATCTCCACTTAAAAGGGGGAGATGAAATCCAATACGAATTACTTCCCGACAACACGGTAGTCGTTCGGAAAACAGGTCCCTTGGATCTTGACTATTTAGAAGCCTTAAACTCCACAATGAGCGAATGGGAATCGGATGATGACGAACAAGCCTATAAAAACCTATGATCTTTATGAAATTGTAAAGGTTCCATTTCCTTTTACTGATGCCAAAATGCAAAAAATACGACCTGCACTAATTTTATCCTCAGCCCGTTCATTCAATGCCAAATCTGGCGCAAGCATTATGGCCATGATCACTTCTTTTAACCCATCAAAAGACCTTTGGCCTGCCGATATTGTGATTGAGCCGCTAGCTTCTACCGGGCTTCCTGCCCCTTCAATCATCCGCTTCAAACTATTTACTCTAGATCATCGACTGATCCTTGGCCGTTTAGGAACCCTCTCTGCAAAGGACAGGAATTTAGTCCAATCCCATCTGCATGCAGTTTTCAATCTGTGACTTGTGAAAATCGTTTGCTGAAAATGGAGAGATGCGCAAGATGCGGATTAGAGGTTTGAATGATCCCCCTGATCCGCTCTTTAGCCGCTCCCCTGATAAGTCTGATTCTTTTGATCCTTGGCAGCGGTCTTTTCAATACCTTTATTTCTGTCCGTTTAGAGATGGAAGGGTATGATCCTGAAATCGTTGGGATTGTCACTTCAGCCCTGTATGTGGGAATTTTGCTGGGTTCTTTACGAATCGATCGATTCATTTCCCGTTACGGGCACATTGTGTCCTTTATTGTGTTTGCGATCATATCGACATTGGTGGTTCTTGCGCAGAGTCTGTGGATCGATCCGTGGTATTGGTGCGCGCTCCGTTTAATCGGCGGCATCTGCATGGCGGGAATTTTCATTGTGATCGAAAGTTGGTTGCTAATCCAAAGCACACCGGCCACAAGAGGCAGCATTTTGTCTGTCTATTTGGCGGTATTTTATGCGGCTTTGTCATTGGGTCAATTTTTAATCAACATCGCAAATCCGATGACGATTTATCCATTTTTGATCACTGCGTTTTTATGCGCTTTATCCATTCTCCCTCTGACCATTGTTAAAATCACCGAACCAAAAAGAGAACAATCGATCCGTCTTTCTTTAAGACAACTCTTTCGCCTCTCGCCGCTCGGCTTTGTTGGAGGAATTATCTCTGGCATGCTTTTGGCGGCGGTCTATGGCTTAGTGCCTGTCTATGCGAAAGAGATCGGTCTTTCCCTTTCTCAAATCGGTAATCTCATGGCGGTGATTATTTTCGGGGGCCTGAGTCTACAATGGCCAATGGGCCGATGGGCCGATAAAGGGGACCGGAGAAAAATTTTAAATTTAGCCAGTTTTTTAGCTGCCCTGTTTGGCATTGCGATTGCCCTTGTGAATCATGAATCGCTCACATTTCTTCTGATTTTGGGATGGGCATTTGGGGGATTTTCTTTCACGCTTTATCCTTTAAGCATGGCTTATACGTGCGAAAATGTGCGCGAAGATCAAATCGTGGCGGCCACCGGCGGTTTTGTTCTTTCTTATGGAATTGGCGCCATCGCTGGCCCACTTTTAGCTCCTCTTGTGATGGATCTATTAGGTTCTCCAGGGCTATTTTATTTTCTTTCTTTCATCTCCCTTTTCCTGGGAGTTTTTGGTCTTAAAACGGCCAACGAATCCACCAAAGATAAATCTTCGATTGAATAAATTGTTTTATTAAGATACGATTGTCGAAATTTAAGAAACTTTCCAAAATTTTGTCAGAGGAGCTTTAACTTTTATGAAACATTTGATTCAAGCACCCATTTATACAGTTTGTGGAAGAACGCAAGGACCAAGCGACTCTGCCGAATGCTCTGTATCTGATGTCGATTCTTCTTCTAAAAGAACCAGAAATCGGATCTCTTTATGCCAGAGATCTTTTCAACGAGATCCGATGTGCCAAGATTCCGCTCAAAAAGATTAGGGCGGCACCTAAAATTTCTGGAAGACCCATTGCGCTCGAATAAAAGAGTGCATTGATGATCATGGTGAAGGGGATGACACTATAGGCAATCGGCGCTAGCGTTGTCGCGTTCGTCCACCGATAGGCTAAAGAGAGACAAAATTGGTTCAATGATAGGCAAAGTCCGCTGCCTAAGGCCAGTTGCCATTCTAGCTGGCTCATCGACTGCCAGTTAAACGCCGACATACTTCCATTTAAAACTGCACCGAATAGTAGCAATACCAGCGCAATCTTTATTGGGGATTCGTTCTTCTGATTTAATTTCCGGACTGAGGTGAGGGCCAGCGCGCTCAATAAGCCAGAAATAAAGGCAAACCAAACTCCTTTGGTAGAAATATTGGAAGAGGGAGGACAAATCAATGACGTCCCATAAAATCCTAAAAACAGGACCGGCCAAATAAAATGGGAAGGACGCTCTTTTAACCAAACCATCCCTAAAAGGACCATGAAGAAAGGAGCCGACATATTTAAGAGCGTTGCGTCTACAACATCTAAATATTTCAATGAACAGGCGAATAAAAATGTGGACCCAAAGCCGACAAGCCCCCGAAAAGTATAGAGGCCAATGTAGGAAGGCCTCTCTTCAAAAAATCTGTTTTTCCCAACGATGCTGAGAAGAAAAATAAAGGCGATCCCATTTTGGATAAAAAGAATTTGATTCGTGGGGATTTGATGGGAAAAAGCCGCGATGAGGCCATTGCCACAAGAAAATAAAAAGGCGGCCGCGACCCCAAATATCACTCCTCTGGAAAGCTCTCTTGTCATAGCTCACAAAAAACAAACTCATCCACCTTAGAGATTTTCCCAATGGAAATCTACTCAAAAAAATGGTTTATTTCTGGGAATCGGTGCGCATTTCGAGATAATTGGTGAAATAGGCAATCGCCCAAACGATGAAACCGCCAAAAAAGACGCCCCCTGCATCGACTGCCCGAACCCCGAAGGGGAAAATGGCAATCGCAGTAAATGAAGCAAAACTAATCACAAAGGTCATGATCGCAATTTTTAGGTGTGTTGGATTTAATTCCAAGATCATAAGAAAGGGGAAAACAGAGGCGTTTAAAAACCCGACGACCATGGAAAAGAGGATATCGGCCCCAATGTTAGGCACCTCTTCATAAGTAGCTACTTCGATGCCAGGTGCGATCCGATCGACAAAGAACACAATGAGAAAATTGATAAAAAGGCTTCGGATGTAATTCATGTGTGGATTTTTGGCCCCTCAGAAGGAGGTTCGTGCTTATGGTGGTGTTGGCCCGCTTTCATTTCCAGATAGTTGGTTAAAAAACTGCCAAAAGTGACCACAGCCGACGCAAAAATGTATCCCTCTATCGTGCTCACCTGGATTCCGATGGGTAGCAGTTTTAATAGGGCATAGGCCGCAAAATTGAGAACGAGAGCAATCATTCCGATCCGTAGAAGGGAAAGACGCCGGTCGACCAGCTTCAATATTGGGTAGATCAATGAGTTAAGAAACCCCAATCCAATCGCAAATGGAAGGTCCCCTCCCAAATGGGGCAGCTTCGTCTGATCGATCACCTCGATGCCAGGCAGTATATGGTTCGCAAAAAATACTGTTAAGAAGTTGAAAAACAAGCTCTTAAGATAATTCATAACACCCTCTCAACCTCGATCCTATGGAAAGCTGCTTAGATTTGCAAAGAGTTTCTTTTCCCAATCTGCTATATTCGTGCGGTATGTATCGTATCCTGCTTCCTTTTCTGATTCTTTTTTTTGGGTGTAGTTCCACTCACCAACCATCGGCAGGTACATTGAGAATTGCCTTTGCTGTCTACCCCTCTACCTTAGATCCACGTAAAAGCGGCGATTTTGTGTCTGGAACCATGATTTGCCTTCTCTATGAAGGGTTGATGCGATGCGGCCCCGATGGGTCGGTGGAAATGGGCCTCGCAGAAAAGGTGGACATTTCCAAAGATGGGAAAACCTATACCTTTCACTTACGAAAGGCCAAATGGAGCGATGGGGTCCCCATCACGGCAATGGATTTTGAGAAATCTTGGAAAATCCAACTCGATCCTAAATTCCCTTCCCTATGCACCTACCTATTTTATCCAATCCGCAACGGAGAAGCGGTCAGCAAAGGAATGAAGAAAATAGATGAAGTGGGAATCTGGGCGATTGATGAAAAAACTCTCCTCGTCGAGCTAGAGCACCCCACCCCCTATTTCCTGTCGTTGACAGCCTTCCCCTCATTTATTCCCATCCCCTCTCATCGGATCGAGGAGGTGGAAGCTCAGCCGGTTAGCCGCAGAATCGTTTCAGGACCGTATGAGATCGAATGGATGGTTCCACACGCCGAGATCGTGTTACGAAAAAATAGCAGCTTTTGGAACAGCGATACGATTTCAATCGAAGAAATCCACATCAGCATCGTTCCGGATGAGAATACCGCCTTCCAAATGTTTGAGCGAAAAGAACTGGATTGGATTGGCGGCTCTTTGTGTCCCATTCCTCCCGATGCGCTGCTCCAATCGGAACAGCCGGTCGAACACTATCCGATGGCAGCCTCCACCTTTTGCACATTCAACACGGAAGGATCCCCTTTCTCCAATGCGAAACTACGGAAAGCCCTAAGCCTTGCGATCGACCGGGAAGAAATTACGAAAAAAATTCTACAAACTGGCCAAACGCCGGCGCAGCAGGTTGTTCCACCCGTTCTATTGGATCGATCCACCAGCTTATATGACCCTGAAAGGGCAAGGGCCTATTACAAGGAAGCTCTGCAAGAGCTAGGCGAACTGCCCCCTATCCGGTTACTCTTGCGGAACGGACAGATCGATCGGCACATTGCTCAGGCTCTTCAAAGAATGTGGAAACAGGTCCTCGGCCTCGATGTGGTCTTGGAGCAAACTGACTACAAAAGTCATAAATACCGATTGCATCGTAGAGAATACCAGGTTGCATTAGCTTATTGGATCGCGCAATACAACGACCCGATGAATATTTTAGAGCGGTTCCAGGATGGGAACAGTCCCAAAAACTATTCAGCTTGGGATAGACCCCGTTTCAAGCAGCTGATCAATGAAGCCCGGTCGACAGCCGACGAAAAGAAGAGGGCTGAGCTATTTTCCCTCGCCGAAGCAATGTTGATTGAAGAGATGCCGATTGCTCCCCTTTATCATTGGAGCAACCCGGTTTTATGTAATCCCCGCCTCCAAAATCTCTACGTTACACCTTCTGGAGGAGTTCTTTTTGAAAAAGGCAAATTGATCCTTAATGAATAATTTTTTTAATCCAGCCTGAAGATTTTCTTTATTCGAATCCGACAAATCCGTATAAGTGTGTCCTAACAGCAAAGGTTTTCTATGCGAACATGCTTTAGTATGGATCCTCTCACCATCGACCCGAGAAAAAATGGCGATCCGATTACCTCGACATTTATCTCTATGCTTTATGAGGGGTTGACCCGACTTTCACCCAGCGGATCTCCAGAGCTTGCACTTGCGGAATCATGCGAGGTAAAAGAAGAGGGTTTGGTTTATGAATTTACTTTGCGCGAAGCCTATTGGAGTAACGGAAATCCCATTGTGGCCAAAGACTTTGAGTCTTCCTGGAAAAAATCGCTCGATCGCAGCTTTGCCTCTCCTTCGCCACAACTTTTTTTCATTTTAAAAAATGGGGAAAAAGCCTGGAAGGAAGAGTGTCCTCTATCGGAGGTCGGAGTCTTTGCTACTAGCCAAAAAAAATTGAAAGTAATTCTTGAAAAACCGATCCCCTACTTTTTTTCTCTCACCTCTTTTTGCAATTTTTTTCCCATTCCAGCATCGAGAGAGCTAAAAAGTTGGGATCTTGCTGATTCCTCCAAAGTGCCTGTCAGTGGCCCTTTCCGCATTGTTTCATGGGTGAAAAAAAATCAGATTTTATTAGAACGAAATCCATTGTATTGGGATGTAAAAAACGTTTCTCTCGATGAACTGACAATTTACATCACAAATAATCCCTACTCGACTGCAAATCTGTTTAATGAAGGACACATCGATCTCCTGTCAAATATTTTATGTTCTCTTCCAACTGAGATCCTTTCTCAGTATACCAAAGCCGGATTCACTCGATTGATCCCCATGGGAAGCAGTGTATTCTGCACGTTCAATAACACCCTTTTTCCCTTCGACAATCAACTCATCCGAAAAGCTTTCTCTTTATCAATTCATCGAGAGGCCCTTGTAGAGGAGATCGACTGCTCTTTTGAAATCGCTGCAAAACGCTTTCTCCCACCGCCCCTTGCGAAAGGAGAGATTAAAGGTCTTATAAGCCATAACGAAGTACTAGCTAAACAGTGCCTAAAACAAGGGATGGCGCAACTCGGAGTACATTTTCAGGAGAATTTAGACCCTTTTAAATTGCGGATGTTTTTTGAGAACATGACGCTTCTCCATGAAAACACACCCATTCGGAGAAAAGCGGCCCTAGTTCTTCAAAAACAATGGGAAAGAGCATTAGGAGTCCAAGTACAGCTTGATGGCGTGTCATATCCCACTCTTTTGCAAAAATTGTATTCGGGTTCTTATGCCATGGGGTTGGGTTCTTGGTTTGCCCAGTTCATGGATCCTATGGATATCCTGGAACGCTTTAGTAGTAAAAATATCATGAAAAATTATCCCCGTTTTGAAAATAGAGAGTACGCTGACTTAGTACATAATGGCGCTAGCTCTTCCAATAGAGAGCGGAGAATTGAGGCCCTTAATAGAGCAGAAGAGCTTCTCATTGAAGAGACTCCCCTCACTCCTCTCTATCATTACCATCATCTCCTGATTGCAAGACCCGACCTAAAAGGAATCATCCATTTACCCAATGGTGCTTTACGATTTACTTCATGCCCGAACACGCCAAGCCACGAACTGATCTCTCTATGCTCATAAGATTGTTGATGCTTTCTCTCTGTCTAGCGTTGTCGGGATGTGGGACACACTCTGAGACAAAAAAGAAGGTCTTGCAGATCTGTTTTTCATCCGATCCCACAACGGCAGATCCCAGATTGAACAGCGACCTCTACGCCTCCCATTTCCAAAAGATGGTCTATGAAGGGTTAACCCGTCTCTTGCCAGGAGGCGAGTTGGAATTGGCTCTCGCAGATCGGATCGACATTTCAGAAGATGGCCTTGTCTACCGATTTCATCTGCGGGACGCCCTCTGGTCAGACGGCCATCCAATCACAGCGGAAGATTTTGCCTATTCTTGGAAAAAAGTGTTGGACCCGGTCTTTGGAGCCCCTTCCGCCGTCCTCTTTTACCCCATTCTCAATGCTCCTGAATCAATTAAAGGGCTCGTATCTCCGGAAACGGCAGGCATCCGTGTTCTAGATGAAAAGACTCTTGAAATCACCCTATCTCACCCTGCTCCTTTTTTCTTGTCCCTCATTAGTTTTTGCCCCTTTTATCCCATTCCAAAGCACATCGAAATCGCAAATCCAAACTGGCTCCAGGCCGCGCACGAGACACTCGTTTCAAGTGGCCCTTATCGACTCAAAAAGTGGGAGCGGAACGTTCGAGTTTCCATTGAGAAAAACCCACTCTACTGGGATAAGGAGAATGTTTTTTTAAATGGGATCGATATCCTCATCATTTCCGATGAAAAAACCGCGTTGCGAATGTATGAACGGGGAGAGATCGACATCCTCAATTCATTAACCAGCCACGTGGCCATTGATGATTTCCTCCAATATAAACAGCAAAATAGATTGGAGTTAAAGCCAATTGGAGGAACATTTTTTTGCCCCTTCAATCTCAATAGCCCGATTCTGCAAAACAGAAATGTACGAAAAGCGCTCTCCAACGCGATTAATCGAGCCTCCATCGTTGAAAATATCTCACAATTGAACGAGACCATCGCTTCCGCCTATGTGCCACCATGTGTGAATGGCAACCAGGCCCAACACCTCATCCCTTCTTTTGACCCTGAATTGGCCCAAAAGCAGCTGGCAGAAGGGCTCACCGAGCTCGGAGCCAATTTGGAGGCAATTGACTTGACTATCTCCTACGAAAACAATGATTTGGGCCGAAGGATTGCGCTCGCCCTGCACGAAGGATGGAAAGAAATATTGGGAATCGATGTGAAACTAAACGGGACCGATCACAAAACTCTCATGCATCAGCTTGAAACCCGCCGTTTTTCGATTGCCTTGACCCATTGGCTCGTTCACTATCTCGACCCAACCAGCATTCTGAATCGATTCAAATACAAAGAATCGAAAAAGAATTACCCCGGCTATGAAAATCAGGTCTATATTTCTTATCTGGATCAGGCGCAAAGCACAAATGACCCAATTCAGCGCTCCAAACTGTTAGATCAAGCTGAATCGGTCATTGTGGACGATATGCCCTTGACTCCCCTCTTCCACTACAACCAAGCCATATTAAAAAATAGCCGGTTCCAAGATGTGACCTTCACTCCAATCGGAGATCCTATTTATAAAACCATTCGCCCGGCAGGTTCATGAATATTCGAATCGCCTCCTCCCTAAAAACGGCAGTGCAAGACCCTTTTCTCCTAAGTGTAGAAAAATGTGTCAACGAAATCTTGCCGCCCAACCTCAAAGAGCAGATTCAAAATGGAAAAATTCCTGAACTTTTAAAAGCTCTCCCCATTCTTAAATCCTCTGAAGTGTCTGATTCTTTTTGGGTTACCCTTCTCTGCCAGGCGGAGTACACGCAAGGGGTCGGCAGATATTTAAACGATGCTTTAAGCCGCTGGTTGGTTCCAGGTAAGAATCTCACCATCATGGGGTCTAACTGCCTCAATTTTCAATTCGTACAGTTCCCAAGACACCGGTTTTTTCTTGCCCATGTTCTCATCGGAGTCGAGCAGGTAGAAGACGTAGAAACCATTGTTCGCAATTTAGCTCCCCTATTGGAAGAGATCAGGCTCAACATCCTAGCTGTATATCACGCTCGATATATTGCCTCCCTGCGAAGTATCTCACTTGACCAGAAGAACTTAATCATACGGGAAAATATCAATAAGATTTTAAACCTCAACCCCCGCGACCTAGATCAATCGCTATTCGATCAAATGCACAGCTTTTTGATGAAGGTGACTGGCGAACAAAAAATGGGGCAGGTGAAGAAGACAATTGCCCAGCTCATGCAGTCGCGCCCCAAATCGTTCGACCGGGAAGTCTTTTATGAAATGACCCATTTCACCGTCTTATTTAAAAACCAATTTGCCTCAAAGAGAGACCCAAAACATGTAAGCAGGGTCATTGCGCTCCACTATCTATTTAAAAAAGACCTGCTCGATTCCATCGACAAACCTCCCACGGAAAGACACATCAGTCTCAAAGTCTTGAAAACCAATGTGAGTGGAACCCAGCCAGTTCTTGGTATTTTATTGGGCATCAGTATCTTGCGCGATAATGAGCGGTTTGATCGAGCGTTCCTGTTCAATGCGATCAAGGCCCTCTTATTAGAGATCGAATTCGTGAAAGAATCGTACATCTGCGATCGGAGAGAAGAAAAGGCCTCCTTCCTCTATCTAGAAGTGCAAAAAACATCGGGTGGAAATTTCCAATTGGAAGAGATCAAAGCTCTTCGCCAAAACCTCACGAAAGAGCTCAAGCGACTCGTAGAAAATGATGTGCACCCCATCTTCCTTCCACGCAATGAAGAAGATGTCGCAAGAAATCTGATTCTGTTGAGCCAGCAATTGAAGTTTAGTCGAGATCTACCACAGGCGAGCATCCACTACGAAAAACAGACCGATTCGGAAATCCTTTTCTCGATCCTCCTCGTCCGCCTACTCCTTCCCAACACAATGAAGCTTCGAGAACTGATTTTCCAAGGCAACAGCAATCTAAAATTTTACATCGATGAGGCAAGAGAGATCGGCAAACTAAAAAGACGTATTCCCAAAGAGGCAGCGATCCTCCGTATCTCTCTAGAAAAAGCCCCCTTTTTCCGGCCCGACTATTCGGTTGATCTACTTCGAGCTCGTCAACGAGTGGCCTATGAATTGAGCCGCATCGTGGGTGAGTATCGGGATTTCAACGGCGGTATGATCTTGAAGCAAGAAGAATCCCTTCTCGCTCTACGAAAAGAACTAGGGCCCATGCCCCAAGAGACCGAATTTTTGCTCGAAGACTACTTCTACTCCCTTCGACCTGGAATTATGCAAACCGTCCTTCCCACCGAAATTCTCGAGGCCCATTTCCGCCTGTTAAAATCCCTTTCCAAAAAAAGGGCGGGAGATCCTTACCAGATTCTCGAAAATAGGACTGAAAAATTCCACTTTTTCTTTGTGGGAGCCGATGATGGCGGATTTAAAGACCAGATTGATATTGAGATTGAAAAGCTGCAGATCCCTTCCTACGAGCTAGCCACCTGCTTTCTCCACCTATCCTCGCTCTCCGCCGCTGGCTATCTCCTCCGTTCCGACAATGAAGAGACCGCCACTTCCCTCAAGCGGGCAATCCAACACTCATTAAAAAAGTGGAGTGAAACTCTCTACTGCCCCGTCAAAGCTATTTAGAGAAACAGGAGAAGAGTAAATAAAACTCATGATAGCTGTCGTATTTGCGTTTTTTTTATCAGCGCAGAGAAGACGGAGGACGCAGAGGCGAGGGAAGCCCTCGCGCTCCCCTTAAGAGATGGTGATCGATTGTTCGATTGTGTTAAAGGAGCCGGGCACTACCTTGTTGCTCCGGTCGATCAATTCAAGCCGAATCGTATGTTTGCCCCTTTTTAGCCCGTAGATGTAGTAAGGCTGCCAAGAAGTGAGGGTTCTGTGCATTTTTCCATCGACAGTGAGTCGTACTTTGTACCCATCTGGTGTAAGTTCACAGTTCGAAATATAGAAATCGAGCAGAACTGGTTTCGATTCTACATGTCGGTAATAATCGCTCGGTTCATTGTAGGTCAGGAAAGGCTTTGAAAAATCGTAATGGGTCGAATCGTCGGCAGATCCCAGATAAAAAGTGGTCACAAAAAATGTTTGCTCCCCCTTCAGGCTCTCTCCAAATGAACGGGCCGGAAACACTCTCAACGTATGCATCCCCTTGGGTAACCTTGTGGGAATTTCAAATTTATAGCTTGTATCGTAAAAGTATCCTTCTTCATTGAATGGATCGATCGCAGGACCATTGATTGCAAAATAGGGCATGTTGTCCACGACAATATGGATGGTCTGTCCCATATTATTGTCCACTAATTCGCTAGCTCGATCGAATTGGGAATCGGTCGCCAGTGGATAACCGTCGACCCGGAGCTGCATCCAAACTGGATTGCCCTTCACAACCGAGTTACCCGCAGGAATGGGTATCACAACAGAAACAGTTGCCGACTCCGGCGTTCGAGCGACAGGAAGAACCCGAATTTGTTCCATTCCGGCCTCTTCCCCCTTTTTAGCCGACTGGCCAAAAACCGCCGTTGCCAGCGCGATCAATCCCAATGCAACTCGTTTCATATCCACCCCTCATGAACTCCCCCTCATACCTCCTTCCTCAATAATTTTGCAACAGCCTCAATTGAAATTAAAAGTGGAGGCTGATTAGATACGGCCTATGACCACAAAACGATTTATCTTCCTCCTCGGTGCCTTATTGTTGATGGCCTCGCTCAGCCTACTGGCTACTAGCCACACCTATATGGGGCCGATCAAACCGGTGCCTGGAGACCCACAACTTATTCAGGTTCAAGTACTTCTAAGGGATTCGCCCGAATCTTCCGACCTGCAGATCGTCAAAGCAGACTTCAATGGGCAAAATATCCCCTTACAACCTCGCGATATCTATGGGAATCGAGGAATCGCCAGCTTTCAGGTCCCTCCGGGACAATATAAGCTGCGCTGGACGGTCAATAAAGATCGATTCATTTGGCCCCGGTCGACCTCTCATGAGGAGATTGTGACGGTTAGCCCGCGTGACCTCTGGCTCCAAGTATTAATTGAGGGCGAAGAAGCCTCAATCCGTTAATCCTCTGGATGAATCCGCACTATTTTTGGCAAATCGAATCAAGGCTCTATTGGCTTAAGCCAAGCAAGTAATCGGGATGCGACGCGGGGAGAAAATAGGAGCGACGCATGGCCGATGTCTTCAAAACGGCACTCTCTAGAAAGATTTAGACCCGTCGTAGCCGAATCGGCTGGGATGATGAGCTGATCGGTCTTTGTCCCGATGTGGTAAAAGCAGATGTTTGGCGCTTGCCGAATGGCTTGATTGAGCTGTTTGATCAGGGGAGAATTTCTTTCCATTTCTCGGGCGTTGGGACCAATGCCGATCTTGGCCACATGAGTTCCCGCTAGAGGCGATCCGAGGGTGATCACGCCAGAAATTGTGTTGAGCGGGGCCATCTGGGTTGCATAGTAAGAGGCGACGACGCCTCCCATCGAATGGCCGATAAGAAGGGCATCTGAACGATTTGTTTCTCTGGCGATTTCTGCGAGTTTATCAGCTACTTTTTTTGCCAGATCTTTGATGGAACGGAATGGATAGCCCAAATGGATAATGTGGATGGGACCCAATCCAGCATTGACTAACTTACGGCGATGGTAGGTCCAAACGGTTCCATCATTACAGTATCCATGGATGAGCAAAATAGGCTGGCCATTGGCCGCCCCAACAGGCCGATCGAATCTTTTCCCTCGGCACAAATGGAGAGCCCATACGGCTAACAGCGCCAGGACTTCAAAAGTCATGGCATGCAGCCAGTGAATGGTTGTACGGATCGGCTTGGGGAGAACAGCGGAGACACTATTGACAATTTTTAGGAGAGCCAAGGCGCCGGAGATCATCGCTACAACTTGAAGTCTGCAGGCAAGCGAATGGGCATGTGTATGGCAACCTACGCAGGCAGCTGCGATGGCCACTGTCCCGATCATCAGGAAAATCGCAGTTTTCGAGAGCTTGGCAATCGGCTCGATCGGAATTGCTTCTTCAGAGGGCAAGGTCATCGTATTCTCCAAATTATTTTAAAGTTGCTAACGTTTGGTTATCGCCCGACTGTTCAATGAGTTTAGCAAATGCTTTGAGTGCCTGTTCAAATTGTTCCAGCTCTTTTGAGTGGAAGAAGGGGAAGTCTGAAACCCCCTTTGACTCAAGGGCTTGTAGCACATCAGAGATTTTAAGTGATTCGGCTGAATGAGCCAAGATGAAAGAGCCATTTTTGAGCTCATGGAGAAGATAGGCTTCCATTAGATCTTTGATGATGGAGGTGGCCAATACATGGGGAATGCGGCATCTTTGTTCAATCCAATCGAGCGTCAGAGTGGAATGGTGCTGTAGATATCTGTGGGTTGCTAATTGCATGACCCAGAGACACAAGGCTTTCCGAAAGCTAAGGCTGGTATTTTTTAGGGCGGGCTCAAATTCATGAGCCCTGAGATTTTGGTGTGCAGCTGCAATTTCAGCGCCAAAAAGGAGAAGAAACCAGCTCATCTGGACCCAAATGAGAAAAAGGGGAAGCGCTGCAAAGCTCCCATAGATCGCCCCGTAACGATTCACCCCGCTTTGAAAGTGGAAATATCCCCACTGCACCACTACGTAGAGAATACTGGAAATAAGTGCCCCAATGAGAGCCGAGCGAAGGCGAACTTTTGTGTTGGGCATGAATAGGTAGAGAAAGGTAAAAAAAATCCAAAACAAGATGGAAGGGATCAGACGGATGAGTGGAGACACAGCACTCAGGTGGAGTCGAACGATCCACACATCCACATATTCCATGACAAACACGAGAATACTACTAGAAACGATGAAGAAAAAAGGGGCGATCAATAGGAGGATGAAATAGTCGCTGAAAATCCGTTTCCAAGAACGGACCTTATCGACCGACCAGATCCGATTGAAGGTCTCTTCCATGCTTCCCAAAAGCTGTGTTACGCTCCAAAATAGGAGGAGTACTCCGAAGGCAGCGAGCAAACCTCCGCGAGTCTGTTCGATGACTTTTTCTGCAAGGGCGATAAATTGCGTAAACGCCTCTTGCTGGTCGGGGAATTTTTGCAATAGTTCGGTCCGCAAATAGTCCTGAAATCCGAATCCCCTTGCGATGGCAAAAATGATCGCAAGGGTAGGGACGATGGACATGAGTGTATAGTAGGTAAGCGAAGAGGCTCGGAGCATGCATTGGTCAGTAAAAAAACTTCGAATGGAGAGAACGGAAATTCGTACGACTCGGTAGACTACATACCTCCAACCGCTCAATTCATTGAGATGAAAATTCCATAGGTCCTCTTGGAAAAAATGGATCCACTTTTTCAGCATCTATTCGCCTGATTGAGACTCGCGCCTAACCCGGAGAATACATTCTTCCACTTTTCGGTCAAATGAAAGGAGCCTATCTGGTGCATTTTTCCCAATCCATTTTCGGAGTCGATGGGTCGCCTTCCACCATTCGAATCGGAGCCGTTGTTCATTTTTTAAATTTGGCTCATAAAAAAATCGGGCTGGGTCTATATATAGAAGAGTCTCATCTTGAAGGAGATAGTTCCGTTTGTAATCCCGATCGTAGTCAGCGATACATTGACCGGTTCTACGCACATGAAAATCGAGGAACTGGGTGACATATTGATCTAATCGAGCTTCATCTTTTATTGCGTGGGAGAAAAGTTCCGTACCCTGTTTTTGCAAAACAAACGGCACCTCATTGAGATCGATGAAAAACGAACGACTCGCCTTATCGATGATCTGTACCACTGGGAAGCGGCGCTGAGACTGTCCGACATGAACGAGAAGAAGGCCTGTGTCAGCCCCCATTTTTTCAAAAGCCAGTCGATAGGATTCTGGGAATATACGTACTTTTTCCCGCCACCGAACCCGCTCTTTTTGGACCGATCGACTCCAGTCTGGCAAATAAGCTTTCCAAGGACGATTTAAGTCTTTCTTGTTAAATAACTTAAGAACAATTCCTCCACTTTCAAACGCAAAGGCTTGACGCCCTCTTCCAAGGTAATGAAAAGTAGTCGGGATGTGTTCCCAATCTGACATGGGGTCGGGACATTGCATCAGAGGGATCTGGGTCAGATCGGGAGAAAAGCCATCGGTTCGCCAGATGGCAGCCGCGCTTAAACACAAGGCAATCAAAATAGCCTTTTTCACCGTATTTCCTGTTCTACCTGCTCATTAAAAATGGGGAGGAATTCGGGGGCCGTACGGGTTAAAAATCGTCGGATTTGGGGAACAAACTTCTCTATTTCTTCCGCACGGTCAATCGGAGTTTGGACATAGTTACCAAAGTCCCATTCAATTGCCTGATCATCCAAATAGCCGAAATTGGAGGCGACTTTTGTATCGGTATTGGCGATCATTCTTCGAGTCCGCTCGCCCAATAGATGGGCAAATGAGCCGAGGAGTTTTTCCACTCTTTTTTGATCACCAGCGGCAATGGCTTCCTTCAATACTTCCCGAATGGGTCTAGCTCGATGTTGAATCACAAACCGATAGCGATTGAGATCGAGATGAAATGTCCTACCCAAATAATCTTTTAGAGTAGCTTCTGGGAGCAGCCCCTCTGTTTGATTTAGGTGGACATAGACGAGGCCCGTCAAATCGGACGCCTGTTCATAGGCAATTTTGCAGGCGCAAAAAAGGCGATGGATCTTTTCGTCATGCCGCAGTCTTTTCCTTTTTTTCAATACCTTATCCCTGAGATATTCTCTCCAGGGATGAACCCGTTGATCGTACCGGAAGAGTTTCACAATGTATTTCCCATCTTCGCTGGCAAAGACAAAAGATTGCGCGCCGTGGCTTAGGTATCGAAGTGGGGCGCCGGTAATTTGTCTTGCAAGCTCCAGTTGATGAGCAGTCGGGGGTGCAGTTTCCCAGGCGGGATTGAAATAGAGATCGAAGGCCATTTTTCCGATCCGAAACCCGCGCGTCGCCCGCACAAATAGAGCGGGAGTGGCGAGTAAAAAGCCGGTCAATGCGATCAGTAAAACAATCTTTTTCTTCACAGATCCGTTTTTTCTTTGATTCTTTCTTCCAAAATGGGGAGCCCTTCGGGAACTCTCTTTCCCAACCACCCGCGAAATCGACTCATAAAATGTTGAATTTGGGAGTTTTTGTGTTCAGAACTTTCGACAAAATTTCCAAAATCAATCTGCATTGCCCGATCGCCGATGAATCCAAAATTACTCGCCATTTTCAAATCGAGATTATAAAGTCCCCTCGTATCGAGATCATAATGAAGATCAACGTAGGATTGAATTAAACGGCGAAAGCGGTCTGGATTTTCTTTGGCAGCTTTAAGGAGAGTGGGAAGCAACCTCTCTGCCCTCTTCTGCACTATGAATGGCGTATTCTTCAAGTCGACCCGATGCCACCGATGGATCCGATCCCTCACCTGAACCTTTGGCCAAAAGCCCTCTTTAGGATTTAACTGGATCCAAACCAGCCCCGTCTCCTCTTTTGCTCGATGGTAAGAGAGCAAGCAAGAGCGAAAGGTTTTTATCGTCCTATTCAGTGGCGTCATATAAGGCTTAGTCGCCAACCCAAAACTCTCCTTTACCCACCGAAGGAACCACTGACCATAGGGCATTTTAGAATCATCAAACCGGAAAAATTTAATCACGTAGCGGCCATCTTCGCTTTCAAATGCAAAGGTTTGCAATCCTTTGCCAAGGTAATAGAAAGGCTGAGCTAAAATTTGTTCGATCTCTTTTTTTTGATCATTAGTCAAAGAAAGATCCCATTCAGCTCTTGGAGGGATCTGAATCTGAATGCGATGCGCAATAAAAGGGTGGGTCCAACGGCGATAGGAACTAGGAAACGAAAAGAGCAGCGCGGCAAATGAAACGGCAAAACAAAGGCGAAGAAAAATCAAATTGGCCTCTCATACAACAAAGTTAACTTTTGATCTAAAATTTTTAACATCTCTGGGTCTTGTTTTGCAAGCCAATCGCGCACGGGCCCTGTCGTTTCGCGAATTGACTTCTCATAGGCGTCCTGCCCCACAATTCCCTCCTTGCGATAGAAGCTGCCAATATCGATTTGGAAGGCGACCGCATCTCCAAATCCAAAATTCTTAAGAAAAGAGGGATCTTTATTCAAAATACCGTGTTTGGCCCTTTCCGCAATGACCTCCAAAAAGGCGTCCAGCATTTGTTCCGCTGTTGCTCGCTCTCCGCACTGAAGCGCTTCCTGAAAAACGTTCATGAGAATAGCTTTTTTCCTCTGCAATATAAAGGCGGTTTGATGAAGGGGCAATTGATAGGAGCGGCCCAACCGATCAAAGATCACTACAGTTTTACCCAAATTCTCCGATATTTGAAGATGCATTGCCAAAAGGGCTGTCTGTCCCCTCAACTCCTCATACGCAATTCGGAAGCTTTCTAGAATAAACGTCTCTCTTCGGGACAAATCGGTGCGGATCTTTTCCCGATAGTTGGCCAGGATTGGCAAATTGATCGAGCGGAGCCAAAATGGTAGCCGATACCGGTCAGTTCGAGGAAGTTTGATAACAAATTGTCCATCTTCGCTCTCAAAAGCATAACATTGGTGTCCTCTAGCCAAGTAATGGAAGGGCTGCTCCAATGCGCGCACCGCCTCTTCTCCAAGTGTTTCGCTAAGACCATTTTCCCACACTTTTGTTCGAACAATGGAAAACCCATCTTTTGCCCAATGCCATGTCTTGCCAACCGTCGCACAGAAAAAAATAATCCCAAATAAACAAGTTAACTTTCTCATCGAGAGAAATTTACTCGATTTTCTTCTTTCAGACAACTCTCAGAGAATGATTGTAAGAAAATTTTAATTCCGATAACTTGCTTGCCTTAAACTTGGAGCCGACTCATGTTTGACCAACCCGCTCACACCTTTGCGAAGCCCCAGCAGTACTATGAGTGGGTGGCCAGACCAAAGCTAGCTTCGATTGTCAAAATCCCTCCGGGTACAAAGGGATCCGATACGTACGAGGGGCTTATTTGCACAGAAAGCGATAAAGCAAATATTGGTGAAATCGTCACGATTTTGGCTGAAAATGGGAAGTTAAGCCTACTACTTAAGTCTAGTTACCTCAAACAGTTGGGTGCTCAGATCGCCCATGTCCACCCGATGAAATTTCTCACGACAATTTTTACCAATCCTCAGTTAAAATTAGGCATGAATGAAATTTTCGACGACTATTTTAAGCGCAATGGATTCATGGATGGACTGGGTCCCAGCCTGACGAAAGAGGCCGACAAAAACAAACTGGACCGATTTCTTGCCGATTTCGCTAAGGAACTTGGGATTGCTCTCGAACCCATGAAGGTCTATTTCCAGTCCCGCGATTGGGAAGGGCTCGTTTATTTCTTAATGATCCAATGATCGATGTCGACTATTCCAGTTCAATCGAATGGCCCTCTCCTATCGAAGAAGAGGATGAAAATATAGACTCCCGCATTGCCCTCACCAGTTTTGCGATCTTTGGAGGGTTTTGCTGTGCTCCCTTTTTCTACAAAAAAAGAATCATTCAAATCGGCGGGATCGAGCAACCTGTGGCAGACTCCATTCATCTAGAGCCTGTAGAACAAGTCCCCCTCCTTCCTGCAGCCCCGGGGGATGAAGCTAAGATCGCCCAAATCATCACAATCATGGGAACTAACCCGTCTCTTCCGTCCATCTTTCCCCCATCTTTGGGCCTCTCCTACTTTGCATCATATTTGACCCAATTGGGAAATGAGATTGATCCAATCCATCCATTTCAGTTTCTGGGCGCCATCTTTGGCAATCCCGAGCTGAAACGGCATATGCGTGGAATCATGGATGATTTTATTAAACGACGGGGTTTCCTCGGCGGAGTTGAGAGAGGGATGACACGCGATTACCAGCAGCTTGCACAGTATCTCGATTCTTTCGCTCATCGGGTCGGAACAACTGCTGCCGCACTGCGACCTTATATCGAAGCGAAGGATTGGACGGGGATTACAGAACATTTGATTGGAGTGCGATCACTGACGGTTCAACAATCGTACTTGCCCCCCGCTCACGCGGCAGTGCTCGATCTGCTTTATCTCAATAGAATTCGAGCGTAAGGAACAAAGTGATCAGGAGTGACGATCTTCGCTCCTTTCATCTTTTGAAGATAGGCTGCGTTGGCAGATTCCCAACCTGGGATTCCGGCCAACAGCTCTTCATTGGTGGGCTGACTCTTCTTCTTCTTGGTTTCTGAATGAACCCAAATCTCTTTTTGCCCCACGCACATGAGTTCCATTGCAGTCTGTCCTCCAGATCTCGTACAGGTCATATGAGAGTGGAAGAACAGAGGTGCGATCACCTCATCGGTCTGAAACGACATTGGTACAATGGAGAGATTCGAGGGGTAATCGCGGGCGTGAGTCACTTTCTCCACAACCCGCTTAAACAGGGTTTCTTGTTTGGGATTGTGATTTGCACAAAAGACAAATAAGTGAATCCTCGCCTCAGGCTCTTCTTTCGCTAGCTGGATGAATTTTTTTACGTAATTCAGAGTCGATTCCTGGGCTGGCTGAGATCCTAGCAAAATCGTAAAAAGTCGATCGTTTGGATTGATTGTAAAGGAGATTTCGTTTCCCTGAACCTCGTACGACAAAGAACCCCTTTTCAGTGACTTTTGTATGAGTTCTAATTCCTCTTGATTGTAAAAGCAGGTCTTAATTTTGAACAATTCTGTTTTTTTTTGTACGTTTTGAAATTTTCGAAAAGATTGCCTCACATAATAGTTTTCAAAAACTAGTTCGGCAGGAGTCAAGTTGCAATTTTCGGTCCAAAATTGCTCATCGGTTTCTCCCTCTTCCAGCAGAGGAGCTACCGTAATCAGCTTAAAATGGCGCCGATCTTTTTTGGAAAGAGACTTAATTGAGCCGAAGAAATGGGTCGCTTTTTTTGAGGGAAGGTCTACAAGCACCTTCTCAAGATAAACAGCTCTTTGTTTTTTCCAATTATAAATTCGAATCGCTTTAATCACTGCTGATGTCCCCATTATCTGGGTATCGAGGACCTGATCCACATTTTCTTTAAAGAGCGTGTAGAGAGTGCAAAAAAAGATATGGGGCCAAAACAGGTATCCTGCAATTGGAATGACTGTTCCAAAAAAGGATTGGGTCCACACGTCTCCTTGAAGCTGCGCACGGTTCCATTGGTAAATGCAAAAACGGCCCGCCCACTTCCACATCCAATCTTTCATTACATCCCTTTTCAGGACGGTAATTTTGGGATCTTTGGCTTTGAACTCTTGTTCTTTCGCATTCGCCGCCTGGAGCAACCCTCCGCCGCCAGACGATGTGATAATCAATATCTTATGGGGTTTCGGGTGCTGTTCAGAAATAGACATTTTCAATCCACTCTAGTTCATTCTTCTATTTATAAGGGAAATAAGGGAATGTCAATCTAAAATATGTAGGGCGGCCTACGCCGCCCTAATCGAACCTATCTCAATAAATCTGATTTCGCGATCTTTGAGCGTTTTTTGGCACATTTTCGAACTCAGTTCGTCGTCTACCCTCTGGGTATGCCTCCTCCCTCATTTCAAAAATCTGCTGAAAAAGCAG
>Ga0334722_10002468_pt1 | contig 20935 bp, 20 predicted proteins | sample C3_bottom_MG_FD_207210 | JGI IMG/M metagenome (GOLD analysis project Ga0334722, IMG submission 207210) | Sediment microbial communities from Yellowstone Lake, YNP, Wyoming, USA - C3_bottom | ecosystem: Environmental > Aquatic > Freshwater > Lake > Sediment | place: USA: Wyoming | collected... | reverse complement strand
CTCGTGATGGTGCTGATGGTCGTGTTCGTGCTCATCGCCGAGGATGCTGTGATCGCCTTCGTGCATCGCATGGTCCTCCTTTGCGATCAGCGCGCTGGGCGTAACGCCGCAGCGTCACGCCGGCCGCGCACCGTCGGGTTCAAGACTTCTTCGAGCGAATAGCCGGTAAAGGCGAACGCCAGGGTCGTCGCCGTAATCAAGAGCCCGGGCGGGACGACCCACCACAGCCACGCGCCGCTGAGAAACGCGTTGCGCACCTGCGCGTAGTAGAGTACCGATCCCCAGCTCTTGGCGGTGGGGTCGCCGAGTCCAAGGAACGATAGGGCGGCCTCGATCAAGATCGCACTGCTCGCGGCCAAGATGAACTGGGCCAGCGCGAGCGGCAGCACCGCCGGCAGGATGTGGCGGAACATGATCCGCCGCGCCGAGCTGCCGAGCGCGAGCGCCGCCTCGACGTAGTCCAGCGCCTTCACCGACAGGACCTGCGCGCGAATGACGCGCGAGGGCCGCGCCCACACGAGGATGCCGATCACGATGATGATGTTCCAAAAGCTCGGCCCGAGGTAGGCGGCCAGCAGAATCATCAGCGGCAGAAATGGGATCACCAGGACGAGGTCGACGGCCCGCATCAAGAGGGTGTCGATCCACCCGCCGAGGTACCCGGCGGCGATGCCCACCATGGTGCCGATCCCGATCGCCAGCGCCGCCGCGAGAAAGCCGACCGTCAGCGAGATCCGCGCGCCGTAGATCAGCTCGCTCGCGATGTCCTGTCCGACGTCGTTGGTGCCAAGCGGATGCGCCCGGCTCGGCGAGAGGAAGGGATCGGCCACGGTCTCCTCGGGGTTGTACGGGCTCAATGCCGGCGCCAGGATCGCGGTCGCGGTCAACGCGGCGAGCAGTGCGAGGCCCGTCCACCCGACCACGCTGAGCCTGAGACGCCGGCGCGGCCGCGGGAGTGGCATCGCCAGCGAGGCCGCGGCGGTGGTCACGCGGCTCTGACCCGCGGGTCGATGAGCGGGTACAAGAGATCGCACAGCAGGTTGGTCGCCATGACGCTGACCGTGATGACCAGAAACGTGCCCTGGATCACCGGGTAGTCGCGGTTCAGCACGGCCTCATAGAGCAGCCGGCCGATGCCCGGATACGAGAACACGGTCTCGATCACCGTGGCGCCGCCGACGATGAACCCCAGGTTGAGCATGAACACCGTCGCGACCGGCAATAACGCGTTGCGCACGGCGTGACGCCGCAACACCGCCGCCTCGGTGACGCCTTTGGCACGCGCCGTCGCGATGAATCGCTCACCGAGTACTGAAAGCATTGAGTATCGCATGATGAGAAACACACCCGGGGTGGTAATGAGGATCAGTGTGGACAACGGCAGCACAAGGTGGCGCGCTCGATCGACGAGGGCGGCCCACCCGTGCAGCGAGACACCGGGGGTCCCGGCGCCAAAGATCGGCAGCCAGCCCAGACGAGCGGCGAAGATCGCGATGAGGATCATGCCGAGCCAAAACGACGGTACCGACTCGAAGACCATCGCGACGCAGAGGGGGCCGAGATCAGCAGCGCTGCCTCGGCGCCAAGCCGCAAGCGCGCCGAGTGTGATGCCGATCGTCGTTGCCAGCACCAGCCCGAGCCCGACCAGCAGCAGCGTCCACGGCAGCCGCTCGCCGATCATCTCCGCGATCGGCCGGCCGCGTTGAAAGGAGTACCCAAGCTGCCCGCGCGCCAGGTTCGCCCCGTAGGTCAGAAACTGCTTCCATCGGGGCTGATCGAGGCCGTAGAGCGCGTCGAGCTGCCCACGCTGTTCGGGGGTGAGGAATCCGACCTCTTCCCCGGCGAGGAAGACCATAGGGCTCCCCGGCATCATTCGAGGTAGGACAAAGTTGAGCGCCACGGTGAGCGCCAGCACGAACAGGTACTGCGCGCCCTTCCCCGCGACGAAGCGCCACATCGTGCGCTAGGGCTTTGGCGGGTCGACGAACGAGCGCTTGTTGACGATGCCCTGTCCCTTCTGGTACACCCACCCCGCGTGTTTGTCGGCCCGATACGCGTAGATGCCGTCCTGGTAGTAGAGCGTGTGCACCGGGACCTCGGCGGCGATGACCTTCTGCATCTCGAACAAGATCTGTTTCTGTTTGTCCGGCGAGACGGCGGTCGCCAGCTCGGCGCCCAGCCGGTCGACGTCGCTATTTCGATACCCGCCGATGTTGATCGTGCCCTGCCGGCAATCCGAGTGGAACAGGTCGCGCAGCACGGTCGTGCGGTTCATCACCGGCGCCGACCAGCCAAAGACGGCCATGTCGAACCGGCGGCCCTTGCACACGTCGAAGTCGGGCCAGACCGACGAGATGATGCTCGCGTCCTCCTGCGCGACGACGCGGATGTCGATCCCCACGTCGCGCAGCCAGGTGCGGATCAAGTCCGCGGTGCGGATGCGGATCGGATTGCCGGCCAGCGTCAGCAGGGTGAAGCGCAGCGCGGTGCCGTCTGGGGCGTCGCGGATGCCGTCACGATCGCGATCGACATACCCCGCCTCGTTGAGCAGCTGGACGGCCCTGCTCTTGCTGGCGGTAAACGTCACCGCCGGGTTGTAGAAAGGCGAGTCGGGATGGATGTACCCGGGACTGCCGACGACGCCGTACCCTAGCAACAGCAACCGGACCATCAGGCGCGTGTTGATGGCGTTGGCGATCGCCTGCCGGAGCCGGACATCTTTGAGGATCGGGTGCTCGAGGTTGAACTGCAGCAGCGTGCTCGCGTACCCGGCCCCGCGGGTGACCTTGAGACCGCCCGTCTTCTCGAACTCGGCGACCAGCTCGGGAGAGAGCGGCACAATGGTCGTATCGATCTCCCCGGCCTTGAGCGCCGTAAACCCGACGGTGGCGTCCCGGATGATGGGCACCACGAGCTCACGGACCTTCGGGCGGCCGGCGAAATAGTTGTCGACGGCGGTGAGCCGGTAGAACTGTCCATCCTTGATCTCGGCGACGCGGTAAGGGCCGCTCCCGATGACGTCGTTGAAGCGCCGGGGTTCGGTCACGCTCTCCCAGATGTGTTTCGGCAGGATCGGCAAATCGGCCAGCGGCTGCGCGGCGAAGCCGCTGCTGGCCGCGCTCAGGCGGATGGTCAGCGTCGTCGGTCCGGATGTCTCGATGCTCTCGATGCTGCGTACCTGCGGCGTCCATCGCGGGTGCGCGAGCCGGCGCACGTACTCATAGGTAAACTTCACGTCGTCCGCCGTCATCGGCCGGCCGTCGTGCCAGCGGAGATTCTGATGCAGGGTGAACGTCCACGTCTTGCCGTCCGGGCTGACGGTGTAGCGGCGGGCGAGCCACGGCTGTGGGATGTTGTCGAGATCGGGCGTAAACATCGGCTCGTAGACCAGGGTCATGAGGTTCCACCCCGGGTAACCGGTTTGATACGTGTAGGGGTTCAGCGAGCCCTCATCACGGGTGATGGCCATCCGCAGAGTCGGCGGCTGCCCGGACAGCGGCAGGGTCACGATCAGGATCAGCGTGAGGGCAGCGAGAAACGCTCCGGCCGTGCGCATCCTGGCACCTCCGCAATTGTGGTGCACTCGATGCCTATCCCCCCCGGGGGGTTATGGCAGGACCGTAGCACGGGCGCTGGCGCCGCGTCAACACACAGTGCTATACTGCGATTCGATGCCGCACACCAAGACGAAACAGATCGTCAACCGGCTCGCCCGCGTCGAAGGCCACGTTCGCAGCATCAGGGCCATGGTCGCCGATGGGCGGGCGTGTCCGGATGTGCTGGTCCAAATCGCCGCCGCGCGCAGCGCCCTCGATCGCGCGGCCCGCGTCTTGCTCGAAGATCATCTCGAACACTGCATCGTCGACGCCAAGACCAGGGGCAACCTCGGCGCGGCCGTCGCCGACCTGAAAGAGGCGCTCGACCGCTTTATCAGCTAACGCGCCGCGGTCGTGGCGGCGCCCGCCGTCATGCCATTGACGGCCGCATCGCGACGGTCCGGACCTCCGTGTAGAAGTCCAGCGCCGCCTGCCCCTGCTCCTTGAACGCGGTTCCCGATGCCTTCGTGCCGCCAAACGGCGCCTGATACTCGACCCCGGCCGTCGGCAAATTGACCATCACCAGACCCGCCTCGACGCGCTCGCTGAAGGCGTGCGCCTTGTCTAGGCTGTTCGTCACGATACCTGCCGAGAGACCAAACTGCGTCTGGTTGGCGAGCCGCAGGGCCTCGTCGAAGTCGGCGGCCGGGATGATCCCCACCACTGGGCCAAAGATCTCTTCCTGCGCGATGCGCATCTCGGTCCGCACACGGCCGAACACCGTAGGCGCGATGAAGTAGCCTTTGTCGAGCCCGCGTTCGGTTAGCCGCCCGCCGCCGCACAAGACCTCGGCGCCTTCCCGGCGGCCGAGGTCGATGTATTCGAGGATCTTCGTCATCGCGGGCTCGTCGATCACGGGCCCGACAAACGTGTTTTCATCCATCGGGTTCCCGACCGCGAGCGCCTTCGTCGCTTCGACGAGTCGCGTTGTGAGCGCGTCGAGCACCGGCCGCTCGACGATCACCCGGCTGGTGGCCGTGCACTTCTGTCCCGCGTTGCTGAACGCGCCTTCGAGGATCAGCCGCACCGCCAGGTCGAGGTTGGCGTCGGCAAGCACGACCAGCGGGTTCTTGCCGCCCATCTCGCACTGCACACGCGCCGTGCGCTGTGATCCAAACTGATAGACGCGCGTACCGATCTCCGTCGACCCGGTGAACGAGATCCCCCGCACCGCCGGATGCTCGATCAGCGCGTTGCCGACCACTGCGCCCGGCCCGGTCACCAGGTTCACTACACCGGGCGGGAGACCGGCGTCTTCGAGCGCCTTGACCAGATGCCACAGCGACAGCGGCGCCTGTGAGGCCGGCTTCACCACCACGGTGTTGCCGCAGATCAGCGCGGGCGCCAGTTTCCACGCCGGGATGGCGACGGGGAAGTTCCACGGCGTGATGATGGCGACAACGCCCAACGGCCGCCGCAGCGTGTAGAGAAAGACCCCGGGCCGGCCCGACGGCAGCGTGTCGCCTCCCAGACGCGATCCTTCGCCCGCGAAGTACTCGAAGATGTCGGCCGCGCGCAGGACCTCGCCGCGCGCCTCTTTGATCGGCTTGCCGTCTTCGAGGACGAAGTCGCGTGTGATGGTCTCGAGACGGCTGCGGATGATGTCCGCGGCCTTATAGAGGATGGCGCCCCGCTTTGGCGGCAGCTCGCGGCTCCATGGGTCGAAGGCGCGGGCCGCGGCGTCGACGGCCGCCCGAGCGTCGTCGGCCGAGCTCTGCGGGAACAGCGCGACGACGGTGGATCTCTCGGCGGGGTTGCGATCCTCGAAGAACTGTCCGGACGCCGGCGCGCGCCATTCGCCGCCGACAAAGTTCTGATAGCGGGTTGCCATCGTGGTCTTCTCCATTGTGGCAGTCTCTTTCAGGTTCTATTGAGCGCCGCGATCAGCGGCCCGATCTCGTTGAGGGTTTGGATGACCGCGTCGGGACGCTCCGTGTCAGAATCGCGATCGGAGCGCGAGGTCAGAAACGACTTGATCTGAATCGTCATCCCATAGCCCGCCCGCTGGGCGCCCGCCACGTCCCGCGAGATGGTATCGCCGACATAAGCGCAGACGGCCGGCGGCAGCAGCATCTGTCGCGCGGTGTCGGCAAAGATACGCGGATGCGGCTTCCGAATGCCCATGCCCGCGCTGGTGACGATCGGATCGAAATAGCGCGTCAGACCGTACGCGTCGAGGTTTCTCGGCACGAGCGTGCGGCTGACGACATTCGAGATGATGGCGAGTCTGAAGCCCGCGCCGTGCAATGCGGCGACCGCCGCGGCGGCCTCCGGCTTCAGCGTTCGCTTGAACGCGTGGTTTTCGTAGTAGAGCATCAGATCTTCGGCGGCCTCCGTGAGACGATCGGCGGGCAGCTGCCGGTCGGCGAAGACGTAGTCGATCCAGACGCGCTCGGGTGGAAGCTCGACGTTGGTGCTCTCGCGGAGGCGCTGATAGGCATCCAGCCCCTGCCGGATCGCGTTGTGGAGTTCAGAGGCCGCGAGTCCCGGATCGAGCCCGCGCTCGGTCATCAGGGCGCGCACCCCGCGCGCCGCGTCCAGCCGGACCGCGTCGTCGTAGTGGACATCTTCGAGTGTGCCCCCGAGGTCGAAGACGATGGCACGGATCGGTGTGAACGTCATAGATCGCATCTTTCTCGAATAGCAGGGGCTGCCCCTGCGAATTGCGCCGGAGTTGGTCGATGGGCTGGGATGAGTCCAGCCGATCCTCACCTTCAACGCAGAGTATGAGAGTAGTATGATATGAGTATGAAGAGATGGGCCATCAGTTTGCCCGACGACCTTGCCGAGGCTGTGGAACGCATCCGTCGGAAGGAACGCGTGCCGCGAAGCCGGCTGATCCAACGCGCGATCGCGCTCTACTTGTCCGATCGAGGGCGTCATCAGGCGATCCACGCGTACGAGGAAGGGTATCGGCGACACCCCGAAAGCGGCGACGCCAAGGCGTATGCGCAGGCGGCGGCCCAGCTGCTGGCCGAGGAAGATTGGGAGTGAAGCGCGGCGAGGTCTGGTGGGTGAGATTCCCGGCGCCGGTGGGTCGCCGCCCGGCTGTCCTGGTGTCTCGAGATCAAGCCTATCGCGTGCGAGGTGCGATCACGGTCGTGCCGGTCACGCGGACCATACGCGGCATCGCCGTCGAGGTGCCGTTGGGTCCGGCCGAGGGGATTCCGAAATCCTCCGTGGCAAATGCCGACGAGATCACCACCGTTCCCAAGGTCCTCTTGGAAAGCTACCTGGCGACACTGCGATCAACAACGGTCGAGGCCCTCGAGCGAGCCATCAAATTCGCATTGGATCTCGCGTAGATTAGCGCCAGCCGGTTCGCACCCATCGCATCGCTTCCGGATCCTGCAGACCGGTCTCGATTCTTCGCAGGTAGGCGCTCAGCTGACCCGTGTGATGCTGGACGTGTCTGAGGTTGTAGATGTGCAGCTCGCCGCGCGTCAATGACAGCCAATCGAAGCCCGACGCTCGCCCGAGCGACGCTGGTGTCTCCTTTGCGAGCGTCTCGATCGCCTTCCTCCTAGCGAGGCGTATAGGTGATCGTCAGATGATCGCCGGCGGCGGCGACGCCGGTCAATGGGCCAAAGCGCTTCAGGTGGGGGCGTAGGGCATCGGCGACCCGGTCGCGCGTCTCTTCGCGGTTGAGCGCGGCGGCGACCTCTCGTTCGACGAGCGCTCCAAGCCTGTTGCGGAGACGGCGCAGTTCGCTGCACAGATCCACACCCTTGCGCTGGCAGGCGGCGGCGGCCACGACCTCGCCGCTGAAGTCGACCCGCACGGGTTCGTAGGAGATGCTTTGTGCCCGCTCGGCGGGTGGCAGCACGGCGGTGATGCGCATCTCCTTGAGCGCGAGGTCCGGCGCGCCAACGTCCCGACGCGACGTGCCGAACGCCGTATGATAACCTTTCAGCTCGGCGCCCACACTCTCGAGGCGGAAGATCAGCCGGAACCCCCCGTCTTGCCAGTCCACGCTCATCGAACGCACCGTGACGTGATTGACGTAGTACTTCAAGAATCCGTACGGACCGCCGTTGACAACGAACTCAGGAATGGTGAACCGCGCCTCCGCACCGCTTGCGAGCGGACCGAGACGGATGAATGACGCATTCGGCTCGTACCAGGTCAGATAGGCTCCCTCCGAGTGCTCGGCCCCGAGATTGTGGAGCTGGATCCGGGTGCCGGCGAATGCCGTGTGGATGAGCACCGCAACCGCAGACGCGCGGATCTGCACCACGGCTCCTGCGACGCCGGCCGTGCCCGGGGTGCCGCACACCAACAGCGCCGCGATCAGAGCGCCGACGGCACTCGCGCGGACGGCGGGGACCTGTCGCACATTTCTATCTATCGGCCGGTGCGGCAGGACGTGCGGGGGCGAGGTGCGGCGCGTGGCGGCGGCCTAGCGGCTCCTCTTGTCGTCGGAGCGCGTCTTCCGCTGGACCCGCACCGCGGGCCGCGGTCTGGGTTTGGCGCGGGTCTCCTCAGCGAACGCCCGCGTGATCTCCTTGTAACGCGGCATCCGCTCCTTGATCAGCGCCACACGCTCGGCGTCCAGGCGTCTGATCTCGTCCGCATGCTTCTCGGGGTCGAGGGCAAAGCGACGCGTGATCAGCGCTTCCACCCGATCGATCTCCGCGTCGGTGAGGCCGGGGTGCGCGTTCTTGAGGGCCTGGCGTACCTTTGGGTGTAGTGGCTGCATCGGACGCTCCTATCGAAGCGCTTTCGCCCAGAGCCGATCCACAAACCAATCATACGTCAGCTGGTCGAGCCGGCAACGCTGGGGGTCATCGAACGTCTGCCAGTAGTTGTCCATCATGTTGGGCCTGGTGGCGTCGATCAGCTCGTCGTGGAACGACGTCCATCCCGCCTCGTAGCCGAGACCGTCGCGGGTCTGATCCGACGCGTGGTCGGTCCCGTTGTACTCCGCAAAGTCGGCCGGCAGCGGATCGGCGGCGTCCGCCCGGAACTTCTTGTTGACGACCAGCGCGCCCCCGCTCCCGGCCTGATCGGCATAGAGATCCACGACTTTGCCATTGTTGAAGTCCGACGCCGCGTGACCAAACTCGTGGAACGCCGTAAGGCCGGTCTGGTCGGCCGAGACCGGGATCGCGGCGCTGCCTGGAATCGCGGGTAGATGACCGTGTACCCGCGCGGCGCCGTCGAAGGTGAAGTCGGTGGTGGGGCCGGCGGCGTCGTCGGTGGTGAACCACGCCGTCGCCCGATCATGCGTCACCGAGCCATGCAGCACGAAAACCACGTCGGCCGTCTCGCCATAGCGGCCGACGAATCCCTTGAGCCGAGTCCTGCGCGTCTCCATTAGATTCGGATCGATTTCGTGGGCCAGCGCGTTGGCGTCGATCGCCTCGGCCGTCTCGTCGAAGACGGTCACCAGACGAAGCGAGGCGTCGATGTGGCCCTGTCGCAGCAGGTCCTCGGTCGTGCTGAACATGTTGCGCAGGCAAAAACTCACCGCGTCGTGGAAGCCCGGCCGGTCGCCCAGCGCGGCATCCGCGGTGAAGGTCCCTCCCTCCTCGTCTTCGATGGCCGGGTTGGCCACAAGCACGATTGTGTACGGGCGGACCTTTGGGGCGCCGCTGTGGAGGACGCGCACGGTCGTTTGCGGGCCGCCGGAGACGTCCACAGGCACCGCCTGGCTGGACCATCCCGGCGCCTGCAGGCTCACGGTGTTGCGCCCCAGCGGAACCTCGACCGGCAGTCGCGCCACAAACACCCAGTGCGGCCGGATCAGATCGGGGGTCACCGTCACCGTGGCGCCCGCGGATTCAAAGACGAGCTCCGCGTCGCTGGGGATGTTCCGCCCGGTGACGCTGTAGAAGTCGCCATGAATCGCCGCGCCCACGGGGCTGATATCGAAGCCCTCGATGGTCGCGCTCGTGACCTCGGTGCCGCCATCGGGATGCTCCACGATCACGGGATAGCCCGCTCCCAGCGCTTTCGCAAGCAGGGCGATCATGCTCTTCTTGAAATCTCTGACCCGCTCAGGGTCGGAGCTCCGCAGGCGGATGAAAAGGATCTCGGCGGATTCCAGGGATGGGCCCACGAAGACACACGCCCCCGGCAACCCATCGGCCCAGGTGAGCTGCAGCACCAGCCCGGTCGTGGCGGCCACGTCAGGCCGGATTGATGGCGAGACTCGTGATCTCCGCGTCGGCCTCGTCGTGGAACGCCACGACCTCGCGGCGGTCGACAAGGGCGGTCGTCAGCGCGTCGACCATGCTGTTCTTGAAGGCGCCCAGGTGGGCCGAGTCGGACGTGTCCCTCCGGATCAGAAACACCTCGGTGTTGGTTGGGGTTGGGCCGATCCAAACGCACGCCATGGACTGCGCGCTGGTGAGCCCCGGCACGACGGTCAGGCGCTGGACGAGCCCGGCGGTCTGCGCCATTAGAGCGGCTCCTTGATGATGCCCAGTTCGAGCGCGAGATCGCTCAGATACCGGAGGTCCCCACGGACGCGGATCCCACCGGCCAGAAACTGGCGCCGGCCGTCCTTCTTACCCTCGATGATCGCCAGAATCCGCTTCGCGTCGCCGATCACTTCGATGATCGGGGCGGCCCGCGGCGTGCCTTTCACCACCTTGGGGGGACCCGCCGAGCAGTCGAGATGATAGACGCCACCGCCGGCGCCCTTGAGGTGCAGGACGATATGCCCGCCCCTCACCGCCTTCGCGGCCCCGAGACGCTCTGCGACGTGTCCCAGGACCGTGTCAACCGGCTGCGACTTTGGTGAAGCCACGGTGCTCCCTCCTCGTATCAGGACGCATTCCCATACTTGAGTCTGAGCAACGTGACCCGATTCCCATGGATCGTGACGATGAATAGGTTGTCGAACTCGCCGTCGCCGATGGTGACGGTCCCGCCGCCCAGTTCCTGGATGATCTGGGGCACCGTGTTGCTGTGACCCGCGACGAGCACGACCTGCCCGCGGTGGTTGGTCCTGATCTCGGTGACCAGCGCTGCCACATCCGCAGCAGGCATCTGCGTCACCGACAACGCTAACTGCGTCGCCAGCGGCTGTACCGTCTCCTGCGTGCGCGTCAGCTCGGTCGCGAAGATCGCGGCGACGCCAGCGCTGCCGGCCACGTGACGCAGAGTCTGCGCCCGGGCCTGACCGGCCGCGTTGAGTGTGGGGTTTCCGGGCGGGGTGTCACCCGGCTCCGCGTGGCGGACGAGGATGACGGTCGTGATCTGGCGGGGCCAGCAAAAGATGACCCCGCCGATGATCACGATGATGCCGACAATGATGACGACGGCCGGCCAGCGCCACTTCATCAACAGTCCTCTTTGAACGTGATGTCGACCGTGACCTTCTTGACCCGCACGCCCTTCACGTGATCGTGGGGCAGACCCAGACAGTCGAGCAGCCGCTTGGCCGCGTCGCTGCAGTCGCGGCCGCCGTCGCCGGCCGGCCGCTCTGCCGGCGGCGTCTTGAGCTTCGGATCGATCGCGTAACTCATGCCGCCGATCGGCACGTTGTCGATCAGCGCGTGGATGTCGATCACGGCCGCGCGTCCGGCGGCCTCGACCTCTGCCGGAGTGAAGTCCTGCCCGGCCGTGATGTCGAGGACGATCTCACGGCTGTCGCGCGGGCCGAGCGTAAACGTCGCTCCGCCGGGGTTGCGGAACTGCAGATCCCACCCGCGCCGGCGCAGAAACTCGGGCATCGCCACTTGCAGCCTGTACCCCACCGGGCGCTTGTACGGGTTGCGCGCCAAGAAGCGCCGCCCCTTGAAGGCCGCGGCCAGACCGGCCACCCCGCCGCCTCCCGGCACGGGCGCCAGGTTGCGCTGCGCGATGTTGTTGTCGAACGGGACCAGGTGCCAGTGGGGGCTCGGTCCCGTCGCCGACGGCAGTGCCGAGGCGGGGTCGATGTTGCTCAGGTCGCCGTCCGCCGACACCGCCGCAAGCACACACTCGTGTCCGATGACTTCGGGGGTCCACTCGAAGGGGCCGACGATGGCATCGCCGCCCGACGCGATTGACGCCACGCTGATCGACGCCGTGGTCGCCGCCTGCCAGTCGTCGGGCCAGACCAGACCGGTCGCGGGGATACAGTGATACGCGCGGACGACGACGTTGTTCGCCGTCTGGGTGCCGCGGTTTTTCACCCGCACGTACAGATAGTTCGTCGCGCCGACGACGGGCGTCTCGTGGTTGGCTTCGGTGCCGCCAGCCGCGGTCAGGCGGTTCCAGATGGCGGTCGTGTTCCAAAAGTTGCCTTGGTACTGATATTCACCGTTGCGCCCGTCGTCGATGTAGACGTCGACGTCGGGTGGGGCGCCCGGGGACGCCACCGGCGTCGGCGCGCCTGCCGGCTGGTAGAGCCCCTGCTTTTCAAAGGTCCACCGGATAACCTTGTGCAGGGTGCCGCCCGCGATCCCTTCGAACTCCGTCGTCCCGGTGTCGGCGTCCATCATCGCGGTTGCGTACACGTCCGGGTCGGTCGTCGTCGCGGCAAGCATCCCGATGCCCTTGATAATCAGGTAGGCGGCGAAGCGAGCCGCGAGTCGGCGCATGTCGATGTTGCCCGAGTCGCCGCCTGTCGATCGATAGAAGCGAAAGAGCGTGGTCGACAGGATTTGCTCGCTCGAGTACTGCGTGTCGTCGTTCGTCCCGCCCCAGGCCCATCCCGCCGTCACATCGCGATCATGGCGCCGCACGATGGCGGTGATCCAGGGAAACGTGTTGAAGCGGTCGGGGGCATTCGAGTCGGGGTCGAGCAGGATGACGGCCAGGCTGTCGCCGGCGCTGTGACAGAATCCGAAGTTGGGGCTGCTGACATGCTCCCAGAGCAGCTCGTGACTGAACTCGTGGAGCACGATGCGTAGATCCGCCGCAATACTGACCGGGGCGCCCGACTGCGCGAGGTTGAATCCCATGCCCCCGGCGCCGTTGCCGCCGGCATTGCCGTACCCGCGCGCGTTGACGGTGCCGAGCGACGCATCGCGGTGGTCGACGGTGAGCGGAAACGTCGTGTCGGGGAAGTAGGTGGGCAGGTCGAATCCCATTCCGGTCATCATGCGAAACAGGCCGTCGCAGTGGTAGTAGACGTTCACGGCGCCGAAGTTATCGGTCGTGGCGGAAAACGAGAAGTTGCCGGAGGGGAGCGCCGCGGTGGGCGCCGCGATGGTCGGTGTCGACAGCTCGCCCAACGTGACGAACTCTCCGGTGAGGGACTGGGGGCTGCCCGTGGCAGGCGCCGTCAGCCCGGGCAGCGTGACAACGTTGGTGAGTGGGTCGAGCGTGCCGGCCGGCGAGGCGGGGGTGATCGTCGCGTCGCCGGTCAGCGTGAACGGGTCGGCGCGGAAGACGTTGCCGAAGGCCGACGTGACGAAGGCCCGCAGATACAGGACAGCGCCGCTCTGGACGTCGATCAGGGCGCGCCAGTGCAGCATCTTCCACGGCGGCAGCGCGGTCGTGAACAACGCTTCGGTGACGACGTAGTAGCGGCCCGGGCGGATCGTCCTCGGAACGCCGGGGAGGGGGAGGAGCGGCACGCCGCCCTGCATCGCCCCGCGCTTCTCGGCGGCTTCGGGATCGAGCCTGTTGGCCGGGTCATATTGATAGACCAGCGGCCGCATCGACGTGACCTTCGAGACCCGTCCCTTCGCGCCCGCGACGAGCCGTTGCAGCAGCGTGGTGACGTTTCGACTGCCGGGCCGGAATCGCGCGCTCGCCTTTGGCCGCTCGACCCTGATCCCGTAGTGGAGCGTGCTCTCCGAGCTCGTGACCCTGAGCGGGTTGCGTTGCACCCGCACGGTGAGCCGCGCCTCCCACACGGGCACGCCCAGATGGGTCTGCTGATAGGAGACGACGGTGGTCTCCTGGATTGTCTTTTCCTCGACCAGACGGAGACGGCTGTCCTCGTCGGTGATGCTCCACCCAACGCGCTCACCGAGCGTGGTCAGCAGCGCGGCATCGATGTCGTACACCTGGGCGACGTCGCGGACATACGCGGCCGCGAGCGCCCGTGGGGTCGGCGCCTGAGCGGCGGTGTAGGGCGCCTGGAGATGGCGGAGGTGCCGGACGATATCGGCCCGATCGCGGCGGACATGGATATTCGGTGTGATGTCAAATGGCACAAAGGCCTCCTGCGGCAGCAGCGGGCAACTGCTCCCGACTCAATGGGATATTGGTCTCTCACAATCTCCGGCGTGTATCATATTCAACAGGGGGTGCTGCGATCCTTCATGAAAGCGCGGCTCTTTGGATCGGCGAAAACCCAGGTGTCCGTAATCGGTCAGGGCACGTGGTTCATGGAGCGCGGTGACCACGCGCGCACGATCGTCGCGATTCGCCGCGGCCTGGACCTGGGGATGACGCACATTGACACCGCCGAGATGTATGGAAGCGGCGAGGTCGAGACAATCGTCGGGGAGGCCATCGATGGCCGCCGCCGCGATGTGTTCCTCGTCTCGAAGGTCATGCCGCAGAACGCGTCGCGGCACGGGACGGTGCGCGCGTGCGAAAGCAGTCTCCGCCGGCTGCGGACCGACGGTCTCGACTGCTACCTGCTGCACTGGCCGGGTCCCCACCCGCTGGCCGACACGATCGCGGCGTTTGAGGCGCTGGTGCGCGACGGCAAGATCAAGACGTGGGGCGTCTCGAACTTCGACGAAAACGAGGTCGAAGAGGCCGTGCGGCTCGCGGGCCCGGGCCGCGTGGCCTGCAACCAGGTGCTCTACCATTTGGGCGAGCGCCGCATCGAGCACCACGTGTTGCCCGCGTGCGGCCGTCACAACATCGCCATGGTCGGCTACAGCCCGTTTGGACAGGGCCGGTTCAAGACGCACGCGGCGCTCGACGAGATCGCCCGCGCCCGCGGCGCGACCCCCCGCCAGATCGCGCTGGCCTTTCTCACGCGCGACCCGATCGCATTTGCGATCCCCAAGGCGTCACGGGTCGCCCACGTAGAGGAGAATGCCGCCGCGGGGTCGCTACAGCTGACCGACGCGGAGATCGACCGCATCGGCGCCGCATTTCCAGCGGGACGCCCGAGGCGGGGCAACGTGCCGATGCTCTAGCCGCGGGCCGACCGGAGGCGCCGCGCCGATCGTTCCAAGATTCCGTAGGTACCCGATTTGGTGAAACCCGCATCTGGACTGCGTTTCCGGCGTCTTGACGTTGTAACTGTCGTAACATACGTTGCCGCGAGAATTCCTCGAGGCCTACGGCCTTGGGAAGGGCGCGCTGATGGAAGTGCGTGCAACCGGCATGGGTCTGCTTCTGCGCCCGCCGCGCCCACAAGCGGGTCCGAAGAGACTGACGAAGAGGACTGAAGCGGTCGGGTGCTCAATGTTTCAAGGGAGCCCAATCCATAAGGTAGACCTGGAGGATAATTCCCATGCCAAAGAAGAGGACCACACGCGCGAAGAAGGCCCCGGCGCGAAAGCCCGCCCGCCGCGCATCGACCGCAGCCCGGGGCGGCATCCCGTTCCGGACCGTGACGCCGTACCTGGCGGTGGGCGACGCTGCCGCCGCGATCGACTGGTACAAGAAGGCGTTTGGCGCGAAGGAGCTCACGCGGATGCCCGGCCCCGGCGGCAAGATCATGCACGCCGAGGTGATGATCGGCGACTCGCGCGTCATGCTCTCCGACGTGTTCCCGGGGAGCGACACCGGTGACCCACAGACACTCGGTGCGACGACGTCCAACATGCACATCTATCACCGCAATATCGACAAACTGTGGCGTCAGGCCGTCGCCGCGGGCGCGCGCATTACCATGCCGATCGAGGACCAGTTCTGGGGCGACCGCTACGGCAAGCTGAAGGATCCCTTTGGGCACAACTGGGGTCTATCGTTCAAAGCCAAGATGACGAAAGAGGAAATGGAACGGAAACGCCAGCAGGCAATGGCAGGGATGGCGGGCGGGTCGCCCTCGTAGAGTGCGCAGCGCTCCCCCCCAAAACCTGTGGCAGTGTTCCGCCGTCGAGCTGGCTCAGCTCCTGCGGACCCACGCCGTGTCTGCCGTTGAGATCGCCGAGGTGGTGCTCACCCGCATCGCCGCGGTCGATCCCATGCTCCACGCGTTCATCACCGTCGATCGCGACGTGACCATGGCGCAGGCCCGCGCGGCGCAAGCCGAGCTCGACCGTGGACACGACCGCGGTCCGCTCCACGGCATCCCCATCTCGCTCAAGGACGCCATCGACACCGTCAACATGCGCACCACGTGGGGGAGCAAAGCGTTTGAGCACCGGCGCGCCGAGACGGACGCGTTCGTCACACGGAAGCTCGCGGGCGCGGGAGCGGTGCTGCTCGGAAAGAACAACCTGCTCGAGTTTTGCGCGGGGCCGGCCGACAGTGCGCCGTTTGGCCGAACCGGGAACCCGTGGAAGCCGACGTACTTCTCCGGAGGATCGAGCAGCGGCAGCGCCGCGGCGGTGGCCGCGGGGTTGGGGCCGATCAGTCTTGGCACCGACACCGGCGGGTCGGTGCGGGGTCCGGCGGCGTTCTGCGGCGTGCTCGGTTTGAAGCCGACCCTGGGCCGCATCGGCCGGTCGGGTGTGTTCGAACTGAGCTTCACGCTCGATCACGTGGGCATCCTCGCGCGGCGCGTCGACGATGTCGCCGTGACGATGGCCGCCATAGCGGGTGATGATCCCGACGATCCGGGGTCGCTTCGTACGCCGCTCCCCGACTACGTCGGTCTGATGCAGGCCCCGCAGGCTCGACCGGCGATTCTCGTGCCCCGCGCGCATTTCTGGGAAGCTCTCGAACCCGAGGTCGAGCGCCTCGTGGAGGACGCGATCGGTGTCTATCGGACGCTCGGCTACGAGATTCGCGACGTTGCCATCGAGGAACTCGAGACGATGTATCGGACCCACCCGGCGATCACCCCCGTGGACGTCGCGTGGCGGCACGCCCGTATGGTGATGGAGATCACCGAGGGGATCGGCCGCACGTTCCGCAAGCGCGTGGCCACGGGCTCCACGACCCTCGCGACCGCCTACGCTGAGGCGATGCACGCCCGCGCGGCGCTCCAGGCGGCCCTGGCGCGCGTCATGGCCGGCGGCGCGCTGCTGCTGTTGCCCGGGTCGCTGAACGTGTCGGTGCCGCTCAGCGATCCGTGGGTGTTGGGCGCGAAACCGCTCGACCCCATTCGGAGCAAGGGTACGGCGCTGTTCAACGACGCCGGGGTCCCCGCGCTCTCGGTGCCGTGTGGTCTCACCTCAGACGGGCTTCCGGCCGCGATCCAGCTGGTCGGTCTGTGGGATGAGGAGCCCCGGGTGTTTCGCGCGGCGCTGGAGTACGAGCAGGCCACCGGATGGTGGAAGCGCTGGCCGAGCGAGACGGCCGTCGTTCACCGTGCGTAACACTCATCAGCAAGAGCTGTGGCAGTACTCAGGCTTCGAGCTGGCCCGGCTCTTGCGCGAGCGCAGCGTCTCGGCCGTCGAGATCGCGCAGGTTCTGCTTGACCGAATCGACGCGCTGAACCCCGCTCTGCACGCGTACATCACGATCGACCGCGACGTGACGATGGCACAGGCGCGCGCGGCGCAGGCCGACTTCGACCGGGCCCGCGATCGCGGCCCGCTCCAGGGCATTCCGGTTTCTCTGAAAGATGCCATCGACACTACCAGCATGCGTACCACCTGGGGCAGCAAGGCGTTCGAGTCCCGCCGGCCGCAGACCGACGCCTTCGTGACGCGAAAGCTCGCCGACGCCGGAGCCGTGCTTCTGGGGAAAGCCAACCTGCTCGAGTTTTGCGCCGGGCCGACGCACGCCGCACCGTGGGGCAAAACCTCCAACCCCTGGAAACTGTCGCACTTCGCCGGCGGGTCGAGCAGCGGCGGGGGCGGTGCCGTCGCCGCGGGGTTGGGGCCGATCAGTCTCGGCACCGACACGGGCGGGTCCGTGCGGAATCCGGCCGCGTTTTGCGGCGTGGCGGGATTGAAGCCGACGTTTGGGCGCCTCGGACGGTCCGGTGTGTTCGAGTTGAGTTTCACGCTCGATCACCTCGGCGTACTGACGCGGCGGGTGGAGGACATCGCCGCGACGATGGCCGTGGTCGCCGGCCACGACCCCGATGACATCGGGTCGCTGCGAACACCGACTCCTGACTATCTCGATCTGAAGCAGAACGGCCGGCCCCGCCCCGTGCTGCTGCTGCCGCGCGCGCACTTTTGGGAGGCCGTTGAACCCGAGGTCGGGAAGCTCGTCGAAGACGCTATCGGCGTGTTCCGGTCGTTGGGATATGACATGCGCGAGGTCACCATCGACCACGCTGAGACCGTGCACCGCACGCACCTGGCGATCACGCCGGTCGAGTTGTCGTGGCGGCACGGCCCGATGGTCGCCGAGATCACCGAGGGGATCGGCCGTAACTTCCGCAAGCGCGTCGCCGCCGGGGCGAAAGTCTTCGCCACCGACTACGCCGAGGCGATGAACGCCCGCGAGGCGCTACAGGCGTCGCTTGCGCGGACGATGAAGGGCGGAGCGCTACTCCTGCTGCCCGGCTCGCCCTGCGTCTCGGTGCCATTGACCGACTCGATGGCAACCGGAGAGCGGCCCTTCGATCCGGTGCTCGGCAAGGGACTGGCCATGTTCAACGACACGGGTGTGCCGGCACTTTCAGTCCCCTGCGGATTTACGTCGGCCGGATTGCCGGCGGCGATTCAGCTTGTGGGTCTATGGGACGAAGAGCCTCAGGTGTTCCGCACCGCGATCGAGTATGAGAACGCCACCGGATGGTGGAAACGCTGGCCCGCGATTTCTTAGGAGGCTCACGATGATCCTGCGACCGACGAGAATCGCCCTGCTGCTGCTGGCCGTCATCACGATCGTGCCGGCGCTCGAACCGGCGGCGCGCGGGGCGCCCGCCGGCATCACACGGCCGGTCGTCATCGTCCAGGGGACCGACGTGCCCACGCTGGACCCGATGTTCGCGGAATCGGGCAACTTCGCCAACATCCAGAAGCACATGTTTGACTTTCTGATTTCGTACAACAAGAAGATGGAGATCGTCCCCGACGCCGCCGAGTCGTTCCGGATGCTCCCTGACCGCGTGACGTGGCAGTTCAAGATCCGCCGCGGCATCAAGTTCTGGAACGGCGAGCCGCTCGACGCCAAGGCCGTCAAGTTTACGTTTGATCGGATCTCCATCCCCGAGCTGCGGCGCCAAGGGCTCACCGACCCGTACGTGCAGCGGGTGGGCCTCGTCCGCGTCGATGTCGTAGACGACTACACCGTGAACTTCGTGCTGCGCCAGCCGTCGATCTTGTTCCTCGTCTACACGACGTTCAACCCGATTTTGGCACCCGGATACTACGGGCGCACCAGCCTTCAGGACACCGCCATCAAGCCGATGGGCAGCGGACCGTGGATGTTCAAAGAGTGGAAGAAGGACGATCACATCACGTTGGTCGCCAACCCCAACTACTGGAAGGGCCGGCCGGCCATCGACACGTTGATCTGGGGCGCCGTCACCGAGACCTCGACGCGTCTGGCGATGCTGCAGACGGGTGCCGCGGACGTGGTCGCCGATCTGGCGCCGGAGGACATCCCGCGCGTCGACGCCGACCCCAACCTCCGCAGCTGCAGGGCGATCGGGGCGAGGCGGATCCACGTCGGGCTCCCGACGCACGTGCCCCTCTACAAGGATCGCCGCGTGCGGCAGGCGTTCAATTACGCGGTCGACTTCGACGCGATCAACAGGGCCCTGCTCAATGGAGTCGCCAACGGACGCATGGCGGTGCCGGTGAGCGGCGACCAGTGGGTCGATGCCAACATCAAACCGTATCCGTACGATGCCGCGCGGGCGACGACACTGCTGCGGGAGGCCGGGTGGAACGCGGCCACGCCGGTCAACATCATCACGCCGGTCGGCCGCTACGTAAAGGATAAGGAACTGGCGCAGGCAGTGGCCGGCTATCTCCAGCGGGTCGGCGTGCGCGCCGAGGTGCAGACGCTCGAGTGGTCGCTGTTCAGCAGCCGGCTGTTCCGCGGCGAGTTTACCACGCCGTACTTCGTGGGGTTTGGGTCGCGGTTCTACGGCCCCGACGACCTGCAGGCGGTGTTTACGACCGGCATCTCGGGATCCGAGTGGGGTGACGCCACCGAGAACGGCCCGCAGGCCAAGAAGCTCTTCGAAGAGTTGCGCAGCACGTTTGATCTCAGGCGGCAGCGCGAGATCGTGCACCAGATCTCGCGTATCTTCGTCGATGAGGCGCCCTGGATCTTCTTGTGGAAGCAGACATCGCTGTTTGGGATCAACAAGCGGTTGAGCTGGAACTGTTTCAGCGACGACCGGATCTATCTGTGGCTGCCGGGAGAACAGGACGCGCGTGTGACGACGCAATAGCAAGACGGGGCAGCATACGCTGAGGCGAGGCGCCGTCTACCCGGCCGCTGCTTGTCTCAGTACAAGCCTCGTGTTCGCCGCGATCGAAGAATTAGTGACGGGCAGGCCATGGAGCCATCCGGGTTGATGGTAGCCGCTGGCACGCCGATCTAACTCAGCCTTGGCACGGGCGAGATTCTCGACCTCCAGGATGATCCCAAAGATGCCCTCCCCAATGCGCGCCACGTACTCGGCCAGGTCATTGCCCGTGCCGCGAGGCTCGGCGAGCGCGATGGACTGCCCGGTCGAAGGTAGTGAGAACCATGCGACGTGGGCGTCGGGATGGTCTTCGACCGTCCGGGACTCAAGCCCCAACTGAACCTTGTAGAGGTCGAGCGCCGCACGCAAGTCCCTGACCGCAACGACCACCCCGGCGAGGCGCAGGGCGCCATTCGGGTGGGTCCCCGGCGTCTTCGCCGGCCCTTCCCTCGGCCCGCCCACGTTGGGGAGCCGAGGGTCGAGAAAGACAGGCTCCGTCCCAGGCATGAACGCGCATTCCCACTTTCGTGTGGGGCCGCCGTGCATCCGGCTATAGCCGATCATCCGATCCTCGCACAATCCCCCGCGCGCTTTGCACCCAGCGATGACCGCCTCGAGTGAGGGCGTTCTGAAAACGTAGATCGTCGGGTTATCGCCTCGCGCGGCGTGACGGTCCAGGAACAGACGCGCGTAGCGCGTCGCCCGCATTTCCGCCTCATCGGCCTTTGTGAGCAGTTCGAGGAACCCGCGCTGGAAGGCGATGGCGGCGTTGCGGGTTCCAAACCCCGGGTGGTCGGCGTGGGAGGTGATCTGGAAGCCGAGCCGATCCGCGAAATTCTTCTCAGTCGCCTCGAGGTCCTGGACGAAGATGATCACGTGGTCGAGATCGTAGACACTCATGCCGTCACACCTTTCTCGGGGGTTGAGTTTCGGGACTTCGCTGGGACTCACCTTTTGACACTCATGACGGGAGTGCTTGGACCCACGCGCGGCGAAG
>Ga0334722_10002466_pt1 | contig 20941 bp, 15 predicted proteins | sample C3_bottom_MG_FD_207210 | JGI IMG/M metagenome (GOLD analysis project Ga0334722, IMG submission 207210) | Sediment microbial communities from Yellowstone Lake, YNP, Wyoming, USA - C3_bottom | ecosystem: Environmental > Aquatic > Freshwater > Lake > Sediment | place: USA: Wyoming | collected... | reverse complement strand
GGGTATTTTTGCAGGATGTGGGTGATTTCTTTTTCTGAAAGCGTGTTCATGGACGAAGAAATGAGTGTGATGTTTATATGTTTTCTTGGCAGCGTTCCGATGGTGAGTTTCCTTTACACCAATTCTATCACAGTAGTATTGCTATCTATGTTCGGAAAGAGTAATTGTCAGACGCTAAATGTTTAAATAGTTCCGCACTTTTGAAAAATCTAACTTCAGAGTAGTGATTCCCCGCTGAAGTGTGACGAGAAAGTCGAGTGTATCGTTGGGGCAAAACAAAAAGTTTTAATAGGAGATTGTTTTACCTCAGCTGAATAACAAAAAAGTGTTACGGGAAAAACGGAGTGACGTTTTTCCGTTGAAAAAGGGGGGAGGGTTCAATGATTGTTAAAGAAGACTTTTTGAGCAAATTACGGCGTTATTTTGTTCTGAACTTGTATGAAGTGAAGATTTGGACTGCGTTGTTATCACGAGGTGTTGCAACTGCAGGGGAACTTTCCGATATTGCGAATGTTCCGCGAAGTAGGAGTTATGACGTTCTTGAAAGCCTGGAACGAAAGGGCTTTGTCATCATGAAATTGGGTAAGCCAATTAAGTACATTGCGGTTCCGCCGGCAGAAGTGCTTGAGCGGGTGAAGAAGAATCTGAATGAAGAAGCGATGGAGCGGGTGAAACGCTTAGAAGAACTCAAGAGCACAGAAGTGCTTGGTGAGTTGAATTCGCTTCACACGCAAGGAATCGAGCTTGTTGAGCCAACGGAACTTTCAGGCAGTTTGCGTGGGCGACATAATGTCTATTCGCATCTGGAACTCGTGATTAAGAATGCCCAGCATAGCGTGACGCTGGTAACGACCTCGCAAGGGTTTATGCGTAAGGCCGAAGGGTTTAAGCCGGTCTTTGAAAAGCTCAAGAAAAAGGGCGTGAAGATTAGGGTTGCAGCTCCGCTGACAAAGGAGACAAAAGATGCGGTGCAAGAGCTAAGTGATGTTGCCGAGATTCGGCACACGGACAGCAAGGCGCGTTTTTGCGTAGTAGATGGTAAGGAATTGGTGTTCATGATCATGGACGATTCGAACGTGCATCCGACCTACGATGTGGGTATTTGGGTGAATACACCGTTCTTTGCAAGCGCGCTTGAAGGGATGTTCAATGTTGCATGGAAGAGTATGAAGGCACCGTCGTTTAAGTAATTTTATTTCTCTTTTTTATGGATCTGAAAAAACTTGCCCAGAGCTTGCATCCGTATGAGCGTCGGGTACTTCCCGAGCTGGTGCACGCAAAGTACGTGAGTGAGGTAGTTGCGCGTACGGGGTTAAAGGATGTGGAAGTGACGCGTGCGCTCCAGTGGCTTGAGAATAAGAAAGCGATCGAGGTCCGAACGGACGAGCGCGAGCTGGTTTCTCTGGATAAGAATGGCGTAGAGTATCTGAAAAAGGGGCTTCCTGAGCGGCGTTTCTTGGAGGCGCTTGATGAGAAGGAGCTTGCGTTGACAAAAGTGGCGCAAAAATCGCAGCTTTCGAATGAAGAGATGAATATTTGTATTGGCCTCTTGCGGCAAAAGGGCGCGATTTTGATTCTCAAGGATAAGGAGTTGAAGGTGAAGCGCACCGATCAGGGCAAGAAGTTGGTTCAAGGTCAATTTTTAGAGGAGCGTTTTGTGAAGCGCGAGTTCCCATGCGAGTTGGCAAAGTTAAGTTCTGAGGAAAAGGCCGTTGTTGAGCAGTTGAAAAAGCGTAAGCAGATCATCAAGATTGAACGGGAGAAGGTGAAACGTGCAGAGCTTACGGATATCGGTAAGAAGTTGGTTGATTTTGGTGTTCGTGATGAGAATATTGTGGATGCGGTGACGCCGCAAATTTTGCAGCAGGGGAGTTGGAAGAAAAAATCGTTCCGCAGATACGACGTGACGAGTAATGTTCCTTTGGTGTTTGGCGGGCGCAGGCAGCCGTATCGGGCGTTTTTGGATTGGGTGAAGTACAAGTTTGTGTCATTGGGTTTTACCGAAATGTCAGGGCCTTTGGTCGAATCCGAGTTTTGGAATATGGACGCGCTTTTTATGCCGCAGTTTCATAGCGCGCGTGACATTCAGGATGTGTATTTTGTGAAGGAGCCGAAGTTTGGGAAGTTGGATGAGTCTTTTGTAAAACGGGTGAAGGCCGTTCATGAAACTGGTAGTTCAACGGGAAGTTTGGGTTGGGGTTATCATTTTGATGTGGAGCGAACGCACCGTCAGGTGTTGCGTTCGCAAGGGACGGCGTGTAGTGCGCGGATGATGGCTTCGCCGGATTTTAAAATTCCGGGGAAGTATTTTGGGATTAGTCGGGTGTTTCGTCCGGATGTGATCGATGCAACGCATGGGGCGGATTTTAATCAGGTTGAGGGTTTGGTTGTTGAAGAGGATTTGAATTTCCGTCACTTGGTTGGGCTTTTGCGCATGTTTGCAAAGGAGTTTGCAGGGGCTGATGAGATTCGTCTTGCTCCGGCGTATTTTCCGTTCACCGAGCCAAGTGTTGAACTGCATGCAAAGCATCCGCAATTGGGCTGGATTGAATTAGGTGGTGCAGGTATTTTTAGGCCGGAGGTCGTAACTCCTTTACTTGGCAGGCACGTGAATGTGTGTGCGTGGGGTTTGGGAATTGATAGGCTTGGGATGTTTAAGCTCGGCTTTAAGGATATTCGTAGTTTGTTTTCGCAGGATGTGGCGTTTTTGCGAACAACGAAGGTGCAGTAATGCCAAACATTACGTTTTCATTTGAGGATCTGTGTTCGTTGGTAGGCAAAAAGCTCGGTGATGATGAATTGATTCGCCTGCTTGATTGTGCGAAAGCGGAGATTGAGGCAAAGCTCTCAAGTGAGATCACGGTGAAGTTTAATGATACGAATCAGCCGTATTTGTGGAGCGTGGAAGGGCTCGCGCGCTTGTTCAGGGCATCGCTAGGAAAGTCCAAAGGCGTTCCGGCGCTGAAACTTGAGAAATCTGATTTGGTCGTGAACGTTGATAAGAGTGTGGCAAGTGTTCGTCCGTTTATTGCGTGTTTTTTGGCAAAGGGCCAAAAGCTTTCTGAATATCAGCTTGCGCAGTTGATTCAGTTGCAGGAGAAGTTGGCCGAGAATTTTGGGAAGAGGCGCTCAAAAGTGGGCGTGGGGTTGTTCCCGACAAAGGGGATGCAGTTTCCGATTGCGTATAAGGCAGTTGCGCCCGATGCAGTTAAGTTTGTTCCGCTCGGAATGCGTGAGGAGATTTCATTGCGTGAAGTGCTTGCAAAGCATCAAAAGGGTAAAGAATATGCGGGGTTGCTTAAGGGTGCGTCGAAGTATCCGGTGGTGCTAAGTGGCAAGGGTGAAGTGCTGACGTTTCCGCCGATTATTAATTCAGAGAAGACCGGACGTGTGCGGGCAGGTGATGATGAGGTCTTTTGTGAGGTGACAGGCACTGATGAGACTGCGGTGAATCTGGTTTCGACCATTTTCGCCTACACGTTGGCCGATCGTGGCTTTAAGATTTTTCCTGCAAAGGTGAAGTATGGCGCGCGTAGCGTGCAAACGCCGATGGTGGCTCCACACGAGTTTAAGTTTGATCTCAATCGCATCGTGTTGCTGCTCGGAATTGATCTTGCGGAGAAAGAGGTTAAATCCTTGCTCGAGCGCGCGCAATTCAATTATTTGGGAAAAGGAAAAGTACAGATTCCGGCGTATCGCAAGGATGTGATGCATGAGGTTGATGTCGTTGAAGATGTGGGGATTATGTATGGGTTTGGGAATTTCGTTGATTTGCCGTTAAAATCATACACGACAGGTGGTCTTAAGGAAAACACGGCATTCATTGATTTGCAGCGGATGCTGTGGATTGGCTTTGGTTATCAGGAGGCGTTAAGTCCCTTTTTGTCGAACAAAGAGTTGTTGTACAACAAGATGAACGTGCAGGATAGTGGAACGGTTGAGATTGAGAATTATAGTTCGATGACGTATTCATGTGTGCGGACGTGGATTTTGCCGGTGTTGATGGAGATTTTGTCGAAGAATAAGCATGTGGATTATCCGCAAAAGTTGATGGAGCAAGGTCTTGTGACGATTCGGGGAAAGGAATTGCGTGATGAAGAGCATCTTGCTGCGGTCAGCGCTCATTCAAGTGCGAGTTTCACCGAGATGAAGCAGGCAATCGAATCGGTATTGCGAAGTTCAGGCCTTCAGGGGGAGTTTGAGGAGTTTGACCATGGCTCGTTCATTCCAGGGAGAGCTGCAAAAGTGCTTGTTGACAAAGTGCAAGTGGGTTTCTTAGGAGAAATTCATCCTGCGGTGCTTGAGAAGTTTGGCGTAATTGTTCCGGTTGCGGCGTGTGAGTTGAATCTCAGTGAATTATTTGCGAAGAAGAAGTAAAAAGAAACTTATTCTTTCTTCACGATTTTTGGCATTGCCGGTTTTGCTGCTGCAGTTTTTGCAGGTGTATTCGTTTTTTGCGCGGCTGCTTTTGCTCTTGGTTTTTTGTCAACGACCGCAATGCCAAGTTTTGCAAGTGCGCTGGCAACTTGTGCGTGGCTTGCGCCTTTGGAGATGTCGACCATTTGCGCTAAGGGTTCAAGGTGCATGATGTTGCATTTGCGTCGGCGGGTTTCTCCGTCGATGAGAACAAGGTTTTTGTCAAGGGTGTCGACGACAACGCATTTCATTCCTGCGTCGCGTCCTGCGATTTTAAGACATAGTCGTCCGATTTCTATCATGTTGTGTTCCTCCTCTTCGCGGCAGGGCGTCACCGTCACCTACGGGAAGTATGTGTTAAGTGTGATTATGCGCGGATCATTGCGCGTGCGCGCGCAATCAACGTTCGTCTCGTGCAGGCGCTGCAGAGCATGCCGCCAAATGGTCTTTCTGGCCTTCGTGCACTGCGGTTGAGTTTGTGAACTTGTGTTTTTGTTCCGCGGGCAACTCCGGGAAGGATTGCTTGACAGGTTGCGCACTGGGGTGCGGCGTTTCTGCGTCGTTTGTATTGGATTTTGACGGTCGCGGACGGCGTGCGTACGTAGATGCGCCGCATGGTTCGTGAACGGTATCGTGGTTTGACCATAACGAGAAGGGGAAAGGGGGGGTTTAAAAAGGTTTGTGTTGTGAAGGAGGATTTTTGGGGCTCTTTTTAGTGTGTCTTTCGGTGCGTTTGGAGAGGTAGTTTTTGAGCGCGATGAGTTCTTTTGGGGTAAGTGCGCGGGTTTTGCCAGGCGCAAGGTTGCCAAGTTCGAGGGTTGCCATGCGTACGCGTACGAGTTTTTTGACGTAGAGTCCTTGGCTTGCAAAGAGGTTGCGTACGATGTGTTTTCTGCCTTCGTGGATGATGATGATGGCGGTTTTGCCGGTGGCTTCAAGGTGGCTGGGTTTTGCGATTTTTCCGTCGATTTCTACGCCTGCGAGGAGGTTTTCGATGGCTGTTTCGTTCACGGTTTTGTCAAGGGTTGCGATGTATTCTTTGGTAACGCCAAAGCGTGGGTGGGTGAGTGCTGCTGCAAGGTCTCCGTCGTTGGTGAACAGGAGGAGTCCTTCGGTGTTTTTGTCAAGGCGTCCGACGGGGTAGACTCTGTTGTTTGTTTTGATGAGCTGCATGACGGTTTTCATGTCGTGTTCTTCGCGAACGGTTGTGACGTATCCAGGGGGTTTGTTGAGGATGAGGTAAGTTTTTTGTTCAAGGGTGATGGGTTTGCCGTTGACAGTGATGTGGTCTTTGATTGGGTCTGCGTTCTGTCCAAGTTGGGCAGTTTTTCCGTTAACGGTTACTTTTCCTGCAGCGATGAGTTTTTCGCAGGCGCGTCTGCTGGCAATTCCTGCTGCTGCCATGATCTTTTGGATGCGTTCCATGTGTGCTCTTCGATTTTTCTTGTTAATTGCCGCGCCGCAAAAGGTTTGCTTTGGGTGATTTTTTTCTCCCCGTGCCTTGCAAGGGGAGAAAAAGGCAGTCCGAATGATCGCGCGGCTAAGGCACGAAACCTCAACAGTGCCCTGTCCTCGAAAGTCTTTTAAATACTTATCCGTAAAAACAGGGGATGCAGGATGTGGTTTTTCCGAAGGGGAATGAGGCGGAGTTTGTGAAGATGGCAAAGCAATTAGGGATTGATTCGTTGCTTTTTGTTTATGCGAATCCAAATGATGCGAAATCGGCAAGGGTTCAAGGGAAGTGTGGGCTTCTTGTGGAGCCAAAAAATGTGCGTCATGCGCACGATCGTGGTTTTCTTGCGGTATGTGGGGGGAGTCGTGAGGCGCTTGAGCGGGGTGCGGATGTGGTGTTTGGTTTTGAGTTGGATGAAGGAAGGGATCCGACGCATTTTCGGGCATCAGGGCTTAATCAAGTGTTATGTAAGATTGCAAAGGAGCAGCGAGTGAGGATTGGTTTTTCGTTCGCAGAAGTACTTCGTTGTTCAGGAGTGGACCGTGCGCGGTTGCTTGGGCGGTTTGCGCAAAATATTCGCTTGTGCGCGAAGTATGGTGTTTCGATGAAGATTGCAAGTTTTGCGACTGATCCGATGATGTTGCGTTCAAAGAATGATCTTGCTTCTTTTTTTTCTGTGCTCGGGATGAGTGCAAAGGACGTGCAGGCCGCGCTTAGATGATGCGTTGTGCGGTTGTCGTGCACGCGTCGTTTTTGGTTGCAAAATAGGCGGCATCGAGTGTGATGAGGTGTGCGCATTCTTCTTTTCCGCTTGCGAGTTGATCGCAAAGGGCGGTGTCTTGCAAGATCCATGCTTTGCAGACGGGTTCAACGCATTGGGTGATGTTTTTGCTTGCGATTGCGATGCAGTCCGGGTCTGTTTTTGTGCACGCGAGAGGATCAAAGGTGAGGTAGGCGATGCAGCGTGTTTTGTAAATGCCGTTGAGTGCTGCGCAGGATGCAGGGTTTTGGCTTTTGAGGGTGAGTAAGAATTGTTGGAGTTCGTTTTGGTTCGCAAGGCATTCATTGACGAAGCGGGTGATTGCGCGTTGGTGGGTGTATGCGCGCATGGCGAAGATGGCGCTGCCAAGGAGGAGCAGAAGAATAATGACGATCACCGCTTTGTTCATTTAAGAGGATTGAAAGAGGAAAATATATAAAGCTTTTTGGGTTCTTTTGAGTTTAAAAGGGAGTGTTGAAAAGAGGGAGATGCGGGTATGCGGTTGAGCTGGTCTAGTCTTGTGCTTGTTCTGGTAGTTGCGAGCATGGGAGTTGGTGCAGAGGACGTGCAAATTTCTGTGTTTGCGCCGCAGACGTTCAGTCGGTCTACGACACTTTCTTTACAGTTGGGGAGTGATCAACCGTATGATTTGCAAAGCGTGCAATCGCTACTGAGTTTGTCGGTTGATGTGAAGAGTTTTTTTGGGTCGGGAACTCCGACGCTATGTGTGTATTTCGATCAAGATACGTCAACAAGGATATGTGCGCCGTTGCAAGGGAATACGGTGACTTTTCCAATAAGCCCCATATCAGCTCGTTTGTTGACGTTTGAGTTGCATGGGGTGACGTTTTTCTCAGGAGGGAGCTCTACGGTAGGCGTGATTGTGGGAGATGTTGATGTTGAAATAACGCAGATTCACTGGACCGGTGGAGCGGGTGCGACGCGCGTGCAAAGTCTTGCCTCTTTACGTCAGGTGAACGCCGTGAAGCTGGGTTTTGTGCGTGATTTTGTGACGTTGCAAGGGACGAATGTGGCTCAGGTGTTTTCAAGTGATCCGCGTGTTGTTGCATGGTTTAATGATTCGACGCATCCAGGGACGGGTAAGACGAGCACGGTAAATCCAGCGGATGAGGTTTTGGTGTGCGCAAATGAGGACGTTAATCGAGATAGTGCGGGGAATCCGATCTGTGATTTTGTTGATGCGGCAGGGTGTAAGAGCAGGGGCAGTGAGTGGCTTTTGGGGAGTTGTTGCGGGGAGGGTGCGTACGTGAATTGTCAGTTTTATAAGGATAAGCAGGCGATGTGTGGGGTTGATGCGCAAGGCAGGCATAAGTGGGCGCCACTAGCGAATGTGGGAACGATTGTTTCGCTTGGGACCTGTCCAAATGTTCAAGTGGTTTCAGCCGGCGCGAAGTTTTTCACGTGCGGGGACGTTCCTTCAGGGTACAGTAATATTGAGAAGTTCCAGGGTAAGGAGACGTTGGGTGGGCACGATTATGTCTGTCAGGGAACTCAGCTTGTTGAGTGTGGTGGTGATTCGCCATTTTCCGCAAGTGCATTGCATACGGGCGATCGGTTCACGTTTTTGGGCAAGGTGAATTATTGTAGTGCGAGTGGCGCGTTCAAGGAGTCTTTCGATGGGGATCAGGTGTCGTGTGAGAAGACATCAGGTTTGGTGTGGACGGGTTCGAAGTGTTGTGGGGAGGTTGATGATCCAATGCAGTCGTATGAGGACCCAACAGGAGTGGGTGGGTGTTTTAATGGGCAGTTTGTGCGTTCGGGGGCAACCGTTGGGGGTGTTCGTGAGGCGGTGAATTATAAGGGTGAGTTTTACGTGTGTGTTCCTCAAACTGTTTCTGTTTCGACGGTGTTTGCGAACACGTCGATTGTGCCAAAGAGTGCATCGCCCTGTGGAACGCCGCTTCTTGGGGCCGCTTCAGGTTCAACTCCGCACATGCTGTGTACTCCGGGAGGGAGTTGGAGGTTTACGGATAAAAGTGAGGTTCATTACGTGAAATCAGTTCCGTGGCAGGTTCGCGCAGGGCAAGATAAGTTGGGGTGTTGTCCGCAGGGGCAGTGTTGGGATGGAGTGATTTGTAAGAATCGGGGCGAGGTTTTGCTTATTGAGGGCCAGGGGTTTAGATGTCAGTGAACCGTTTGTTCTTGCTAGGAGTATTGCTCGCGTTAGTTCCGGTGTTTGTTGTGGGGCAGGAAGTGGGCGCGACGTGGGTGCAGGTGGCGGTGAAATCGAATTGGCCGCAGACGAGTTTAGGTTTTTGTAGGGATGATCAGGGGTGTTTGGTGAGTAATGCGTTTAATGAAATTTTTGATGGGAATCCAAGGACGTATTGGGATGGTCTTTCGGTGAGCGCGCTTGGGCCAAAGTGTATTAATGATTCGCAGTCTATTTTGGATCATTATTGTGATAAGGGGAATTGGACGTCGCGAACGCGTCTTGTCGCGCAGCAGTTGCTTGGGATTGCATTGAATGCAAGTCCTCAGAATTTTTCGTTGTATTGTGATGGGTATCGTGAAGCGCTGAATCGGTTTGGGTACGCAACAGAGTTTGGGCAGGTGGAGGAATTTTTTGCGAATTTTTGTCCGCAGCGTGCGTTTGTGACGGGTAATTTAATTGATGCGCCGTGTGCGAATAACGTGTGCGTGCTGAAGTATGGGGGAAAGGTGGCAATGGGGATGTCGCTCAATGAAGTGCCAGGCGCAGTCGACATGCATCCAAATATTGATGATCCGCAGCGAAGTGTGTTGCACGCGTTTAATTTGGATAGTGATGTGTGTAGTTCTGAGTTAAAGTTTGACGGGCACTATCACTGGTGCGGTGGTGGTATTTGGTATAATCATTTGGTGCAGAGTATTATTTACGTGCCAGATTTTCCTGTTCCTCAGGTCATTGATCCTGTGCTTCCGGATCCTGCAAGTCTCGCCAATGATTTTTTCTTGGTGCCGTTTAGGAAGTTGCAGGATTATACGTTTTCAGTGGTGAATAAGCCGAGTATTCCGCGATTTAATTTTTCGTTTTTCGGGCAGACTCCTGATTTTAATTTTGTGTATATTGCAAAGAACGTGAATAAGTTGGTGTATGGGTTTAAGGAGGAGAATGTGACGCTTCGCCAGCTTGATTATGGGGGTTGGTATTTGTCAAATATCGCGCTTTCGAATACGACGTGTGCGCGGATTGTGAAGACGTTTGATCATTGTAATGCAAATTGTGAGGTGCAGATTTCGCAAACGGAGTTTTATGTGGTTGCGGCAAAGACGCCGGAGTGTACGCAAAGTGTGGTTGATGCGTTTGGTGATGCGACGGGCAAATTGCGGGTGTCGTGATGGATAAAGGCCAGGTGACGGTGTTCATCATTATTGGGTTGCTCGTGGTAGTGTCATTTGCGATGACGGTGTATGTGGGGAGTAAGATGAGGCAGGGTTTGGCGCAAAAGGAGGTTCAGGTGCAAAGTGAGAAGCGCGGTGTTGAGCCGATGAAGGAGTATATCTCTTCTTGTTTGAATCTTGCGGTGACTCAAGGGTTGCGTCTTGCGGGTGCGCAAGGGGGCGTGATTTATGCGAGCCAGGGAGGGATTTCCCAAGATCCCAAGGAAGGTGAGTTCATTTCGATGGTTGTTCCGGATGTAACTGATTTGGGTATGCTCAAGATTCCGTATGTGATCGTGCCGCCGCAAGGGGATGTGGGCACGTTGTTTTATTCGCAGCCGCCGACGTATCCGTTTGACTCGTTTCCGTATGGGGATGGGAAGTTACTGTTCACGGGGTATTATGGAGTGAGTAGGTTTCCGCCGTTGTATAAGTTGTCTCCGCAAGGAGAGCAGGTTCCAGGGTCGCTTCAGGAATCCTTGGAGCATTTTATTGGGCAAAAGACGGCGAGTTGTGTGAACTGGCAGGCGTTTGAGGAGAAGGGGTATGAGTTGGTGCTTGGTGCGGCGAACGCATCGCTGGTGTTTGCAGAGAAGCAGGATCAGTTTGTGGGGGAGCAGTTTATTGCCGTTGAGTTGTCGTATCCGGTTGAGGTGACAACGCCGGGGCGTGATAAGGTGCTGCTGAAGGAGTTCTCAACAAAGGTAAATGTGCGGCTTGCAACGATGTATTATACGGTGAAGCAACTTATTGATGCGGATGTGACGGATGTGTCGTATGTTTCTGCAGCGCCGCAAGGGTTTCAAGTGGCGCGGCAAGCACAGGGGAGTGATTCGATTATTTTGGTGAATGATACGTTAAGTAATGTGGGTGGAAAGCCGTTTGAGTTTGTGCTCGCGCGAAAGGATCGCATTCCGGCATTGTGGAGGATTGATTTGTCTCCATTTGAGAAGGTGATGTTTCATGTGACGGATGAGGGAAGGGGGGCAAAATTTATTGTTGAGGGAAATAAGTTGTTGGTTAAGGATCCGTGTCCGGATACTGAATTTGATCCGGTTATAGAGTTGAATGCGTCTGATCCTGACGAAGATGTGGTATCGTTTGCAGTGACGGTTGCGGGTTCGCAAAATAATGAGATTCCAAGGTCGGCGATAGGTCAGGGTACGACGTTGACGGTGTTTGCAAAGGATTCTATAGTTCAAGGCAATGATGGTTTTGATTATCAGATGATTCCGCTGAAGGTGGCGTTATGCGTCAAGCATTGATACTGTTAGCGATGCTCGTGCTCGGAGCGCTTGCTGCCATTTCAAGTACTGCGCAGCCCGTGATCGGATGCTGTTGTGATCCGGTTGTGAAGAATGGGAGTTTGATGTCAAAGGTGGATTGTGATGCGCTGCATTTCATTTTCGCAGGTCCTCCTCCAACGTTCACGACGACATGTGGTCAGCATTGTAACGCGACGCTGCAGCAAGGGCTAGTGTCTTTTTGTGGTGATGGGATTTGTGGTGCGGGAGAGACTTCTCTTGCGTGTCCAAAGGATTGTGCGCCGGTGAGTGCGGGGTGTGGGAGTCCGACGTTTCGGCCTGCGCCGCGTGCATTGAACATTTCGCCGGTGAAGGGTAAAAAGCAGGCGGTGCTTAGTTTCGAGATTCCGTGTCCTGCGGATTTTGTGATTATTTCGCGTTGTGAAGGCAGGGATTGTTCAAATTTCACGCGTCTGGGGGAGCTTCCCGTGCAGGGTTCGTTTGTGGATGAGGATGGCGCGCTCAAGTTCAATACGGACTATACGTATTCGGTGGTTGCACAGTATGGGCTCTTTGGGGAGAGCGAGCCTGCAACGGGTGTGGTGAATTTGGGTGATATTGAGTGTTCAAATCAGGCGGATAACTCGTTTTGCGTGTCGGCCGGGTTTTACGATCAGTTCGAGGAGTATTTGTCAAAGTTTGGGTATGGTCCGTATTCAGGGGATGATTTTTCTTCTGATTTTGGTCAGTTTGTGGGTGTGGTGTTTGGTTCAAGGTTCAATAATGCGTGGACGTGTAAGCAAAATATTTTGACGGGTCCGTTGATTTCGTGCGATGAAAATCAGGCGTGTGTTTCTGATGAGCAGGGGTCGCGGTGTATGAATAAGGAGGATTGTTCGGTGAATACGGATCCGTTTGGTCTTTTTGGGAGTCAGCAGGCGTGTGAGGGTTTTGTGCCAAGGTATTGTTTTTGGGATCGTAGTACGACGGTTCAGAATCGGTGTTATGATTGTGATCAGAATATGAATTGTTATGATTACAAGTCTGAGGGCGCGTGTAGGAGGGATAATTGTGGTGCGGGGGAGTGCGAGTGGAAGCCGGTCGTGAATGATTTGGGTATTGGGGTGTGTCGTGATAAGCGGCGTAATAATTGTGTCTTGTGCGATTTGCTTGGAACAAAGGGGATGGAGAATGTGAACGCGTCAAGTCGGCTCTGGGATGTGTGTCGTGAGGAGAAGAGTTCGGCGCTAAGTACGCTGCTTTTCCCGTGCTTTTTCGATAAGGATAAGAGGCAAAGTAAGAGTTGTGATGCGGCATCGTGTGCGGATTATTCGCAAGTGCAGTGTGGTGCGCAGGTGGGAGGGATTCGTCTTGATGTGGATAATAAGGTGGTTGAGCGAAGTTCTGATACGTGTGGGATTGGGGTGTGCGAGTTTAATGCGCTAACAGGGTGTGTGAAGAATGCGGATGGGAGTAGTGGTGCCGCGTTTGCGGATTGTAAGATTGGGAATAAGACGTGCGAGCGGGACTATTTCCCTCCCGTGACGACGCTTGTTCCTTCAGGGCGTGCAGGCAGATGGGATTCGATTAATATTAGTATTTTTGATAAAATCAACCATTCAAGTCCGCCGCGTCAGGTGGCGGGAAAAAAGGGATATTCCACGTTTTTATGCGTCAAATCAGAGCAGAGTGATTGTGAGGATGCGCGCTTTTTCACAACGCAGGTGAGTACGAGTCAGTTGATTGTGAAGAATTTGTTGCTTAAAGATGGCAAGCGTGTGCTTGCAACGTTGGTAAAGGGGAATAATACGATTGACTTTTACAGTAAGGATCCGGCAAATAATGTGGAGGTGCGTAAAGAGGTGAATGTGTTTGCGTGTGATAATTGTAATGGTCCGACATTGTTGAATGTGTCGGTGACAGGAGGAAGGGTGCTTGGGTCGTTGATTACTTCATCTGCGCAGGTTCCGACGTTTACGTTCGAGTTTGACGAGCCGGTGCAGGTTTCTCATGCAGAGTTGACTTCAGAGGCAGGAACGGTTCCGCTTAGGCAGTTGTCGCAAGGGATGGTGGATGTGCAAGAGTTTGCTCCGACGCAGTCGCTCTTGGGAAATTATACGCTTACGATTAATGGGCAAAATAGTAAGGGAATTTTCATGGATTCTCCGGGGCTCACGTTCAAGGTGGTGATTGATCCGTCGCTTGCAGAGGTGGTGATTTTGCCCGTGGATGGGAGTATTATTAATGATACGAAGGTGCAGGTGACGCTGAATTTTTCAAGGCCCGTGACGTTAAGTTCGGTGACGCTCGTGCTTGAGAGTTTTGCTGATCCGTTTGTGAAGCGGCAAATTCCAACGGGTGTGACTGAGGTGTTCAAGAGTTCTGATAATATGTCGTTCACAGGGCAGGTTTCAAATGTGACGGGAGGGATGTATACGCTTGTTGTTGACGCGCTTGGTTTTAATGGGTTGAGTGTGTTTAAGCAGAGTAGTTTTTTTGTTGCCACGCAAAAACCGTCGATTTTGCTTGCTGCGCCAACGTTCGGGGTGACTCCAGTTCAAACGTTTAATGCGATAGTGGAAACGCCGTTGCTGAGTAAGTGTGCGTATGTGTTTAATACGCCATCTGCTCCGAATGCGACTGATTTTGATTTTTTCAAGAAGTTTGATGGGGATCGGTACGTGCATACCGTGCAGGGTTTGCAGATTTCGGATCCGTCGCAAGATGAGTTTTTGCTGCATGTCTATTGTAAGTTTGATTTGTTTGGAATTTCAAATCGCACGTTCAGGATTACGCTCGATCCCGAGCCTCCAGATATTGTGAAAGTGTTTGCAGAGCCAAATGTGATCGCAGAGGCATTTATTCCGGATACGGAGGTGTTCCAAACGCGGCTCAAGGTTCAGCTTGATAAGCCAGGTTTCTGTAAGTTTTCAAATGCAGTGAGTACGTTTGGGCTTATGGAAGGGGTTTTCCCGGGTTTTGATGTGACGCCAAAGGAGAGTCTTTCTGTTGACGTGAATGTGACCGAGCGCAAGAGTTATACGTATTACGTGACGTGTAAGGGGAAGAATCAGTTGGTTTCCGAGCCAAAGAAGGTTGAGTTTAGTGTGGATTTGACGGCTCCGTTGACGGTGACGAGCAGTACTCCTGCAGGTTTTAATTCAACGAATTTCACAATTGGGGTGGTTGCGAATAAGCGGGTGTTTTGTTATTTTGGGGAGCGTGCGGATGCTGCGACGACGTGTATGGGGTCGTGCAAGAGTTCATCGTCGCAGGGCCAAGAGATTGTGGTTCCTGAGGAGGGAAAATATACGTATTTTGTGAAGTGCGCGCACGCGTCGGGTGAGACGTCAAAGAGTGTTGAGATTCCGGTGCTTGTTGATCTTTCTGCGCCACAGATGGATGCCGTAAGTGATGATAGTGCCCTGCAAAATACGGATGTGACGTGGTCGCAAAATAAGATTCGCGTGTCGTTCAGTGGTCATGATAACGAGAGTGGGATTGCGTATTATTTGGTTTCGCTGCAGGATATGGCGACCAAGAAGTTCGTGATTAAGGACTTGGTGAGTAACGAGACGCGGGGCCAGCCGTTCTATATTTCAACAACGGAGAATGGATCGATGATTCGTTTGCATGATCAGGAGCGGTATAAGTTTGTCGTTCGTGCGGTGAATAAGGTGGGTCTTGTGAGCGCGCCGATGGAGACAGATGGGGTGCTTGTTGATTCGTCGCAGCAGCCCGAGGGGTGTGTTGATGGGGAGCGTAATAATGATGAGGTGGATGTTGATTGTGGCGGGAGTTCGTGTAATGGGTGTGAGGAAGGGAAGGCCTGTGTGCTCGATAAGGATTGTGTGACGAATTTCTGTCAGAATCGCGTGTGTAAGGTGGCAAGTTGCACGGATAAGGCGATGAATGGCCTCGAGTCGGATGTTGATTGTGGGGGGCAGGCGTGCAGCAAATGTGAGAAAGGGCGTACGTGTATGAAGGATTCTGATTGTGGGACAAATTATTGTAATCCTGTGAAGAAGGTGTGTGAGGACGCGCCTTTGTGCGCGGATAAGTTGCTTTCAGAAGGGGAGACGGATATCGATTGTGGCGGGCCGTGTGATAAGTGTAAGGAAGGCAAAGCGTGTGTTGAGAGTTCGGATTGTGCGTCGGGCTTAAGTTGTGTTGCGGAGGGTAATGAGTCGGCAAATAAGTTATGTTCAACGAAAAAAGTGGGTGATGCGGATGGGGATGGGGTGCTTGATGATGTTGATAAGTGTCCAAATACGCCGTTAGAAGAAGAGGCAGATAAGGAGGGGTGCGCGCCGTCGCAGAAGTTTAGTTTGCATGATGATATTAATGATAAGTGGCGTCTTGATCATTTCAAGTGTGTTGATTGTGCAGATGCTGCAGCGGATGCTGATTCAGATAAGGATAGTTTGACGAATATTGAGGAGTTCCGTGCAAGGACAGATCCAACGAAGTGGGATACGGATGGGGATGGGTGGTCTGATGGTGCGGAGGTGCAAAAGGGCACGGATCCGCTTGATCCTGCGAGCCATCCAAGTTCGGTGTTTTCGGTGCTCTTATGGATTTTATTGATTGGGTTGCTGGGCGTGCTTGCCGTGTATGGAGGGTTTATGGTGTCGAAGATGAAGGGTGAGAAAAAAGAAGAGGAAATTGAAGAAGAAACAGAAAGGGTCGTGCGTAAAGGGGAAGAGAAAGAGGCGCTAACGGCAAAGGAGGAGTTGGAACGTTTGCACGCGTTTGCTCGTCGTGAAGAGATTCCAAAGGAGGAGTGGGTTGAGCTTGAGAGAAAGATTAAGAGAGGGCCAATGCCCAAAAAGAAGTTGAGTGCTGCGCTTGAGCGCTTGCGTACGATTGCGCATGAGGAAAAGGGCGTCGTGCCAGGTGAACCGATGGATCGTTTGCGTGCGATGCTTGACGCTCTTTCGTCTGAGGCACGTTTTGAGCTTCTCAGTAAATTTAAATTACTGCAAGCAGGGTTGTTGTCAAAAAAGGAGATGGAGGAGTTGCTCAAACGGTTGAAGATCGCGGCAAATTATTACAATGCACACAAAGATGAATTGGAAAAGGAGTTGGAGCGGTATGGCAAGCGTCGCAAGTAAGGGTCAGATGTTGACGCAAGTGTTTGTGTTTATACTTGCAGGGCTGGTGTTTATTTTGATTATGGCGTACGGATACAAAGCGATCACATACTTCTTGGAAAAGCAAGAGATGGTGAGCGTGGTTGAGTTTCGGGATAGTTTGGAGCTTGCAGTAGAAAGCGTGAAGCGGGATGTGGGGACGGTGCGAAAGGTTCAATTGAGTCTTCCGTCGAAATTTCAGGGAGTGTGTTTTTTTGATTATGATAGGTGTGCGTCGCAGGATGTGAAATTGGTTGCGGCAAATGGAGAAGTGGTGAACGTTCCGTGGGCGCAAAAGGCGTGTCAGGTTTCTAAAAAGAATGTATTTACAGTGCCCAGTTCTGATAATTTGGAGTTTCCAGATATTGCAGTGGATACAGGCGCGATTTGTATTCCAAATACAGGGGAAATCACTATTCGTTTGGAAGGGACAGGGACGCATGCAAAGGTTTCTGCGTGGGGGAATAGATGACACGCAAGGGTTTTGATATTCAGTTTAATTGGATTTTTGTGATGATTGCGGGTGCGTTGATTTTGGGGTTTTTCTTCACGATTGCGCAAAAGCAGCGGGCGTTGAGTACGGAGCATTTGCAGCGTACGTTAGCAGTTGAGGTGGAGGAGATTTTCGTTGATGCGCTCGTGAGTAAGGGTACGTCGCAAAGTTTGCCGCTTCCAGAGGCGCTTGAGTTTGATTGCGAGAAGGGTTGTGTTTGTGATTTGAAGATTGCAAGTGCGAAGGAGCCGTTTGGGGATAAGGCGATTTTTGCGCCGCAAAGAGTGAGCGGGCAGGATGCGCTCGTGTGGACGCTTGATTGGAAGCAGCCGTATCGGGTGATGAATTTCTTGTTCGTAACCAATCCGAGTATCAAGTATTATTTTGTGTATCAGTCTCAGCAGGGCAAATTGCTTGTTGACCAATTGGTGAAGGGTCTTCCTCCGCCGATTAAGAAGTCAGGGAAAGTAGTGACGCAAATTGATTTTGGTATAGTGCCAAAAGAGAATCTGTCCGTACTTACGGCAGAGGCGTACGACCAGGTGAAGTTTGTTTTCGTGCTTTTTGATCCGAATGTGTTGGGTTCGCTTGTTCCTGCGTCTTTTTTCAGGGAGTCGCAGGTGAGCGCGATTAATATTGAGCAAGATAAGCTTGAGTTTTACGAAGGGAAGGGATCAAGCTTGGTCATGCCAAATCCACCGGAAAGTTATGCGGGGCTGCCGATGTTGTATGCGGCGATGTTTGCGCAAAATAATGTGATGTATGAGTGTGGGATGCGTACGGCGATTCGTAAACTATCATATTTATCGCAGTTGTATTTGGAGCGTGCGGCGACCTTGCAGGATGCGGTGCTTCAGGGGGATGTTCCGCGTACGTGGTGTGAGTATGGGAATAAGGCAAATCCGCAAGTGTCAAATCCGACAATAATCGACTTGCTCAGCCAGCAGCACGATCTTGCCAAGAAACTAATGAGCCAACCTCAGCTTTCAGTTTCAGAGTTGAAAAAATTGGATGATCTTCAAGCGCGTTTAGATGAGAAGAATCGCAATGATATTGTCCTAAAGAGTTGTCCGGAAGTGTTTTGATGAAAAAGAGGAGTGCAAAAGGTCAGATTCAGATGTTTGAGACGGTGGGAGTGCTCGTTATTTTTTTCTTTTTGCTGATGATTGGAGCCGTTTTTTATTTTCGTGCGCAAAATACGAGTTTGCAACGAGAGGGTTTGCAGGCGAGTAATCAACGTGCGTTCCAAACGACCTTGAAAGCACTGTATTTGCCGGAGCTTGATTGTTCTTTTTTGAAGATGCAAAAGGAGAATTGTATTGATTTGGTGAAGCTTCAGAAGTTTCAGGAATTTTTGGAGGAGAATCAGAATAATACGCAGGTGATGCAGGACTATTTTACAGAGCTTGGGTTTGCATCGATTACGGTAAGCGAGTTGTATCCACAAGAGAGGCATCCGGTGCTTTATGATAATCCTCCGGATGAGTTCACGGATAAAATCGTGAAGAAAAGCCCGGTATTGCTTTACGATCCGTTGCGTGATGAGTATGGGTTTGGGATTATTGAGGTGGACGTGTATGTCTAGGGCGCAGATGGAGATTTTCGGTTTGGTGATTATTGTGATTTTAGTGGCATTGGGCCTTTTGTTTGCGGTTGCAGTGCTGACGAAGAAACCAACGCAGCAGGTGCAGCAGATGACGACGAGTGTGCAGGGGGCGAATTTTTTGAATACGCTGATGGGAACGACCGCGCGTGACTGTCATGGGCTAACCGTGCGCGGGTTGATTCAGGATTGCGCGTTAGCGGATGTGAATTGGAATAGTGCATCGGTGTGCGCGGATGGTAAATCAACGTGCGAGCGTGCGAATGCAACAATCTCTTTCTTGCTCGAGAAGACGTTTGGGGAGGTGCTGAAGAAAGATTATCGTTTTTTCATGTCGGGGAGTGGGGCCGCAGAACGTATTTCTTTGGAGCGTGGGGGTTGTCCAAATGAGCGGGAGAGCGCAGTGCGTCCTGAGTTGGTTCGCCCGGGTTTTTACATTAATGTGACGCTTTACTTGTGTGACAAGACTAATCGTTGAGCGCGAATGTTGATGCGCTAAAGTCTGCAGTTTTCATGACGATGTGGGATAAGTGCGAGAGTACGACGGTGTCATCTCCAAGGAGCGCATCTTCGATTTTTTTCTGGACGTCTTTGTATTGGGTAGCAAGGGTGTTGAGTTTTGAGAGGTCAAATCGATAGAATAGTTCGTAATAGTTGCGAAGCAGGTCGTTGACGTGTGCGAAAAGGTCGATGGTTTTCTTGTTTATTTTTTTGTTTTTGGAGAGGGTTTCCAAGATGTATTTGTAGTCGTCCGCGATTTTCTCTAAGTTCCAGATGACGACGTAGAGAAAGGTTGTTTTGGATGGTTCGGGGTGGCCGCGTTTGTTGAGCATGCGCTCGCAAAAGTTGGTGAGTTGGTTGTTGGTTTTTTCAAGTTCAAGGAGGGCAGGGAGTTCGTGGTATTTTCCTTGTTTTGTAAGCGCGAGTGTTTGGTCTGCAAGGCCAAGAGTGACGAGGAACGCGCGGCGTAAGATGACATCGAATTGGTCGTCGAGCTCTTTTGAGACCGTGCGGATGATGCACGAGCGGTCGGTTTGGTGGACGATGGTGAATCCGATGAAGAGATTTTTGAGGAGTTCATCGATGATTTTGGTGTGTTCAAAAGATCCGGTGGTGATTTCGATTTCATCATAGCCTTTTTTGTGAAGCGATGAAAGGAGCCAGCGAAGCGTGCGTTCGTTTGCAGTGCTCGCATCAACAGTTCCTTTTTTGAGTTCGCGCGGCGAAGTGGTGCTAATCGATAGCCGCGGGCCGTTTTCAACGAGGTCGAGTTCTTCTCCTTTTTTAACGCCCCATTGTTTTACCCAGGAGGTGGGTAGGCTTACGACAAATGTGCTTTCTGCGAGTTGGATCACCTTTCTTTTCATAGCGCGCAAGAAGCAGTACGTTAATATATAAAACTGCTGGAGGGGTCGCGATGCGAAAGATATACGAGTGGTTCATGGACGACCCGCGTAGGTGTGGAAAACTGCTTGGCGCATTTGCCTTGCCATACGCGCTCACTAAATTCTATCGCATCTGGGTAGGGATTGACCAAGGAGAAGACCCCCTGTTGTCGACGGTGAAAGTTGCGTCCCCTTTTTGGTTGTATTGTGGGGGGTTGGTGGCAACAGTGATGGTTGACGCGTTCACAAAGGATGGGGAAAAAGTCAAACGCACGAGATTAACTGATTATTTCACGATTAGAAAACTGAATGAAAAAATAGCAAGAATTACTGCCCCTGAGGTCAAACTTCAAGGAAAACGCAAGGTCACTTTTTCCAGCAAAGATTGGTTAATGTTTCTATTTTACAGAGAATTTAAAGAAAACTACATAGGACAAGTGTTAGACTCGAAAAATCCAGCTCTGGCACTTTCTGCTGCAGTAAAGTACTTCGGAGCCAAAAAGTATGATCGCGCTTTGGATATCGTTAGAGCTGCGTCTGATTGGCTTGGATCTGATGAGCCAGAGTTAAGCGTTTCATCGAAAGTATTTTTCAATTTGTTGAGAATCTCCGCTTTAATGGGGAGAAATATCCAAACAAAAAGTGAAGAGATGTGGATTTTCTCAATGCTAACATCTCAGTTTGTAAATGCACAGGCATCGTGGTACTACAGTTCCATGGGTCGTGCGGTGGCGGATGAGTTTGGGACGTATTTTCGTAAGGAGATGTATGTGTTTCATGCGTTGCTTGCGAGTGCGCAGAGACGGTCTGATGAGGATGTTGCGTGGGCTGATGCAGTTCGGGTTGTGCGTGAGGGTGCACAGTGGCGCAAGATTGGTGATCGCACAGTGGTGCGGGTGGTTGGGAATAATGATTTTTTCGCGAACACGTTTGTGTTTAAGGAGAAGGGTTCGCTTGAGTCGCTGGTGCGCGAGGCAAATGCGTGTCGCGTGCTTGCAGAGCGTGTTCCTGAGGTTGTTGTTCCGCAGGTATTGCACGTGACGAAGGAGCCTGTTGATGGGAGGTATTGTT
>Ga0334722_10002465_pt1 | contig 20950 bp, 18 predicted proteins | sample C3_bottom_MG_FD_207210 | JGI IMG/M metagenome (GOLD analysis project Ga0334722, IMG submission 207210) | Sediment microbial communities from Yellowstone Lake, YNP, Wyoming, USA - C3_bottom | ecosystem: Environmental > Aquatic > Freshwater > Lake > Sediment | place: USA: Wyoming | collected... | reverse complement strand
GTGGTCGTGTCGAAAATGGCCGGCGCCATCTGCGACGCCATGAAGCGCTGCCAGATGAGCGTGTAGAGCTTGAGCTGGTCGGGCGTCAGGAACTTCGCAACCGCGTCCGGTGCCCGCGACGGGTCGGTGGGACGGATGCCCTCGTGCGCATCCTGCGCGTTGCTGTCCTTGCCCGCCCCGTAGAGCTGCGGCGCCTTGGCGAGGAACTCCTCGGCGAAGCTCTGGCGCAGGAAGTCCCGCGCCGCCTGCGCGGCGCTCTCGGCCACGCGGCTGGAGTCGGTGCGCATGTACGTGATCATGCCCACCGCGCCCTCGGACTTCCCGAGTTCGATGCCCTCGTAGAGGTTCTGGGCCAGGCGCATGGTGCGCTTGGAGCCGAAGCCGAGCTTCTTGGCGGCCTCCTGCTGCAACGTGGACGTCGTGAACGGCGCGGCGGGATTCTTGCGCCGCTCCCGGCGCTTGATGTCGGTGACGTCGAACTTCCTGATCCCGGCGAGGTCGGCGAGGATCGCGTTGGCCGACGCCTCGTCGTGGATCTCGGGCTTGTGGCCGTCGATATGGTGCAGCTTGGCGGTGAACGCCTGCCCCTCGTGCTCGAGCGTGGCGGCGATCGTCCAGTACTCCGTGGGCGTGAACGCCCGGATCTCGCGCTCGCGCTCCACGAGCATGCGCAGGGCCACCGTCTGCACGCGCCCGGCCGACAGTCCCTTCTTCACCGTCTTCCACAGCAGCGGGCTGGCCTTGTAGCCGACCAGCCGGTCGAGCACGCGCCGCGCCTGCTGCGCGTCGACCTTCTTCTGGTCGATCTCGCCCGCGGCGTCGATGGCCTTGGTCACCGCTTCCTTGGTGATCTCGTGGAACAGCACGCGCTTGATCGGCGGGCCGTTCTTGCGCACCACCTGGCCGCGCACGTGCCACGCGATCGCCTCGCCCTCGCGGTCCGGGTCGGTCGCGATGAAGATGGAGCGCGCGTTCTTCGCCGCGCTCTTCAGTTCGGCAAGGGTCTTCTCCTTGCCGGGAATCGTGACGTACTCGGGCTCGAAGCCGCGCTCGATGTCGATGCCGAGCGTGCGCTCGGGCAGGTCGCGCACGTGGCCGACCGTCGCCTTCACGGCGTATGCGCTGCCGAGGTACCGGCCGATCGTCTTGGCCTTTGCCGGCGACTCGACGATCACGAGCGCCTTGCCGGCGGCATGCGCCTCGGCTTCGGCGTCATGCACCTCGACCGGTGCGCTCTTGCGCGCGGCGGTCTTCTTGGCCGCGGTCTTGCGCGTCGCGGTCTTCTTGCGGGTGGTGGTCTTCTTCTTGGCGGCCATTGGTCTAGTGCAGGGTCCCGGGGTCCGGGAGCGTTCCAGTGTCGCCGAGCCCGACGCTCTCCATGAGGGCGCGCAGGTCGTCCAGCGCGATGCGTCCTTCCACCTGGGTCATGGCGCGCTCGATCAGCTGCTCGAGCTCCACCGCATTCAGGATGCCTGCGCCGTTGAGGGCGAGCAGGTGTCCCCATGCATCAGGGGAAAAGCGCCCGCGCTCGTGCGGGCCAAGGACGCGAAACGTCATCGTGTTTTTATGGTATGAAACAACTATAGAGGTCGTTCCGGCGTGGCAACATAGCGCCGGGCCTCAATGCTAGCCGCCTCGTCAAGGGCGGGCAAGCGCCATGATCGCCTCGACGGCGTCGGCGAGCGTCATCAAATCGACGCTAACTACATGATCTGATTGCAGATAGAATGCCTCTCGCGCAGCAGAAATGCCGGCCAGTGTCGCGAGCGGGTCGGGACCGGCGAGGAGCGGACGCGAGGAAACGCCCGTTCCCAGCCGCTCGAGCGCCCGGACCGGCGTCGCCTTGAGCCAGATCAGCGACGCGGGCGGCCGCACGAGCTCCACGAGCCCGGGCACGGTGATCCAGCCGCCGCCGGGCGCCACCACCGTGCGCTCCGCCCGGCGCGCCAGCTCCTCGGTGGCGACACGCTCCAGCGCGCGAAAATGCACCTCGCCGTGCGTGGCAAAAAGCTCGGCCACGCTCATCCCCGTGCGCTCGGCAATCTCCTCGTCGAGGTCGAGGAACGGCCACCCCAGGCGCTTGGCCAGCTCTCGTCCTACCGAGGACTTGCCCGCCCCCGGGATGCCGACGAGCACGAGGTGCGCACCACGCCCCATCTCAACCGAGCCGGCTGGCGACGTGCGCGAGGTACGCGTCGAGGTTGCGTCGCAGCTCGGCCATCGAGTCACCGCCGAACTTCTCGACCATCGCGTCGGAAAGCACGAGGGCGGCCATCGCCTCGGCGATCACGCCCATCGCCGGCACGGCCGTCACATCGCTGCGCTCGGCCACGGCCTCGGCCGCGGCGCCGGTGGTCGTGTCGATGGTCGCCAGCGGGCGCATGAGCGTGCTGATGGGCTTCATCGCGACCCGCACGACCAGCGGTTCGCCGGTGGTCATGCCGCCCTCGAGGCCGCCGGCGCGGTTGGTCTTCCGCCGCACGTTGGCGCTGCGCACCCGCCCCGCCGCCATTTCGATCTCATCGTGCACCTCGGCGCCGGTGCGGCGCGCCGCCTCGAAGCCGAGCCCGATCTCCATGCCCTTCACCGCCGGGATCGAGAGCATGGCCTGGGCCACGCGCCCGTCGAGCTTGCGATCCCAGCTCACGTGCGATCCCAGTCCCACGGGAAGGCCGTCCACCACCACCTCGCAGATGCCGCCGAGCGTGTTGCCCTCGCGCTTGGCCGCGTCGATGAGGGCGATCATGCGGGCCTCGGCGTCGGCGTCGAGCGTGCGGAGCGGCGAGGCGTCGGCCGCGGCGTTGAGGTCCGCGGGCATCGCCGCTGGACGCTGCGCGTCGATGCCGCCCAGGTGCACCAGGTGCGACCCGATGGTAACCCCGCACTCGGCCAGCAGGCGGCGGGCGATGGCGCCGGCGGCGACCCGGACGGTGGTTTCGCGCGCCGAGGCGCGCTCGAGGATGTCGCGGGCATCGTCACGGTCGTACTTGAGCAGGCCCGACAGGTCGGCATGGCCCGGGCGCGGGCGGTGCACCGCGCGCTTGCGTGCCCCGTCGGCGTCCTCGCCGCGCGGCGCCGGGTCCATGATCTCCTGCCAGTTCTTCCAGTCGCGGTTGCGGACCAGCATGGCGACCGGTGAGCCCAGCGTCTCGCCGGCGCGGACGCCCGAGAGGAACTCGACCTCGTCGCGCTCGATCTGCATGCGGCGGCCGCGGCCGTAGCCCTGCTGGCGCCGCGCGAGGTCGGCGTTGACGTCGGCGGCGAGCAGGCGCAGCCCGGCCGGGACACCCTCGACGATGGAGACGAGGGCGGGACCGTGGGACTCACCGGCGGTGACGAATCTGATTGGCACGGGAGTGATGGCAGATGGCGGATGGCAGACGGCAGATGGCAGAGCGGGGGCGGCCAGTGGCCGCCCCCGCTCAACATAACAAGCTCGGCGCCCTTACGGCTTCTTCGTCTCCGGCGGGCGACCCTTCATCGTCTCGCCGTCATCGAGGATGTGCGGCGTGATGAGGATGATGAGGTCCTGCTTGCGCTCGACGGTGTCAACCTCGCTGAACAGGCGGCCGATGAGCGGCAGCGAGCTGAGGATCGGGATGCCGCTGCGGTTCTTGGAGACCGACGTCTGCGTGAGCCCGCCGATGACCGCCGTCTCGCCGTCGGCCACCAGCACCTCGTTCTTCGAGTTGCGCTTGTTGGTGTTCGGGCCGGCCGCCGAGATGCCGACGAGTGCTTCCTGCGACGCGGTCACCATCAGGTTCAACTGGCGGTTGGCCGTCACGCGCGGGGTGACCGTGAGCGTGATGCCGATTTCCTTGGTCTGGATCTGCGGCGCCACCGAGTTGAGCTGGCCGCTGGGGACCGGCGGCGTGAGCAGGTACGAGAGGGTCGAGCCCGAGAAGAGCGTCGCCTCGGTGTTGTCGAGCGTGGTGATACTCGGCTCGGCCTGCACGTCGGAGAGCTGTTCCTGCGACAGCGCGTCGAGGAACGACGTCAGGTTGAAGCCGCCGATCGCCATGTTGTAGATGAGGCTGACGGCAGCGTCGCTCTTGTACGAGCGCCCCGCGTTGGCGATGCCAGTAAAGGCGTCGCCCGTCAGGTCAACCCGGAAGTCGCCCGGGACCACGGTGTTGTTGACGATGCGCGGGACGAGCTTGTTCTGGAACGAGTTCGACGTGCCGAGGTCGTAGCTGATGCCGAGCTTCTCGGTGCCTGTGCGGTCGACGGCGATGATCTTGGCCTTGATGGAGACCAGCGGCGTGCGGACGTCGAGGTCGCGAATGAAGCCCATGACGTCGGTGAGGCGCGCCTGCGTCTCGGTGATGATCAGCGAGTTGGTCTTCTCGTCGATGGCCACCGAGCCCCGGCCGCAGCCGGCGGTGGAAATGGACGTGCCGCCGGCCCCGGCGGCGCCCGCCGCGGCGTCAGCCGCCGCCGCCGCACCGGCCGCACCGGCCGCACCGCCGCCGGCGCCCGCCCCCACTGCACCGCCCTTGCTGCAGCCCGCGCTCAGCAGGCCGTTGATGGTCGCGGCGAGCGACGCCGCCTTGGCGTAGTTGACCGGGACGATCTGGCTGACGAGCGGCTCCTGGGCCTGCCGATCGGCCAGGTTCTTGTAGCTGTCCACCGTGATGATGCCGGTGCTGTCCTCGATGGCGGTGAGACCCACGGTCTGCAGGATGGCGGCGAGCGCCACGTCCCACGGCTTGTCCTTGATTTCCATGAAGCCGATCTTCAGGCCGGTGACGCCCGCGCCGGCGACGATCGTCTTGTTGGCGAACGTCGCGAACGCGCCGATGACGTCGCGGATCTCGGTGTCCTTCTCGTACGTCACGGTGATGCGGGGCTGCTCGTACGGCGGGTCGGCGGCCGGCGCGAACGCCCGGGCCGCATCGGCCTTCTGCTGCGACGGATTGGCGCCGGTCATGCGCGATTCGGTCATCATGTGCGCCGGGGCCACGGCGCCGGCCGACACGGGTGCGGCGGCGACGGCAGTGGCGGCGCTGGCGGCGTCTCCCAGGTGCCATGCGGCGAACTGGTCGGGCCCGCTCACGGCGACGCGCACGTCGCGCTCGCCACGCACCACGGAGTAGTCGCGCGGACCGTCGAGGTCGAGCACGAGGCGCACGACGTCGGCGCGGTACTGCGCCACGCGGACGTTGGTGATGCCGCCGCGCGACACCTTGTCGTAGAAGCGCGCCGCCATGCCGAGCGTGGCACCGCGGAAGTCGAGGACGATGCGCCTCGGGTTGTCGAGCGTGAAGTCGACCACGTCGACCGCCCCGTCGATGGCCACCACCACCTCGGCGCGCCCGGCGGCCGGGACGACGCTGAGCGCCGTCACCGACGAGGGTGCACGCGGCGTCTCCGACGCGGCGGTGGCGCTGCGTGCGCCGACGGTCAGCGCGGCCGCAATCGCGGCCAGCTGAAAGATTCGCCTCATGGCTTCCCCTTGGTCTGCTGGGTCTGCTGCGTGTTCAGCGTCAGGGTCTCCTGACGGCTGAACCCGTACTCTTCGATGGACAGGATGACTTCCTGCGGCCTGATCTGCGCCACCCGCGCGCGCCCGAGCATCTGGCCGGCCTTGGCGCGATACTGCTGCTGCGTCGAGATGTCGCGAAACACCGCCACGGAGTTGCGGCCGTTCGCGTCAAAAATGATGCCGACGAGCTTGAGGTCGGCGACGAGCGGCCGGATGGCGCCGGTCTCGATAGGTGACGCGAACGGATCGACGTCGCGCGGCACGTAGGTGAACACCTCGCGCTGGAAGGTCACCCTGTTGGAGTCCTGGGCGGCGGGTCGCGCCGGCGCGGCCGCCGCCGGCGCGGCCGCCGCCGGCGCGACGGACTTGGCCGGCACGGGCTTGGCCGCAACCGCGGGCTTGGCCGGCTGCTGGCTGGTCGCCGCCGACTGGGCGTTGGTGGCCGCGACACTCTTGCGCGCCGCGTCGATGGGCTTGCTGATGGACGGCGGCATCTGGGCCGACGCGACCGACGCGCCGGCCAGCACGGCCGCCAGGAAGGCGACGCGCCGCATCATCCCTTCCTCCCGGTCCTGGGCGGGGGCGCGCCGCCATTGGCGTTGTCGGAAAGGTTGGTCTTCACGGCATACGTCTGGATCTCGAAATTCGCCTGCAGCAATACCTTGTTTGGCGTGCCGCTCTTGGCGGCGCCGGGGGCACCGGAGGCTTGCAGTTGCAGACCCAGCGGGGCCACGATGCGCGTCATCGAGGCGATGCCCGTGAGCAGCTGGCCGATCTCGTGGTAGCTGCCGACGGCACGGAGCTTGTAGCGGTAGGTGTCGAACTGCTCGCCCTGGATGACCGGCTCGGGCTCGATGTAGTTGATCTCGAGGCCCACGCGGCGCGCCGCGGTGGAGACCTGGTCGAGGAGCGCCGGCACTTCGTTGCCGGCGGGCACGAGGGTGCGCATCAGCTCGAGGTTGGCGCGCAGGCGCTCGGCCTCGGTGCGGATGGTGGCCACGGAGCCGCGCGCGAGCTGCGCCTTGGCGCGCTGGTTGCCCGCGTCGAGGGAATCGACGTGGGTGGCGAGCGCGGCGAGCGTTTCCTGCCGGGGCGCGAACGCGAGGTACCAGTAGGCGCCTGCCCCGATGAGGCCGAGGAAGGCGACGAAGAGCAGCACCTGGTCGCGCTGGTTCTGCGGAAGGCCGGCCATGGACTACCTCACCGACACGGTGAACGGCACCGTGTGCAGCGTCGAGGGATCAGGCTTCTGGAACTGGATGTCGAGCCGGAACTCGGTGGCTTCCTTGCCCTGCTGCATCACCACGTCGCTGCGCAGGAGCGTGACGTTCTGCAGGAAGGGGGACGCCTCGAGCGCCTTCATGAAGCGGGTCAGGGCCTGGATGTCGACGGTGTTGCCGACGACCTGCAGCGAGAGCACGCCCTCGTCGGTCACCGGCGCCGGGGCGCCGCCGCCGGGGCCCTTCTTTGGCGCGGGCTTGGAAACGCCGGCCTGCACCTCGGGCGGTTCGTTGGAGACCGCGCTCGTCTGGGTGATGGAGCGCAACCAGACATAGGGCGGCAGCGCGCGGGAGATCTCGTCCATGATGTGCGGCCAGACGAGGCGCGTGCCATCGATCGCGGCGATCACCGCAATCTGCTTGCGGACGGAGTCGCGCTGCGCCTCGGCCTTCACGCGTTCGGCGATGACCGAGGCATAGCGCGTGGAGTCCTGCACCGCCGTCTGCTCGCGCTCGGTCAGCGACGACTCGCGGCGGGACTGCCAGGTCCACATGACGCCGATGGCGACGACGCCAATGGCGGCGCCGGCGACGGCGCTGATCATCCAGGGGTCGCGGACGCGCGAGGCAACGTCCTTGAACGCATCGCCGATGTTGAACGATGGTCCGCGGCTGCGCGCCTTCTTTCGTGCGCCGGGCAGGAGATTGATTTCAATCATTATGCGCTCTGGGCCCCGGGCGGTCAGGCGGGCTGGCGCAGCGCCAGGCCGATGGGAAGCATCAGCAATGGCGCCACTTCGTCCGTGACGAGCGACTCGAAGGCGCCGTCACGGACCCGCAGGTTGGCCAGAGGATTGGCGTGCTCCACCTGCACGCGCAGGCGCGCAGCGAGCACGTCGGAAAGCCCGGGAATGCGCGAGCCGCCGCCGCAGACGTACACCGCGCGCATGGGCGCGGCATTGCGCGACGACGACGCCAGGAAGGCGGCCGCGCGCTCGATGCCCACGGCGATCTCCTCGCCGCGTCCCTCGAGCACCGCGTCGAGGTGCGGCGATCGGTCGTAGCCCTCGAGCAGCTGCGACGCCTCGTCCGCACCCAGTCCGCGTTCGCGCTGGAGGTCCTCGCGGAAGCGCCGCGTCCCCACCGTGATGTCGCGGGTGAGGATTGGCACGCCCTCGTCGAGGATGTTGATGTTCGTGACCTCGTGCCCGATGTTCACCAGGCCGACCACGCCCTGCATGGCGTCCGGGTAGCTGAGCTCGAAGGCGTTGTGCAGCGCGAAGGCGTCGACGTCAACGATGCCCGGGTTGAGGCCGGCGTCGGCGAGAAGCCGCAGCTTGGCCTCCACCAGTTCGCGCTTGGCGGCGACGAGCAGCACGCTCATCTCCACGCCGGTGGCGTCCGGGTCGAGAATCTGGAAGTCGAGTTCCACCGACTCCATGTCGAACGGCACGTGCTGCTCCGCCTCCCAGCGCATCAGCTCGCGCGCCTGCTGCTCCTTGACGCGTTCGATCTGGATCTTCTTGATGATCACGTCGCGGCCGCCCACGGCGGTGACGACGTCCTTGGACGTCACCCCCGCCGCCTGCATGGTGGCCTGGATCGCGTCGGCGACGATCTGGGGGTCCATCACCTCGCCCTCGACGATCGCGTCGGCGAGGAGCGGCGTGATGGCCACCTTGATCAGTTCCGGCTCGCTACGGGAATGGTCGATCACGGCCACCTTGACGAGGCCGGATCCGATATCGAGCCCAACTGAGGTCTTCTTGCGACCGAAGAGCGCCATCTGCGAGCCGGCCCTCAGGCGAGGAGTGCGATCAGGCAACCGCGCACTGCGCGGCCTCCCGACGATGGACGACGTGTTCGCGTGCCGGAGCCGCTAAGTTGCAGAGGCCGACCGTACGCGGTCAATAGTTGTAACTGGCGCAAATTGCTGGCTTGGCATGCAGTTACGCCACGTCAGCCGCCTGCGGCATCGCCCCCAGCACCGCGGACGCACGAGCGCCAGCGCGCGGAGGGTTCCGCCCCATTATCACGAGCGGAGGGGGAGGGAGGTAACAGCGCGCGGCTCAGCGCATTGGCATTTGCTGCCAGCCCGCGCCCCCGGCCCGGCCCCACCGGACAATCCGGACGGAGTCCTGGAAGGCCACGACGAGCAGCCGGTGACGCGTCCGCACCGCGCCCCGGAACGCCGGGGCGCGGCCGTCGATCTCGATGGTTGCGAACGGCGCCAGCGTGCTGGCGATGGTCCACTGGGCCCGCGCCGCGCCGGCGGCCGCCTCACCCGCCGCCAGGATGGTGCCTGGCGGGGCGGCCAGCGCGGCCACCGAATCGACCGGGGCGACCAGCGCCGACGCCTGCGCCCCGGCCACCGCCAGCGCGAGTTCGGCGCGCGCGACGTCGAGCACCCCCTGCCGCGCCGCAACGAGCGCGCGCTGCGCACCCACGGCCACCACCATCGCCATGATGACCAGCGCCGAGAGCACGGCGAGGAGCACGAAGCCGCGGCGCGGGGTCACGGAACGCCGGCCAGCGGCAGCCGCGCGGAATGGTGCGCCACCTGGCCGCCGACGTCGGCGCGCACCGTCAGGTCAACGGCCGCGGTCCTTCCGTCTGGCGCCAGATGCGGGAGGAACGTGAGCCCCCCCTGTCCCGGCGGCAGCAGCGGCCCGGTCACCGGCTGCGCCGATCCGCACGCCGGCGTGCAGCCGCGCTCGCCGAGCCACCAGAGTCCGTCGCCGGCGCGATAGGCGACGTAGCGCACCTGCCGCCAGATCCGGACCGGCAGGCGCAGGATGGGCACCGATGACGGAGGCGGCGCCGCCAGGGTGACACGGGTGCCACCGGCCGGACATTGCGGCGTGGCGCGCTGGGTGCCGACGGCGGTCACGGCAATGCGCCACTCGGTCCGGGTCAGCGTATCGAGCACCGCCAGCGAGTCGCCGGCGCGCGGCGCGCTCCACGCGTCCTGGGCGGCCGGGATCACCAGCCGCGCCACGCTCAGCTCGCAGGCCACCGTCACGACGCGGTGCAGCGGCACGTCGATGGCGGTGTCGTCCAGCGTGCGCACAGCGCCGGCGGCATGCGCCAGCTGCGTGCGCAGGACGTGGTGCACCTCGCGCACGACCTCGTCGGCCCGGGCGCGGGCGTCGCGGGCGCGCTGCTGGCGAAGGTGCAGGACGAGTGCGCGCGACGCCGTCGCCATCACGACGCTGGCGAGCGCCAGGGCGACGAGCATCTCGGGGAGTCCGGTGCCGCGCCGACGCGTCATGGCTCGCAGGCCGCGGCCGACGCCACGGCCCGCGCGAGCGCCGGGCGGGCGGCGACCTCGATGGTGTCGGTCAGCGCGAGCCGTGCGCCGTCGGGACGCGCGCGCCAGCGCTCGCGCACGCCCCCGTGTTGCGCGGTGCCCGCCGCTTCGCCGCCGCAGCCGAGGCCGCGCAGCGTGTCGAGACGGGCGCGCATCACTTCGCCGACGGTGCGCCGCAGCCGCGCATCCGCCTCGAGGCGCGCCACCGAGGCGGCGGCGCGGACGAACGCCGCCAGGCCGACGGCCAGCAGCACGAGCGCGGTGAGCAGCTCGACGAGAGAAAACGCCCGCCGGGAACGCATGCGGACATGCTACGGGGTGCGATGGGCCGGCTGTCACCATTCCTTGGCCGGTGACATCGAACGAGCCCTCGCCGCCGCCGGAGCGCGCCTGGGATGGCGGCGGGTGCGCGCGGCCCCGGCGAAAACACGATGGGCCGGGATCGCTCCCGGCCCATCATCCAGCGCGAAGCAGTCAGGTCAGTTGCAGACCGGCTCGCCTTCGTTGGTGGCCGTGCCGCCCACCGAGATGGCGCACGTCTTGGTCGTCGTGGTGTGCCCGGCCGTGGCCGACCAGCCCGTCGCCGTCACGGCGCCCATCGTCACGGTCACGCCGCTCGACGCCTTGTAGTTGTTGCCCATCGCCGTCGTGGACGTGGCGTAGCTGCTGTTGTTGTCGGAGAAGTACGCTTCCTGCGCGGTGACGAGGTTGCGCAGGTCGGACTTCATGGAGGCCACGTAGGCCTTTTCCTTGGTGTTCGCGAACTTCGGAATCGCGATCGCGGCGAGGATGCCGATGATGACGACGACGATCAGCAGCTCGATAAGCGTGAAGCCCTTGCGGTTCGACAGCATGTGCGTCTCCGGAAGAAGTGACGCCGCGTGGCGTGGGCACGGACGTCGTATTGCGTCGTCCGGCACCACGCCACGCGGCGGTGCATCGCAACTGTCTTGTCCCGCAACAGGCGGCGGAGAAGTGACAGGTAACCTCTCCTAAGAACTCCGGCGCGCCGAGCGAGTCGGCGCGCCGGTCAAGCTACCTCAAGCGGCGTCGGGCGTGCTCAGTTGCAGACCGGCTCGCCTTCGTTGGTCGCCGTGCCGCCCACCGAGATGGCGCAGGTCTTGGTCGTGGACGAGTGCCCGGCCGTCGCGGACCAGCCCGTGGCCGTCACGGCGCCCATCGTCACCGTCACGCCGCTGGACGACTTGTAGTTGTTGCCCATGGCGGTCGTCGAGGTGGCGTACGAGCTGTTGTTGTCGGAGAAGTAAGCTTCCTGCGCCGTCACGAGGTTGCGCAGGTCGGACTTCATCGAGGCCACATAGGCCTTTTCCTTCGTGTTCGCGAACTTCGGGATCGCGATTGCGGCCAGGATGCCGATAATCACGACGACGATCAGGAGCTCGATCAGCGTGAAGCCCTTCTTGTTGGAAAGCATTGGTTTGAGTCTCCAGCGCGAGGTGTGGGGTGTGAGCGCTCTCGAGGCGCGGCAAGCTGGTGCAATCGTACGGCCTGTTTGATTGCAATTGCCTTGCCACGCATGCCATGACGAGCTAAACGTCTTGCCAGTAACGTTTTAATATTCGTCTTCCAGTCTCGGCGCCCCGCCGCCCCGATGCGCTTTGCCACGGCAGATCGCAGATCGCGAGAGGATGCAATGGCGCCGACTGTCGATAAAACGAACAATTGTAAGTATTTCGGTCAGCGAGTGGGTCGGAATTCTGGCCGTCAGACTACTTGGCCACACCCCTCCGCCGCGACAGCCACTTGGCGCCGATCGTCGGGTCGATGCTGTCCGCCGCCACCAGCGCACTGTCGGCCCGCTCGATGATGTATCGGAACGCCTTCTTGTACATGCCGTCGGCAATCGCCACCCGCGACGTGGTCCGCGCCGCATGCCACTGCGCCAGCTCGAGCTGGCAGGCGGCAATCGACACATAGGCGATGGGGAGATCGGGCTCGACCTCCAACGCCTTGCGGTACAGCGGGAGCGCCGCCTGGCACAGGTGCGCCTCACGATACTTGTGCGCCAGGTCCATGTAGACGCCGTGATAGTCGGGCATGAGGGCGATCGCGAGCCGCCACTCGAGCTCGCCCTCGCGTCCCTTGTGCCGCTCGAAGAGCTGGCCACCGTACGCATAGTGGGCCTTGAAGTTCAGCGGCGACTCGTCAACCATCATCGCGAACGCCGAGTCGCTGTCGTGCCAGAAGGCGTTCCGCGTGGAGCTGCGCGCCACGCCCAGCGCGAGGGCGGCGGCGCACCCCAGCGGCACGAGCCGCTGCAGCGACGACCCGTCCGCGCGCAGCCGGGCATGCAGCGCGTCGAGGCCGACGGCGAGGGCCAGCAGCGCGCCCACGCTCGGCAGGTACAGCGTGCGCTCGGCCACCAGGATGCCCGTGGCGATGAGCACGTTGCTCACCGGCGCGATGAGCAGCGCGAACCAGGCGATGCCGAATGCCACCACCGGCGCGCGCCGCACCGTGAGGGCGAACAGGCCCAGGCTGCTGGCGAGCAGCACGATGCCCGCCAGGTGCGAGGCGTCGAGCGTCGGCGAGACCACCAGCTGGCGGGGCGAGTAATCGGCGTAGAGCCTCGCCGGCACGAGGAGCAGGCGCGCATACTCGGGAATCACGTTGAGCATGATGAACGCGCGCTCCAGCATGTCGCGATGCATCAGCGATGGGTGCTGGACGTCGCCGCCGATCTCGCCCAGCACCTGCACCCGCAGCGCGAGAAAGCCGGCGGTGATCGCGACGAGCGGCCAGAGCAGCAGCCGCAGGCGGCGCAGGCGCTGCATCAGCGGCGCGTCGCGATACAGCAGCACCTCGGCGGCGACGAGCAGCGCCGGAAGCACGATGACGTGCTCCTTGATGAAGACCCCGACGAGGAACAGCGCACAGATGGCCAGGCCCGTCTCGCGCCGCAGCGGGCCGTCGCGCCGGTCGCGCAGGTACAGGCCGACCGCGCCCAGCACCACGAGCGCCGCCCAGAGTTCGGCCTGCCCCACGACGTTGGCAATGGCCTCGACGTGCACCGGGTGCACGGCAAAGAAGGCCGCGGCCATCCACGCCACGCGCTGCGGCACGAGGAACCCCGCCACCCAGAAGACCGCCACCGCACAGACGGCGGCCAGCAGCACGTTGACGAGGTGGAAGACGAACGGCGAGCCGCCGCCAAGCGCCCATTGCACCGCGTAGGCGAGGATGACGAGCGGCCGGTAGAGCGCCGCGCCGCTCCGCATGGGCCAGTACGATTCCTGGAAATAGTGGAACAGGGCGCGCAGCTCGTGCACGCGGCCGTTCTCGGCGATGATCCAGCGATCGTCGTACGTGAAGCCGTTGCGCAGCGACGTGGCGGAGGCGGCAATTGCCAGCACGGCGATGGCCAGCGCCCACAGACCCCAGCGCGGATCGGGCAGCGACGCCAGCGCCGGGGGCGCCGGGGGCGCCGGGGACGCCGGGGGCGCCGGCACCTGCGGCACGAAGCGACCTGCTGACGGCGCCTCGGCGGCGGGGGCGCTCACGAGAAGAAGTTGAAGCGCACGATGTGCCAGAAGGCCGCGACGCCGTCGCGCCAGTTGATCTTCTTTCCCTCGGCGTAGGTGCGGCCCGAATAGCTGATGGGCACCTCGAAGATGCGGACCTTGGCATCGGCCAGGCGGGCCGTCACCTCGGGCTCGAAGCCGAATCGGTCGCTCGTCAGGTGCAGCGAGCGCGCCAGGTCACCGCGGATCGCCTTGTAGCAGGTCTCCATGTCGGTGAGGTTCAGGTTCGTCGCCATGTTGCTGAGCATCGTGAGCAGCCCGTTGCCCACGGAGTGCCAGTAGTACAGCACGCGGTGCGCACCGCTGAGGAAGCGGGAGCCGAACACGGCATCGGCTCGGCCATCGACGATCGGCTCGAGCAGCGCGGGCCAGTCGGCCGGATCGTACTCGAGGTCGGCGTCCTGCACGATCACCACGTTGCCCGTGCTGGCGGCCAGCGCCGTCCGGATGGCGGCGCCCTTGCCGCGGTTCAGTTCGTGGCGCACGAGCACGTCGATGCGGCCGGCCGCCTTCAGCGCCTGCAGCTTGGCCCAGGTGCCGTCGGTGGACTGGTCATCGACGCAGATCACCTGCTTGCGCACCGGCACGGCGTGCACCTGGTCGAGGATCACTTCGATGGTCGTGAGCTCGTTGTAGACGGGCACCAGCACCGAGAGCACGAGATCGCCCTCGTTGATGGGCGTGCGCCCGCGCATGCGGGGAATGGCCGTGAACTGCGTCGGGGTCGGCGTGCTGGGCATGGGGAGGCGGCGGGTGGCGGAAGGCAGAGGGCGGAAGGCAGATGGCAGGGGGCAGACGGCAGATGGCAGACTTGAGGGACGGGACGCGCTATCGGACCACATCATACACTAGCACGCCCGAGGGATCCGCGCCGCTGAGCTTCAGGCGGCCGCGCTGGGCGAGCAGCTGCGCGGCACGCCACGACTCGAGCTGGACGACCACCACCCAGCGCGGGTGATAGGCATCGAGCACGGCCGAGACCTGTGCCGCGACTTCGACGACAGAGCGCATGCGCACGTGCTGCACGGCGGTGAGCGCCACGAGCGGGACGGCGGGTCGGCCGGCGTACAGGTTCACCATGGCGTCCTGGTCGGATGCCACGAGGCCGTCTGCCGGCAGCGACCGGGCGACGGCGGCCGCCGCGAGCCCGAGCTGCGCGTTGCGGCGCTCGCCCGCCTCCCAGCTGCGGCCGGGCCACGTGCGCACGTGCCACACGGCGTAGAGCGCGGCCAGCGCGATGGCGGCGGCGCGCGCCGCCAGGTGCACGCGCCGTGGCTGCGCGGCCGCGCCGAGTGTCATGGCGCCGACGACGAGCGCGATAAGCACGATTGGCCAGAGGGGCCAGAGAAACCGGTCGGGCGGAAACGGCCAGGCCAGGAGCAGCGCACCGTATGGAACGAATGTGGCCAGCGTGACCGGCGCTCGCGGCCACATGCGCCAGGCCCCCGCGCCCGCGAGGACAACCAGGCCGATGATGGCCAGCGCCTGCACCTCGCCCGGCGCCTGGATGAGCCCGAAGAGCGTGAGCGGCATGAGCAGTCCGCGCACGTTCTCGAGGAAGACGGCCTGGGCGAACGGCAATCCACCGGAGCGCCACGCATCGGCGATCCACGGGCCATAGGCGCCGTACCCGCCGGCGACCGCGTCGGGCACGTCGCGCCCGTGCGCGGCGGTCCAGAGCTGCCACGGGAGCAGGAAGACGAGCGCGCCGACACACACGAGGGCGGCGTCGCGCCAGCGGCGGCGCCACGCGAGCACGGCGAGCAGCGCGGGCAGCAGGGTGACGCCGATGGTGCGGAGCATCGCCAGCGCACCAATGGCCAGCCCCACCGCGAGCGCCGCGCGCCACGACGTCGCGTCGCGCCGTGCGGCCAATTGCTCCGCGCCAAGGAGCACCGCACACAGCGCGGCAATGAACGCGGTCTCCGAGAAGAGCAGGCCGTTGAGGTAGAGCAGCGGCACGGTGGCAACGCTCGCCACCGCGACGGCCGAGGCGGCGATGGCGGACAGTCCGCCCAGCCGCCGCGCGACGGCATGCACCCCGAGTGCGGCGAGCGGCAGCAGCGCCACGTTCAGCAGCTTGAGGATGGCGAGGTTCGCCGGGAATTGCGGCGCGATCCACCAGAGCGGGGCGAGCAGCAGCGGATAGCCCGGCGGAAAGTGCGTGGCGCCCGGCGCGCCCGGGAGGTTCATGTAGCGGTATCCGTCGCCGTGCGCGAGGGCGCGCGCCAGGATCGCATAGTGGCCATCGTCCTGAAAGACGCCGGCCGGCACGTCGTTCATGGCGAAGAGACCGAGCAGCACGGCGACGGCGACGGTGGCGAGCATCGCGCGCCGCTCCACGGGCGAGGCGGCGCCGGTCATTGGCGGTCCCGCAGGGCGAAGGCCGCACCGCCGCCGGGTACCGCGGGCAGCACGGTCACCGCCGGCGCCGAGGGCATCAGCGCCCACAGGGGGATGGCATCGATCTCCGGCGTGCCGCGCGAGAGCACGAGGAGCGTCGGTCGGTAGCGCGCCGCGAGCGCGGCGAGTTCACTGGCGTATTGCGCACGCGGCTTGTCGCGCACGTGCTCGGCGGGCGTCAGCATCGACACGGGCATGGCCGTGCGCCCGGTGTAGAGCGCAATCATCACGTGGGCATCGCTCGCCACCACGTCGGCCGGGCCGGCGTGCGTCACCGTCCACTGCACCAGCGGCCAGAGGCGCTCCGTCATCGCGTGCTGCGGCGCGCCGGCCCATCCGCCGGCCAGCCCGCGCGCGGCGTACGCGGCGTGCCCGGCGAGGAGCAGCACCACGCCAGCCGCGGCAGCGCGGGGCGCGTGCGGCCATCGCGCCGCGGACCGCTCGCCGATGGCGCGCGCGGCGGCGAGCAGCACGAGGCCGGCCAGCGGCCAGATGGCCCAGACGAAGCGCTCGGGGTTGTACGGCCAGAAGACGACGACGCCCCCATACGCGAGCAGGAACGCGCTGAGCGCCGCCGCGCGGCGCCAGAGTGCCGCGACACCGACGGCGAGCGCCGCCGCGACGGCCGCCGACGCCGCCAGCTGCACCGCGGCCGGAAAGCGCGGCGCGAAGATGAGGCCGAAGGCACGCCAGAGATCGGCCACGTTCTTTGCCGCGACGTGCCAGGCGAGGGCCGGCTCGCGGCGGTAGCCGCCGATGACCCATTCCAGATACGGACCGTAGCTGCCACGCAGCTCGTCGGGGAAGCCGCGCGCCGCCTGCCAGACCCACAACTGCCACGGCGCCAGCGCAGCGACGGCACATGCCGCCAGCACCGCGGCGTCACGCCAGCGCCGTCGCCACGCGAGGGCGACGAGCGCCGCCGGGAGCAGCACGCCCCCCACGGTGCGCACGAGGGCGAGCACGGCAATGGCGACGCCCGCGGTCGCGGCGCGGCGCGCGCCACCCCGCTCGAGTGCCGCCTGCACGAGCCAGAGCGCGCCGATCAGCACCGCGAAGAAGAGCGACTCCGAGAGCAGCACGTTGGCGAGCACGAGCACCGGCGCAATGAGCGCACAGATGCCGACGGCCAGCGCGGCCGCCATCTCGTCCATGTCCAGCACGCGCGCACCTAAGCGCACGGCGCCGAAGACGCCGGCCGCGAGGAAGCACGGGTTCAGCAGCTTGAGGATCGCGACATTGGCGGGAAACGCGGGCGTGACCTTGAGCAGGGCAGCCAGCAGGAGGGGATACGCCGGTGGATAGTGGATGGCCGGCGGCGCGCCCGGCAGGTAGGCGTACCGGTAGCCCTCGCCAGCGGCGAGCGCCCGGGCCGAGAGCAGGTAGACGCCGTCGTCCCAGAAGACGCCGATTGGATCGGGCGTGATGCTCGCCATCGCGAGCGCCAGGACCACGACGGCGGCGAGCGCGGGGACGATCCACGGCGACCGCGGCGCGCCAGGGCGCGCCGCGGCGGTCACGTCTCCACTCCGTAGCGCGCGAGCTTGCGGTGCAGCGTGGAGGGATCGATGCCCAGCGTCTCGGCGGCGCGGGTCTTGTTGCCCTGCTCGCTCTGCAGGACCCACAGGATGTACGCGCGCTCGATGGTCTCGAGCGTCGGGTTCTGCGTGACGCGCTCCGACACCAGCGGCTCGGCGCGGCGCTCGGCCAGCCGCTCGGGGAGGGACGTGACGCCGATGACCGGGCCGGGACAGAGGATCACGGCGCGCTCGAGCGCGTTCTCGAGTTCGCGCACGTTGCCCGGCCAGCCGTACTCCATGAGCAACTCGAGCGCGTCCTCGCTGAGGCGCTTGGGCGGCTCGCCGCGCTGCGCGCCCGACGACTGCAGGAACGCCTCGGCGAGCAGCGGGATGTCGTCGCGGCGCGACCGCAGCGGCGGCAGGTGGATGGCGATGACGTTGAGCCGGTAGAACAGGTCGCGCCGGAAGTTGCCGCGCTTGATCTCCTCCTCGAGGTCGCGGTTGGTCGCCGCGATGATGCGCACGTCGATGGGCTCGGCGTCGGTGGCGCCCACCGGGATGACCTCGCGCTGCTGCACGACGCGCAGGAGCTTCACCTGCGTGGCCTGCGTCGTCTCGCCGATCTCGTCGAGGAAGAACGTGCCGCCGGCCGCCGCGGTGAACAGCCCTGACTTGTCCTTCACCGCGCCGGTGAACGAGCCCTTCACGTGGCCAAAGAGTTCGCTCTCGAGCAGCCCCTCGGGGAGCGCGCCGCAGTTGATGGAGAGGAACGGCCCCTCGGCGCGCGTCGAGAGCTCGTGCAGGTAGCGGGCCACGACTTCCTTGCCGGTGCCCGACTCGCCGGTGACCAGCACCGTCGACTCGGTGCCGGCGACGGCCTCGACCATGCGCATGACCTCGAGCCACTTCTTGTTCGCGCCGATCGGCGCCCCCTCGGTGGCGCGGTCGCGGCGGCGGATCTCCTTCTTGAGCGTCGTGTTCTCGACCCGCAGGTGCCGGTGCTCGGCGGCGCGTCGCAGGATGGCGACGAGCTCGTCGTTGCGGAACGGTTTCTGGATGTAGTAGAACGCCCCCTCGTTGACGGCCTGCACGGCGGTCTGCAGCGTGGCCTGCGCCGTCATGAGGATCACCGGCACGTCCTTGTCGTGGCGCCGGGCGGCGGCGAGGATCTCGACGCCGCTGACCTGGGGCATGCGCACGTCGGTGAGCACGATGTCGTGCGCCCCGTGCTCCAGCGCTTCGAGCCCGGCCCGCCCGCCGTGGGCCACCTGCGGGGCAAAGCCTTCGCTGCGCAGCAGGATCTCGAGCGTTTCAAGGATGCCGGTCTCGTCATCGACGACGAGCACCGTCGGGCGGTCGCGGTCGGTCACGCGGATTCTCCAGGGGTGCGGGGGGGACGGGGAAGCAGCACGGTGAAGCGCGTGCCCGCGCGGTCGGAATCGACCAGCACGTAGCCGCGGTGGGCCTCGATGGCGCGATGCGTCACGGCAAGGCCGAGGCCAGTGCCGCCCTGCTTGGTCGTGGCGAACGGCTCGAACAGGCGCTCAGCGACCATGGGGTCGATGCCCGGTCCCTGGTCGGCCACCACGATCTCGAATCCCCCCTGCTCGAAGGCGACGCCCGCGGGAATCTGGTCGCGACTCACCGCGCGCGCCGAGACGCGCACCGCGCTGTCGCCCGGCGCCGCCTGCATCGCGTTGAGCACCAAGTTGAAGATGGCCCGGTGCAGCAGGTCCTCGTCGCCGACGAACGGCAGCGGCGCCGACGGCACGTCCACGTCCAGGCGAACGCCATCGGCCTTGCCCGGGTGCGCCAGGGCCAGCGCGGCCGCGCCGCGGGCGATGTGCCCGAGATCGACGGGCTCCATGCGCGTCACGCGGACGCGGGCGAAGTCGAGGAACTCGTTGAGCAGGCGCGACAGACGCCCGGACTCGCGCACGATGAGGTTGCCGAGCGTGCGCTCGTCATCGGTGGCGGCCGGACGGCGTGACATCTGCTCGACGGCGCTCTGGATGGAGGCCAGCGGATTCCGGATTTCATGCGCGAGCGACGCCGAGAGCTCGGCGACCGCCTCGAGGCGCTGCGCTCGAAGGTTCAGCTGCTCCAGCCGCTTCTGGTCGGAGATGTCCTGAAAGATGGCGGTGGCGGAACGCGGCACGTGTTGTCCATCGCCCGGGTCGGACGTGGTGGTGACGCCCACCGGGAATGCCGTGCCGTCGCGCGTCAGGTAACCCTCGGCGCGGCTGAGGTGCACCCGGTCGCGAAGGGCCTGGTCGAGCGCATTGCCCACCACCGGCGCAACGCGGCGCAGGTCGCCGACGACGACCCGGCCGATGGCGTCGTCGAGCGGCAGGCCGAGCAGTTCCGCCGCCATGGGATTGGCGTACTGCAGCACGCCGAACTCGTCGATGGTGACGATGCCGCTGCGGATGTTTGCCAGGATGTCGGCGGCGCGCAGCCGCGCGCTGGCCAGCTCGGCCTCGAGGCGCTCGGTGCCCTGCCCGCGCTCGCGCAGTCGCGCGGCGATCGCTGCGGTGCCGAAGGCGACGCCGACGAAGACGGCGAGCTGCAGCAGCAACGCCAGCTCCTGGCCGGCGCTCAGCGCCCCCGCCTCGGCACGCACCGACTCGACGAAGATCACGTCGGCGACGAAGAACGTGCTTCCCAGGCCCGCGATGAGCAGGGCGCCGCGCGCCGGAAGCATGAGGGCAGCGGCGGCGTTGACGAGGATGTACAGGGCCGCAAACCCGGAGAGCGACCCGCCGGTGACGTGCACGACGGCGGTCACGACCATCAGGTCGAACACGAACTGTCCGTACAGGAAGCCGATGGTCGCCGGCTTCCGCTGCACCTCGGTCCAGATGGCCGAGATCACCACCACGATGAGCGTGAGGGCGAAGGTCAGCGACGCAACGAGGGTCCGCTCCGGATCGGCGTCCTGCCATGCCGTGATGGCCGCCACGTAGATGGCGGTGGCCACGGAGAAGCGCCCGAGGTAGAGCCAGCGTACGACGCGGCGGGGATCGAGCCAGCCGCGGAACCGGTCGTCGGCACTCTGGAAGAAGTTCGCGAACATGGTTCTCCGGGTGGTCGCTCTTGCATGATGCAAGGAGATCAGGATCGGCATTTCTGCCGCATTATGCAAGAGCTTTGAAAGTCTGGTGTTCTTTCAACACGGAGCCTTGGAGGTCAGGTGTTCCTTCAACACGGAGTCACGGAGATCCACGGAGCGCACGGAGACGGCCACGACTCGGGGGAACAACGCGCGCCACGCAAGAAATTGCGTGGCGTGCTGTCGTTAACCCCTGGAAGTTGCCGTTGCCGCCTCTGTGATCTCCGTGGCTCTCCGTGACTTGTATGTCTCACCTGAAGCGTGGTATGTCATCGGGGCGGCGGCAGCTCGGTCATCGTGACAGGGGCGTTCCGAGCCCGGCACGGAGTGGGGGCGCCGTCGAACCGATCGCGGGAAG
>Ga0334722_10002464_pt1 | contig 20952 bp, 19 predicted proteins | sample C3_bottom_MG_FD_207210 | JGI IMG/M metagenome (GOLD analysis project Ga0334722, IMG submission 207210) | Sediment microbial communities from Yellowstone Lake, YNP, Wyoming, USA - C3_bottom | ecosystem: Environmental > Aquatic > Freshwater > Lake > Sediment | place: USA: Wyoming | collected... | reverse complement strand
CGATAGTATCTTTTCTGTACATTTACTTCTCTTTCTGAGAGTGGTTGCCGCCGTGGAGGTGTGCGCTTCGATCTGCAATGATCTTCTGCGCAAGGTGGCTGGGCACATCCTCGAAACCGTAGAACTCCATGGTATACATGCCCCTGCCGCTGGTGAGCGAATTGAGCGAAGGTGCGTAGGAAAGCATTTCCGACATGGGCACCAGCGCTTTGATGGCCTGCCCGTTCGCCTGCGGCACAACACCCTGCACTTTGCCCCGCCGCGCGTTGAGGTCGCCGATGACCGCGCCCAGAGCATCGTCGGGGGCCACGACCTCAACGCTCATGGTCGGTTCGAGCAGCACGGGCCTGGCTGTTTCCACCGCTTTTTTGAAGCCCATGGATGCAGCGACCTTGAATGCCATTTCCGACGAGTCAACAGTGTGATAGGATCCGTCAAAGACCGTGACGCGTACGTCGACCATGGGATACCCGGCCAGGGCGCCTTCGTGCATCGCTTCGAGGACGCCTTTTTCAACGGCCGGGATATACTGCCGCGGGATCACTCCTCCCACGATCTTGTCGATGAACTCGAATCCCGCGCCGCGCGGCAGCGGTTCGATCTCGATCCAGGCGTCGCCATATTGCCCGTGGCCGCCGCTCTGCTTCTTATACTTGCCCTGTGCGCTGGCCCGGGTCCGTATCGTTTCCTTGTAGGGGACCTTGGGTGTTTTCATCTTCACATCCACGCCGAATTTGCGTTTCAGCTTTTCGAGCGTCACCTCGAGATGGACCTGCCCCATGCCGGAAAGGATCATTTCCTTGGTCTGATCGTCAACAGTGAACCGGAGCGTCGGGTCCTCGTCCAGAAGCTTGTGGATGCCGCTGCTCACCTTGTCTTCGTCGCCCCGGGACCTGGGTTCGATGGCAAAAGACATGACCGGATCGGTGAATTTCGCGAACTCCAGGAGAATGGGATGCGCCTCCGCACAGAGCGTATCGCCGGTGAGCGTTTCCTTCATTTTTGCGATCGCACCGATCTGTCCGGCCGAGATCGACTGCACCGCGACCTGTTTCTTCCCCTGGAGCAGGAACAGCGTGCCGATCTTTTCCTTCACCTGCCGGGTGGAATTGTAGACCGCCTGGTCGGACTTGAGCGCTCCGGAAAAAACGCGGACCACCGAGAGTTTTCCCGCAAAGGGGTCGATGATGGTCTTGACCACGAGAGCGGCAAGGGGGTCTTCGGGAAGCGGTTTGCGCGTTATCTCTTTGCCGGCCCTGGGATCCGTTCCTTTGATCGCTACGATCCCGGCCCGTTCGGCCGGAGAGGGAAGGCAGGTGAGCACCGCGTCCATGAGCTGCTGGATGCCCATGTTCTTCACCGGGGAGCCGCACAGGACCGGCAGCAGGCCGCCGGCCAGCGTGCCGTGTTTCAGTCCTGCAATAAGTTCCTCCTGCGTGAGATCGCCCTTTTCAAGGTACTTTTCGAGCAGGCTGTCCTCGGATTCCGCGATCTGTTCTACAAGTTTTTTCCGGTAGAGAGCGGCATCCTCCATCATGGTTCCGGGGATCTCCTGCTCTTCCGTTCTTCCGCTCTCGTCAGCAGTGAAAAAGAGCGCCCTCATCCTGATGAGGTCGATGACTCCCCGGAAGCTGTCCTCGTGGCCGATCGGGAGTTGGAGCACGAGGGCGTTCTTGCAGAAGTACTTTTCCATATCGCCGATGGCGCGGAAAAAGTCTGCACGCTCCTTGTCCAGTTTGCTCACAAAGGCTATGCGCGGGATCTCGTAATCGCAGGCGAACTTGTAGATCTTCTCGGTCTCGACCTTGACGCCCGAAAGCGCGGAAACGATGATAATGGCCCCGTCAACCGCCCGGAGCATGCCTTTGATCTCTTCGAGAAAATTGATATAGCCGGGGGTGTCAATGATGTTGATCCGCACACCCTTCCAGTCAACATACCCGAAAGAAGACGTGATGGTGATCTTGCGCGCGATCTCCTCGGGCTCATGCATGAACACCGAGGTGTCGGTGTCCACGCTTCCCCGGTCATCGACCGCGCCGCCGGCGAACAGCATGGCGTCGGCCAGCGATGATTTTCCTGCAGACCCGTGAGAAAGAATGGCGATATTGCGGGTTTCTTTACTCTCTGCGTTTTTCATAAGACACCCCTTGATGAGAGATTTTTTATCTTATGAGCTACCAGATCTCCGACTTTATCTTCGCATTCTGCTTCAGCAGCACGTCTACCAGCGCTTCATTGAAAAAATTGGTGGCTTGCCTGACCTGCTCCTCCACCATGCTCTCGTAATATTTCTTTCCCTCGGCAAGCTCATCGGTAAGCACGTCGAAGAGGCTGTCCTTTTCGATGCCCTCCTTGACCTTCTGCTGGTTGTACAGAACGATATCCGAGATGATCGTCCGTGCGAGCCGTTTTGCTTCCTCTGGTTTTGTTATCATTCTCATAGTGTGGGGACCGCCTTGCCGTCGTCAGGTCGGGAAAGTATCTCTACAATGACCGGTTTGTACTCACGGGTCTTTTCAACTTTATTATTATACAGCCTTATGAAATAAAAAGATATCACCATGCAGGTCGTTCCGGCGATGAACGCCCAGAGGTCGGAATTCGCTTCACCCACATAGGCGACCGCTGCATTTTTGCCGAGAATGGCGCCTCCGACCATTGCAACCATCGGTATCCCGTAGAGGATTATTGATGCCTTCAGGTAGACCTGCGGCGCGACCACGACCAGCACCTTCTGACCCTTGACCGCCCCGAGCGGATTATCTGCCTCCATGAGCTCCTGCTCCCCGGGATGACAGGTGCCTGAAGCAGCACAGTTCTCGCACGCGCTTTTCTTGAGTATCGCCACCTTGGCGATGCTTCCCCGGACCTCTTCTACAATGCCTTCTTCCTCGATCATTCCACGCCTCTATTCCGCAACCTGCAAACCCTAATCGGTTATTTTCTTTTCGCCCGCAACAGCTTGTACTCGATACTGTCCACCAGCGCCTGCCAGCTGGCCTCGATCACGTTCTCGGACACGCCGACCGTGCCCCATTTGTTCTTGCCGTCGCCGGACTCTATCAGCACGCGCACGCGGGCTGCTGTTCCCTCGGCTGCGGTGAGCACGCGCACCTTATAGTCGAGCAGTCGCACATCCTCAAGCCCTTTCCCCGGAAAATACCGGGGCAGCATCTTTCGGAGGGCCTTGTCGAGCGCGTTGACCGGTCCCGTACCCCAGCCTGCGGTATGTTCGGTTGCGCCGCCGACCTCGACGGTCACGGTGGCTTCGCTCAAGGGATGGGGATCGATCTTTCTTTTTTCGGTGAAGACCCGGTAGTCGATCCTGTCGAATATGCTGAAAACCGACTCGTAGTCGCGGCCGGCGCGCAGCATAAGAAGTTCCAGCGAACCTTCGGCTCCTTCGAACTCGTATCCCTCGTTCTCCAGCTCCTTTACTTTCCCGAGGATCTCGGACAGCTCGGGGCTGTCCTTGGAAAGCACGATGTTGAGCTCAGTAGCTTTCTGAAGGATATTGCTCTTGCCGGCCATATCGGAGACCAGGATGCGCCGCTTGTTCCCAACCTGCTCCGGAACAACATGCTCATAGGTCAGCGGGTTCTTGGCCACTGCATCGACATGGACGCCGGCCTTATGGGCAAAGGCACTGTCGCCGATATAGGGCTGGCGTTTGCGGTGGGGCAGATTCGCCAGTTCATCGACATACCGCGAGACCTCGCGAAGGCCCCGCAGTCCCGCATCGGAGATGCAGTCGACGCCCATTTTGATCTTGAGGGTCGGGATGATGGTGCAGAGATTTGCGTTGCCGCATCGTTCGCCGTATCCGTTGATCGTGCCGTGAACCTGCACTGCGCCGAGCCTGATGGCGACAAGCGAGTTTGCCACGGCCACCTCGGCGTCATTATGCGCGTGAATTCCGAAAGGCGCCTTTATCCGTGCCTTGACCTCAATGACGATCCGCTCCACCTCGTGCGGCAGGGTGCCTCCATTGGTGTCGCACAGCACCAGGCAATCAGCGCCTGCGGCCTCGGCAGCGAGAAGCGTCTGGAGCGCATACTCTGGATTCGCCTTGTACCCGTCGAAGAAATGTTCTGCGTCGTAAAAGACCTCGTCCATATGCTTCTTTAGGAAAGCGACGGAGTCCCCGATCATGGCGAGATTTTCCTGCAAGGTCGTTTTGAGCGCCTTCAGCACATGCAGGTCCCAGGATTTACCGAAGATCGTCGCCGCGGACACGCCCGAAGCAACGAGCGCCTTGAGGCTCGGGTCCTCGGAAGCCCTGAGCTTTGCCCGGCGGGTGGCGCCGAATGCGACGAGCCGGGCTTTCTTCAGCCTGACCTTCCGCATTTCCTTAAAGAATTCGACATCGCGGGGATTGGAACCGGGCCAGCCGCCCTCGATGTACCGCACCCCGAACTGGTCGAGTTTCCTGGCGACACGGACCATGTCCTCGACGGAAAAGTTCACGTCCTCGGCCTGCGCGCCGTCACGGAGTGTGGTGTCATACAATTGTACCGTTGATTTTTTCATAGCACTTTCTGTTTTTCGTACGCTATTTCAGACTTCCTTATTGCGGATCTCGGATTGGAAAGCTTGAAACCATGCGGTGTTTATTCCGCAATCCGCATTCCGCAATCCGAAATTGCTATGCCGCCTTGTCCATCTCGAAGGTCTCATGCAGCACCCTGACCGCGAGCTCCGTGTACTTGGCGTCGATCACGCAGGAAATCTTGATCTCCGACGTGCTGATCATCATGATATTGATCCCCTCCTTGGCCATGGCGGAGAACATCTTTGCCGCAACGCCCGAATGGGAACGCATGCCTACACCCACGATCGAGATCTTGGAAACGTCCTCTTTGATGTTCACGTTCTTTGCGCCGATCTCGGCCACGACCTTCTTCATGACCTCGTTGATCCTCTTCGCGTCGGTCTTGGGCACCGTGAAGGACATGTCCGTGAGCCCGCCCTCGCCGATGTTCTGAATGATCATGTCCACGACAACGGAATTGTCGGATATGGTATTGAAGATCTTCGCTGCAACTCCCGGTTTGTCCGGTACTCCCTGGATCGTCACCTTCACCTGGTTCTTGTCGTACGCTACGCCGGACACCACTACCTTCTCCATGTCTGAATCCTCCTTGGTCACCAAAGTCCCGGGGTTGTCGTTGAAGCTCGAGAGCACCCGTACCGGTACATTGTATTTTTTCGCGAACTCGACCGAGCGGGTCTGGAGCACCTTGGCCCCCAGGCTCGCCAGCTCAAGCATCTCGTCATAGGAGATCTTATCCAGTTTTCTGGCCTGCGGCACCATGTTCGGGTCCGTGGTGTATACGCCGTCCACGTCCGTATAAATATCGCAAACGTCTGCCTTGAGCGCTGCCGCAACCGCCACGGCGGAAAGGTCGGAACCGCCGCGACCCAGTGTCGTCACATCGTCGGACCCTTCGGTGATTCCCTGGAAACCGGCAACCACGGCGATCTTCCCCTCTTTAAGCGCCTGCTTCAGCCGGTCTCCGGTGATCTTTTCGATCCGCGCCTTCGTATGCACGCAGTCGGAGATGATCCCCGCCTGTCTGCCCGTAAACGACTGCGCCTTGTGGCCCAGCGACTGGATGGCCATGGCCAAAAGCGCAATGGTGACCCGTTCGCCGGTGGAGATAAGCATATCCATTTCACGCGGGTCGGGATTGTCGCTCACCTGTGCTGCGAGGTTGATGAGCTTGTCCGTTTCTCCGCTCATGGCCGAGAGCACCACCACGACATCATGGCCCTCTTCCCTCGTGCGGCATACGCGCCGGGCCACATTCTTGATCCTGTCAGGATTCCACCGTATTTCTGGACTATCAGCACCTATTTCCTCCTATGATAGATAGACACCACGGGACATACAGCGTTTCTCGAAAAACAGTCACCGGTCCTCGTGGTTAGTTGATCATTTCTTCAGAAAAAGCTCCATCAGCTTATGGCCTTCCTGCACGAACAGAGCATCCTTCCGGCTCGCGATCTGTTCGTCATAGGATACGGGTTCGCCCTGGCGTTCTTTTTTATTATCGTAAATGATGAACGGCACGGGATCGCTCGAATGCGTCCTGATCTCGATCGGCGTCGGGTGGTCCGGAAGCACCATGATTCGGTACTCATCGAACTGTTTCATGCCGTGCATGATGTTCCCGACAACGAACTCGTCAAAATCCTCGATGGCCTTGAGTTTGCTCTTGAGATCGCCGGTGTGCCCGGCCTCATCAGGGGCCTCCACATGCACATACACGAAGTCCTTCGTCTTCAGGGAAAAGAGGGCATGCTCCGCTTTTCCCACATAGTTGGTATCAAGCCAGCCCGTCGCTCCCGGCACCGTGATCACGTCGAACCCGGCGTAGATGCCGATGCCTTTGGTGAGGTCCACGGCGGATATCATGGAGCCCTCGAGCCCGAACTTTTCCCTGAAGGTCGGCATGCTAGGCCGCTTGCCCTGTCCCCAGAGCCAGATACTGTTCGCGATGCGCTTCCCGTTCTCCTGCCGGCCTTTGTTCACGGGATGGGTGAGCAGCAATTCCGTCGACGCCTCCATCAGCGCATTGATGACGTCATCACCCTCGCCGCGAGGGAGGTAGTCAAGGATATCCTTGTCCTGGATGTCGTGGGGCGGCGTGCACTCCATCTTGTCCTTGCCGCCCTTCCATACCATCAAATGGCGGTAGCTCACGCCGGGATAGAACCGGATATGATCGCTGCCCAGCTTGCTGTCGATCTCCTCGATCAGGATGCGCGCCTCCTGCGTGGTGATATGACCGGCGCTGAAATCCTCCATGACAGCGCGCCTGCCTCTGCCGGAGGATGCAGACTTGCCGCCCGTAAGACGAAGGGTGACGAGGTTGCATCGAAACGCGACATCATCGGGACCCAGTTCTACACCGATGCTGGCCGCCTCAAGCGGAGACCTGCCTGAATAATACTTTCGCGGATCATAGCCCATCACCGTCAGGTTTGCCACATCGCTGCCCGGGGGAAAGCCTTCAGGAACGGTCCGCACCATGCCAACCTTCCCCTTTGATGCGAGCAGGTCCATATTCGGCGTCCTTGCCGCCTGAAGACACGTTTTGCCCCCCAGGTCAGCATGCGGCCTGTCCGCCATTCCATCGCCAAGAAGTACAATGTATTTCATAAATTCAGTTCACCCGTACCGTTGCTGCTCATGCCGGCCTGCCGTTCCCTGCGGCCGCAGCGCTGGCAAGAAAGCTGCTTGCAGCAACGATTCGATTTCTCATGATCAGCCTACGATATCGCCTTCTACGGCTTCAACCTTGACTCCTCGTTCCTTGAGATAGGCGATCCCGGCTTCCAGATTTGTATCGGCCCCTTCCAACTCGAGGACGACCTCGCCCACGCTCTCCGTGACCTTGGCCCGCCGGATGTTCGGCATAACGTCAAACTTCTTCGCCATATTGAAAACAACGGGCTCCTTGATCAGGTCCTGGGGAAACGTCAGTTTAACCCTCTTTGTTGCCATGTGGCCCCCTCGTGAAGCCGAAGTGGTGAAGTTGGGAAACAGGGAAGTTATGGATAGCCCATGATCAGCAGCACTGGGCCCCCAACTTCCCCTCTTCGCAACTTCAGATTTTTTACCCTTGCCCGCCCGCGATCGCAGGGACGATGGAGACACTGTCCCCGTCTTTGACCGTTGTTGCTTCCTTGTTCGCAAAACGAATATCCTCTTCGTTCACGTAAATGTTGATGAACCTGCGGATCTTCCCGCCGTCGGATAGCCGTTCCTTCATCCCCGGGAAGTCCTTTTCCAGGGCGTCAACCAGCTCCAGGATGTTCGTTGCGCTGCACTCTACTTCGGCCTGACCGTTGGTCAGTTTTTGCAGCGGTGTGGGAATCCGTACTTTGATGGCCATGGCATGGTCCTCCCGGGCGAAAACGCCTTACTGCAGTTTCAGCAGTAACTTCTCGAATGCTTCGATGTTCGGCCTGATGGGCGCCGGCCTCAGAAGATGGTCAACGACCGCTTCGGTGGTCTTGAGGCCGTTGCCGGTGATGCAGATCACGAGCGTCTCATCCTTTGCTATTCTGCCTGAGTCGACAAGCTTTTTTGCGGCAGACACGGTCACGCCGCCGGCGGTCTCGGCAAAGACCCCTTCGGTCTCGGCAAGGAGCTTCATGGCATCGATGATCTCCTGGTCCGTGGACTCTTCGCCATACCCGCCAGTATCCTTCGTGACCTTTGCCGCATAATAACCGTCCGCGGGGTTGCCGATGGCCAGGGATTTTGCAATGGTCCTTGGCTTCACCGGCCTTACCACATCGCTATCTTCCTTGATCGCCGTTACAATGGGATTGCAACCCGTGGCCTGTGCAGCGAACACCCTGGTCTTGACGGGCGGAACAAGACCGAGCTTTTCAAGCTCCTTGAAGGACTTCCAGATCTTGGTCATGAGCGAGCCGCTGGCATTGGGCACCACGATATTGTGCGGCGTCTTCCACCCCAGCTGTTCGGCAACCTCGAACCCCAGAGACTTGGACCCTTCGCCGTAAAAAGGCCGGATATTGATGTTCACAAATGCCCAGTGGTATTTGTTCGCCACCTCGGAGCAAAGCCGGTTCACCTCGTCGTAATTGCCGTCCACCGTCACCAGGTGAGGATGATAGACCAGCGAGTTGATGGTCTTGGACAGTTCAAGGTCCGCCGGGGTGAAGATGAAGCGCTTCATACCGGCCCGGGCGGACTGTGCTGCCACCGAATTCGCCAGGTTGCCCGTGGATGCGCAGGCCACCGTATCGAATCCGAACTCTTTCGCCTTGGTGATGGCCACGGCCACGACACGGTCCTTGAATGACAGTGTCGGATGGTTCACGGAATCGTCCTTCAGATAGATCTCTTTGACACCCCATGCGCGGGCAAGGTTCCGTGCCCGCATCAACGGAGTGTAGCCGGTGTCGAACCCGGTGACGGGATCGCCGTCGATCGGCAGGAGTTCGCGGTACCTCCACATATTGTGCGGCCGGGACTCCACCTTCCGGCGCGTCATATCGAGCTTGATCCGCTCGTAATCGTAGGTCACTTCAAGCGGCCCGAAACAGAACTCGCAGACATAAATGGGCTCGATCCTGTATTCCCTGCCGCATTCGACGCATCGCAAGCTCTTGACATACGTCATCAGTTGTTCACCTCCGGAGCAATGAGCAACCCCGTTTCCACGACCTGCTTTTCCGCTATCGTGAATACCCGCGCTGCCGGTTTTTTCCGGTCGAGCAGGGTAACGATCAGGTAAGAGGCGTCGGGGTAGTTGGGCAATGCAGTCCCCGGCCAGTATGCCTTTTCTACATCAACGCTCGAAGGATATGCCGGCCCGCCCGTGTGGGAGTGGTATATGCCTACCATCGCGAGCCCTGCCCGGCGAATTTCCTTCATGACCCGGAACTGCTCCTCGGGGTCCATTTCGTAGTAATGCGGGCTCGGACGCGCATTGGTCATCGGAAATACTGTTTCAACGGTACTCTCATGCCCGGCCAGGATGCCGCAGGCTTCGTTGGGATATTCCCGATCGCAGTGTTCCAGAACGCGCTGCATGTCTGCATGTTTCATAACCAGCATATTCGTCGAGCCCGCGGTTACTAATTCCGCAATCCGCAATCCGCATTCCGCAATATTAATGGCTCATGGAGCAGAACTGCTCGTAGTCGATCAGCTCCGTAATGGTCGGGTGCTCGCCGCAGACGGGGCACTCGCGGTTATGCGGCACCTTGACCTTGCGGAAGCTCATATCGAGGGCGTTCCAGAGCAAGAGCGACCCTTTGAGCGGCTGGCCGATCCCGAGGATCACCTTGATCACCTCGGTCGCCTGCAGCGTTCCGATGACACCGGTCACGACACCCAGGATCCCCGCTTCCTGGCAGGACGGGACCATCCCCGGCGGCGGCGGGATCTCGAAGAGACAGCGGTAGCAGGGGCCCTCTCCCGGTACGATGGTCATCACCTGGCCTTCGAAGCGGAAAACCGCGGCGCTCACGAGCGTTTTTTTGAGCATGACACAGGCATCGTTCACCAGATAGCGGGTCGGAAAATTATCGCTCCCGTCCACCACGATGTCATAGTCCTTAATGATGTCCTTGATGTTCTTTGACGTGAGCCGTTCTTTATGCGTAATGACCTTGACGTCAGGGTTCAGCGTCTCGTAGGTCTCCTTCGCGGAATCGGCCTTGAGCACGCCGAGCCTGCTGGTATTGTGCGCGATCTGGCGCTGGAGATTCGATATCTCCACGCGGTCATTGTCAATGACCCCGATCGTCCCCACACCGGCAGCCGCAAGATAATACCCCACGGGAGATCCGAGCCCGCCGGCGCCCACAAGCACAACCCTGGCGTTCAGGAGCCGCTCCTGTCCGTCTCCCCCGACCTCGGGAAGCAGGATGTGCCTGCTGTAGCGCAGTATCTGGTCTTCAGTAAAATCCATGGATTCCATTTCGGATCGCGGATTTCGGATTTCGGATTACGAAACGCTGACCTTTTTAAATCCGCATTCCGCAATCCGCATTCCGCAATTTATTTCTTCACCTTCTCCTTGTCCTTCCGGACAAAGAGATGCCACTCTTTCTCACCAATCTGATCGATCTTCAGAACCTTCTGCCCCTCGTTCTCCATGCTCTTGGGCACGTTCTCCACCGCGGGCTTGTGGTCCAGGATGACCTCGAGCACTTCCCCGAGGTTCATCTTCTCAATGGCCAGCTTCGATCGCACGAACGTATAGGGGCATACCTGGCCTTTCAGATCGATCGTCTTGTCAACCTTGATATCGTCAGCCATGATTGCACCTCCGGTGCATTAGTTCGGAGTTGTCAGTTCGGAGTTCGGCGTGAGGATCAAAAAGAACTGACTTGGACCTTACTCCGAACTCCCAACTCCGAACTCCCGACTATCCCTGCGTTCCCTCTTCCACCCTGATCACCACCGTGGCGCCGGAAACGCAATCCATTTTATTGATCTCGTCAAGCGCCTTGCGCACGTCGCGCTCCACCGCCTCATGGGTCATCATCACGATCGGCACTGCCTCGTCGACCTTACGGCCCTTCTGAAGCATGGAAGAGATGCTGATATTGTTCTTCCCGAGCACGCCCGTGATGCGCGAGAGCACGCCCGGCTTATCGAGCGCCGAGAACCGGAGGTAATAGCACGACGTAATATCTTCCATTTTCCGGATCTTAAGCGGTTTCCGGTCACGGAATGCCGTTACGGGCGACCGGCCCACGGAGCCGGCGAGGATGTCCCGTCCGATGCTGATGACGTCGCCAACGACCGCGCTTCCCGTGGGCATATCACCTGCTCCCCTGCCATAGAACATGGTCGAACCAACGGCATCGCCCACCACGGCGAGGGCGTTAAAAACGCCGTCAACCGTCGCGATCGGATATGTCTCGGGAAGCATGGTGGGATGGACCCTCGCCTCGACCTCGCCATTCACCTTCTTGGTGATGGCCAAAAGCTTGATCTTGTAGCCCAGATCTTTTGCAAAATCGATGTCGAGGGGAGTTATCTTCGAGATCCCTTCGGTGTAAATGTCTTCGAACCTGACCGGCGTGCCGTAGGCCAGCATAGTGAGGACGGCGAGCTTATGCGCCGAGTCGATGCCTTCGATATCAAAGGTCGGATCAGCCTCGGCATATCCCATTGCCTGGGCTTCTTTGAGCACCTCGTCGAACTTCCGGCCAGCGTTCGTCATAAGCGTCAGGATGTAATTGCACGTGCCGTTCACGATCCCGTAGATGGACTCGATGTTGTTTGCCGCGAGCCCGTTCCTGATGGCGGCGATGATAGGGATACCGCCGGCAACGGATGCCTCGTAACCCAGGATCACGCCCGCCTTGTCAGCGGCGGCGTAAAGCTCTTCGCCGTGAACGGCCAGGAGCGCCTTGTTCGCCGTCACCACATGCTTCTTGTTCCGGAATGCCTCCAGGATGAAATCCTTGGCAGGCTTGTACCCGCCGACAAGCTCGACAACGACGTCGATGTCCGGGTCGGTAAGAACATCGTGAGCACTGGTCGTCAACTGCACGCTGCCGAGCGTTATGCCGCGGTCGCGCTTGATATCCAGATCGGATATCTTCTTGAGCACCACCGGCACACCAAGCCGTCTCTCAATGATGCCGGCGTTCTCGAGCAGGATGCGAGCCGTGCCGGTTCCTACGGTGCCGAATCCGATGATGCCTACGTTAATTGCCTTCTTAGCCACTTATTCGATCCGCCTTTACACGTTAATTCGCAGCCACAGCTACCGGCCACGATGGGTCTGGTCGACGGCACCTTGCAAGGGAAGCAGGAATGCAGTCACGTTCTGTTCAGGAAATTGGAGAGCACAAGATCGCCGACAGCGCCAACAACCGGGGACATTCCTATCCCCTTCATTTTCAACGTATTTATACATCTAACCGTTTAATTTTAAAGAATAAAACTGATAATAAAACAGTATCAAAGGTTTGTCAATAAAAATTCTGGCGAATGATTGTTGGCGTGGGAAAATGAGGGCGTTGTGATGCTGAAAATAAGTGAGGCTGTACAGCGCTCCCATCGGGCGAACGATTCGCGAAAAGGAACGCTGGGAACATCCTGCCCCAGGTCATTAATGCCTCAACATAAAGATGACCACATCGCGAACGATTGATTCGCTCATGCGATGTTCTGCGGAAAAGGGTTGGGGCTCGAAGCCGCCTTGCCCGAAGGCTTCGATTAACGAATCACGCTTTGGATTGTTGCGGTTAAACGCTAAAACGATCGCTCCGGTCTTCTTCAGGCACTTCTTCCAGGATCCGACACACTCTTCAATCACCGCCAAAGGGTTGCGGGTCCTTTCTGTGGTGAAGTGCTGCACGCCATACGGCAAATCGCTCACTAATAGATCGAATTTTTCTTCTTTTAAAATTTGATCGGCATTACGCGCTTCACCGACGATCACCCTCATGGTGCTTTCTTCTGCGCTGAACTCCAGAAACTTACATGAACCCTGCTTATGGGGAGCGCCGATAAAACCTTCAGACAACGTGTGTTTTTGCCGGTGCAATTTGGTCCACTTTTTCAGGTTGCGATGTATATCCACAATGGCATTGGCATCCTGTTCTATACCTCTTGCCTTTAACCCGTATCGCATGGCCCACAACAAGGTTGTAGCACGCCCGCACATAGGATCCAACAATTTGAGTCCCGCACCGGCTTCCGCGCCGATCGCTGCCAGCCCGACATTAATGAGCATCTGGGTTAAACGCTCGTTGGTTTTTCCCCTGAACTTGCTTCCAAACACGAAGTCCTCATGCAGGCGATACTCAGCGCGCAATTCCAAAGGACGTAATAAGGTATCCTCGATGGAATAAAGACCCTGGGCGAATGATAATTGCAGCAGCCTGTTCAGGTTCAAGCCCTTACCCTCCAGCTCGAAAAACTCCAGCGGACCCACGTTAGAGTACGTTACCGGAATCTCCCCAAAAACCTGCACCAACTCTCGCTGAGCTACTTTAAGATAATCAGCAAAGTAGGCAGCTTTCGCTTCGGGGGAAATCTGCAATGCGATTTTGTTCATGAATCCGGTCCTCTGTCCGCAACACCTGGAGAGTAAGGGCCTTGAAACATCATTTTACCTCAAGACCGTCACCGCTTTACTGACAGTAGTATAGTGTATTCTTCCATGATCAGCAATCTCTTTCAAGGTATACCCCTGTTTCATGTGTGCAGCATGAATGTGCTTGTTTCGTTTTGCCGTTGTTTCACACTTGAAAAACAGACACCTGGAATATATGACCGGTTTTATTACTTGCCACCAATCATATTTATGAGCAGAGACACCGTTAAACTGTCGCATGCTACCCAAGAGATTGGAGAACCGGCTTCGATCTCAGGCACTGCACCATGAATTTGTCATTGATTTAAAAAGGGCTTTATGATATTTTTAAAATCTGCATTACATGTGCTTATTCGCAGCACATTTCACTTTCAGATCGAACGTTTTAAAAGCATACGACGTTTTAAAGGCACTCAATTATAGAGGAGAACGGGTAATGACAAAAAGAATTTTATACAGCATTGCATGCTCCTTTGTGCTGGTCGGCGCCATCCTGGTGCAGCCGGCTGCCGCGGAGTTCAAAAAGACCAAGATCGCCGTCCTCGATTTTCAGCTCCAGGGCGGCAAACATGAGTCGAATGCGGACATGGGCAAGATCGTTGCCGAATGGCTTATCACGGCCCTGGTAAAAGAAGGCCGCTTCGACGTCATTGAACGCAGGCTGCTCGAAAAAGTGCTAGAGGAGCAGAAGATCGGTATCTCGGGCCTCGTGGACGAAAGCAGCGCATCGAAACTCGGCCGCGTGCTCGGAGCAAGGATCGTGATCACCGGCTCACTCATGCAATTCCAGGGCGTCATGGAAGTGAATGCCCGGATCATCGAGGTCGAAACAAGCTCCATTATCGCGGCCGAGAACGTAAAAAGCACGAGTGCGGTTAAACTGGAAGATCTTGTTTATCAGATGGCGGATAAAATCATCCGGGATTTCCCACTCGAGGGCTATATTGTTCAGCGCCAGGGCAACAAGGTGCTCCTCGATCTTGGCAAGCGCACCGGCGTTAAACCGGGGATGCAGTTCGTCGTGTTCAAGGAAGGCCGGATCATTAAACATCCCAAGACCGGAGAGATCCTTGACATCGAGCGCATAGAGACCGGCATGGTGGAGGTCACGGAAGTAAAAACCAAAACAGCTGACGGAGTTATCAGGAAGGAGAACCCGAATGATGCGATCAGTGACGGGCAGCTCGTAAAGAGCACCGTTGAACTGGTCCCGATCCCGATTGCGGATACTCGAAGGAGGAACCGTGACACGCCGGAGGTTTCTGTTCCTGAAGGCAGCCTCGAAACGCAGCTCACAACGGTAAATGCTGCCATTGAAGAACTGCGACGCCTTAAGAGCAGCGGCAATGGTGAATGGAAGAACAAGTATAAGGAAGTTGACCGGACCCTCGACATTATGGAAAAGAACTTCAAGAAATCTCCGGATGTCTATCTCTCCCGGGCACGATCCATGGAAGCGATCGACAAGCTTCGGCATGCTGAAAAATATATCCACAAGGCACTGTCGGTGAGCCACCATTATCCTGCGGCCTATGCGCTCAAAGGCGATATATATATGTGGGACGCTTTGAAAGCGGATCCTGAGAACAGCAAGAAAAAAGACCTCAATCTAGCGATCGATGGGTATGAGGACGCCGCCAAGTACGCCCAGGACAAGGATTTCCAGGCATCGATTTATCTCAAAATGGGAAACGCCTACGCTGACCTGGTAGACGACAGGAAAAAAGCAGCAACGTTCTGGAAAAAAGCAGTAGAGACCGCGCCGGCCAGCAGCGCTGCAAGGACGGCACAGGAGAAAATGCGGTAGACGGCCATTCAGAAAGATATTCGATAAATACGATTTAACCGCGCAACACAAGCACGTTCCCTCGAACCCCTCTCCGATACCCCGAAGAGGGGTTTTCCTTTCCGGAACATCTGAAGAGTGCCGCATGACAAACGGTTTTCTCCTGGCTGTCCCCCGCCGCCTCCCGCGAATGTTGGCAATAAAACCCATTTTATGTTTGATTTTTCATCTTCCTTGTGATATTTTTGCGCATCATGATCACCAGCGACATCATAGCGGACTCTCAGAAATACATCATGAACACCTACGGCAGGCAGCCGCTCGTGCTGGTCAAGGGGCGGGGCATGAAGGTGTTCGACTCCGATGGCAGGGAGTACCTCGATTTCGTATCGGGTGTGGCGGTGAATAACCTCGGCCACTGCCATCCGCGCGTCGTCGTTGCGCTCCAGAAGCAGGCCCAGCGGCTCATGCATGTGTCGAACCATTACCACAACGAGCCGCAGATCAACCTCGCCAAAATGCTGGTGCAGAACTCCTTCGGCGACAAGGCCTTTTTCTGCAACTCAGGAACAGAAGCGGTCGAAGCGGCCATAAAACTGGCACGACGCTACAGCCGCGAGGTCCTGCACCTGAACCGTTTCGAGATCATCACCATGCGCGGATCCTTCCACGGCCGCACCATGGGCGCCCTGACCGCGACGGCCCAGGAAAAATTCCACAAATCATTTGAACCGCTCGTTGACGGATTCCGGTATGTGCCCTATAATGACGCCGACGCTGTTGAACGGGCGGTCAACGAACATACCTGCGCCATTCTGGTAGAACCTGTCCAGGGAGAGGGCGGTGTAAACGTGCCGTCGGCCGGTTACCTGAAAGCCCTGCGCGAGATCTGCGACCGGAACAACCTCCTGCTCATCCTCGATGAAGTACAGACGGGCATGGGCCGGACCGGGAAGCTTTTTGCCTATGAGCACACCGGCGTCGCGCCCGATGTTGCTGCGCTCGCCAAGGGACTCGGCGCGGGCATGGCCATCGGCGCCCTGCTAGCCACGGACAAGGCTGCACAGGCCTTCACTCCGGGATCGCACGGATCGACCTTCGGCGGCAATCCCCTCGCCTGTGCGGCAGCGATAGCTTCGCTCGAGGTGATTCTTGAGGACAACATCCTGCTTCCGGCCGTTGAACAGCACGGTCGGTACTTCCTGCAGGGTCTGGAAAAGCTGAAAGACCGGTTCAACTTTATAAAGAATGTACGGGGAAAAGGACTGTTGATCGGCATGGAGCTCGATTTCGAATGCAAGGAGATCGTGACGACCTGCCTCAAGGAAGGATTCCTGATCAACTGCACCATGGACAACGTACTGCGCTTCATGCCTCCGCTCATCGTGTCCCCCGAGGAGATAGATCGGCTGATCGATGCCCTGGCAACGATATTCGCAAAGCGCTGACAGCAGGGTACCTTCTTTATTTTCTTAAGGCGGCTGCGGTTTGAGCCGCCTCTTACTTTTATGCCCGGCGAAGTACAGCCGTCCTGATCCGTTGATGCTGACTGCTCCGGAAAGTGAATTGGAGACCTATGACGAAAGACCTGCTTACTATAGCAAAGCTTACCCCGGCTGACGTAAAAGCCATTATAGACCGCTCCTTCGCGCTCAAACAGATGCAGCAGCAGGGTATCGTGCACCAGCCTCTTGCCAACAGGTCTCTGGGAATGATCTTTGAAAAATCGTCGACAAGAACGCGGGTTTCTTTTGAGGTCGGCATGTATCAGCTCGGCGGCCAGGCCCTGTTCCTGTCATCGAATGATCTTCAGCTCGGACGAGGCGAACCCGTGGCGGATACAGCGCGGGTGCTATCGCGCTATCTTGACGGCATCATGATCCGCACCTTTGCCCAGGAAATGGTCGAGGAACTGGCTCATCATGCCTCCATCCCGGTGATCAACGGACTTACCGACTTTCACCATCCCTGCCAGGCCCTGGCGGACATCTTCACGATCCAGGAGAAAAAAGGCGTTCTCAAAGGTCTTAAGCTCGCCTATATCGGCGACGGGAACAATGTTGCGAACTCGCTCATCGAGGGCTGCGTCAAGACCGGCATGCATTTTTCCATCGCCTGCCCGCAGGGATATGAACTGGACCCCAAGATCCTCGCTGAGGCGCGCGATGCCGCCAGGGAGACCGGCTCCCGCATCGAAACCACGAGCGATCCCTTCGTGGCGGTTGCGAAGGCCGATGTCCTCTATACCGACGTCTGGGCAAGCATGGGACAGGAAGCAGAGCACGCAAAGCGGGTCAATGCATTCCGGGGCTACCAGGTAGACGGCAAGCTGCTGAAGGCGGCATCGCCTGAAGCCATCGTGATGCACTGCCTGCCTGCACATCGGGGCGAGGAGATCGCTGCTGAGGTTATCGACGGACCGCAGTCAGTCGTGTTCGATGAGGCTGAGAACCGGCTGCATACGCAGAAGGCCGTGCTTGAGATGCTGATGCGGAAATGAGCGCCAGCGCCTCCGCGAAGGATTGCGTTGGGGACAGAATATTTAAAATTAGGAGAACAGGTAATAGATAACTGTAGCTTTACATAAGTCATTGAAAAATAAAAACTTATGGTGACATTCCGCTGAAAGTGTGCTATACATGAGCTGGTCGCTCCCACACACTCTTTGGAGGTCAGCCCATGAAACCGCTCATCGGCATCACCATGAATCTAGAGGTCCAGCCGGCAAGGAACCTGAACCTCCTCGACCAGGACTACGCCAAAGCGGTGCTGCAGGCCGGGGGAATTCCTGTTCCGGTGATCGGGATCGAGTCTGCGATACCGGATTTCGTGAAACAGCTGAACGGCTTTATATTTACGGGCGGCGACGACATTCACCCGCGGTTCTATAAGGAAAAACCGCTGCCAGCCGCACGAATGACGTTGTCACCCGATGAACGCACCCGTTTCGAGATCAAGCTGTTCACTGCCGCAGCTGCAGCGAAAAAACCCGTGCTCGCCATCTGTCACGGTACCCAGCTCATTAATGTGGCGCTGGGCGGCAGTCTCTATCAGGACATTCTCCTGCAGGTCCCGAAGGCAAACATGCACGGACCGGCGAAAAGCGGGGCCAAGGTATTCCATCCGGCAGACGTCATCGAGGGAACCCGCTTGTACAGCATCCTGGGAGCAGACACCATACGGGTCAGAAGTGCGCATCACCAGAGTGTGAAGAACCCGGGCAGAAGCCTGAAGCTGTCCGCAGTGGCCCATGACGGCGTGGTCGAGGCGCTGGAATCCCGTGGCAAGAATTTCCTCATCGCCGTGCAGTGGCACCCGGAAAAGACGAACCATGACCGTTTCACCAAAAAACTGTTTAAAGCACTTATTAACGCTGCGAAATGATAAAAACGAGCGGCCGAGCAGGCCCCCGCTTTTCCCTTCGCTCATTGTTCCCATCCTTTTGTTCCTCGGTGTCGCCGGCTGCAGCCACAGTGATGAAAACAGGCTTCCCAATCATCTCTATCTTCGTCTGAACTCGAATCCCACCACCCTTGATCCGGCGCTCATTACCGATGTGCAGGGTGGCGGCATCGCGGCAAAGCTCTTTAACGGGCTCGTCCGCTTTAACGAAGACCTCTCGATCATACCCGATATTGCCCGTTCCTGGAAGCTCTCCGAGGACCAGCGAACCTACACATTCTATCTCAGAAAAGACGTGCGGTTCAGCAACGGCCGGAAGGTCTCTGCGGACGACTTCCGTTATTCCTTTGAGCGAGTGCTTACGCCGGGGACAAAAGCGCCCCTTACCTGGGTTCTCGATAAGATCGAGGGTGCCGACGATTTCATTGCGGGCAGATCGACAGCCGTCTCAGGGATCAGGGTCGTCAACGACCATACGTTGATACTCAGGCTGGAAAAACCCTTTGGCCCCTTTCTGTCCCTTCTCGCCATGGTAACGGCCTATGTTGTGCCCCGCGAGGAGGTGGAACGCCTGGGCCAGGACTTCGGCACGCATCCGCAAGGCACCGGCCCCTTCGTGCTGAGCGAGTGGAAGCACGGTCAGGACATTGTCCTGGAAGCGCGGGAAGACTACTTCGACGGGAGACCAAAGCTGAACGGGATCGTCTACCGCGTGATCCCCGAAGACCTTACTGCCGTGCTTGAGTTCGAGACCGGGAGGCTCGACGTGCTCCTGATCCCTTCGGCAGAATACCGCCACTTTACGACCGACCCGGCATGGAGAGACCTTGTCTTCGGAAGACCGGGATTGAACAGCTACTACCTGGGGCTGAACTGCACGCGGCCGCCGTTCAGCGATCTGCGGGTCCGCAAGGCAGTGAACATGGCCATTGACCGCCGGCATATCCTGAACACGGTCTTTGAAAAGCGCGGTGTGCTGGCAACCGGCCCCGTTCCGCCCGGTCTCTGGAAGAACAGCATCGGTACCGCTCTGGCCAGGGGGTACGACTATGATCCGGAAAAGGCAAAGGCGCTCATCAGCCAGGCAGGAGCAACCGGCGCCGTGATCAAGATATATATTTCGGCAGACCCCGAAGTGCTGGACATCGTAGGAGCTATCCAGAACTACCTTGCAGCGGTGGGGCTCAAGGCGGAGATCACGCAGCTTGACTGGAGCGCGTTCAAACACGCCGTAAATGAGGGGGAGCCCGATGCGTTCTGGCTCTCCTGGTGGGCAGACTATCCTGATCCCGAAAACTTTCTTTTTCCGCTCTTCCACTCATCAAGCGTCGGGTCTTCAGGGAACCGGACACGACTCATCGATCCTGACCTCGACAGGATCATCGAAACCGCCCAGCGTACTACCAGCGATTCAAAACGATACCGCCTGTATCAGGAGGCTGAGAACCGTATCGTTCAGAACGCGCCTTGGGTCTTCATGTGGCATCGGGCGGATTATTACGTCATACAACCGTGGGTAAAAGACTTCAAGATCTACCCTATCTACTCCATTGATAAGCGTGTTGATGTTTCGCTCAAGCGGTAATCACGGTGTCATCCAGGTGATAGCTCACACCCCCTAAGCAGAACCTATGCAGAAATAGCACCCCGTGCAGGCACTTGCCCGCTGACATCTGCCCCTTCATTCGGAACCGAGTTCTTCGACAGGTTCCTGATCTTCGCAACCAAATCCAGCGACAACTCCTTCCCTTCAGAGGAAGGCCACAAACAAAAAAGCCGTTGTCTGCAGCAACCCTGCTGCAGACAACGGCCTGAATACTGACCAGGTACTATGCTGTTGCGATGCTAATCTCCGGGAAGTCCTCCGTAGGAATGCAGTCCCGAAAGCACCAGGTTCACGCCGAGGTAGGTGAAGATAACGGCAAGAAAACCAACAGCGGATATTACCGCCATCTGCGTCCCCTTCCAGCCGCGCACATACCGGGCATGCAGATAGATGGCATAGACGAACCAGGTGATGAGCGACCAGGTCTCTTTCGGGTCCCAGCTCCAGTACGTACCCCAGGCGCTGTTCGCCCAAACTGCGCCGGTAATGATGCCCCCGGTCAAAAGCGGCCACCCAATGGCGATCATGCGGTAGGTCACATCATCGAG
>Ga0334722_10002463_pt1 | contig 20956 bp, 16 predicted proteins | sample C3_bottom_MG_FD_207210 | JGI IMG/M metagenome (GOLD analysis project Ga0334722, IMG submission 207210) | Sediment microbial communities from Yellowstone Lake, YNP, Wyoming, USA - C3_bottom | ecosystem: Environmental > Aquatic > Freshwater > Lake > Sediment | place: USA: Wyoming | collected... | reverse complement strand
GCCCTGAGGGCGAATGCGCCGATGGTCGTCACCGCTGGCCAGCAGGACACGCGTATGCTGCGCCGAGAGCCGCTCCTCGCCCACGACCTGGCCGCAATGGCAGCGCCGGTGACCAAGTGGAGCACGCAGGTGCAATGCGCCGACGAGATGGACGAAGTGATGCGCCGCGCGTTCAAGATCGCCAACGACCCGCCCTGCGGACCGGTGTTCGTCTCTCTGCCGGTCGACGTGATGGAGCAGCAGACAGACAAAGGACCGATCGCGCCGGGCCGCCTGTACCGCGAGGCCGCTCCGGATGCGCGCGCGCTGGCCGACGCCTGCGCCATGATCAAGGCCGCGCATACTCCCGTCATCGTAGTCGGCGACGAGGTCGCGCGCACCGGCGCCATCGCCGATCTGGTCAGGTTAGCCGAGCGAATCGGCGCACCGGTATGGTTCGAGAGCCTTCGCGGTCACGTCTCGTTCCCAAGCTCGCATCCCCACGCGCGCGCAGGTGTGCCAGTGGACGCGGATAAGATCCGCCAGACGTTTGCCAACGCAGATCTCGTGCTGCTAGTGGGAGGCGCTTTTTTCGAGGAGCTCTGGTTCGCGCCCGGCTCGCCGTTTCCGCAGGGCGCACGCGTCGTGCAGATTGAATCATCGGCGCAGCCGCTCGCGTACAAGCATGCGGTCGACCTGGGGATAGTCGCAGGCATGGGAGCGGCGCTACGCGCACTCGACGATGCGATCGTGGCGGAAGTTGACGATGCTTGGCGCGCGGCCGCTAAACAGCGCTGCGCGCAGCTCGCCGCGCAGAAGGCTCAGGACAAAACGGCGTACCAGGCGCGACTGGAAAAGGCGTGGGCGCGCGTACCGATCTCGATATCACGCGCAATGACTGAGTTGCGCAAAGCCACGCCGGCCAATGCCTTGATCGTCGAAGAGGCGATCACCGCCAAGATCGACTTTGAGGCAGCGTTTCAGTTTGACGCGCCCGACCAGTACCTGGGCGGGCGCGGCGGCGGCATCGGACAGGCCCTGGCCGGTGCGATTGGCGCCAGCATCGGTCACCCTGGTCGCCCGATCCTGTGCGTGTCGGGCGATGGCTCGGCGATGTACTCGATCACGGCGCTGTGGACCGCGGCGCACCACAACCTGCCAATTGTGTTCGTCATACTGGCCAATCGGGAGTACCGGGTTCTCAAACATAATCTGGACATCTATCGGCAGCGGTTCGACACCCTGTCGAGCAAGCCCTATCCGCAGATGGACCTAGCTAGACCATTGTTGGGATTTGTCGAGATGGCTGCGGGTGCGGGAGTGCCGGGGGTGCGCGTAAGCCAGCCGGACGAGGTTGCCGGCGCTGTTGGACAGGCATTCGCTGCGGGAGCGCCGCGGCTGGTGGAGATCGCGATAGAGAGCATGCGTTGATCAGCGGGATAAATCAACTGACCGGACATCAAGAAACATTTCCCTATCGCAAACCCATAACCGAAGCCGGCTGTTCACCCTGACACCCGTCGCCTGCTGAAATTCCGGCCAGCGGCGGCTTTTCGAAAACGCGGACCGTCACTTTCGACCCAAACCGGCCCCACAGCCTACAGTCGTTTGAGCGACCGGTTATGCGTTGCACTCCAGACGTTCACGTCAATGCATCGCCAGCTAACTGGGTATCCAATATCGCCTGAGCGCAAAGCGCGTTTGACTTGCGCGTACGGGGATTACATACTTCTCGCGCACGTCCGTTGCGAGTCGCGCCGGCACACGTACGGGTAGACCAGATCGCGCCATGCGGTTGCTCGCCCCGCTGGGCAGATCCGCAACCGAGCTTGGCTTGAAACCGTGGATGGAAAAATGAAACCCAACCGAATGAAGGAGAAACTGCGCGCCGGGGAGTCGGTATTCGGTGTGTCGGTAATGATTCCGTCGCCGCAGATCGTGGAGATGATTGGCGCCGCTGGATTCGACTGGGTGCTGCTCGATTGCGAGCACGGCACGCTCACGCTCGAGAGTGTGGAACTGATGGCGATGGCGGCGGAGGCCTGCGGAATTGCGGCGATCGCCCGCCCGATGACCAGGAGCGCCGAGCACATCCTGCAGGTGCTCGATCGCGGTGTAGCGGGCGTGCAGGTGCCGCACGTCAATACCGCGGCTGAAGCGCGCGAGGTGATCGCCGCGGTGAAATACCATCCGGCCGGGAGGCGCGGGCTCGCCGCCGGCACCCGCGCGGCAAATTACGATGCCCATGGCACGCTCGCCGATTACGTCAGGGCCGCCAACGAAGCCACACTAATAGCGATCCAGCTCGAGGACCAGGCGGCAATCGATAATATCGACGAGTTGCTGCAGATGGACGACATCGACGTCTTTTTCATTGGCCCGTCCGATCTGTCGCAATCGATGGGCCATCCGGGCAATCCCAAAGCGCCCGCTGTCGCGCAAGCCATCGAGACTAGTTTGCTCAAAATGGCGGCGGCGGGGCGCACGCCCGGAATGCCGGCCGTCGCCGAAAACGTGCGCGAGGTCGTGAACAAGGGGGTGCGCTATGTCTACACCCACCTGCCACGCCTTTTGGCGGATAGCGCCAAGGCCTATTTGATGAACGCGAGAGGGGAAAGCTAAAGGACTACGCTCGCATTCTTCTTTTGGCCGGCAGTTTTCCCTGACGGCCGCAGCCTGCTGAAATCTCCAGCCAGCGGCAGCTTTGCCAAAACGCGAACTCACCTTCCCGACCCTGAAGAGCCACGCGACCTTTGACGTCATGAGAGGCAGTAATCTGAGGTTAGGCCACCGCTCGCCAGTTGGCCGGGGACTTCGGCTTGTCGGCAAAATCCGCCTGTTGTGACTGTCACTATATGAAATTGATCTGAGCGGCCGCATTCGAAAATTGTCAATGCGAATTTCCAACCAGATCCAGGCATTCGACCGTTATCGTAGCGAGCCTGAAACTAAGGCAAGCTCAATTCTGTTGGCTATCGGATCGACAGAGCCAATGCTTACACCTATGGGGGCGAAGGCGCGGTGGAAGAAGTTTATCGACCTGGCCCTTCGGTACCTAGTCGAGGTGGGCGCGGTCAGTCCAGCGGCACGGCGTAGCGTTGGACAAAGTCTTCCTTGATGGTGAGTCCGAGACCCGGTCGGTCCGGAATCTCGACCATGCCGCCTTTGACCGTAAATTTCTCCTCGACCAGATCATGCAGCAGCGGGTTGGCGCCCAATGAATACTCTAGTATGAATCCGGCCGGCGCGGCGGCTGCCACGTGCATGCCGGCGGCGAAGGCGGGCGCGCCGGTCCACAGATGCGGAGCTAGTTTCAGGTTGTAGGCGCTCGCCAGTGCGGCGATGCGCATGGCTTCGGTGATGCCGCCGCAGATTGCGAGGTCGGGCTGCAGCACATCGACTGCGCGGGCATCGATCAGATCGCGAAAATCATGGCGTGTGAATTCGCTTTCGCCGGCGGCGATCGGGATGGCGGTCGCGGCGCGCACCTCCGCATAGCCGCGCTTGTCGTCGGCCGTGACCGGCTCCTCGAACCAGGTGAGATCGCAGCCCTCGACCATGCGGCAAAAACGCTTCGCCTCGGGCACACTAAACGTGCCGTGGGCGTCGCACATCAGGCCGATGTCATCGCCCAGCGCCGCACGTGCCGCCCGGACGCGCTTGACCGAGTTCAGCACAGAGCCATCCATCACGCCGACGCGCATCTTGACCGCCTTGAATCCGCCGCGCTCGACATAGCTCATCAATTGCTCGCCGATCTTGTCCGCATTGGCCCAGCCGCCGGATGCATAGGCCGGCATGCGCTCGGCCTTGCGTCCGCCCAGGAGCCGCCAGACCGGCGCCTTCAGCGACTGGCCGAGGATGTCCCACAGCGCGCAGTCGATACCGCCGATCGCTGCCACGCTCAGGCCCCGACGACCAAGGATCGGAAACACCCGCCCGCGATCCAGCGCGTAGTGGTCGCGCGAACCGTTGTACATACGCTCCCACAGTCGCGCAATGTCGCGCGGGTCCTCGCCGATCAGAGTCGGACCGAATTTCTTGTTCACCGCCGCCGCCACCGCATGGCAATTGGCGACGCTGCCGACTTCCTCTTTCGCTTCGCCGTGGCCGACGAGGCCGCACACGGTTTCGACGCGAACCAGGACCGAGTCGAACGAAGTGGTGCGTCCCAGATCGCTGACGTGCTGCTGCGATTCGGGTATGGGAACGCTCAACCAGATTGCCTTGACGCTCTTGATTTTCACTTCATTGCCTCCGTTGAGGCCTCGATCCCTGCGCGGCGTTTTTGCGCGGCGGGCCAGACCTCAGGATTAATAAAATTCACCGGCTTCCCGCCCGCCAGAATGCGCAGCGTATCCTCGGCCGCGACCACGCTCATGCGCTCCATGCTTTCGACCGAGAGTCCCGCAAGATGCGGCGTAAGCACGACGTTGTCGAGTGCGAACAGTGGATTGCCCGGCGGAAGCGGCTGCTGTTCGAACACGTCGAGGCCGGCCCCGCCGATGCGCCGCTCGCGCAGCGCAGCCACCAGCGCCGCCTGATCCACCACCGGACCGCGCGACACATTGACCAGCACGGCGGCGGGTTTCATCAATGCAATGCGCCGTGCGTCGACCAGATGACGCGTTTCGGGCGTCAGCGGACAACACAGCGCGATGAAGTCGCTGTCGGTGAAGATGCGGTCCAGGGCGGCGGACTCGACGATAGCAGGCAATCGGTCCAGCCTGCGCTGGTATCCCAGTATGCGCATGCCCAGGCCGTGATGACAGATCGCGGCGAGCCGGGCGCCGATGTGGCCGACACCGACGATGCCCACGGTCTTGCCATGCAGTTCCGGTACATCGTCCGCCAGGGCGCGCGCGACGGCCCAGCCTTCGCGGCGCAGCGTGCTATCCATGCGTCCGATACGCCTCCCATGCAGCAGAAACTGGGCGGCGCAATACTCGGCCACCGTTTGCGCGTTGACACCTGGCACGTTGGAGACGATCACGCCATGGGCCGTAGCAGACTCAACCGGAATCAAATCGACCCCGGCGCCCTGGCGCACGCAGGCGATCAGCTGCGGCGCGTGATCGAATATGTCCGGCGGCAGGAAAGCGCGCACTATTACCACATCGGCGGCGGCGGCTTCACGACGCAATGTCGCGTGATCGACGGCCGGGGCCAGGCGCACCTCGGCATGAGGCTTCAACAGCGCCATGCCGGACGCATCGACGGGATTGGTCAGCAGAACGATAGGTTTTATTTTGTGGCCCACTAGAGAACCGCGGCTGTCTTTGATTTGATTAAATCCATATCGATGACCAAGACCAGGTTTGGTCGACGCATAGACCCAGCCGTCGGAGTCCGCTTCAACGTCCTGCGTCAGTCCATATTTCTGGCGCCATCGGGCAATAGAACCCCGAAGAATTCCGCACTCCTGATCGCCAGGAGCACGTGGAGTTCATCGACGTTGTTGAGCGAGTTAGTGATTTCATTATCGTCTGTGATCGTTCTTGCCATGTTTAGAAAGTTGGTTGCGCGGCAATGTTTTGAACGAGTCCGCAATGTTTCCTATATGACGGCTCATTGCTTCAGCGGCCGCCTCTATGTCTCTCGCTTCCATGGCATTCAAAACAAGGTCCATCTCGAGGAACGATTTCTTTACCCGGCCGGGTAAAGTTGCATTTGCCGCCCTGACCCAGCGAATCAGATCCTTGAGATTGCGCAAGATCTCCTCGATTCTGCGGTTTCCAGCTGCACGGTAAATGCTCGAGTGAAAGTGATCATCGAGTGCCACGAAGTCGGCATTGTGATCCTCGACGCCCCTTGCCTTTAGCGCGTCAAATTCCCTCCGGAGTTGCCTTAGTTCCTCGATACTGATATTCATTGCAGCTGTTCGGGCCGCGTGGGTTTCGAGGAGCAGCCTTAACTCTGCGAGTTCTTTCACTTCGAGCGGGTCGATCTCGCGAACGAAGGTGCCGCTTTGCGGAAGCACCTTAACCCAATTTTCGCCTTCCAGCCGGCTAAGAGCCGATCGAATCGGGGAACGTCCAAGTTCTAACTCGGCTGCGAGACGAACCTCAGACAATTTCTCCCCTGGTGGATATTGCAATGCCAAGATGCACTGTTTGATCTTTTCGTACGCAAGGTCTGCTGGAGACCAAGTCTGGTTAGGAAAAGACATATCGAAAGTGGCGGCGGGCTAAAAATGTATTCTAGTTGACTAGTTAATTACCGTCAAATACTATGCGATCTAACTACTCTTCAGGTCGCGGAAACATCTGAATATGAAATCCTCGGCATTGCTAACTCACGCGATCCACGCGAACGCGATGAGCCGATCTGCCGAAGAATTTGTAACGCTCCCCCTGTTTAGGCGCTAGATCTTCAAACCAGAATGAGCAACTCTATTATGCGTATTGCAGATATTCGTTCATTTCCGATTTCATTCCCCGTGCCCCCCGACAAATCCGTCACGTTGGGCATAGGCAGGACCGTTAAGCGAGACGCCGTACTCGTCAAGGTCGAGACCGACGAAGGTTTGGTCGGCTGGGGAGAGGCTCATCATGGACGGTGCCCTGGCGCGGTAAGCAAAGTAGTCGAAACCACTCTGCGCGATCTTGTCATTGGAAAGGACGCATTAGATGTGGTGGGCCTGTGGGCCTACGTCTACAAAATGCAGCTCGGGAGCCATGGTGTTGGCGCCGCTGCGAGCATGGCCCTCAGTGGACTGGACTGCGCGCTATGGGATATCCGGGCGCAGGCTGCGGGCTGGCCGCTCTATCGATTGCTGGGCGGGTCAAACAAGCCGGTGAAAGCCTACGCGGGCGGCATTTCACTCGGATATCAAGCACCAAACCTGCTCGCCGAAGAAGCCGGCAGGCTGGTCGCCCAAGGGTACAGGGCGCTCAAGTTGCGCGTTGGCGACACTGCATCGCGGGACATTGAGCGCGTTCGCGCAGTTCGGCTCGCGCTCGGCACCGAGATCGATATCCTGGTGGACGCCAACACGGGCTACACCCTGGAGGACGTGAGGAAAGTCATGCCGGTATTCGAGGAAATGGGCGTGGGCTGGCTTGAAGAGCCGTTTCCTCCGCATGATCGGCGCTCCTACTCGCATGCAACGAAACTGGGAATCGTGCCGATGGCTGCAGGGGAAAACCACTTCACGCGATTTGAATTCAATTCGCTGCTGGAAGACGGAAACGTGCGATTTATACAACCTGACCTGTCCAAGACAGGCGGAATCACTGAAGCGCTGCGTATTGCTGCGATGGCGAGCGCGTACAAGATATCGACCAATCCGCACACGTCGACCACGGCACCTAATATGGCGGCGAGCATCCACTTTCTTTGTGCCATCGAAAATCCCGGCTATTTCGAGGCAGATGTGACGGAACTCAATCCATTTCGCGACGGATTGGCCGATCGCCTGCCATATGAGTTGGACGATCAGGGCTGCGTTCGACCTTGGGAAGGCATTAGCTCGGGACTAGTCATCAACCAGAAATTCTTGGAAGAACACCCGCTCATAGATGGGCCTTGTTACGTCTAGTTGGGAAGCTCTGTGTTTCTTATCGATAACCACTAAAGTTCTGATTGTCTTGATTCTTTATGTACCTTTATCCTGCCTGATCTTGATCAGGAGCACGGCGAATACAGTTAGAAATATGCAAGAACAAAAGCCCGCATAAAGGCAATTTGTAGCAAGAGGCATTGGATTCGATTTCATTTCAACAACCAGTAGAGAGAGGAGAAGAGCACATGCGTAAGATTATCCTGGCCATTTCAGTGGCAGCGGCGATGCTGATATCCGGCGGAGCAGCCAACGCCGCCAAACAACTCCGCGTCGGCATGGTCATGACGCCCGATCACCCGCACGTGATCGCGATGAACAAATTTGCCGATCTGGTGAAGGAAAAAACCAAAGGCTCCGTCGAGATCAAAGTGTTCCCGAACTCGCAGCTCGGCAATGCAATCGCCCAGATTCAATCGGTAAAGATGGGCACCCTGGAAGCCTTCATGGACGGTGCCGGCTGGTACGGCCAGTTGGTCGGTGACTACTACATATTCGCCACGCCGTATCTGATGAAAGATCTCGACCATACCCGGCGCGTGGCAGCCAGCCCGATTGCCGATGAGATCAATGCGAAACTGATCGAAAAGCACGGCATGCGCATGCTTACACTGGGCTGGCTGCGTCTGGCGCGCGATGTCATCTCAAAAAAGCCGGTCAAGAACCTCGCGGATGTGCAGGGTTTGAAGATGCGCGTACCTGAGCTGACCTCATTCGCCGAAGGTTGGCGCACGCTGGGTGCATCCCCGACCCCGGTGGCGTACAGCGAAATCTACCTCGCCCTGCAGCAAGGCATCGTTGAATCGGCCGAGTTGTCGATGGACATGTTCTACAATCTGAAGTTGTTCGAGGTCGCAAAGAACATCACTTTGACCCAGCATCAGGCCGAGCCGGGCGCGATGATCATCAACGAGCGCTTCTACAAAGGCCTGACCCCTGCGGAGCAAAAGGCTGTCGCGGAAGCGCTCAAGGAAGCGGGCACCCTGAACGATGCTCTGATTCGCAAGGACCAGGACCGCATCGTCGCGGCGATGAAAGCGGCCGGCGTGACCTTCTACGAAATCAATCGCGCCGAGTTCCGGGAAAAGACCAAGAATCTGCCGTATGCCCTGGAAGAAAAGGGCGTCTGGACCAAAGGCCTCTACGACAAAGTCAAGAAGATCGACTGATCGCCTGTGTTGGAAAAAAATCGTGTGCCGGGGTGCGAAATGCGGCCCCGGCACATCCTTTAGAAGGCTTCAGGAGAATCGCTGATGTGGCAACTCTTTAACCGGGCGCTCGACAAGGTGATGTCGTTTCTTCTTGGAGTGACCGTGATCATCCTGTTGGCGCAAGTGGTATTCCGCTACGTTCTCAACAACCCTCTCGTGGGTAGTGAAGACGCGGCCAAACTCGCCACGATCTGGATGGTTTTTCTCGGCGCCGGAGTCGCGGTCCGCGACCGGCTTCACATCAAGATCGACTACTTCGTCGACAAGCTTCCGCCTCAATGGCAAAGAGTGATCGATGTTGCCACAGATGTTGTCGAGCTGATCTTCATCGGCATCGTCCTGTACCAGTGTATCGATTTATTCAACATGCAGCACGGGATGAAAAGCGTGGGCCTGAACATCGACGTCACCTTTTTTTCCGCGGCCCTGCCTGCCGGTTTCATTCTTATGGCCATATACATGATCAGACAGATACTGGGAAAAGAAGATGCTTGAAGCACTGTTCTCAGACATTTCCCTTATCACGATCGAGTGGCTGTTCGGTGCCTCGTTCGTACTTCTGCTTATTCTGCGCGTGCCTGTAGCCCTTGCGATGGCGATGCCTTCGTTGATTTACCTCGTCGGAACGAATACACCGCTGACCGTGGTCCCGCACATCATGACGACGGCCTTCGACTCCTTCGTGATTATCGCGATCCCGATGTTCATGCTCGCCGGTGCCTTGATGAATTCGGGCGGCATCACGGACCGCCTGTTCGACTTCGCCAACAAGCTGGTCGGGCATATCCGCGGCGGTCTTGCCCAAGTGAACGTGGTCGGCAGCATGATTTTTGCCGGTATGTCGGGCTCGGCGGTCGCAGACGCGGCCGGGCTCGGCCAAGTCGAAATAAAAGCCATGATCAAGGAAGGCTTCAGACCAGAATTTGCGGCCGCTGTGTCTGCCGCCTCCGCCACAGTCGGCCCGATCATCCCGCCGAGCATTCCCCTCGTGATTTACGGCACGACGGCGAATGTTTCCGTAGGTGCTCTCTTCCTCGGCGGCGTGATTCCCGGCCTGCTGATGGGGCTGTTTCTGATGGGGGCGTGTTATCTCATCGCTCTGCGCGAAGATTTTCCGCGTCACGCCAAAGCAAGCTTCGGTGAACGGTTCCGCTCGTTCCTGCGCGCGTTCCCGTCGTTGCTGACGCCGATAATCATCATCGCCGGCATCGCCTTAGGGGTGTTCACGCCGACCGAAGCCGCTGCGGTCGCCGTCGGATACGCCTTTGTCCTCAGTTCGTTGATCTATCGGGAAGTCGGCTGGGACTCGCTGATGAAGACGCTCGCAACTGTAGCGAAAGACTCCGCTTCCATCCTCATCATCCTCAGCGCAGCAACCTTGTTTTCGTTTGTGCTGACGCACAGCGGTTTGGCCAAGCTTGCGGCAGACAGCCTGATGGGTCTTACCCGCGACAAGTATCTGATGCTGCTGATAATCAACATCCTGTTCCTGATCATCGGCTGTTTCATGGAGCCGGTTTCGGTACTGCTGATCTTGGTACCGATGTTGTTGCCGATCATCGATTCGCTGGGCATAGATCGAGTGCATTTCGGACTCGTCGCCGTCCTGAATCTGATGATCGGGCTCATTACGCCGCCCGTCGGTGTCTGCCTCTACATCGTTGCCAAAATCGCTGAGGTTTCGTTCGAGAGCGCGGTCAAGGCAACTCTGCCTTTCATTGCTACGCTGATACTCGTTCTATTTATCATCACCTATGTTCCCTGGCTGGTCACGGCCCTTCCGCGCCTGATTCTGACCTGACACAATTTCGCCACATAATTCACGGAGTTTGCCATGAGACTTTCCGGAAAACGTATCGCCATGCCGGTATCCAACGAATTCGAGGATACGGAACTGCTCTATCCCCTGCTCAGGTTCAGCGAGGAAGGCGCCTGGATCACCGTCGGAACATTTCACGCCAGCTTCTCCGCCCGACCGTACGTGCTGAATAAGCCGATTACTGGCCGTTTCGGCACGCCCGTCCCATTCGTCATCCTGGCCGAAGGCCGGCGCTATGACATCAAGCCGGCCGTGGACCTCGATGCCAATGACTACGACGCCGTCATCATCCCCGGCGGTTTCTCTCCAGACATTCTGCGCCGCGAGCCCAAGGTTCTGTCCTTTATCAAGGATATGCACGATGCGGGCAAACCGATCGCCGCCATCTGCCATGCGCCTTGGCTGGTGATCTCCGCCGGCGTGGCACGGGGACGTAATATGACCTGCTTCTTGAGCCTGAAGGACGACCTGATTAACGCTGGGGCTATTTATCACGATAAAGCGGTGGTGGTCGATGGAAACATCATCACCAGTCGCATGCCGGACGATCTTCCCGATTTCTGCCGCGCCACGATAGACATGATGGCAGGAGACAAATGATTCATTGCCGAGGAGATTCAAATTCCGATCGTTACACCTTGGGGCGGCTGTGGGTCGTGGGACGGCTCCACGGCAACCTCTATGCCAGACACTCGCGACGATATTGTTCCGGGTGAGATTGACGGCCTTGAGCGCCTTCTTATGCCGAGCTGCCGTAGCCGGGTCCAATTTCCCGGGCGTCGGTAATGTAGTTGTATCCGGACTTTAAGCAGGGCAATTTCGGCACTTCGCCAGCGGCAGGTTCTGGCCGAAAGTGTGTATTCCTGGTCGAGTCCAAAACCAGCCGCACAGTCTGCATGCGAATGCCCAAGCTACCCCGAGCCGTTTGCCGTCTTATCCGCAGGGACCCGCGGATATGGCGACATCTCGCAGTCCGTACGGGGAGCATGGTCACTTAGGCTTGCTCAGGCGCTCGATAATATCTTTGGGGATGAGGTTGACTAACTCGGTTTGGTCGGCTTCGACCAACTCGACATAGCGCCTGACGACATCGGCGGGGTCGAGTTGGCCGATGGTGATGCGCTTCACGAGCGAGTCCATGATCGCTACTTCTTCGGGATCCGCGGTCTTGCGATCGAACCAGTCACCCGGATCATTGGCCATGCGGTCGTTAAAGCCGGTGGCGAACGGGCCCGGGTTGATCAGCGCGACGTCGACGCCGTACAGCGCCATTTCGTTGCGAAGCACGCCACCCAGCGCCTGCAGCGCGTGCTTGGTCATCGCGTATGGCCCCGATCCGATACCGGCTCGAACGCCGGCGATCGACGACACGATCAGGATCCGCCCGGCGCGCTTGCGCTTCATCGCCGCCGCAACACGCTGGGTGATGGCGAAGGTGCCGAACACGTTGACCTCGAACACCGCGCGCAGCCGATCCATAGGAATGCTGGCGAGGGGGCCGGTCTGGCCGCGACCGGCATTGGCGATGAACACGTCGAGATTCCATCGGTCGACGGTGGCCACATCGTCCGCATTGGTGACGTCGAGCTTGGCGACCGTCAGCTCCGGGTGGGCGGCCAAAAGCTCGGCGGCTTGCCTATCGGTCTCGACGGTCGCGATGACGCTGTGGCCGCGCCCGGCGAGTTGAATGGCGGCGTCGTGGCCGAAGCCGCTTCCTGCGCCGGTGATGAGCACGGTTTTGGACATGGGTTTCTCCTGTGTGATCATGCGATGTGGACGTCGAGCACGGCTGGTCGGCCGTGCGTCAACCTGTTCGAGGGCATTCTACAGCGCAGACCGGGTGATCGCCGGTACAACTGGTGCCGAGCGCACTAAGCGGCACGACAAGAGGGACGGGCCCAGGCTCGCAGTTTAGCGGTGACGCGCCCGCGGGCGTCTATGCCGCAGTGCCATACGAGGGCCGTTGGTTCCAGATCGATTAGACGGATGTCGCAAAGAAGCGCCCTTTGCCTTTCCTTTGATGTTCTCTTCGTTCGCCGAAGCGGGCCAGTCTTGTTGTCTCAAAGTCATTGACACGCTGTGGATCCGGAGCCTAGTCTCGCTGTCCTAATGACAGCAGGGACGACGATCATGCAACGCATACTCAGACTGGTGCAGGTGGCGCTGGCTTGCGCGATCTGCATCGCGCCAGCGGCACTGGCGCAGAGCTACCCGACCAAACCGGTGCGGGCGATCGTCCCGTGGCCGCCGGGGGGCTCCACCGATTTTGTGGCGCGCGTGGTGTTGCAGAAAGTCTCGGAAAATATGGGGCAGCAATTCGTCATCGACAACCGCGGCGGCGCCTCCGGCACGATAGGCGCGGACCTCGTCGCCAAGAGCGCGCCGGACGGGTACACCATCATGATTCATACGGGAACCCACCTCGCCAACCAGCATCTCTACAGCCGGCTACCGTACGACACCTTGGGCGACTTCATCGGCGTGACGGCACTGGGAAAGCAGGTGGGTATGCTGGTGGTGAATCCATCGTTGCCCGTGAAGAACGTGAAGGAACTGCTGGCGCTCGCCCGCTCGCGTCCCGGACAGCTCAACTACGCGTCTTCGGGCAACGGCAGCTTTCCGCATCTGGCGACGCATATGCTGATGAGCATGACCGGGGTCAATTTGACCAACATAACCTACAAGGGCGGCGGCCCGGCGGTGCTGTCGGTCCTCTCCGGTGACACCCAGCTCATGCTGGTGGACCTTGGCGCCGTGGTAACGCACGTCAAATCGGGCCGCGTGCGGCCCCTCGCCGTGAGTTCGGATCAGCGCCTCAAGGAGTTCCCGGACGTGCCGACCCTGATCGAGTCGGGCGTGGCGGGCTACGAATTCACGGCGTGGGTGGGCGCGTTCGTTCCGGCGCGTACGCCGTCTGCCATCGTAGTCAGGCTTAACGAGGAGATGCGCAAGGCGCTGGCCGATCCCGCCGTGGCCGCAAAGCTCGAGGCGCAGACCCTCGATCCGATGCCGATGTCGCCCGAGCAGTTTGCCGCACGCCTGAAGTCGGACTCCGAGAAGTATGCGAGGTTGGTCAAGGAAAGCGGCGCCAAGGTCGAATGATCCCGGCTAAGCTCGAAACTCCAGGTTCTTCACCCGTAGCCCGGCGGCGGAGAAGCCGCCGTCCACCGCGAGCGTTTGGCCGGTAACGTAGCTCGCATCGTCCGAAGCGAGAAACGCGGCGACCGCCGCCACCTCTTCCGGCGCGCCGATACGCGCCAGCGGCACGGCGCGCAGCCACGCCTGGTGGCGCTCTTCATTGTGCTGAACCCGGATGCGCGGCGTGTCGATGGGGCCTGGCGCGATCGCGTTGACACGGATGCCGAACTGCGCCAGGTCAATCGCCATGACGCGCGTCATGGCGATGACGCCGCCCTTGGAGGCCGCATAAGCCGCGCGCCCGTTGCTGCCGAGCAAACCCGAGTGAGACGAGACATTCACGATCGCCCCGCCGCCGAGTTTGACCATCTCGCGCGCCGCCGCCTGCGCGCACATGAACGTGCCTTTGAGATTCACTTCGAACATGGTGTCCAGCATTTCGAGCGGAGTGTCGAGAAAAGGCTTCTGGGCTCCGACGCCTGCGTTGTTGATCAGGAAGCTTGCGGGCCCGAAGCGGCTGGCCGTGAATGCGATCATCGCCTCGATGTCCTGCAGGCTGCGGACGTCGGCCCGGCATGCCGCCGCTTTGCCGCCGGCTGCGGTGATGCGCGCGCACACGGCGTGCGCATTGGCCTCGTCCTTGTCGGACACAATCACGGCGGCGCCTTCCTGCGCGAAGCGCATCGCGGTGGCAGCGCCGATGCCGTCGCCGCCGCCGGTAACCAGGGCAACCTTGCCTGCAAATCTCTCGGTCATATTGATCGTCTCATGTGATGGATGGCGACTGGTCCGTCGCGAAATGGATGCGCTGCCCTCAATACCCGGCGAGCATAACCCGTCGAAAACCTGCAAAACTTGCCCAAATTACCGGGGGAGGAGCGTAGCACACGAGGCCGTTCGGTAGTTCGCGTGGCGCCGGGCTGTCGCCGACAGCCTGCATCGGGTCGTTTCCGCTCTTCCCCATCGCTCACATCCGCAGCGGCCTCCAGTATCCGATGAGTTCCAGATAGCCGTATCCCTGCAGCTTGCCTCCCGCGCGTGCCCGTACCGCGCCTTCCCAGTAGATGGTGCCGGTGCTCGCGCGTGAATCGAGTTCCTGGTCGTCCATCAGCGGCTCCAACTCCAGCTCCAGGTCCCCTGCCCGCAGCCGCATGGCGACCGGGTACTCGGCCCCGGTGCGCGGCGAGCGCCAGCGACGCGCGGGCGCGAAGCTCACCTCCTCCGGCTTGAGCACGCGGGCGCGGCCGTCGGCGCTGCGCAGGGCGCCCCCGGACCAGTAGGTCCGTCCCTCTTTGTCGCGCATGCGGAACGCCATCAGCGCCCCGCCGTCGGCGAGATTCAGTCCCACCCAATCCCAGCCCGCGGCCTCCTTGGCCAGGTATTCGCTGGACCACTCGTGGTCCAGCCAGGCGCTGCCGCTGACCGCGAACCGCTCGCCCCTGACGGAAATCGTGCCGGACACGGCGAGCTGCGGCCGGCTGTAGTAGTAGCTGGCCTGCTCAGGCCGCGGGCCCTTGCGGCTCAAGCCGCGCTCGCCTTGCGCCAGTACCGGCTGGGTAGGCTTGAATTCGAGCGCGTAGTCGAAGTCCTGCGCCGCAATCCTGGCGCGGTAGCCCGAATCGATCTGCTGCAGCGACCAGTCGGCTATCCATACGTCCGTGCCTCCTTCCTTCGCTTCGGCCAGGCCGAAGCCCGCGCGCGCGGCGCGCTGGTCGTGCAGCAGCTTGCCGGTTTTCGCGTCGGCCAGCGCCGCATGCGCGAATAGCAGTTGGCGCGGCGCGAAGCGGCTAGGGTTGGTTTCGGCAAGCAGCGGGCGGTTGCGGAAGAATGTGATCTGCATACCGAGCTCGGTGCCGTCGGCTTTCTTCACCCAGCCGGTGAGATACCACCACTCGGTGCGGAATTGCGGGTGGCTGCCGTGATCGCGCGGGAATTGCAATTCGACGCCCGGCTTCACCGGCGCATAGTCCTGCGCGAGCGCCTCGGCACACAGCCAGGCGGATACCATCCCCAGCAGTAGCGCGACCGCCCTGCTCCGGCCGCGGTTCACCAATCCTCCCGCACCGCGCGCACCACATCCACGCCGAGCGCGCGCCGGCCGCTGGCGAGCGCGGTCAGCGTCGCAAGCAGCAGCAGCGCAGCCGCAAGCGTCGCCAGCAACCCCCAGGGCGGATGCAGCTCCATGCTCCAGTGGAACGACTGTCGGTTCACCACGTGGATCAGCACCAGGCTGATGACCCAGCCCAGGGCAAGGCCCAGCGCGAGGCCCAGCGCGCTCACCAGCGCGCCTTCCGCGGCGAGCATGGCGCCGATCTGGCGTCGAGTCATGCCGACGTGGCGCAGCATGCCGAATTCGCGGCTGCGCGCGAGCACCAGCGCGCCGAAACTGGAGGACAGGCCGAACAGGCCGATGAGCACCGCCACCGCTTCCAGCGCGTAGGTCACGGCGAAAGTGCGGTCGAAAACGTTCAGCGAGCGCGCGCGTATGGTCCCGGGCGCGCCGAACTCGAGATGGTCCCCGCCGGGAAGCGTGGCGCGCAGCGTCTGCTCGATCACTGCGGGACTTGCGCCCGGCGCGAGATACAGCGCCGCATCGTTCGAGTCCCGATCGCCGGTCAAGCCCGCATACAACTCGCGCTCGACGATCACCGAACCGTGCTGGCGCGCGTAGTCGCGCCAGATGCCGGCCACGGTGAAGCGCTCGAGCCGGCCTGCGAGCGGCAGTTCCACCACCTGGCCCACGGCGTAGCCGTAGAGATCGACCATGGCCTCGCTCGCCCACAGCGGCGGCGGTTCGCCCGGCCGTGGCGGGCGCGCTTCGCCCACCAGCGGCAGGCGGCCGCCCGGATCGTCCGGCGGCAAGCTGCGCGCGAGCAGCGCCACGCGCGGTTTGCCCGGCGCCAGGAGCAGTTGCTGAAAGCGCAGGAACTCCGCCCGCCTCACCCCCGGCAACTGCGCGATGCGCGCCTCGTCCTGCGGTCCGAGATAAGCGGTGTCGCCGCGCAGACCGGTGCGCAAATACAGATCGGCCGGCAGCACCTGGTCCAGCCAGGCGTCGAGCGAGACCCGAAACGACGCGACCATGATCGCCATCGCCACCATCAGGGAAAAACTGGCCACAATCGCGGCCAGGCTCACCGCCGCCTGCCCCGGCGCGCCCTGCAACTGCGCCAGCGCCAGGCGCGGGCCCGCGGCGCGCGGGCGCGGCAACAGGTCGAACACGGCGATCGCCACCCGCGGCATCAGCGCAAGCGTGCCCACCAGCATCAGCCCGATCGCGATATAGCCGAACAAGGGCACGCCGCCCACCGGCCCGGCTGCGGTGCACAGCACGCCCAGCAGCATCAGCGTGATGCCCGGCCACGCCGGCCGCAGGCGCGCGAACGCCGCCTGCTCGTCGCCGGCTTTCAGCGCCTGCGCCGGGGCCGCGCGCGCCGCTTCCAGCGCCACCGCCAGGCTGCCGGCGGTGGCGGCCAATACGCCGAGGGCGAAGAACAAGGCGCTGGCCCAGGGCTCGGCATGCAGGTCCGGATGCAACCCGCGAAACTGGCCGGCGCCCAGATCGGCGCCGAAGCGTGCGAGCACGGCGGCCGCCAGAGCATAGCCCGCAATGAGGCCGATCGCGGCGCCGGCAGCGCCGATCAGCACGCCCTCGGCCAGCAGCAGGCGCACCAAACCGCCGCGGGTCACGCCGAGCACGCGCAGCAGCGCGAGCTGCGCACGCCGCCGCACTACCGCCAGCGCCTGCGCCGAGAACACCAGGAAACCGCCGGTAAACAGCGCCACCAGCGCCAGCACGTTGAGGTTGACCCGATACGCACGCGACAGGCTGGCATTCCTTTGCAGCTCGCTTTGCGGCCGCTCGACCACCAGGCCCGGCGGCAGTTCGGACTGCAGGCGCGCCTGCAAGGCATCCGCGTCCGCCCCCGGGCGCAGGCGCAGGTCGAGCCGGCTGATGCGCCCGATGCGGCCCAGCGCCAGCTGCGCCGCCGCGATGTCCATCACCCCGAGGCGTTCGCGCCCGCCGCCGCGCAGCAGCCCCGCGACGCGCAGGCTCACCGTGGCGAGGCCGACCTGCACCGCGAGCCGGTCGCCGACGCTGACGCCCAGACTGTCGGCCGCGGCCGGACTGAGGAACAGCGCGTCCGGGCGCAACAGATCGAGCAGGTCGGCCGGCGCATTGCCGATCAGCGCCGGCTGCACCTCGGCCGCGCGAAACGCATCCACGCCGAGCACGCGCAGCGGCTCCTGCCGGCCGGGCAGTTGCGCATCGACTTCCAGCACCGGGCTCGCCGCCGCGACCTGCGGCAGGCGCGCAAGGCGCGCATAGAGATCTTCGTCGAAGCCCGCACGCGGGCCGCGGATTTCGAGATCGGCCTCGCCGGCGAGCGCGCGCACCGCCTGCGAGAACTCGGCGAGCGCCACCGCGTTGATCAGCTGCACCGCGTAGCCCAGCGCCACGCCCAGCGCAATCGCGAGCACCGACACCGCGAGCCTGCCCTTGTGCTGCGCCAGGGGCGCGAGGAACAGCGCGGCGCGCGACAGGGACGGAGGGCGCATCAGCCGGCCTCGCGCAGTCCCTGCGCGGTGAGTATCACGATGCGGTCCGCCGTCGCCGCCGCCGCCTGGGAATGCGTCACCAGGATGCAGGCGGCGTTGCGGGTCTTGACCTGTTCGCGCAACAGCGCGAGCACTTGCGCCGCGCTGTCCGGGTCGAGGTTGCCGGTCGGCTCGTCCGCGAGCAGCAGCTTGGGCCGGTGCACCAGCGCGCGCGCGATGGCGACGCGCTGCAGTTCGCCGCCGGACAGCTCACGCGGCATGCTCGCCGCGCGGCCCTCGAGGCCGACCGCCGCGAGCATTTCCTGCGTGCGCACCGCGGCCTCGTCCTCGGCGACGCGGTTCAGGATCAGGGGCAGCGCCACGTTCTGCGCCAGCGAGAGATAAGGCAGGACGTGGAAGGCCTGGAACACGAAGCCCATGCGCTCGCGGCGCAGGACGGTCAGGGCATCGTCGCCGAGCCGGGCGAGATCGACGCCGTCGAGCCGGATGCTGCCCGTATCGGGCGCATCCAGCCCGGCGATCAGATTGAGCAGCGTCGATTTGCCTATGCCCGATTCGCCCATCACCGCGATGTATTCGCCCGCGCCGAGCACGAGATCGACGCCGGAGAGCACGCTGCGGCGGCGCGCGCCCGCGTAGGTCTTGCTGAGTTTGTCCAGCACCAGCATCAAGAGCGGTCCGCTGCACGCGCGCCGGACTGGTTGAAACGGATCTCGCCCTGCAACTCCGGATGCACCCCGCGCTTGTCCGAGTAATAGGCACGAAAGCTGGCCAGGTCCTCTTCCTCCCTGCCGCTCAGCGCGATGTAGGTATCGACGCCGATGCGCTTGCTCGTACAATCGATAAATGCGAGTCCGACCAACGTATCCGTCGCCAGCGCGAGATGATAAAAGCCGGATTTCCAATGGTCGGTGCGCGAGCGCGTACCCTCCGGCGTAATCGCGATATACAGTTCCTCGGCCTGTTCGTATTCGCGCTTTAGCTGGTCGACCAACCCGGTGCGCTCGCGCCGGTTGACCGGAATGCCGCCCAGCGCCCGCCCCAGAATGCCCAGGGGCCAGCGAAACCAGGTGTCCTTGCCGCACCAGCGCACCGGCCAGCCCAGACTGAGATAGGCGAGCACGCCCCAAACGAAATCCCAGTTGGACGTATGCGGATAAAAAATCACCACACACCTCGGTACCGGCGGCCAGCGGAATACCACGGTCCAGCCGCACCTTCGGAGGATCCAGGCGCAGGTCCGCTGCGTGCGCGACCGCATGGCAGGCATCGGCACTGCCGTTCCGCCGGCGCCTGGACTGAGGCGATGGGTTCTCGGGTTCACACGGCGAGAGTAGCCTGCGCACCCCTTGCGTGGCAAGCCGGACCGAACGCGCCAGGCGGGCGAAATTCGGCCAAAAGCCATACCCCGGGCTTGCGCGATCCATTACAATCGGGCCACTCAACACGAGGCATGAAACCGTGGAACCGATACCCAATACGGAGTTCGACCGGCTGACCACGCATCTGAGCGAAGTGCAGCGCTTGTTGTCGCGCCACCGGCTGGTGGAAAACCTGGTCGACCGCCAGGAGATGCCCCGGCATGACCTGGTCGACAACATCGTGCACAAGCAGAACCTGGGCGAACTCGGCCACTTGCTCAACCGCCTCGACGCGGTCGATGCCGCCCGCATCCTCGAGGCCCTGTCGCCCGAGGACCGCCTGCTCGCCTGGGAACAGATCAAGACGGACCGCCTCGACGGCATCCTGCTGCTCCTGATCGACGACGTGCGCGAGGAACTGATCAACGCGTCCACGCACCAGAGCGAAAAAGTTTCCCTCAACGCGTTCGAACTGCACGACGGCCGGCTGCGCCAGGTGAAGGTGGCGAAAAAAGCCGACCTCGCCAACGTCAAGCCGATCTGGGTGGACCTGGTGGCGCCGTCGGCGGAAATGCGCTTTTGGGTCGGCGAGTTCTTCGGTCTCGATCTGCCCGACCCGGACAGCCTCACCGACCTCGAGGCCAGCGCGCGTTTCTACGTCGAGGACAACGGCGAGATCCATCTGCATTCGGACTTCCTGCTCGACGCCGACAACGAAGCGCAGAACATCGCAGTCGCCTTCATCCTGCACAAGGACATCCTGTTCTCGGTCCGGAAGGAGGAACTGCCGGTGTTCCGCCTGCAGCGGCTGCGCGCGCGCACCCAGCCGGGCTACGTCACCGAAGGCAAGGACGTGCTGCTCGACCTTTACGCCGCCGACGCCGAATACTCGGCCGACGTGCTGGAGGACGTGTATGCCGAGCTCGAAGCGGTCGGGAAGAGCGTGCTCAACCCGCAGGTGACCGACGATGCGGCGGCGAAAATCCTGGCCGAGATCGCGCGCGGCGAGGACCTTAACGGCCGCATCCGGCGCAACGTGCTCGACACCCGGCGCGCCCTGTCCTTCCTGATGCGCGGCAAGTCCCTGTCCCCGCAGCAGCATGAGGAGGCGCGCGAGATCGTGCGCGACATCGAGTCGCTCGACGGCCACACCACCTTCCTGTTCGGCAAGATCAACTTCCTGATGGACGCCACGGTCGGTTTCATCAACATCAACCAGAACAAGCGCGTGTCCAAGCTGACCAGCATCAGCATCGTCCTGATGCCGATCAACATCCTCGCCGGCATCGGCGGCATGTCCGAGTTCTCGATGATGACCAAGGATTAC
>Ga0334722_10002461_pt1 | contig 20965 bp, 34 predicted proteins | sample C3_bottom_MG_FD_207210 | JGI IMG/M metagenome (GOLD analysis project Ga0334722, IMG submission 207210) | Sediment microbial communities from Yellowstone Lake, YNP, Wyoming, USA - C3_bottom | ecosystem: Environmental > Aquatic > Freshwater > Lake > Sediment | place: USA: Wyoming | collected... | reverse complement strand
CTCATACTACGGACCGTTCTCCACACTACAAATCCACTTATTTTGAGCCGCATTTTGATTCTTTTGAGATGTGTCTTTATCTTCTTTAGGCATACATTCCAAATGAACCATTTGTTTCACCAGAAATATCTAAGCTTTAAAAAATGTAAAAAGAGTTAGACCCTTCTAGCCAAAACCCTTAGCAAAACCAAAACAGATTCTTCACCATAAAGCTCAAACAGATTGTAGCAAACAATGCTAGCGTTTTTCACTCCAGCCACACGCAGAAAATCCACACACTTAGCATAGCTACTATAACTAGTCATTACCTACACACCTCTTTAATCCTTTCAAGCGTAGACCTCAAACCCTCTAGCTGCTGCTCTAGCCTATCAAGACTGTCTCTAAGGTCCATAGCTCTGCTAATCTCCCATGCAAAGTTAGATAGCATCAGAAACGCCTGAGCAAAAGCATGCCTCAAATTCTCTTCCTTTGTCAAGACAGCCTCTAGTATCTTACCTATTGGAGTAGAGCAATCAACATTTTCAGCAGTAAACTCAATTGAATGACCCTTAACCTTAACATCACACTCCTGCTTACCATCTTCACTTTTCCAAACCCTTGTAACCACCTTGAAATAATGCAGGTCCTTAGAAACCAGAGCCTCTAAATCATTCATAATCTCTCTAAACTCATTAGCAGCCTTAACAGCACCTTCAATCTTCTGAAAATCAGCTTCAAACATCTCCAACCTATTCTCTATCTCATCCAACTCTCTTTTCAAAAACCTAAGCAGCTTCTCAAATTTTTGAGCCTGAGATTCCTGACTCATGTGAGCCACCAGAAAAAATTTGTAAATAGCCTATTTATAAATACATGATATACATAACCCATACAAAAAGCTGCTTAGGACCTAAAAATAAAAAATAATTGAATTTATTTACCTTTTCTTATGCAATAGATACCAAAGTGATACTCCAAACACTATAAGCATAGCTGCAAGCACTATCCAATCAAACTTAACAGTAGCACCAGCCACAGTAACAGTAGTTGTAGTTGTTCTATAGCTAATAACAAGAGCTGCTGAAACCACAGTAGTAGTAACTGTAATATTCTCATTAGGGTCGTAGTACACTATCGTATACCTAGAAGAGGCTGGAATAGAAACATCATATTCAATAACCTCTCCAAAGCCATTATCAGCACCTTGAATCACATCCTTCTCATAGTAGGTCCCTTGAGCATTATATATCTCTATCCTGCTGTACCATGGAAAGTATTGGAAGTGAACATAGTTATCATTATACCTAGCCACTAAAACATAGAACGTTTCATTATCCATAAAGCTCATTAGCATTCCATAAGGTACCAAATCATTACCACTGCTGCTAAGGTCCACAAAGACATTCCTATTCCAATCAGCTACAGTAGGGTCAAAGTAGAGCACAAGACCTATGCTAGATATAAAACCATTCGTTACATCAGCATACTCATTATGTACAACAGTCATGTTAGCCACAGTCTCTGTTGAAACCGTCAAAGACCTGTTGTAAAGCAGTAGCAAAGTAATTGTAGTGTTCTTACCAGTTGGAAGATTCCAAACAGGCTGACTAAGAGCAAGATACGTTATATTAGCATAAGCACCAACAAACAGTGTAGCAGGATTCACCATCTTTACAGAGCCACTAAACTTAACACTCTTACTAAGGCTGCCATCAACATAAGCATTGATAACACCAGTATTGTTACTATATGTAACTACATTGAAGCAATACATGTGAAACCTATACATCTCACCAGGTACATCAACACTAACAACACCATTACTAGTATTCAAAGAGAACCTATAGTTAAACTTTGTAAGACCTGATACAGGTACAGCCTCAATACGCCAATAACTTGTGTTGGTACCGCTAATACCATAGTCTATAATAGGCTGTACAGAGCTATATCCTAGACCTGATGTAATCCTTACACAAACAGTAAAGTTACTGTTAAGCACAAAGCTTCTTGTAGTATTTAGAAATCCTTTGTAAAGCGTAAAACCGCCTCTGTGAAACACCACAGCATCACTACCAGTAAGGTCATAGGTCTTCACCACCTTAGCATAAGCCACTATAGGACCTAGCACCATAGCCAATACTACTGTTACTACAAATATAGATACAGCTATAGACATGTAACGCATATCCATATTCTCACCTTCTAAAGCTAGAACTGTGGAAAAGAGAGAAAAAATCTTTTGATTCAAATCAACTCTCTAACGCTTCTTAAGATAGTAGTAGATACCAATAACCAGCACAATCAAAGCAATGAACACAGCTACCTGAGCAGTTTCAGGTACAAAGCCATAGACAGTCTCAGTATATGTTGTCTCATAGGTCCTTGTAATATAGTAAGGTACATACATAGTATTAGTAACAGTAACAAACACCAAATCACTAGGAGCATCCATCAAATAGAGCACACCACCAGCAGAATCATAAGCCACTCCTTTATCCACAACAAACAACTCCTTAGGCAATAGAGTGTACCTAACCTCACCAACAAATCCATAGATATAGACAACACCACTAACACTAGTAACATAAACCTTGCTGCTGCTATCCATCAAATAGAAGTGGTACTTAGAAGCCTCTACCCTTGTATAGCTACCTGAAACAGTGAACAAAGGCTTAAGGTCCTTTGAGTAAATAGTTGTAGCACCATTACTAAGAATAAGAGCCACACCTAAATCATTAGCAGCTAAACCACTATACTTAGAAACCGTAACATTAGCATTAATAGGAGTAGCAATAGAGACGTTAGCCAAAGTCTTTGTAAACCCTTTATCATATTTAGCAAGCCACCAGCCACTAGCAGCATTATACATCACAAGATAGTAAGAGTCTCTATCAGCAGCCGCACCATAAACCATCCAATCAGTCCACGTACCACTATAAACTGTTCTACCAAATGAATCAAACACCACAACAGTAGCCATACCTGGATAAGCATTGATAAACGCTAGAATCACATCACTATAGTAATCATATACCATGAAGCTAGGTACATCAGGCAAGTGATAAATAGCCTTAGCACTGTAAACATCATAGACATCAGTATCACAAACCACATAAGCAGTCTGATAACCAGACACCACAGTCTTAGCATTACACTTAAATGAGTTGTAAACAGACCCAGCAGCAGTATCTATAACAATATAGTGAGAACCATTATAGTAGCCAAAGTATGTTCTACCACCTCTAATGAAGAACGTTACACCAGAAGCATTAGTAGGCAATCCATAGATAGCAGTAGCACTTACCTGAGTATTCAAAGCCGTTACAGTAGCAGTAGTAGTAACAGTAGTAGTAGTCAATGGAGCAGCAGCTGCACCATTAGGAGAGTCTGAAACCATCACATACGCTAATAGGATTACCATCGCAAGAACAACACACTCTAAAGCAAGCACAAACCTCACTTCACATCACCACCTTACAGAGTTGCATACCAGAGAGCTATACCTAAAACTGCTACAGTGATAAAACTCCAATTAGCAGTAACATCACTGTAACTTAGACTCCCATGGTACCTTCTATGAGATATTGGATAAAACAGCTCAACACCTTCTGTAGTAATAATATCTAGCAGATAGTGAACTAAGCAATTCAGCCACACCACAATCATTAGATAAGGCATCATGTCAAACCCTAGCAAAAGCAGCATACCAGTAACAATAAATGTTAGCAGTATAGACCCAGCTAAACTATGAGTCAAAGGACTTCTAATAGGACCTTCATGACCCAGATAATCAATTATCCAATTAGTTATAGCAGCCACAGCCATAGCTACAGCAGGTACAATAGGAATACTGCTATAGCCAAACACTCTAAACAGCCACAAACTCACTGCAAAGCCGAATACAACATGTGTAAACAGCTTCATACCGCATCAAAAAGAAAGAAGAGAAAAACAAGATAAAAAATTATTGATTAAATCACTTCCTAAGCTCTTTAAGAACCTGCTCAACAAAATCAATGAATTCTTTGTACTTAACCTGCAAAATACCATAGACCGCCTCAATCTTCTTAGCATCAACACTATTCAGCTTACCACCAGAAGCCGCCTTAAACGCCATGCTCATAGCTATCTCCTTAAACTCTTCAAACAGGCTTACCATTGAGTTAGCCTTTGAATAGAGCTTCCATGCAATCTCAACACTCATTTCAGGTCCCAAAAATAACCAGCTTTAAAAAATGTTAAGAGCAGTCAATTAAGCACAGAGACCTAATAATGCTAAGCCTCTTTCTAGTAACCCTCTTACCAAACCTCTTAAGAACCTCAACATACCTCTCAATACACTTCTCAACACAATCCAAAAGCATCACCAAAAACCGCTACAGCTAGAACCAGTAATAAGCAATGTTACAACAAGCAGATAAAAAACATTGAATTAAAAAATGATGTTAGGTCCTAAGCAGCTTTTTACAATAGCTAACGAAACCTAGCCTTGCTGTTGTTGCTGCTGCCTCTTCTTAGCCTCTTCAACAATAGCCTCAATCACTTTGATAGCACTATCAAACCTCTCCATAAACTCCTTACTCCACTTCTCAATCATATCCCTATACCACCTAAGCTCACTAGGAGCACTCTCATAAATCCAGCCACTAGTAGCTAAATCATAGAGAGCCGCAATAATGAACCTCTTCAACTCACTTAACGCTACATCCACCTTATTCATGTAGTCTTCAATCATTCTTAGCTGAAAAGCTGCTTCATGCCTTTCATAATCACTTAGAGTTAGAGGCTTTTGATTAAGACTCATTTCAGGTCCCAAAACAATAGATACTTATAAAAGGTTTTTTACAATATTTATGCTATGGTTTCTATTCCTAGTCATAAAACTCTCGACACTTATCACACATTACATAAACTATGAAACAATCAGAGAACAAATCACTTACCTTAGACAGCACTGCTAAAGAGAGACCTGATTGTGAGAGCCAGCTCAAACCCGCAAACAATCATAACTGTCTAAAGAAACCTTAAAACAGTCTAAAGCAGTTCTTTAGACACTCCGCTAGGACCTCACAATCAGCTTATTTAACCACTCTAAAGAAACACTTTAGACAGTGAGAACATGCCACGCTACACAGTAAGCAAAGACATATTAAAGCACCTTCTAAGGTCCAAATGCAGTGATTACGATACCCTTAAGAAAATACTAGAAGAAAATGGACTCAATCCCGATGGAGTCTACGCCTACATAGCACAACTCAAAAAATCAGGTTTGGTAAACGTAATGAAGATAGCCACAACAAATGGAAGCCGCAAAGTCTACAAAGGAGTTGTATGCCTAAACGAATCAAGAATAGCAGACATACTAATGCTGCTAAGCAAAGGTGCTCAAAATGAGTGAAGGAATAAAGATACTGAGATTCACAGCACTGTTAATCCTATGGACCTTTCTACTAATAGCCACATTCATAACACTATTCCTAATGATAACAGAGATAGCAGAAGCACAACACCTAGTAAGAATCATAAACATCACCACGCCATACATAGAAAAGCTATTGATAATAGTACATAGCAGCAGCCACATACTGCTAGCAATGCTCTATGCAGTGCTACTAGCAATACTAGTAGTACTAGATATAGTAGTAGCAAAAGAGATGTTCAAAGAATAAAAAATAAATTGTTTTTTATCTAACCCTCTACCTCTTCCTAACCAAATAGAATATAGCAAACCCTATAACAGCAATCATAGCCAACAGTATTAACCATCCATAAGATGGTGCTACAGGCAGAGCACCACCACCATAAACCGTAGTAGTTACTGTGTAAGGACTCTTCACAATCCAATACACTGTAGTAGTTGTTACACCACCATAAGGACCTACAACAACAGGATAGACAGCAGCATAGGTACCACCAGCCCAATAACTTGTAGTAGCATTAACATTGATACTAGTTGTAAGAGTATCAGTACCATTATTCACCAATGTAACCGTAGTAGTGTAGTACACAGGTACAGTGATAGGAGCATAGATAGTTGTTGTAACAGGAATAGCAGTTGTAATAGTCTTAGTAACAGTTGTGTAAGGACTAACAACAGTAGCTATCCATGGACTTGTAATAGTAGTTGTAGTGTAGTAGTAGTAAGTAGTTGTAGTTGTTGTTGTAACCCAGACAGTTGTAACAGTAGGACTACCACCAACAGTTGTTGTAGTTGTTACAGGTACCGTAGTGGTAACAGGAGCCGCACTAGACAAAGTAATTGTTGTTGGTACCGTAACCGTAGTTGTATAGACCTTGTAAGTGTACTCAGGTACAGTAACCGTAATAGTCTTATAAATTGTTGTAGGTGGCAATGGAATCCATGTTGTTACAGTACCAGCAGGTACATAGATAGTAGTTGTAATCGTGGTGCTAGGAGGCAGAGTAACAGTAACAGGAGTAGCCACAGTAACCGTAACAGGTACAGAAACCGTAACAGTCCTAGGTACAACATAGTACTCAAAGTAAGCATTACCAATAGTAGTATTCCAAACCACTGTAGGCTTCATAGGAGCCACATAAGCCACAGGCTGCTGCTCACCAATACTATAGCTATAGTAGCCACCATCCCAAAGAATAGGGAAAAGCCTAAACCTATGGTCATCAATAGCTATATAATCACCAGCATCACCAAACTTGTTACCTGTACTAAGGTCCTCTACCTCATAAATCGCCATAGCACCCCAGCTCTGAGCATTATACCTAAGCACCAAAGTGTACCAGCCATTACTAGGAATATTGAAATCAACAGTAGCAGTACCACCAGCAGGCACAGTCAAAGAAGCGTTAGCCACATGATTATACTTGTAGATATAGTCATAGAAATCAAGCTTATTAGAATCAACATACTCAATACCCCATTTACCACGCAGCAAAGCCACAGTACATCCATAGTCAAAACCAAAAGCACTACCAATATACACTCTATAGTATGTAGACCTATCTGCCCATACCCACATCACAAACAGAACACTACCACCATTATAATGAACGCCAGGTACTCTAACACCTCTTATATTAGCAACATCATATGTAGCTGAATACCACATAAAGCCAATGTCTCTAGGCAAAGGATTAAACATAGTAGCATTAGGATTACCATAGTACATATAGATAGTGTAGCTACCCTTACCAGCTATAGGCAGCTCAACATCAGCAATAGCACTCTGTCCATTACTAATACTCTCCCAATGAGTCTCAGACAAATAGCTTCCAACAGCAAACCTAACATCACTGAAATCAGGATTCATATAGCCATAGTACTGAATATTGAGCCTCACATAAGGATTAAAACCAATGATACTCTCAGGATGCTGCATCTCTGCAAACACATTAACAGTAATAGGTCTCCTAAACCACCAGCTCTGTAAACTAGCAGGTACAACACTAACCTCTGCAAGGACACTAGGTCTGTAATACGCTAACCCAATCACTAGTATAGCTAATGCTACAGCAGCTGCTAGATAGGACCTATTAATTGTGATACCCAATTCACTCACCTTAGAAAAACAGTGATAGAAAAAACAATTTTATGCCTTCTACAGCCTAGAACAAGACCCTAGAATGAGCCTCTAAAAACTCCTTAGAAGCACAGAAAAACCGCCTACCATGCTTTATAAACACACCACCAGCCTGATAACAATACCACTCAAACACACTAGGTCTATTAAAACCAACACCAATATCCTTAGCCGTGAAATAGCCTCTAGTACTCAACAACTCCATAGCCTTCTTAATTCTCTCAATCTTAGCCTCTCTCATATCACCAGACAAACCAATCACCAAAAAACACAGCTGTAAAAAACCTATTTATACCTTTATCACTCAACACCAGCAATATACAGTATATCGTAGTAATGAACCTTAATTAAGTGAGTAACCAAAGAACTACGCCTTCTAAACCTCTTACCACAGAAAGGACACTCCAAACCACGTAGCCTATCCCTAACACTAACAAAAAATGAGTAGACCTTGAACCTTACCCGAGAGCTCTTCTCAAAGTAGTAAGAGCTACCATACTCAGGTCCAAAACCAGACAAAAACCTTGCAATACTCTTAACAATCTTATCCCTCTCAAAAGCATGAGCCATAGCCTACGCCTCAACACACACATCTCCAACACAACCTGACTCAATCTTCTTAAGCTCTTTCTTAAGCTGCTTACGCTCAACAAACTCGTTATACTCTTTCCTTCTCCTAGAACCTCTTCTACTTGACCTAGCCTCTCCCTCTTCACCAGACTCACTACTCCTAGATGTTCTAACCCTAGGCAGCTTCTTAAGAAGAGCCACAAAATCCTTCACAGTGAATTCAGGTACAGGCATAATATCCATAGTATCTAGGTCCATAACACTAGGAGTCTCAAAAGACACTCTACCAAAGAACAAATTACTAAACGTATAGTCAAAACCATAGAGATAAGCCTCTTCACCAACAACAATCAAACCCTTACCCTGATTAATCTCACCAATAAACTGCCTAAACACACTATTCTTCTCCAACAACTCCTTACACTTAGCACAGTGTGGACTAATCAAAACAATCTTCATGCTAAATCACCAGAAGCACATACTTAAGAACAATAAGCACAGCATCAATGAACACAATAGTAACAATAATCCACTTAAAGAACCTCATAAGCCAATAAATGATACCAGCTATAACAACAAGCACAATAAGATTAGCAATAGCATCAGCTAAACTATTACCCAAAAGCCATGTAAAGAACCCTGCTACAACACCTTTTGAACCAACAATGTATGAACCAATCTTGCTAAACAGATAACCCAAGGCAGAACCAACAATACCGCTACTATTACTACTATATATAGTAGTAGATGTAGCAGAAGAGCCAATGGACCCGCCACTAGAAGCCACAGTTGTAGTGGTACTGGTGCTGCCACCAGTGCTAAGACTAACAATCTGAACACCTCTAGGCAAAAACCCGTAGTAAGCAGCAAAACCAATAGCAGCTAAAACAGCTAGCATACCCAGAACAAAAGCAGCTATAGTCTTACCCATACCCTTTCTATACCTCTTCTCAGCAGCATCCAAAACCCTGTAAATCTTAAGATACAAGCTATTATTGTGAATCACACCATACAGCCAAAACCTTCTCTTAACACTCCTAAGAGCCTCTAAATCAACTTCAATCTCACCACTCATTCAAACCACCAAACAGAAACTAATACAAAAAAGAATTTATGCTTTAGACAGGAGCTAAAATCCACCTAATAACATCGCCAATAAACTCTCTAATGCTCTCACCATAGTAGTTCAGGAAGTCCATAGCAGCATAACCAATAATCTGTGAAGCATGTCCATAGCCAATCATAAACGCCACAACAGTCATAGCAATAGCAGTAGCACCATTAGTAATAATCCTTCTAAGAGTTCTCCATGTGAGCTTAGCATGAGGTCTTGTAACAACAGGAGTAACCACAAAGGTACTCCAAACACCTAGAGCCACAATAGTGTATGCCACCATAAATATAGATGCATAGTATGGATAAAGCCTTGCAATCAAACCAACAATACCAGCACCAAAGCTATAGATAATAAAGTAGAACATTGAAGACCTGCTAAAAGCTTCCATCTCACCAGCCTCAACATACACACCAGCCATACTAGCAATAGCATCAGCAATAGATGCATACACCTGAGACACAAGCTTAGTACCAATCATTGAAAGACCCAATAGAGCTAGCATAAACTCTATGAAACCAATAGCACCTAGGAAAGCCGTGGAGAAGTTACTTAGCCAAAACATGTAGACAGCACCACTAAACACCAGGTACAGCAATCCCCATGTAAACATGTAGAGCCACATACCGTAAAATGGATACATAGTGGCAATACCAACAACAAACAGCAAATCAGGATAGTACCACCACTCAATAGCAGCAGTAATGAATAGAGACATCAGTATAGTGTTCACAGCCATAACAATAGCATACTGAGTAGTAACAACTAGAAACATCATTAAAGCAGCTGCATCATAAGAGCTAGGACTTGTAGTAAAAGCAGCAGCTCTACCAATAAGCACACCAGCATACATCAAACCATCAAACATCAGCTTAACAATATCCTTAACAAGAAAACCAGACAGCAAACCAATACCCATACCCAATCCATACACTGCCTTATTCTGATACATAGGCAAGACAGCCACAGCCTCAACAACAATGAAGCTCATAATAATAGCCAAAGCACTCCATGGAGCAGCATAAGCAGCATAAAAACCAACAGCACTAAAAATCAAGCTAGCTAGAAAAGCAGATAGAAAAACCATAGCCTTATTCTCACTAGGTCCAGTCTCAGGCTGCTGCTGCATAACAACAACTAGTCCAGGTAAACCAAAACCCTTAGGACTCCTAGACCCTCTAGGTCTTCTACCACTGCTAGACATTAACACCACCTCTAACAAGATACACAGCAATAGCTATAGCAGCAATTAGAGACACTATAAACACTGGTAAAGCACTATACACACTCATTAAAACAATCATAGTATTGTACACAGCATGCATAAGCACAGAGCCAAACAAGCACCTTGTAAACGCATAGTAAGCTGTGATAGCACTCCACACCAAAGTGATAACAGCTAAGACAGCAGTATTAGGATACCTGCTAACAGCATGAAGAGCATAACCCAGCACAGTAGCAGCCACACTAGCACTAAACAAATCAACTGTTGTAGCACCAGCATGGAAAGCAAAGACTCTACCCATGAATTCTTCAGGTATAGCCACTATGTATAGCATAGTTATGAATACACCAGTAGCGAAATCACCAATGCTAAGCACCTGAGTAGTAGGACCTATTAAAGGTGCTACCTGAAGCGGTACAGCATAAGCAAGCCACGCAATCACTATACCCAATAGCACACCTAAGAGCACATCCCTAGTCCTAGTATTCTGCATAACAGCACGATACTCCTTAGCACCAATAATAGCAGCAGTAGCAAGACCCAAACCAATGTAGATAGTGTACAAAGCAGCTGCCCAAACACTTTGACCGCTCATAACAGCAAAATCAGTTAATAGAAACAGCAAGAACAAGCCGCTACTCCATGCTAAAGACCCGTAAGCACTAGCCACATGCTCAAACCTCTTACCATGTACAGCAGCAAGATACGTAACAGTAGCACCAATAACCATAGCAGCAGCTGCTACAGCATCAGGTTTGTATATACCTAGCATAAGACCCATAGCCGCATACAATGCTATGTAAGCCAATAACCTTCCAATCATACCCAATCACCACAGTCTAATACTATAACTAGAAATATATAGTTTAAATCTCACATGAGTCGGAACCAGGCATAGCCACGTCAATGGAGAGCCATAAACATTTAAAGGTCTCTTCACACTCCTAAACAGCTAGTGAAAGAACCTTGAACAGGTCCAAACAAAGAAAAGCCTTCGTAGAGTACCTATCCCGACTCATAGGAGTATCCACAAGACAAATCTACTACTACATAAAGAAGTACAACTCCTACAACTACCCATTAACATACACAGCAGCTTTAGCAGCTATTGAATATTCTAAGATATACTTCTACACCTATCCACCAGTAACCCTTTCATGGAGCTACCTACTGCTAAACGTTCATAACTATAGAGATATTAATAGGTTTATAGACAAGGACCTAAAGATAGCAGCAATAATACTAGATGCAGCAGTTGATTACTATTGGAAAAAACCATGTAGTGATGTACCTGTAGACTACGACAATGATTATTGGAATCAGTTTTGGAGTGCTATAGACTACCTAAAGAGCATAGCAAAGGAGAAGTGGATACATTTAGAAGTAACAATACCTGATTACCCAGATGACTATAGCCGTGATTGGAAAAAAGAACACTGCTTATGGAGAGACACATACACCAACATAGACAGGACCTTAGAAAATGTGTTCTTCATTATGCAGCAAGACGCTAATGTGAAGTGGCTTTTACCAGCTCAAGGATATGAAAACATACCTGAATCAATATTGATATCCTTAGAGGTCTACACCAACAACAAGCTGCATAAGAAGTATAGAATAGCACTAGCCAATCTATGTACCTCAAAGAACGTCAGCACAATAGTAGAAACGCTGCGTGTGGCCAGAGCAGCATGCCATGAATGCAAATTCCATGTATTTGGACCTTCTGTTAAAGCTATTGAAGACGCTATTGAGCAAGGAATCCTTAGGCAAGGAGACAGCTTTGATAGCTCTGCATGGACCTATCCACGTGATAGAGGCTTATGGAGTGCTAGGAATGAACCAGAGAGAAGACTCTACTTTGAGCTCTACCTTAAGAGAGTAGCAGAAGCATTGATAGGAAAAACAATTGATGCAAACTTTTTCAACAGCTATTGAAAAACCATTCAACTCTTTCTTGTTTTTTAGGACCTAAGCAGCTTTTTACAACACTTATGTTAGCTACCAGAAGTCTTTGTCATGTTGTACCACTTCTCTAAGAACTGCTGAATCTCTGCATCACTGAAACCCATATCCTTAAGAGTCTTTATAACCATGGACCTCATTTGAAGCTCTAGCAAAGCATTGATAGCTCTATAGCTCTCCAAACCCTGATTAAGGTCCTGAATATCTCTCTGCATACTCTTTAGCTGCTGTGTAAGCAGCTTAATGTTGTTGTTTAGGTCCTGTATCTGCTGCCAATAGTAAAAGTTTATAGCCACACTCATGAACACCATAACCATTAGCATCACTAGTATAACAGCTGTAGCACTAACCTTTCTCTCAACAACTACATACTCTTCACTAGACTGTGTGCTTTGAGCCATTTTCTCACCACATTCTAGCACTGTAAATAGAGTATTTATACTTATACAGAAATAGAAATAGATGGAGCCGCCATGGAAGAGAACCCATGCCTAAAATACTGTGAAAAATTCCCAACAAGATTTGGAGAACTAGACAAAGACTGTGTAGAAGCATGCAAAATACTAGAACCACTACTAAAAGACTTTATCAAAGCCGTGGAATTTGAATGCAGACTAAGACACAGAAAACCAGAGTACACAAAATTCTGCCTAGACTTCACACTAACAGTATTCCTATCAACAATAAACCAATACCTAGACTACATACTAAAGCAAATCAGATAGCCTCTCACCACACACTTTTTAAACCTATCCAAAGTAAGCCTTCAAAGACACCTTACCAACACCACTAACAACAGTGAAAACATCAATACCAATCTCCTTAGGCTTAAGACCCAAACTACTGAAATAACTCAAATCAATCAAAGGTCTCCTAAGAGACTTGCTCTTACCAATCAAACCAGTACCATGACCGCCAATGAAATAATCCACACACTCAACATGAACACCTCTAACAATCTTGTAGAACTTGTTCTTACCCAAAACACTCTTCAAATAATCCAAAGCACACCTAACAGACCTGTAAAGAGCATAGAGCTGCCTAACCAAATCTTCTAAAGATTTAGCATTCAAAGCATGAAACCTATACCTACCAAAACCACCATCACCACCACCATTAGCATAGTATATACCATCACCATCAGATGCAGCCGCCTTAAACTCAGTTTCCTTGTGTGTCTTCTTAGCTAGCAATGAGTTAAGCAGTTTTCTGCCATAGTCTGTTAATCTGTAGACGCCTCTACCAATCTTTTCAACTATGCCTTTTCTAACCAATCTTTGTAGTGAATCATGAATTCTCCTTAGGTCTGCCTGTATACCGTGCTCATTCTTAAGATACTCTCTTACCTGTGCTGCCTGAATCAAATGATGCTTGCTAGAAAACTCTAGTACTAGATACTCTAAGTAACCAAAACGCTTTCCATCTATAACCACATATTTCCTTTCCTGCTGTTGAGAGCTATCTTTATTAGCTCTATAGATGTACTTATCCACGGTGCTCATAGGAGGTCCGCCACCTGAGGAAACCCAATGATGTAGTCCTGAGCTGTGGTTTTTCTTCTCAACTATTTCTAAACCAGCTGTAAATATGCTTATTATTTACCTGAGCCTGTAAAGATTCGTGGTATCCCTCTATGAGCAGCTATGTAACTAGGATAAGCAAAAATGGAGTAGTGTACTATGTATCTGTACCAAAAGACCTAGATATAGACGTAGGAGACACTGTTATTGTTAAGCTAAAGAAGCAAGGAATCACCTTAGGAGTCTTCATACGTAGAGTAGCAAAGCTAGGAAACAGAAAAATCATTACACTGCCTCATAGATTCAACAAAATATGGAAGATTCTACATGGAGAAACAGTTGAAGTAACAATTGAGAAAGCCGAAACAACAAATATAGAAGAAATAATCAAAAAAATCGTTTTGAGTTTAAGACCTAGCTCTAATACCTCATAGTGTTTACAGTTATTGTACCGCTTACACCAGAGCCGTTTAGCTTAACACTTAGTATAACATCAAAGTCGCTACCAGCCACAGGATAGATGTTTACTATAACCTCACCAGTTGTTTCCTTCACAATAGTTACTGTAGCATTAGCCTTAGCCTTAACAGCCACATCAAAGCTGCTTAGACTACCACCAGTCTGCTCAAACACAACAGCAATCTTTATGTTACCATCATACTTACCATAAGCCTCAATAGTGGCAATCTCACCACTTGCTGTAGCGTTACTAAGCTTAATCACATTACCAGATACACTAACACCACTAATGTTAGCAGGAGTGATTACAACATTGTAACCAGCAGGTATGAACCAGCCAACAAGCTTGTTCACACCAGCCTTAATCTCATTTAGAACTGGTGCTAAACCAGTTGTGTTACTGTACACCATTATCGCTATGAATAGTATGCCTATCAGTAGTATGGTACCAATAGCTTGTATTACCTTTGAATCCATACCTGATTCACCACGTAAAGAGAATAGGAAAAGAGTTAAAAAATTTATTGAGTTTAATCAATTGAGCTAGATTCTTATAACCATTGATAGTACCTGTAGGAAGACAATCATTAGAACTACTAGTGCTGCCAAACTCCTGTAGCTCTTAGGTACCTTGTTAAATGGGTCCAAAGCTACTAGTGCTAGTATAGGTACTAGATAAGCTGCATACACATTGATTCCTGTCAAATCAATTGTTATAGTCTTGTCATAGCCTGTTATAGCAGGTAATGCAATCAGAGCATAGAGCTTAGATGTCTTTGTAGCTTCTTGTGTGGCTGGCAAGAACACTATAAGAGCCTCTGTAGCAGCTATCAATATCCTTGCAGTTACATCATTAACGCTAAAGTATGCTATAGTTAGAGCTACTGTAAGTATCCATAAACCAAACCTTGCTATGTCTCCACCTAGATACTTAACAAGTCCAAACAGCACCACAAGACCTATAAACATTAGTGGCAAGGTCCAAACATCTATGATAACAGCTTGATTACTAGGCAATACAAACACTATAGCAGACTTTGTAGGCAAGAACCAGCCACTAAAGAACAGTAGCAGCAATAGCACTACAAACCCTACTACCTCACCAATATCTTCACCTTTGTCCATAGCAGTAATAGCACCTACAGAGCTTGCTAGTCCTAGACTAATGAATAGTATTGTACCCATGTCTAGTCCAGGTACCAGCAGATACAATAGTATGAAGCTCAAAGCAGCTGCTATACCAGATAACGCTACTGTTTTTCCTAATCCACTCTCTTTACCCATTTAAATCACCAATTTAACGTATAGAAGAATGCAAGCAAATAAATTGTTTTGATAATTGAGAAGCCAACACAGACAAATTAAAACAAGTGAAAAAATAGATTAGAGTTTAATCAAAGGCTTTACTTGCTAACAGGCTTAACCCTTGCTATAACTCCGCTAACGTAGTTAGGTAACCACTTGTTGAACCAAATCTCTGCATCATCCACTACTTCCTTTACACAGTTCTCAATGCTGCCAAACTCTCTCTTAAAGGTATCTGGGTCAAGCTGTGATAGGAAGTTACAGATTCTGTAGGCATATGTGTTTACATAGTCTCTCTTAATAGCCTCAAATAGCTCTTTACCAGTTAAACCAGCTGTTTCTGCCATTCAAATCACCTTTCAAGAAAAATGTGTAGAAAAAGAGAATATAAATTTATTCATGCAATTAGCCTATTTACAGCCATAGAGCTAGAGCCGTTAGCACAATGAATGTACCTATTAGCAGCACACCATCACTCTTATCAAGGTCTCCATCACTAGTAGCGGCTGCTAAAGCCACCATAGTTAGAGCCACTACAACAGCAGTTAGAACAGGATTAGCATCAACAATCTCAATACCCATTAAACCAGCTACAATAGATGCAGAAGCCATGTTCTCCGCAAAATCATGCATTATGCATCCTAGTATCTCTGCTTGTGATACTTCACTCTCCATTCCATAGACAATAGAAGTTACCAAATCAGGTACACTTGTTAGAACAGCTGATACAATACCAGCCACTTTTTGATTCACTAGGTCCGCCAAAGCCATTATATAACCAGTGAATATGAATGTTACAAAGCCTAGCAATACAAGTGCTAGAATATGCTTAGCTAGGTCCTGCTTAGACGCCTTAACTCTGAATCCATACATACCTATAGCAATAGCAGTAACAGCTACTAAGTAGATATATAGCAGAGCACCATCAAACAGATTCAGCTTACCATCACTAGCTAGCAAAGCAGCAAAGAACAATCCACCAATAATTGTTGGATACACCAAAGCAGTAGGTCTAAACACTATAGGCTTCTCACTCCTAAGACCTACAACACCATAGACAGCAGCAGCATCAAATGTAGCACTAAAGACGCTATTCCAAATACTTGTAACAGGATAACCAAAGATAGCAGTAATTGTTGATACTAGTGTCTCAGGAAATGTGTTTACCCATGGATACACCACATACGCATAACCAGTGTTACCCTCTACCTGACCCAGCTTATTTATGTAGTACATTAGTATAGATAGCATAACCAGTATGCTACTCACAGCAGCTAGATTATCCGCCAATGGTAAAGGTATTATGAAACCCATTTTCTCACCTAGCTACCTAGAAAGCAAAACTAAGAATATATAGCTTAACATTGTATCAAACATGTAGAAAAACTTGCTGGAACCCAGCTTACAATTGAATCACAGTTACAACAATCTTGATAAAAACCACAAGTCAAGTTTTTAACACAGTTGTTGAAACCACCATAGCAGCAGTAGCAGTATATAGAGTTAGCTTTGTACAGAACCAAAACTATACACAAACAATGAAACTACTCAGAAGGCGTTAGAAGCTCAATAGCTGTCATAATGTGTGTATAGAGCTCATTGAGAAGCCTCTTCAAAGCACTAGGACTTATAATAGATGTTTCAGCACCTAAGGACCTCTGCAAGAATGCTACAATCCTTGCTATACCAATAGTAGTCCTATTAATTATCTGCCTAACAAACAGCATATTCATTAAAGACTCTGCAAACACAATAATATCATTAATCTTCTCAACACAGTCTCTACCAATAAAGAACTCTATCTCAATACCCTTTCTAAGACTCAGTATCTCAGGTCCAAACACAGGTCTATAAGGCTCTTCAATAATCTTGTTAATACCAGCAATAATGTGATACCTATGATAAGTGAAAGACAGGCTTAGGACCTCTCTAGCATACTCAATCCATGGAATAATATCTGCCTTGTCTAGACAAGTAAAAGCCTCTGTAAAGAGCAGCTTAACATGCTGCTCTAGCTGCTTTCTACTAATCTCACTACTAGGCTCATTATTCTCTTCACTCAGGACTCACCACCTTCTCCTTAGGCTTTCTAAACCTTAACAAACCCTTTAGCCTCTCAATCAAGCTAGGCTTAGAAGGTGCTTGTGGAGCTGGTGCTGGTGCTACAGGTGCTTTAGCAGCCATTTCCTGAATCTGCTTAGCCACAGTCATAGCAGCTTCTGCTGCCATCATAGCCTCAGGCTTAGCTATGAACCCTAGTGTCTCAGAAGTGTATCTAGCTACATTCTGTGCTAACTCCTTGCTAGCCTTAACAGCATCTCTTAAGCTATTCATAATCTGATTAACAGTATCCTTACAACTCTTCTCATACTCAGACACAGAAGCCAAAACACTGTAGTACAAATCCCTATAGAAGACTTCTTGACCGCCTCTACTAAGCCTTTCAGCAATATCCTGAGGTCTCAAACCCTTAAGAAACACTAGATAACCTTGCTTAGGTGCTAAACCACCACTAACCACTATAATCTCATGCCTTTTGAAAGGTACATACATATAGATATAGTAATCCAAATCAACAGCAAGAACCCTAACCACCTTACCAATAAGCCGCTCACACATAGCACGTGGTACACAGTAGCTTAGAACACCAACAATCTCTTCACTACCAATCCTATTTATTCGCTGCATAACCTTAAGGACCCAGTAGCTGCCATCAAGGTCGTGGAAAACAATGTATGTAGCCATAACCATCACTAGATATTTACTTCTTTAGAGAGTCTCCACTTTCAACTCTTTTTCTACGCTTCACGATAAATTGTATAACTCTCCTAAATAAACCAGTTGAACATGTATACACTCTGTGTATCCAAAGAACCAGCTTAGAGCCTGCAAGAACCAGAACATGAAGGTCATTCTCCAATCCATCAATCTCTTCAACAACTCTCCTAGCCGCAAACCTCATACTAGCAATAACAATCTCATAGTACTTCAGCATAGCCTCACGAGACATAACAGTAGGTCTGTGAAGCTCTGTTTTAATCACATAATTGTAGATAGCCTCTTTCTCAATCCGCTTATCAGGTAACTCTAGCCTAAACTTAGTAGACATGCTAGCACCTGTAAATAGGAGATTTACAGACTAGCTAATAAGCAGTAGATATACTTGTGCTAGAGCCTACCCGAGTACCGCCTAACCCGCTATCTAGCTACACTATGCATATACTATATGCCTCAAATGCATATATTATAGAGCACCATGTATATAATATATAGATGTACCATGATTGACATACTCTCATACCTTAAGAAAAAGACAGAGCCTCTACCCCAGCCAAAACCCAGAAAGAGAAAGAAGAGCAGGAATACGTGGCAATTCTCAAAAAGAAGACCCTACTCATTCCTACTATCTAAAGATATAGTAACAGAGCTAGACACAATAGCACAGCAGCTAGGACTAAGCAGGTCCATGCTAGTAGAGCAAATACTCAGAGCCTTTGTAGAGCAGTACAAGACCCATATAGGTGCTGCCAATGAAAATATGTGAAATGAGTGATAAGGACCTAGCACTAATAGCAGCAAAGCTAATGCCACAAGCTACAGAGATACACATAAAGTCCTTCATAAAAATAGTTAGAGAACTATGCAAAAAACCTAATCAGATTTCAGAGCCTCTCTAAGAACCTCTATAACCTTTTTAGTGAACTCACCATCACCTTCTACACTCATTTTTATCTCACTATCAGTAACCTCAACAACAATCCTAGCTCTAACCCTACGCCTTCTAAAAGCCATATAACCACCTAACCATTAACTCCTGAGGCAAAGGAATATAAACATTAAACAAGAAGAGCACAGCATTATGAAAAACAATAGAAGCAAGCAAGAACACAGCATAAAGCTCAAATGGAATCCTAAACCCTAGAACCTTTCTAATAAGGTACAAAGCATAGTAACCAGCAGTATACATAGCAGCCTCAAAAGGAGCATAAGGAATCAGAAAACCCAAACCATACCTGTAGATAAATGGAGCGGTCCATGGATTAAACTCGTAGTAGCCTCTCAAAAAGATACACAAGTATGTAGTAATAGAGTCCAAAAAGGAAAGAACAAGGAAAATCAAAAAAACATTCTTTGGATTAAGGAAGCTTTGGAATCGGAGCCATCTTGTCAATATTGTTCACCAGCCACTGTATACCAAACCACGATATCAAAGCTGCTACACCTAGAAACCCTAATCCAATAGCAAACCTTATCAGGTACCATATCACGTAGTACTTTAGGACCTTTCTAGCAGTTATCTCTTCAATGAGCTCAATCTCCTTAACATCCATTTCAGGTCCCAAAAATAGTACTAGTTTAAAAAGTGTGTTAGCTGTTGTCAGGTAATGCTAAGCAGCTCTCCATAAATTCAAAGCCGTTATTCTTAGCCCATTCCTTAAGCTTGCTAATCTCATTATCTCTTACTAAGACTACAATAGTGTGTGTATGCCTACTTGTTCTAGTAGGTACAAACACAGCATTACCTTTGATATCTAAGCAGATAAAGTAGTTATTAGGATTAAACCTAGCACCTAGCTTACTAGCTATCTTCTCTAGGTCTTCAAACTCTATAACCAGCTTCATGTGAATCACCAGACTAAAGAAACGCTTTAGAGAGTAATATACCATGAGACAGCCGAAACTAAGCATAATCAAAGCAAAGCTCTAAAGAAAAGAATGAATATAGTAGAAGAACCGAAACTAAAAACAAATAGCTTAAAGGTCTAGCTGCCTAAGGTCCTCTCCACGCATAATCCTAACAGCTTGCTTAACCCTCTCAATAAGGTCATGAAGGTCCACAGCAATCTGCTGCAAAGCTAGATAAGTACCCAGCAGCACATTAGCATCATTACCCTCTCCATAATCCATAGCAGCAAGTATTAGTGCTAACTGGTCAGCAATAACCTCTGCCAACTCATAAGCCTCTCTAACACACTCATAGAATGTCTTGCAAGGCTTTACTTTACCAGCCATATCCTAGTATACCCCTTCTCCTTGTTTACAATCACAATCTCAACATCAGCTATGAACAAATCGCCTTGATTAGGAATAATAATGTGCTCACCATGTACCGTTAAAACCCTTATTGTTGTCTCATACCACGGACCGTTCTCCACACTACAAATCCACTTATTTTGAGCCGCATTTTGATTCTTTTGAGATGTGTCTTTATCTTCTTTAGGCATACATTCCAAATGAACCATTTGTTTCACCAGAAATATCTAAG
>Ga0334722_10002460_pt1 | contig 20965 bp, 15 predicted proteins | sample C3_bottom_MG_FD_207210 | JGI IMG/M metagenome (GOLD analysis project Ga0334722, IMG submission 207210) | Sediment microbial communities from Yellowstone Lake, YNP, Wyoming, USA - C3_bottom | ecosystem: Environmental > Aquatic > Freshwater > Lake > Sediment | place: USA: Wyoming | collected... | reverse complement strand
TGGCCGTCACGACATCGCCCTTGGTCCGCGCGTCGACGGCGACGTCGGCCAGGTAGGCCGCGACAGGCCCGGCCAGCGTGGCGTCTGCAAGGGGAGCGCCCGATCGGTTGTAGGCGTACGGGCGCTTTCGCTCCCCGTTGTCCCGCTCCTCGATCAGCCCCGCCAGGGCCATGGCCTTGAGGCGATCCCGGGCCGTGCCGTTACCCGGGGACGGCTGATTCGCCTGGCGGGGGGCCACCATGTCGGCGACACGCTGGTAGGTGAACTCCCGGCCCGCAACCCACAGGCTGATGATGGCCTGCTCCATGGCCTGGAAGTGAAGCGCGTCGAAATCGTGTGTGCGGGGCATGAGAAGAGGGCTTGAGAGGAGGGCGGTCTAGTTCCGGAGAGTCTTTTGCCGGGTGGGGACCGCAGTCGGGTGGTAGAAGCGCCGTAGTGTTGCGGAGTTACCACACTCTACCGGTTACTCCGGACAACTCCGGGAGTGCTACGGCGATGGTGGCACCGTTGCGGGGCTCCGGAGAACGCGTGGCAACCCCTTCAAATCCGTAGTCTTGGCGTAGTTCGCGGTAATCGTGCTGTGGATTCGCGCTCCGGAGATGCAGGTCGGAGTTCTGCCCGCCGCACCGCGCGAAGGCCGTCTCCGGAGATATGACGTAGCGTACCAACCGAGGCGCACGCGCCGTTTCAGTCGCGAATCTCGGGGATGGTGGTCATATCCACCGTGCGATCCCACGGGAGATGGCCGGCCGGGAGACTTGGCCAGGGTTCCTCCCCGGGAAGCTTCGCGGCGAACGCCGCCGCCGTCGCTGGGTGGATAGCCGGTAGGGAGAACCGCCATCCCTGCCCGTCCCCCTCCCAGCGGGGCCACCCGTATAGCCGCCGCCACTGTGGATGCCGGAGCTGCGCACGCAGACGATCCGACGCTAGGTGCAGGACCAACGCGGCCTGATCGAGCCGCACCCACTGCTCCAAGCCCGCTTGGCCGATCAGGGCATGCGTGCGGAGGAGCTGGTCGACCAGCCCTTGCAGGGGCGCCTGCAGGCCTGCCTCCACGACCTTCCGCTTCACTGCCCAGCGGATCGCGGCCCCGGCTACACTGCCTGGCTTCGGCTTCGCCACCGCTTCGGCGACGATGGCGGCAGCCAGCCGCTCCAGGACCTGAGGAGGATCGCTCGCCCGTAGTAGCGTCCGCCGAGCGCCAGTTGACGCCGGGGGAAGGAGATGCCCGACGATGGCTTGGAGGCGCTGCCAGCTACTGCTCATCGCAGTCCCCCATCCGCAATGGCGCCAGCTCGTGAGCTGCGAGACCTGCCGCAGGCGCTTTGCAGGGCGCCGGCCAGGGCGCCGCGGTCAAGCTGTTCGAGATCACGCTGCTCGCCGGCCCGCATGTCAACAGACGCCTGCACCTGCTGTCGTCAGTCAGGAGGCGGACGGCGACCCCGCCACGACGGAGCACGTCGAGAGCAGTGGGGATACAGAAATCATCAGGGGGGAGCAGAGTCATACGCAGACCAAGCGCTGAAGTCTTGGCCGCCCGCAAGGGCAAGTGGGAACCCTTGGTCGGCCCGAAGGCGAAGGAGTTCCTCCGTTGTCCTCAGAGCGCCCTGGCGACCCGGTCGCAGGCGTGACGGCCGTCATGTCGGGCGGCGGCTGGGCGCACAGTTCGGACTTCCCATCCATCGGCCCCAGGTGCACCATCAAATCGCTCCTCGCAGCACCATCCTCGTGAGGCACATCGGAGCTAGGTATGTATCGATCTCAGATATGCGATGCTCTTGGTAGGCGCCACCTACTGCGGTTTCGCTACAAGGACCATGTTACGTCTACCACTGTGGAGCCGTACACGTACGGCGAGAACAAGTCAGGCCACCTGGTCCTGAGTGCATGGCTCGTCGCAGGGGAGACGCACGATACCAAGCCGCCGTTTTGGCGATTATACCGTGAAGATGAGATGCAAGGAGTCGAGGTATTGCAGGACACCTTCTCGAAGAATCGCTCGGGATACAAGCCGAACGACAGTCGCTTTGGAGTCATCCACTGCCGCCTGGCGCCGCCGAGTGCCTAACCGGCCGTTGCCGCTGACGAACGTGGATGTCTTCGGTAGTGGCCGCTGCGCGGCCGCATTTTATTGGGAGCGTTCGCAGCAGAACGCTCGACGTTAGGCCGCATTCACCCGAGACCACGGACTCCATGAAGTGCTGGGCATCTGAGGTAGGTGGATGCGGCGGCGGTCAGTCCGGTGAGCACCTAGTGTCTGCCAACGTCTGGACCGGACCAACTGTTGACGTGCAGGGCTTTCGTTGGTGCAAGGACAAGCCGAAGCGTATCGGTGTACCGAGCCTGACGGCCAACATCCTATGCCGAGACCATAACAGCGCCCTTTCGGCGGTCGACGCGGCGGGTGGAGCCGCGTTCGCTACGCTCGGCTCGGCTATCAGCTTGGCCACGGCCCGGGCTCGCGTACCTCACGTCGACTGGCTGCTGCAGTGCTTCCGCATTGACGGGCTAATGCTGGAACGCTGGTTCCTCAAGACACTAATCAATCTCTGCCTGGTTCAAGACGCCGCCCCGACTTGGCCAGATGGCGTGATCCGTTTCAACCCGCCTCTCTGGATGGTGCGAGCTGCATACGGCATCGAGCCTCTGGGGCGGCCGATGGGTCTTTACACCGTGGCGTACGTCGGGGAGAGCACAGCCCACCGAGATGCGGTCGAGTTCGGCCCTCTCTTCACGAGGGAAGACGTCCTCGTCGGGGGTGTCTTCAAGTTCGTCGGGTATCGATTCGTGCTCTCACTCTTCCCCGGCGACCTGCCGACTGAGCTCGTACTGAGCGAGGACCCGAAGAGTGATTGGCGAAAGGGACAGCCGATCTACCACGCCCGACGCTGGAACCACGATGTCGGCGAGCGGAGATCGCACTACGTGGACATCGAGTGGCCTGGGCACGCTTCCAATCATTTTGCGGCATAACAATCGTTGGTACTGACGGCGCTATCGAAGGATAGCGGCCGCGGGCGGCCGGGCCCGGCGTACGATTCTGCCTTGCGGCGCCCGCCCGCAGCCGCATCTATTAGAAGCGCCGCAGCAGAACGCCGTTCGTTAGGTGGACACGTCCTCTACTCAACTAACCATGTCGCAGTTCGCTTCCGAGAAGAAGCTCATATCCATCCGCGTCGACAAGGCGCTTCTGCTGCGGATCGAGGAGTACGCGAGGTCGGAACTGGTGTCCTTGAGCGGCATCCCAGCGGAGGAGATACCCGAGGTCTTCTCCATCACGATCACTGACAGCGTGGGCACAGAGGTGCTCCGAAGCATTGCGGAGCACCGACCGGCGCAGTTGCCGGACAGTGTCCAGCGAGTAGCGGTGTCATTCGATAGCAGATACAGTCGGGCGCCTCAGCGCAAGGCCGGAATCTACGTCAATATCAGCTTTAGCCGAGAGCGCCTTTTCAGTGCTTTCTCTGTGACATGCATCGCCGAAGCCGCACGAGATACGGTCGTAGGTATCAATGATGCTGTGCTCCGGATCCTTGAGCCGCATTGGACGGACAATCATTTCTTTCACCCTAGCTCCGGGTCGTCTGTCCTGCTCGGGCTCACTATTTGGACGTCAGGCACCCTCTCGATCTCGCTATTCGCAAGCGGCTCGATTTCCGCCGCGAGTTGGCTTCTTCTCGTAGCAGGCTGCATCGGGGCGTATGCGTTTGCAGGGCGATTTCTCAAGCCGTGGACAACATTCGATACTCGAGTAGATCGACGGAATGAGGAGCTGTGGCTTTTGCTCAGAAATGGCATGGTGGGATTCATCCTCTTCGGCTCGGTGTTTACGCTGGTGCGACGGCGTCTTCTCGGTTTCTGAGCGCCGCCTAATCCGCGTTGGTGCAGCCGTTAGTAGCTGAGGAACCGGGCACCGCGCGCCGGGGTTTGTCTCGCATTGTCGCTTTCTGTTAGCGTCCGGTGCCCCGCATTCTTGGCACGGTAGCAGCACTACGCTGTTCGCGACGCCGCCGATGGACTACGCACTCGCTCGGGAGCTCCGGTGCCAGCACGCCAGACGCCACACGTTGGGCTCGTACTGGGCAACGCAGTCGCACTGCGACAAGAACGCACGTTCGCCACCTCGTATCTGTCGTTTACGAGCGGATGGGTGCGGGAGCATCGAAAGGACCTTGAACTGATCGTCGCTGGGCTGCCGGCCGGGTGGACCCTGGAGGATCGGCTCGTCGCTCACTTCTTCCATGACATCAAGTCCAGTGTCTTCGCCTTCCATCACGGCGCGGGACCTGATCTTCACCAGTTGCTCGAGGACCCTTCGGCCGTCGAACGCATGGATTACGAGCTCGTCCTCAAGGTACACGACGCGCTATCGGCGTTGTGGATCGAGCAAGGCACGCAAGTAGATCGCGCGTCGAGTCATGTGACACGGACGAGGAGAAGGTCGGACGGTACTGGCTTTGCGCCACACTCGAGTCCGGATGTCGTGGTGACTCTCTCGCGAGGAGTCCCGCTCGTGTCTTTGTCATCTGAACGTCAGGCGCAATGGGGTCCCGAGCGCTGCAATAAGACACTGGCACTCTGCACAGCGCTGTTTGCTCACCAGGCGGAGTTTCTCAGTGCTGGCTTCGCTGGGATCAAACCCTTTACGCTGAGCGCACTGGCGAACCAGGTCGGCGTGCACGAGTCGACCGCCTCGCGAACTCTCGCCGGAGTGGTTGCGGAAACGCCACACGGTCTAGTCCTAGCACGCGACTTGTTCGGGGGCTCTCTTCGCACCGTAGACGACAATGCGGTCTCGACCCGCACAGTGAAAGAGCTGGTCCGCCAGCTTCTGGTTGCGGACGCGGCGGCGTTCACCGACGCGGCGGTTGTCGCGAAGCTGAGAAGCCACGGTGTCATTCTCGCCCGGCGGACGGTGACAAAATACCGAGCAGAGCTCGGACTTCCGAGAGCGTCAGAGCGAAGCGGGGTATCGCCACCCGCGGTGATAATTGCCGACGGCGAGGAGTAAGCTCGCCCGCTCGGTACACTGCGGGGAGCATGACTCTAGGCTGTCCGATGACCGGCATCTGGCTCCGTGGACAGCGTTCTGCGCCAGCACAATGGACACGCCGCTGAATTCTGGGTGCAGCCCGGTTTCGCATAGCCAACCACCTACTCGTCGTGCCCATTCCCACATCCCCGTCGTTCGGTCGCGTCCTTGGCCTTTCCTTCGGCCGTTGTCTGCCACTGCATATTTGAGGGCGCGTCAGCCCCGCCGCACGCGAGGGGGACAATGTGGTCGACCACATGCCCCGGCCACCCCCCGGGGTGTCCCGACTGTTTCTCGAAGTCGCCCTTGGCCTTGCCACTGCGCTCCAATCGACCCCGCCGATCGCGGGCACCCGGCGCCGAGGTGGACGGCCCGGCGCGCAGGCGGGGCGCGGTTCTGGGCGTCGTACGTGCGCGAGGCGCAACGCTACCCTTGGGCGACGCGGATTTCGGTACCTTGGCCCTCGGCGCCTTGTAGCTCGGAGCGCCCTTCAGTCTCGGCGAGGCCGCACGCGGCGCGGCCCTCGCTCGCGGGGCGCTAGACCGTGGCGCCGGGCTGTAGTGGCCGCCCTTGTGCGATGAGCCGCTGCCCCCAGACAGGCGGCGACCACCCCGCTGGGCGCTCGCCGGAGCGACCGCCAGCAGAATGAGCGCGACGAGAACCGCAAACCGCCGTGAACGGAGCACTCGCCTACCGGAAAGGAGATGCCACCAGTTGTACGCTGGCGGCGCGGCCACCACAAGGCGAATTGTGCGCGGACAAAGCGGATGGCATCCCAATCGTCGTTTGACTGGACCGGGGGCCGACGTCCGAGCGGTTCACCCAGCTCGGACTGGCGACCGGGGTGGCCCGTAAGCCCTTAGCTCACGCTGCGCCCCCCTCTTCTTGGTCGGGGAACCCGCCTAGACGGGCGCCGGCCGACCAATATGCCGCGCAGTCCCAAGTACCGGTACGGTGACCCAACTCTCATCCGAGGTTGGGCCATGTGTCGTGACGAAGCGCAATATTCTACGGGTAGTAATGGGCAGGACGTGTCATTCGGACACCGTGTGAAGCGCGCCCGAGGTGCGGCTCGCGTACCGAAGCTCGTTCGCCACGATGGCCGCGTCGCGGGCGCCCCTCGCCTCGCCGACGTGCTCGCCGACATCAGGGTCGAGGCGATGATCCTCCAGCGCCACGGCCACGAAGCTCAGGCAGCGACCGCGCTCGATCTGGTGAAGCGTGTGGAGGCCGCGGTGAGTTCGCGCTTCGCATTCATCACCGAATCCGACGCCGCGGAGTTCGCTGGCATGAAGCCGCGCGCGGTCCGCCGGCGGTTCACGGAGTTGGCGAGCCGCGGCCTGGCGTACACGGATGCCGACGGCGTCCGCTTCTATTGTGAGGCGACGCTGCAGCGCAACGACAAGACCGTAGCCGCGCGTGCAGCCGGCCGGGCCGCCGCCGCCCAGGGACGGGCCGCGTGAGCGCCGGCGAACGGGAAGCACCCAAGGCCGCCTCGCCGAAGTCGCCGTCTCAGCCGCGAAAGCAGCTCGCGCTTTACGGTCGGCATGGCGATACCGTGAAGGCCGTGGAAGACGCGAAGGAGAATCGTGTCGTCGTGTACTACCGTGACATCGACGGTAAGCGGCATCGCCTGCTCTACCCGAGGACACCACAAGGCCGGGCCGAGGCGAAGGCATTTGCTGCCGGCTGGCACGACGAGCGGCAGCGACTCCGCGGCGGCGAGACCACGCTGGACGCGGATGCGCTCACCATGCAGGAGCTGTGGCAGACGTACACCGATGCGACCTTCAGGCAGCTCCGCCCCGCGACGCAGGTCAGCTATTCACAGCACTGGAGTCGTTGGATGAAGTTCATCGGCGCCAGCACGCCGGTCGCCGCAGTCACAAAGGCCGACTGCCGCAAGTACGTGGTATTCCTGACCGCCGATGATCGGTCGATGAATCAGGCGAAACTGGCGTGGTCGGTCGTGCAGCTCGTCCACCGGTGGGCCATCGACGAGGAACTGATCGAGACGAGTGCAACTGTCCGAGGCCGCAGCCGATTCGCGAAGGACGTGCCCGCACTGGAACCCGACGAGTACTCCGAGGCGGAGTTTGAAAGGCTCCTGCCCCAACTCAACTATCGCGACGCACTGCAGTGGCGGGCGTGGGTCTTCCTCATGCTGGCGGGCTCACATGGCCAGCGCGCGAACGCCGTCCTGCATCTGCGATGGGCGGACATCGACTTTGAAGCCGGCACCGTCACCTGGCCAGCGCGATATCAGAAGCAACGCAAGCCACTCCAGCAGAAGCTGCCGTGGGAGTCCATCGCGGCTCTTCGCACCGCAAAAGCCTGGCGCGAGCACGCCATGAATCGCCGGCAGCGCCGCCACCACAAATCGCCCAAGGTCGGGGCGGAATACTTGGCGGCTTCGGACTTCGTGCTCTTCGCCGAGCGCGACAAGAGCAAGCCGATGTCCTATAGCTCGCTCCACTATCACCTCATGGCGGCCGAACGGCGCGCCGGGATTGCGCATGCACCGTACCGGGCCGCGCACGGCCTGCGGCGCATGGTGGTGGGCACGATCGGCGAGGGATCCGGCGACCTGATGCTCGGCCTCGAGTACGTGGGCGATCGGGATCCGAAGATGCTGGCCGCGTATGATCGCCGGCGCCAGCGGCGCGTGGATGCGGCGGCGGACAAACTCGAAAGTGTCCGGAAAGTGTCCGGAAACAAAAACGCCGCCCCAACTGAGGGCGGCGAAGTAAAGCCAGAATAACAACTTACACAGAGCCACAGGTCGGGATTGAACCGACGACCGCTCGATTACGAATCGAGTGCTCTACCACTGAGCTACTGTGGCGGCCGGCACACGGAGATTCGCGCGAGCAATCTGCCATCTGCCATCTGCCATCTGCCTTCTGCCATCTGTCCTTCCATGCCCTGGCTCGGATTCGAACCGAGACGCGTTTCCGCACCACCCCCTCAAGATGGCGTGTCTACCAGTTTCACCACCAGGGCAAACCATACCACACTCTGCCTTCTGCCTTCTGCCATCTGCCATCCGTATCTACGGGAGCGACGGGGCTCGAACCCGCGGCCTCTTGAGTGACAGTCAAGTGCTCTAACCAAGCTGAGCTACGCCCCCTTACTGCAGACGGCGGAAGGTAGATGGCAGATGGCAGATTGCCACCACGCCAGCACCGTGCGCGGTCCTTCCTGCAAGCTACACCCGCCGAGACGGGTTCCGTCGGGCCCTGCATAGCCCCAACGGGAATCGAACCCGTCTTTCGACCTTGAAAGGGTCGCGTCCTAACCGATAGACGATGAGGCCGGTAAGGCACAGAGTAGCGGTAACGGGATTCGAACCCGTGTTACAGCCTTGAGAGGGCCGCGTCCTAGTCCCCTAGACGATACCGCCGTGAACTTCCTCCGCCCCGCGCCGGCACGAGGGCCAGGCGGCAGGGTGATGCCCGATCGCCAGCCGGGTATGCCGGCGTCCGGGTGATGCAGCCACCGCCCGTGTCACACGGGCCGTGGTCCTTCGCTTCGCGATGTCAATCAGCACGGCCGAGCAGGCCAGGAAGGACTCGAACCTTCAACCGCCGGTTTTGGAGACCGGTGCTCTACCAATTGAGCTACTGACCTAGAGTCAGCGGGGAGCCAGCCGAAGAGGGCGGCACTCCGCCCCCCGGGCCCTGCTGCCTGCTGGCTCAGGGTGACTGACGGGAATTGAACCCGCAACCCCCGGAGCCACAGTCCGGTGCTCTAACCAATTGAGCTACAGCCACCATGTCCTCGCCGCGCCGCCCAAACTGCAGGCGTTCATGGAGAGGCCGAGGAAAATAACCCCGCAAAAGACCCAATTCAACCGGGGCGCACCTGAACTCTCACCCCGAATCGCGCCGTCTATCGTCTGTCGTCTGTCGTCTGTCCGTCAGTCCTTCGCCCGATCCATGTACTCGCCCGTCGCCGGGTTCACCCGCACGCGCTCGCCCGTCGCGATGAACTCGGGGACATTCACTGTCACGCCGTTCGCCAGCGTGGCCGGCTTGCTCGACGCCGTCTTGGTCGCCGTCTTCATCACCGGCGCGGTGTCCACGATCTCCTGCACCACGTACTGCGGGAGGTCGATGCCGATCGGCCGGCCGTCATAGTACTCGGCCAGGATCACCATGTTCTCCTGCATCCACGGCGCGTTGTCGCCCAGCATTTCCTCGTCCATCTCGAGCTGGTCGTAGTTCTCGGTGTTCATGAAGTGGTAGGTGTCGCCACTCTTGTACATGAACTGCAGCTCGTGCGTCTCCATCGACGCCTTGTCGATGGAATCGTCGGCGCGGAACCGGTGCTCGAAGTTCGACCCGGAGGTGAGGTCCTTCAGCTTGGCCTGCACCATCGCGCGCAGGTTGCCCGGCGTGTGGTGGCGGAACTCGATGATGCGGCACGGCCGGCCCTCGAACACGATGACCATGCCGCGGCGGATCTGCGTTGCTGGGAGCGCCATAAGGTGAGCCTGACTAGCGGGTTGGGCGGAGATTTGGGATAGCCTACTAAAATAGACCGTTTGAGGCAGGATTGGTAGGCCTCAGCCGATTCCGGAGGTGGACGCAGGACGGCGCTGGCGGCCGACTATCGCCCCAGCAGCACCTTCACCGCCGCGTCCAACTGGCTGTCCACGCCGGCATACCACTCGCCCATCGCCCGCCGCACCGGCACGTCCACCGCGCGCGGCACGCGCTCCATGTCCTTGCCCTCGTGGTCGCGCACCCGGGTGAACGGCAAGCGCACCGACGAGCCGTCGATCAGCGGCACGTCCGACGTATAAATGATCCAGCCCCCCGTCGGCTCACCGACGACCTTGCCAAGGCCGAGCGTGCGATAGCCCTCGGTGAAGTCCTCGGCGTCCGACAGCGAGTGCTGGCTCGTCACCAGCACCGTCGGGCGCTCGAGGGCGCGCTGGCCAAGCGCCGTGCGGGCCGGGATCTCGGCCTGCCCGCGCCCCTGCATCGTGAGGTACGGCCGCCGCGCCAGCACGTCGAGAGCATACGCGTTCACGAAGCCGCCGTTGTTGTTGCGCACGTCGATCACCACGCCGGCGCGCGCCTGGTTCTCGGCGTCGAGGTCCACGTAGAACTGCTGCAGCGACCCCGCCCCCATGTCGAACAGGTGGGCGTAGCCCAGCGTGCCGCCGCTGGCCTTGGCCACGTAGGCGCGCCGTTCCTCCACCCACGCCCGGTAGAAGAGGTTCTTCTCGGCGCCCAGGCCGACGGCGCGCACGCGCACGTCGCGCGCCGTCGCCCCCGGCGCGCTGGCCACGCCGAGCGTCGCCAGCTTGCCGATCCGGAAGGCGAGCAGCTGCTCGAGGTTGGTGGCCGCGCCGAGGCGCACGCCATCGAGCGTCGTGATGACGTCGCCCACCCGGATGCCGCCGGCGAGCGCGGCCGGGCCCAGCGGCACGACATCACTCACCCGGAACAGGCCGCCATTCTCGTACGCGAGGCGGTCGAAGCGCAGGCCGAGCCGTCCCGTGTAGGGCGGCTGCGGCGGACGGTCGCGCATGCCCGAGTGCGACGCGTTGAGTTCGCCGATCATCAGGTTCATCAGCCGGCGCATCTCCTCGGGCGTGCGTGCCCCGGCCACGCGCTCGCGATAGACCGGCGCGAGCGCCGTCCAGTCGGCGCCATTCATCTGGGCGTCGAAGAAGTTGTCGCGCAGGTACGCCCACGCCTGGTTGAAGACCTCGAGCTTCTCCTGCGCGAAGTCCACGTCCATCTCGGCGCTGACGTTCAGGCTGCGCGTCGCGCGGGTGGCCACGTTCACCGCCTGGATGCGCCCGCCCTCGGTGTACCAGACCTCGCTGCCGTCGCGCGACCACTGCACGTTCTGCTTTCCGCCGCTCGTCGTGGTCAGCGGCCGGGCGGTGCCTTCATCGCGCGAGGTCTCGTCGAGCGACCAGGCCCAGAGGTTCTGCTGGCCGCCGGCGCTGGCCACGAGCAGCAGCGTCTTGCCGTCGGGGCTGATCAGCGCGCCCGAGACGTCGAGCGCGGTGTTGAGCACCGTCGTGCGCAGACGAATGGCGTCGAAGTTGATCTCGACGGCGGGCACGGCGCCGCGCGGCGCCGCGGCGCGGGCGCTGGTGTCGCGCGCCGCCCCGGTGGTGTCGGCCGCCGGCGCGGCGGGCGCCGGCGACGGCGCGAAGAGGTCGCGGAACTGGTCCTCGCGGAAGCGGGGCGCACGCGGCTGGAGGTCGATGCGCACCACCGTGCCGGGCTCGGTGCGCTGCGACGTCTGCTGCATGAGGAACTTGCCGTCCCGGCTCCAGTCCACCGTGCTGGCGTTGGTGTTGGAGAGGAAACCGACCTGCCGTGGCGTGCCGCCCGCGGCGGGCACCACGTACGCATTGGTGAAGCCCTTGGTGCCGTTGTCGAGATACGCCAGCCAGCGCGAGTCTGGCGACCAGGCCACGCCGCGCGTGCTCACGAACGGCGGACGGTCGAGCTCGCCGGTGGCGACCACGCGATCGGCCTTCGACGCCATGTCGTACACGTGCAGTTCGCGCGCCCCGCGCATGTACGACAGCAGCCGGCCGTCGGGCGAGAAACGGGCCCCGACATCGTGGGCGGCGCCGCGCGTGAGCTGTGTCTCGGTTCGCGTGGCGAAGTCGTACAGGAACAGGTGGTGCACGCCACCGTCACGGTCGGACTCGTAGACGATGCGGCGGCTGTCGGGCGCCCAGCTGACGCGCGCCTCGAGGCCCACCGTCCCGGTGACGCGCGCGGCGTCGCCGCCCTCCTTGGCCGAGGCGGCGAACACCTCGCCATGCGCGATGAACGCCACCTTCCGGCCGTCGGGCGACAGGTCGAACGACGTGAGCCCCGACGTCAGCGTGAGGTGCTCGGTGACCGGGCCAGCCGCCACTCCTTCGAGGGTGATGTTCACGGGGCCGGCCCGGCCGCTCGCGACATCGAGCGCCCAGATGCCAAAGCCGCGCTCGAAGACGATGCGCGAGCCGTCGAACGCCGCCTGCGGCCAGAGCAGGCGCCCGTCGCGGAAGGCCGTCAGCTGCCGTGGCGTCCCGCCGGCGACGGGGCGCACGTAGAGGTTCTCGGCGCCGCCGCGATCGGAGACGTAGTAGACCTGCCGCCCGTCGGGCGACCACATGGGCCACATCTCCTTGGCGCCGCCGCACGGGTCGCACAGCGGCTTGTAGGCGGGGACCGGCCCGGGCGTCACCAGCGTCAGCTCGCTCTCGTCGAGGTGCGAGCGGCCGTGCCGCCACCACTGGCCGGCGGCGACGCCGCGGGCGCTGATGACGAGGGTGGTGCCGTCGGGCGACGGGGCGCCCCAGTACTCGGCGGCGTAGCGGTCGGCGGCCACCGGCATGGGCGTGCCGCCGGTGCTGCGTACGCGCCAGACGTCGTTCATTCCCGCGATGTCGTTGCGCGACGACGAGAAATAGAGCCAGGCACCGTCGCGCGACCAGGCGTCGAGCGCCTCGGGAGCGTCGTCCCAGGTGATCCGTTGGAGCTCGCCCGTGCGGAGCGCGAGCACGTAGATGTCGCCGTTGCCCGTGCGCGTGGACACGAAGGCCAGCCGGGTGCCGTCGGGCGACCAGAGCGGCCGCGATTCGTGCGCGGTGTGCGACACGAGCAGGCGTGCGGCGCCGCCCGCGGCGGGCACGGTCCAGATGTCGCCGCCCGACGCGAAGGCGATCTGGCGGCCATCGGGCGAGAGCGACGGCTCGGTGAACGACGGGCTCGCCGGCTGCTGCGCGGTGAGCGAGGTGGCAACGGCGAGCAGCAGCGTGGCACAGCACCCGAGGCGGCGCATGGTCACTTCCGGAAGATGGAGTCGAACACGGGGCGCAGGGACTTGTAGACGTTGGCGCCGACGATGCGCGCGCCGGCCGCCGTCGGGTGGATGCCGTCGTCCTGGTTCAGCTCGGGCTTGCCGCCGACGCCGTCGAGGAGGAACGGCAGCAGTCTTACGCGGGCGCGCTTCGCGACGCTGGCGTAGAGCGCGTGAAAGCGGCGAGTGTACGCCGGGCCGAGGTTGGGCGGCGCCTCCATCTGGACGAGCGCCACGGCGACGCCGGGCTGGGCGGCGCGCACCTTGGCGATGAGGGCGACGATGTTGGCCGCCGAGCTGTCGGGATCGAGCCCGCGGAGGCCGTCGTTGGCGCCGGTCTCGATGACCACCACGGCCAGGGGCTGGGTCAGGAGCCAGTCGACGCGCCGCAGTGCGCCGGCCGACGTCTCGCCCGAGAGGCCGGCGTTGATGACGTCCACGGCGAGGCCGTCGCGGCTCGCGAGGCGCTGCACCACCATGGGGTAGGCGCTGTCCGGATCGAGGCCCAGGCCGGCGGTGAGGGACGTGCCGAGAAACAGGACGCGGGGCCGGGACGTTGTCATTGTTGCGGGGCGGCGTGCGGCCGTGGTTGATTCAACACCAACGGTCGTGCGCGCGGCCCTGTTGTCCTTGGGGGCGCTGCAAGACAGCGCGCCCAGCGCCAGGAGGCACGGCGCCGCTGCGACCACCATCCCCTTGCCGACTCTTCGCATGCTCGTAGCCCGTGACCTCACGAAGGAATACCAGAGCGGCACGCAGGTGCTGGCCGTCCTGAAAGATGTGTCATTTTCCATTCCGCAGGGTGAGTTCGTGGCCATCGTGGGCCCCTCGGGGAGCGGGAAGACGACGCTGCTCGGCCTGTTGGCGGGCCTCGACGTGCCGAGCCGAGGCACGGTGGAGATCGACGGCATGGACCTGCACGACCTGTCGGAGGACGCCCGGGCGCAGCTTCGCGGCCAGAAAGTTGGGTTCGTGTTCCAGGGCTTTCAACTGATCCCGACGCTCACCGCGCTGGAGAACGTGCAGGTGCCGCTGGAACTGCGCGGCGAGGCGGGCGCACCGGCGCGCGCCCGCGAGCTGCTCACGCGCGTGGGGTTGGGCGACCGGCTGGACCACTATCCGACGCAGCTCTCCGGCGGCGAGCAGCAGCGGGTGGCCATCGCGCGCGCCTTCAGCAACCGCCCGCGCATCCTGTTCGCGGACGAACCGACCGGCAATCTCGACGGGCAGACGGGCACACGGATCGTGGAGCTGCTGACGGCGCTGAACCGCGAGGAGGGGGCGACGGTGGTGCTGGTGACGCACGACGCGGGGCTGGCAGGGCGCGCACAGCGGCTCATCCGGCTGGCGGACGGAGCGGTGGTGGAAGACAGGGACACCGGCACGGGCACGGGAACGGCGGGCGACGCGGCGGGTTCCGGGGCGACCGCGTGAGCGGCATGCACCTGGGGATGCTGTCGCGGCTGGCATGGCGTGAGAGCCGCACGGCGCGGCGGCGCCTGCTGCTGTACATGTCGTCGATCTCGCTCGGCGTGGCGGCGCTGGTGGCCATCGACTCGTTCGCGACCAACACGCAGGACTCCATCCGGCAGCAGTCGCGCGCCCTGCTGGGCGGCGACGTGGCGTTCAACGCCCACCAGAAGTTCCCGGCCGCCATCGACTCGCTGTTCGACTCGCTGGCCACCACCGGCGTGCCGGTGGCGCGGGTCACCACGTTCGGATCGATGGCCTTCGTCGGACGCACGGGCGGGACGCGGCTCACGCAGGTGCGCGCCATCTCGCCGACCTTCCCCCTGTACGGCGAGGTGGTGACCGAGCCGGCGGGGGCGTGGCGGCGGCTGCACACCGCACCGGTGGCCGTGGTCGACCCGACGCTGCTGGTCGCCCTCGACGCGAAGGTCGGCGACACGCTGTCGATCGGGTACGCCAAGTTCGAGATTGCCGGCGCGATCACGAGCGTGCCCGGCGACCCGGGGATCGCCAGCGCCATCGGGCCACGCGTATTCATCGCCGACACGTGGCTGGGCGAGACGCAGCTGCTCGGCTTCGGCAGCCGGGCGGAGTACGAGGCGTTCGTGAAGCTCCCGGTCGGCGTGAACTCGCCCAAGTGGTCGGCGCCGCTGCGCCCGCGGATGCTGAAGGCGAACGTGCGCATGCGCACCGTCGTGCAGCAGGAGATGAGCTTCACGCAGGCCATCGGCCAGATGGCGAGCTTCCTCGGCCTCGTGGGGCTCATCGCCCTGCTGCTGGGCGGCGTGGGCGTGGCAAGCGGCGTGCATGCGTTCGTCACCCGCAAGGTCGACACGGTGGCGGTGCTGCGCTGCCTGGGTGCGACGAGCGGCCAGGTGCTCTTCATCTATGTGGTGCAGGCGGCGGCGATGGGGCTGCTCGGCGCGGCCATCGGCGCGGTGCTCGGCGTGGGCATCCAGTTCGGCCTGCCGCACCTCGTGCAGGACTTCCTGCCGCTCAACGTCGAGGTGGCGCTCGACCCCAAGGCGCTGGCAACCGGGCTGGCCATGGGCGTCAGCGTGGCGCTCATCTTCGCGCTCCGTCCGCTGCTCGCCCTGCGCCGCGTGTCGCCGCTGCAGGCCCTGCGGCGCGACGAGACGGCGCTGGTGCGCGCCTCGCTGCGCGATCCGGCCACGCAGCTGGTGAACATCACGCTGGTGGCGAGCGTCATCCTGCTCGCCGTCGGGCGCGCCGACACCGTGCCACGCGGGCTGATGTTCGCGGTGGGCATCGGCATCAGCCTGGTGGTGCTGTACCTGGCCGCGCTGCTGCTGAGCGAGGGGGCGCGGCGCCTGGTGCGCCCGTCGTGGCCCTACGTGCTCCGGCAGGGAGTGGCCAACCTGTACCGGCCGGCCAACCAGACGCGCTCGGTGGTGATCGCGCTCGGCTTCGGCTCGTTCCTCGTGACCACCATCTACCTGGTGCAGGCGAACCTGGTGAAGCAGTTCGACATCACCGCCGCCGCATCGAAGGGCAACCTGGTGATGTTCGACATCCAGGATGACCAGCGTGCCGGCGTGCTGCAGGCCATTGCCGACGGTGGACACAAGCTGATCTCGATGACGCCCATCGTCACGATGCGCATCGCCAAGGTGAACGGACTGGAGCTCAACGACCACGCCAGCCGCGTCGGGCAGGGGCGCGGCAGCTGGGGGCTGCGCCGCGAGTATCGCTCGACCTTCCGCGATTCGCTGGTCGCCACCGAGAAGCTCGTCGCCGGCCGGTGGTTCGGTCGGCACACGGCGGCCGACACGCTGCAGGAAGTGTCGCTCGAACGCGACCTGGCCACGGAGCAGCTGAAGGTGAAGGTGGGCGACGTGATCACGTGGGACGTGCAGGGCGTGCTCGTCAACACGAAGGTGACGAGCCTGCGCGAGGTCGACTGGGGGCGGTTCGACCCGAACTTCTTCGCCGTGTTCAACCCCGAGGCCATCCGCGGCGCGCCCAAGCAGTGGGCGGCGGTGGCGGCGGTGGCCGACGAGAAGGCCATCGCGGCGCTGCAACGCCGCGTGGTGGAGCGCTACCCGAACGTCGCGAGCCTCGACATCTCGCTGGTGCGGCGCACGATCGCCGACATCGTGAACAAGGTGTCGCTGGCGGTGCGCTTCCTCGCGCTCTTCTCGCTCGGGATGGGTGTGCCGGTGCTGTTCAGCGCGGTGGCGGCGACGCGGCGCGACCGCCTGCGGGAGAGCGTGCTGCTGAAGACGCTGGGCGCGACGCACCGCCAGGTGCTGCGCATCCTGTTCAGCGAATACGCGCTGCTGGGCGCGCTCGGCGGGCTGTGCGGCATGGGCCTGGCGACCATCGGCGGTTGGGCGCTGGTGACCTTCGTGTTCGAGACGCCGTTCCAGTTCGCGTTCGGCCCCGCGGCGGCGATCGCCGGGGCCATGCTGGGCATGGCGGTGGGCATCGGCCTGCTGACGGCGCGCGAGGTCTTCCGGGAAACGCCGATGGCGGCCCTGCGCGAGTCGTGACCCGGCCGCCGTTGGCCGAGGCTACCGCACCCGGGCGATCGCCAGCCGCAGCTGCGGCGGCGGCTCGCCGCCGTTGATCCCCTTCAGCTCGAGCACCTGCGGTGCGGCCTGGGCGCCGCTGAGGAGGAAGGCGCTGAAGGAGGCCGCGTTGAGCGCCGCCACCGACTGGTTGAACGCGCCGAAGCTGAGGGCCTGCGGCACGAGCGGGAACGCCAGCGGGTAGGTGTTGGCGGCGAGGCCGGCGCACGGGCCCAGGTCGTTGCAGAGGCCGGCGAACTCGCTGCGCAGGTTCCAGCTGGGCCACTGCAGGTGCGCGTTGGCGAACGTCACGCCGGGATAGTCGTCGGCGTACAGCGACAGCGCCCACTCGCCGAACATCTCCTCCCACGGGTGGCCGGAGACGCGCGCCTCGAGGTTGGCCACGCCCGACTGGCTGGACTGCACCAGCGCCGAGAGGAACGCCGGTTCGCTGGTGGCGTACTGGTCCATCATCCAGCGCACGATGGACCACGAGGTGGCGTAGAACGTCGCGTCGCCGGCGGAGATGCGCCCGAGCACCGAGTACTGCTCGGGCGACTGCAGGTACTGGTAGAGCGCGTCGAAGTGGCGGAGCATCAGGACGGGGCGTCCCGCGCACTGCGGCGCCGTCGAGAGGTGCAGGTCGCAGAACACCGAACCCTGATAGTCCGTGTTTCCCCGCCACGGGATGCCATAGATGCCGCGTGCGTACTGTTCCTCGGCGTGGCGCGCGAGCCCCTCCTCGAGCCACAGCTCCTCGAAGTTGGCATTGCGCGAGAACCGCTCGCCGAACGAGGTGATGTGTTTCACCTCGTGGATGATCGTTCCGCGGATCTGGCGCAGCCAGGCGAGGCGCGAGCCGGACCCCGACGCCGCGGTGGTGGTCGGCATGAAGGCGTAGAAGTACTCGCCGACATTGCTGCTCGCCGCCGTTGACGTCGGGTAGAAGTCGCAGCTCGCCACGAAGCCGGAGACGAGGCCGCCGGCCATGGTGTTGATGCGCGGCGAGAAGAGCATCACGACCTTGCCGGTGCCCGACAGGTGCCCGTCGTAGGCCAGCGGGTTGCCGAAGTCCTGCGTGAGGATCGGCCACATCACGGTGTCGAACTCCTGGCCGACCTGCGCATACAGCGAGTCGAGCTGGCCGCGGAGCGTCGAGGCGCCGTCGATCGCGGACGCGGTGTCCTCGACGATCACCGCGTGCTGGCCCACCCACGCCGTGCGCACGCCGACCGCGATGGACGAGGCGCAGAAGTTCGGGGCGTCGAGATTGGGAATCTTGAGCGGCGTGACGGCGCCGACCGTCGTCACCTGTCGCGCGAGCCCGCCAGTGGCCGGCGCCGCGCCCTCGGTGGAGGCCCGCAGGCGGCGCAGCGCCGCGGTTGGCGAGCCGGCGGCGCGCGCAAAGGCGATGGACCGCTGCATGACGTCGGCGTGCACCGCATCGGCCGCGTCGGCGCGGATCATCTCCTGCCACCGCGCAAAGCGCGGCGATCCGATGGGAGCATAGGAAGGCAGCGCCCGGCGCGGCGCGACGGGTGACGGCGCGCGCACGGCAGGCCGCGTTGCCGGCGCGACAATCGCCGCGGCCTGCGCACGGGACGCCGACGCGCTGCCGCCCAGCTGGAACGAGGCATCGTTGCCCGCGATCGTCCGTGCCGGGTTGTAGACCGTCACCAGGTACGCGCCACCGGTGTTGGCCAGCTCGTTGCAGCGCGACTCGCCGGGGGCGCTCAGAATCAGCGACTGGCCGACGGCCAGCGACCGCGCCAGCGCGGTGCGCAGGGTGACGGAGGCCACCCCGCTTTCATTATTGGCGTTCACCTGCAGCGACACGGGGCGCGCCGCCGAGCATGGCCAGCCCCCGAGCGGGAGCGTGATCGTCAGTTGCGTCGTCGAGGCGGCAGTGACCGTGGCGGCGACGCCCTCCACCAGCACGGCGTTGCCGTTCACCGTCGGCGCGAAGTTGCTGCCCGAGATCACCGCCTGACCGCCCGCGACCAGCGGCGTGACCGTGGTGATGCGGGGCGACGTGGCCGTCGTGCCGGCCGTGACGCGCACCCGCACCGTGGCCGTGACGCCGTCGGCGCTGGCCGCGATGTTGGCGGTGCCGGCTGCCACGGCGGTGACAACGCCCAGCTGGGTCACCGCCGCCACCCGCGGCGCGTCGGTGCTGAAGAAGAGCGTCGGGTTGGGAATGGGATGCCCGCCGGCGTCCTTCGCGCCCGGCACCAGCGTCACGCTCCCGGACGGCAGCGTGAGGACGGCCGAGTCGCGGTCGAAGGCGAGTGCGGCGACGGGCGGGTTCTTCACCGTGAGCGTGACGTCGCCCGACCGACCGCCCGACGAGGCCCGCACCGATCCCTGCCCCGCCTGCAACGCCGTGGCCACGCCCGCGGCCGACACGCTCACGACGGTGGGGGCCAGCGACGACCACGACACCGCCGCGCCCGGCATGACGTTGCCGTCGGCCCCGGTCACCACCGCCGTCAACTGGGTGGTGGCGCCGACCACGAGCGAGGATGATGCCGCGGTGACGGCGACTTCGCGCACGGGAATCCCGCCGGGGCCGTCGCCCCCGCACGCCACCGTCGCGAGCAGTCCCGCCGCCAGCACTCGTCGCATCACTGCCAGTACACCTCGTCTCCGGGGGACGCGTTAATTATGGCGCGCGCACGGCCGCAACGTCAGCTTTGGGGCCGATGCCCGACGACAGCCCGCAGTTTCCCCGCTGGCGCGACGACGCGCGCGACTGGTGCACCGGCCGGCCGTGGCGCTGGCGCGCCGCGGTGCTGGCCGTGCTCGCGTGGCAGGCGGCCGTTCCGTTCCGCGACGCCGCGGCGTTTCACGTGTTCCGCGGCATCACCTTCGGCGCGCACGAGTTCGGCCACCTGTTCTTCGCCCTGTCCGGCAACGAGTGGCTGGCGGTGGCCGGCGGCTCGATGATGCAGCTTCTCATCCCGGTCGGCGCCGGCGCCGTCATGCGGCGCTACCGCGACTGGTTCGGAGTGGCCGCGTGCGGCCTCTGGCTCGCGGCAAGCCTGGCGGACCTTGCCCCATATATCGCGGACGCGCGCGCCATGGATCTCGACCTCGTGAGCTTCTCCGAGGACGGCGCGGTGCACGACTGGCACTACCTGCTGGGCAAGGCGGGGTTGCTCGCTCAGGATCAGGCGTTGGCGCGGCTCGACCGACTGGTCGGCCTCGTCGTCCTTGCCGCGTCGGTGGCGATGGCCCTCTGGTTGCTGCAGCAGATGCGGCGCCGGCCCGCGTCCGGATCCCTCGGGGACCTGGACGCGGGCCGGCGCTGAGCGCCCCCGACTACTTCCTGTTCTTGCGTCCGCGCGGGAGACTCTCGTCCACCCACTGGTGCACGGCGACCGTGGACGGAAAGCCGATGGAGCCCGCGGCGAGGGCGACGACCTGGTAGAGCTCCGCGGGCGTCGCGCCGGCGGCGACCGCCTTGCGCACGCCGGCATGCACCGCCCCCTCGCGCATCGATCCGATGGAGATGGCGAGCTTGACGAGGCGCGCCGTCTTGGCATCGAGCGGCCCCTCCTTTCCCGCCGCGCCAACGAGCTCCCACGCCTCGCCGACCTTCGGGTAGCGCTTCATGAACGCGGAGTACGTCTTGGGCGGCTTGCCGAGCTTGGGCATGGACCTGTCCGGTGAGGGGGTGTTCAGCAGCCTTCCTTCTTCTTCTTCTTCGGGGCGCCGGCGGCCGCCTTGGGCGCCGGCATGGCCAGCGTCGGCATCGCGACCTTCGGCGCCGACGCGCTGTCGCCCGCGACGCCCTGCGGTGTGCCGCCGAAGAATTTGCTGACTTCGGTGGCGCGCGCAAACTGGGCCAACTGCGCCGGCGTGGCGTTGGCGGGTGTCTTCGGGAAGAGGATGCTGTCCTTCCACGCCTCGAGCCCGCCGCGCAGGAGATACGCGCCCTTGTAGCCCTTCGCCTTCAGCAGCATCCACGCCTGGGCGGCGCGCGCGCCGTCCTCGGCGTAGAGCACCACCTTCTCGTTGTGCTGCAGCGAGGACTCGCCGAGCTCGGCCAGCGCGATGTTCTCCGCGGGCGGAATGTGATACTCGGCGTAGGCGGCCTCGG
>Ga0334722_10002459_pt1 | contig 20977 bp, 21 predicted proteins | sample C3_bottom_MG_FD_207210 | JGI IMG/M metagenome (GOLD analysis project Ga0334722, IMG submission 207210) | Sediment microbial communities from Yellowstone Lake, YNP, Wyoming, USA - C3_bottom | ecosystem: Environmental > Aquatic > Freshwater > Lake > Sediment | place: USA: Wyoming | collected... | reverse complement strand
CCTCGGTGCACTCTCCACGAGCAAGCTCTCTGACCGCTGGTTCAAATCGTTCTCGATCCCGGGTTTCTCAGCGTATGAGGCCAATCAGCGCACGTTGAAGACGTTCGGCTCGGGCGAGCAGCCGCCGCTCGTCGCCGTGTTCTCCACGCCCGACCGCGACGTGACGACGGTGGCCGGGATCGAGCGGGCGGTTCAGGCCGGGGCTGCGAACATTCCGGGCGGGCGCACCGGCTCGTGGTACGCGACGCACTCCGACGGCTACGTGTCGAAGGACCGCCACACGATGGTGGCGACGTTGTATCCACCCGGGAATGCGACGTTCGACGCGTTTCCGCCGATCAAGAAGCTGCGCGCCGCGATTCAGAAGGCCGCGCCTCCAGGCGTTTCGACGCACCTCACGGGGTCGGCCGCGATCTTCCAGTCGCAGGGTGAGGCGGGTGGCCCGAGTGTCCTCACCGAGACGCTCCTCGGCGGCGCGGGGGCGCTGATCATCCTGCTGTTCGTCTTCGGGACGCTCCCCGCGATGGCGATGCCGATGCTCGTCGCGATCAGCTCGATCCTGACCACGTTCCTCTGCGTGTATGGGATGACGTACGTCACCGACGTCTCGGTCATCGTCCAGTTCCTCGTCGCGCTCGTCGGCCTGGGTGTCGCGATCGACTACGCGCTGCTCATCGTCTTCCGCTTCCGCGAGGAGCTGACGCTGCACGACTCGACCGAAGACGCTCTCGTCGAGACGATGACCCATGCAGGCCGGTCGGTGATCGTCTCCGGGTCGACCGTGGCCATCGGTCTGCTCAGCATGGTGATCCTGCCCCTGCCGTTCATCCGCTCGATCGGTCTGGGCGGGATGCTGATCCCCGCCGTCTCCGTGCTCTCATCGATCACGTTGCTGCCGGCGATGCTGGCCATCCTCGGGCCGCGGATCAACGGCGTCCGAGTGATGCCTAAGCGCTTCGTCGAGCCACACCCAGCGGAAACAGGACTCTGGTGGCGGTGGAGCCGCTTCGTGATGCGCCGCAGCTGGCTCGTCTTCACCGCCGGTGTGGTGATCGTTGCCCTCGTCCTGATTCCCGCTTTCAAGATCAACCCGAGCGACGCTCAGATCAAGGACGAGCCCGCCAAGGGCGATGCGCTCGCGGGACAGGTTGCGCTGAGGCAAGCCGGAATCTCGGACGGCGTCTACCTGCCCTACATCGTCCTCGCCGAGGGCGGTGCGACACCCGACTCGTTGCAGCGCGTTGCGGACGAAGTCGGACGCACGCCCGGGATCGCGTCCGCGTCCGCGCCTCCGGCGTGGAGGAAAGGCGGCACCGGGCTGGTCGAGGCGTTCGGCGCCGAGGATGCCTCTTCGCGCACGGCGAAGAAGACGATCGCCAACCTCCAGCACCATGTCCTGCCGCGCGTCCAGAGCTCGATCGGCAGCGGCAAGCTGACGCTGGGCGGTTACGGACCGGAGGAGAGGGACTTCGTGCACGCGGTGTACGGGAAGTTCGCGTACGTCCTGCTGTTCGTCCTGATCCTGACCTATGTGCTGCTGACGAGGGCGTTCCGGTCGCTCGTGTTGTCGCTGAAGGCCGTGATCCTCAATCTCGTGTCGCTCGGCGCCGCTTACGGCATCGTCGTCTTCGTCTTTCAGCAGGGACACGGGAGCGAGGCGATCTGGAACATCCACGCGACCGACTCGGTGATCTCCTGGATCCCGCTGATGATCTTCGCCTTCCTGTTCGGGATCTCGATGGACTACGAGGTGTTCATGCTGTCGCGGATCCGCGAGGAGTACGACGAGACGGGAGACACCGCGTATTCGGTTGCCCACGGGCTCGCACGCACCGGCAAGCTCGTGACCAGCGGGGCGCTCGTGCTCATGTTCGCGTTCTTCGCGCTGTCGATGAGCCCCGGGCCGGACATCAAGCAGTTCGCGATCGGGCTCGCCGCAGGCATCATCTTCGACGCGACCGTGATCCGCGCGCTGCTCGTGCCCGCGACGATGCAGATGCTCGGGCGCTACAACTGGGTGCTGCCGCGGCCGATTGCCCGCGTCCTGCGCGTCGCTCCCAGCGAGACGTAGCAAGCCCGCGATAGAGGCTCTAACCGCTCGGAATGTCGATCCAGGTCCTTGCGGCGGGCGAGCCGAACTCGATGTACCACTGGGAGACCGAGCAGGAGGACTTCCTCGTGCTCGCCGGCGAGGCGCTCCTGATCGTCGAGGGGCAGGAGCGGCGGCTCGAGCAGTGGGACTTCGTGCACTGCCCGCCGGAGACGCGGCACGTGTTCGTCGGGTCGGGCGATGGCCCGTGCGTGATCCTCGCGGCCTCGTCGCGGCAGTTCCAGGCGAGCGGCCCGTGGGGCTACTACACGGTCGACGACACCGCCCGTCGCCACAACGCCTGCCCCGACGAGGAGACTCAGGACGGCGACGTCGCGTACGCGCGGTTCCCGCCGGGCCAGCCAACGCGCCACCGCGACGGGTTGCTGCCGACTTACGACGATCGATCTTGATTTTCGATCAATTGTCTCGGAGCCGCGGCGAGCTGACCGCAGGCGGCTGCGATGTCGCGGCCCCGGGTGAGTCGCACCGTCGCCGGGATTCGTGCGCGATCGAGTACCGACTTGAACGCCGCGATCGCGTCCCTCGACGACCCGGTGTAGAGCCCCGTCGGGTTGTAGGGGATCAGGTTCACCTTGAAGGCATCACCCGAGAGCAGCTCCGCCAGCTCGCGGGCCTGCGCCGGCGAGTCGTTCACTCCCGCGAGCATCACGTACTCGACGAACACACGCCGCCCGCGCAGCGCCACGTAGCGCCGGCACTCGGCGAGCACGTCCCGGAGTGGGTAGCGCTCCTCGACGGGCATGATCCGCCGCCGGAGCACAGGGTCGGCGGCGTGGAGCGAGAGCGCGAGACGGATCGGCTCCTCGACCTCGTCGACGAACCGCGTCAGCTCGGGCAGCCAGCCGACCGTGGAGATGGTGGTGCGTCGATGGGTGACCCCTAGGTCGGGCAAGCGGCGGGCGGCGGCAAGCACGGCGTCCAGGTTGAGCATCGGCTCGCCCATGCCCATGAACACCGCGTGGTTGACATCCTCGCTGCGTCGGAAGTAGAGCGCCTGATCGAGGATCTCCGACGCCGTCAGGTTGCGGCCGAAGCGCATCTGCCCGGTCGCGCAGAACGTGCACGTGAGCGGACAGCCGGACTGTGAGGAGAGGCAAAGCGACCGCCGCCCGTCGCGGTAGCGCATCAGCACCGCCTCGACGGGATGACCCTCCGCGGTGCGGAAGAGCGTCTTCAAAGTGCCGTCGCGGGCCTTGACCTCGCTCTCCACCGAGAGCGTCGAGAACGGCACGTCTGCAACGAGAGCAGTGCGCAGCCGGGCGGGCACGTTTGTCATCGCGTCGTAGCCGGGCGCGCCGCGCGCGGCCCACTCCCACACCTGGCGAGCGCGGTACGAGGGCTCGCCGAGGCCGGCGAGTGTGCTCTCGAGGAGGGCGAGTTCCACGCTTCGAGAGTAGCGGGCGCGTGCGGGGAGCTCAGATCACGCGCTCTGCGTCTTTCTCTGCGTCGGCGGCACGACTACGACCGGGCAGCGCGAGTGCTTGACGACGTGGTGAGAAACGGAACCGAGGATCAGCTCCGCAAGCGTTCCGTGTGCATGGGTTCCGACGACGATCAGCTCTGCGTCCTGAGCATGCTCGAGAATCGCCGCCCCTGCAGGGCCCCCGACGACGACCCGCTCTACCTGGTCGGCATGCTCGCCGGCCACCGCTTCGACGGTCTCACGGAGAAGATTCACCGCTGCCTCGTGCATCGGCTCCGAGTCGATCGGCGTGATGACGCCGGGACCGGTCATCGGCACGACGGGCACCGCCGACCATACGCGGACCGCGCGGACGCGCGTCCCTCGAATAGCCGCCTCGTGCAGGGCGAAGCGGAGCGCCTCCTTGCCGAGCTCGCCGCCGTCGACTCCAACCACGATCACGACATCACCTTCTCGCAAGCCTACTCGCGCCGGAGCGGCAGAATGGGCCGGACGTGATCGACCTCCGCTCCGACACGGCAACGCGCCCGACCACGGGGATGCGCGCAGCGATCGCCGCCGCCGAGGTCGGCGACGAGCAGAAGCGGGAGGACCCGTCGGTCACGGAGTTGCAGCGCCGCGTCGCTGAGCTGGTCGGCCAGGAGGACGCGCTCTTCCTGCCCACGGCGACGATGGCGAACCAGATCGCGCTCAAGCTCCACTCGCGTCCCGGGGACGTCCTGCTTGCCGAAGCGACGTCGCACGTCGTCATCTACGAGTACGGTGGCGCGGCCGCTCACGCCGGGCTGATGGTGCAGGGGCTACCCGGACGAGCAGGGCGCCTGACGTCGGAGCAGGTGCTCGCCGCGGTCCCTTCGCGCACGAAGGCCGCCGATCAGGCGCCCGTCGTGCTTTCGCTCGAGGACACCCACAACAGCGCCGGCGGGCGGGTCTGGCCGCTCGACGAGCTCGATGACGTGGTCGATGCGGCGCGTGAGGCTGGACTTGCAGTCCACCTCGACGGAGCGCGCCTGCTCAATGCCGCAGTCGCGCAGGGTGTGCGTCCGTCGGCGATGGCGCGGCGCTTCGACACCGTCACGCTTTGTCTCTCCAAGGGACTCGGTTGTCCGCTCGGCGCGCTGCTCGCGGGCTCGGCGGAGCTGATGGAGCGCGCGTGGCGTGAGAAGCACCTGTTCGGCGGAGCGATGCGTCAGGCCGGGATCGTCGCAGCGGCGGGCGTCTACGCGCTCGACCACCACGTCGACCGGCTCGCCGAGGACCACGCACGAGCACGACGAATCGCAGAGTCCTGGCACACGGCCGGGCTGCCGGTCGACCTCGAGCGGGTCGAGACGAACTTCGTCCAGATCGACCTCGAACCGCTCGGGCTGAGCCGTGACGAGGCGCTTGCTCGGCTGCGGCAGGCAGGCGTCGGGCTCTCCTCCACGATCCATCCCACCGTGATCCGCGCGGTGACGCATCTCGACCTCGACGACGCGGACGTCGAACAGGCATGCGAGCTCGTCCCGGAGGCGCTCGGCGCAACCGTGGGTGCCTGAAGGTCTCCAGGACCTCGCACTCGACCTCGCGACCACTAGGTGCACACTCGGCGTTAGCCGAAACGGTCGCCGGCGGAGAGGAAGAGCACGATCACGCCGCCGTACGCCGCGATCAGCGCCAGGCCGCGCAAACGGCTCGAGCGTCCTCCCATCAGCGCGATCCCGGCAACGGCGAGTGCACCGGCAAGCGCCCCGAGCTCTACCTGCCGGAACGAGAGCGCAAGCGGGTCGATCGCCCAGGACAGGAGAGCCACCGCCGGGATCAGAAAGACCGCCACCTGCGCTGCGGACGACGTGGCGATCTCGGCGGCAAGCTTGATCTTCCCGCGCTTCGCGACGAGCACGGCGCCACCGTGCTCAGCCGCATTGCCCACCACCGCCACGATCACGGCGGCGACGAAGAAGTCGGTCAGCCCTGCGCGGTGGGCGAATTCCTCGAGTGAGCCGACGAGGATCTCCGCGACGAGCGCGGTGATCGCCGTCGCAGCCGTGAGCACGACGAGGGCAAGCCGGAACGACCAGCCGGAGATCGCGTCGTCCTCGCCGGCGTGCAACTCCGCGTGGCGGCGCAACGAGCGCCACGTGACGACCACGTAGAGCACGAGCAATCCGCCCGCCACGGGGAGAGAGGCCACCGCGAGCGAGTGCCGGTTCGGGTCGCCGTGCCAGCCTGGAACAGCGGGGATCAGAAACGCCGCCAGCGCGATGCCGATCAGCGCGAAGGAGAGGTAGGTCGAGGCTCCGTCGACCTCGCCGTCCCCACCGGCGAGCAGCGAGAAGCCGAGGACGAGCAGGAGGTTGCCGACGACGCTACCGGTGAGCGAACCGCGCACGACCTCGGGCAGTCCGCGGTCGATCGCGATCAGGGCGATGATCAACTCGGGGGCGTTTCCGAAGGTCGCGTTGAGAAAGCCGCCGATGCCGGGACCGGTGTGGTCGGCTGCGTGCTCGGTCGCCTCTCCGATCAGCCAGGCGAGCGGGACGAGCGCGAGCGCCGAGAGGACGAACTCGGCCGTCGCGCCGATGGATGCCAGCCAGTGGAGGGCGATCGAAACGGGCGCGATTGCGAGACCCGCTAGCAGGAGCCTCCTCACCACGGCGTCGAAACCCTATCGGCGGCCGAGACCCGGCGGAGCGTGCTGCCTCCAGTCAGCAGCGGTCGCGCGGACTACCGCTCCAAGCGGCGAATGTCAAGTCTTGCGGTGGCAGGCGCCCCGGTGCCACGATCTTGCCGTGAGCGAAGTCGCCCAGGCTCCAGCGCAACTGCCGCTTCGACCCCAGGACGAGGTCGAATGCCGGCGCTGCGAGGTGCATTGCGACAAGGTCGTGTATCCCGGCGCATGTCTCGAGCGCTCCTGCCCGTTCGTCTACGCGTACGAAGCGTGGGGCCGAACGTACATGGGCTGCATGCAGAAGGTCTTCGACGTCGAGATCGATCTCGACATCCTGCAGGCGGCGCAGCGGCGTCGCGACGGCTTCGGCGGCGTGCGCGCGCGACGGGCCCCGCTGCCGATGTGTCATGTCGAGATCTCCGCGTGCTACGAGTGCCGCGGCGACGACATCGGCTGCCGGAACCCGGAGTTCCACGAGATCCCGCGCGGGCGCCCGAGCTTCCGCGTCTTCGCGCAGGTCGACGCGTAGGGCCTGTCCGGAAAGTGGCCACGGTGGATGACAGGCGGCACGGGCTGCGAGGCAAGGACGCAGGGAGCGCCGATATGCAGGCATATCGGCGCGACCGAGGACGCAGCATCGCAGCCCGTGACGCCGGTGAGGCGCCCTGGTTCACTTTCCGGACAGGCCCCTAGTCCGTCAGCTCAGCCGGATCGAGCGCGCGGAAGCCTCGAACAGGGTCGAGAGCTTGGCCGCGCGGGTCGGCAGCGTCGTATACGTGACGACGAACGCCTGCGTCCCGCGCACGAGCGCGTACTGGGTGATCGCCACCACGATCTGCTTGCCACCCAGCGAGAACCGAAGGCCGTAGCGGAGCCGGGCCGATGGCCCTGCAGGCAGCTTGATCTCCTGACGGCGTATCGGTCGTATGACGTTCGAAACCCTGCTGAGTTGGCTGAACGCCGCATTCGCATAGACCGCGGCGGTCACGCCCTCGGGCACCTTCTCGACGACGACGTTGAGATTGGTGGCAAAGCCGTTGACCGCGCTCGGGTCGGCTGCGAAGAAACGCACACCGGACTTCGGGTCACGGATCGCTTGGATGAGCTGGCGGAGGTTGGGGTTCTCCTTCGCAAGCCGATCGGCAACGTCGCTGGTTGCCACCTCACGGTAGTCGATCGCCTTCCAGGTCGAGGGGACACCGATCGAGAACCCGAGGCCCGGAACCGCGTGACGGACGAGCGGAGCGGCAGCCTCCGCTGACGTCGCCGCGAGCAGGGCCAGCAAGGCTGCAACCAGCGTGGCGGGGCGTCTCACGCGCTTCACGTTAGCCGCGACCGTTCCACAGTAGCGGGCTCAGGCGTCGGTGTACTTCGCCTGGCCGCCCTCGATGATGCGCGGGACCGGCTTCCCCTGCTCGTGGACGAGAGCCAGGTAGTCGCGTTTGTGCGACGTCGCATCGATGACGTCCATCACGCCTCCGGCTTCGTCGTAGAGCACCATGGCGCCGTGGACGACGAACAGCGCGTCCGTCTCCGTTCGCTCAGGTTAGGACGGCGCGGCGGTGGAGGTCGCGGAGCCGCCGGAGCTCCTCGGCATCGGGGCCGTGGCCTTTGGGCCCGGGTGTCTCGAGAATCGCCGGCAGGTCCTGGAAGGCTGGATGTGCGAGGAATGTTCCGAGGCGCTCTCCCATCGTTCCCTGGCCGATCGACGCGTGACGGTCGCGGTTCGATCCGAGCTCGGCAGCCGCGTCGTTGACGTGAAGGGCTCGCAGCCGGTCGAGTCCGACTCTCTGGTCGAGGTCGGTGACGGCTGCTCCGAGCGTGTCCGGGTCCGTGACGTCGATTCCGGACACGAACCAATGGCACGAGTCGAGACAGACGCCGAGCCTGGGGTGGCCGTCCACCCGGTCGAAGATCGCCTCGAGCTCGTCGACCGAGCGACCGATCGTTCCGCCCGCACCTGCGGAGTTCTCGATGAGCAGCCAGGTCCGCTCGGTCGTCAGCTCGAGGAGCCGGCGCAGCGCCGGCAGGACGCGTCGGAGCCCGTTGGTGAACCCCGAGCCGACGTGAGAGCCGATGTGGAAGATCACGCCTTCCGCCTCGATCGCCGCGGCTGTCTCGAGCGTCGCCTTCATCGCGGTCAGCGACTTCGAACGGATCACACGATCCGGGCTGGCGAGGTTGACGAGGTAGAGCGCATGACAGACGACAACTCCGATGCCTGCCTCCGCGCGGCGCTCCCGGAACCGGGTGAGCGCCTCCTCGGTATGGGCGGTGGGGCGCCACATCCGCGGGCTCTGCGTGAACACTTGGATCGCCTCGCAGCCGAGCTCGGCACCCCTGTCGATTGCGTTCCAGATGCCTCCGGAAGACGAGACGTGGGCGCCGAAGAGCACGCGCGTACGCTACCCAGACCCGGCGAGTCGCCGAGTACGATGGCCGCCGCATGAGCGTGAGAGTTCGAATGGCGCCGTCGCCGACCGGGTTGCTCCACATCGGCACTGCGCACACCTTCCTCTTCAACTGGCTCTTCGCGCGGGGACGCGGCGGCGAGTGTCTGCTTCGGATCGAGAACACCGACACGAGCCGTGAGGTTGCAGAGGCTACGGAACAGATTCAGCGCTCGCTGACGTGGCTCGGGATCGACTGGGACGGGCCGGTGACGTTCCAGCTCGACGCGATGGAGCGGTGCCGTGAGCTCGCGGCGCAGCTCGTCGCGGAAGGCAAGGCCTACGAGGACGAGGGCGCGACCCGCTTTCGCATGCCCAAGGAAGGCGCGACCGGCTGGGACGACGCCGTGCGCGGACGGATCGAGTTCCCGAACGAGCAGCTCGAAGACCTCGTCATCGTCCGCGCGGACGGCCGAGCGACGTACAACTTCGCCTCCCCGGTGGAGGACATGGACGACCGCATCACCCACGTCGTGCGTGGCGACGACCACATCTCGAACACGCCGAAGCAGCTCCACGTCCTGCGCGCGCTGGGCCACGAGCCTCCGGTTTACGCGCACCTCGGGAACCTGCTCGGCACCGACGGCAAGAAGCTGTCCAAGCGCCACGGCGCGACGTCCGTCGACGAGTTCCGCGCCGCCGGCTATCTACCCGACGCGCTCGTCAACTTCCTCGCCCTGCTCGGCTGGGCGCCCGACGGGGAGACGACGATCATGTCGCGCGACGAGATCGTCGAGCGGTTCTCGCTCGAGCGGGTGGGCGCGAGCCCCGCCACGCTCGACTACGCGAAGCTCGACTGGATGAACGGCGTCTATCTGCGCGAGCTGGACGCGGGCGCATACGCCGACGCTCTCGCGGGTTGGGTGCGCGACCGAGACTGCGACTGGCCCGAGGAGCGCGTTCGCGCCGTCGCGCCGCTCGTCCAGGAGAAGATCGCACGCCTCGGGGAGTTCCCGGACTTCGCGGGCTTCCTCTTCCACGACGTCGACCCCGACCCAGCCCAACTCGCCGCGGAGATCCTCGCGGCCGCCGCCGTCGCGCTCGAGCAGGTCGACCCGTGGGTGGCGGGGGAGATCGAGTCGGTGCTGAAGGCTCTCTGCGACGAGCTGGGTAGCAAGCCGCGTGACGTCTACCCGCCCATCCGTGTCGCGGTCACCGGCTCGCGCGTCTCTCCCGGCCTGTACGAGAGCCTGGAGCTGCTCGGCAAGCACGTGTCGCTGGCACGCATCCGCCGCGGCGAGCAGATAGCCTCCGGCCCGTGAGCGCTCCGGCAGTCAGAGCTCCCGCCGAGTTCGAGGAGCGACTGCGCACCTATGTCTTCGAGCGTTCCGAGGAGGAGCGAGCGGTTCGCGTCGGCGAGAAGGAGATCTCGGAGCAGGCCGCGATCGTCGAACGCTACCGGGACCTGTTTACGCGACCCCAGCTCGAGGCGCTGCGCGGGGCTGAGGAGGATGCATCGGATGAGGAGCGTGAGCGCCTGTTTCGACTTCGGCTCACCTGCGAGGAAGGGCTGGTCGACGCCGAGCTGACCGCACGCGACGACGAGCTCCAGAACGCGATGCTCGCCGCTCGCGTCCCTTGGGAGGGGGAGGAGATTCCTCTCCGTGCCGCGCAGGCGAAGCTTGCGACCCTGCCCGTGTATCGCGACCGAGACGATCTGGGCACGCGCGCGCTCGCTGTGTCGCTCCGTTTCAACGACGAGCGGCTTGCTCTGCTCGCGGTACGCGACGAGCTCGAGGCCGAGCTTTCCGGTGAGGCCGACGCCGTTGCGCGCAACGAGGCGGTCAAGGGCATCTCGCTACGCGAGCTCGAGGAGGTGGTTGCCGACACGAGCGCCTCGACAGCGGATGCATGGACGCCGCTTCGGCAACGTTGGCTCGACCGGTTGCTCGGCACCGAGCGCGACGAGGTTCCCATGGCCTTTCATGTCGCCTGGCTCCGCCGGCTCTCGCCGCTCGCGGAGACGTACACGCAGGAGCGCTCCGTTCCCGTCTGCAGCTCCACTCTGCGAGCCATCGGCTTCGCGATCGAGGACGACCCGCGGATCCGGCTCGACCTCGACGACCGTCCGCAAAAGTCCCCGAGAGCGTGCGTGATCCCGTCCGACCCGCCGGCGGTCGTCCATCTCATCACCCGCGCCATGGGCGGACTGCACGACTACTCCGCGTTCCTGCACGAAGCCGGGCACGCGCTCCACTACGCGGGCGCGGACCCCGAGCTGCCGTACACGTTCCGGGCACTGAGCCGCGACCACGCGTTGACCGAGATCTTCTCGTACATCGTCGAGGCCATCTCGCGCGAGCCCGGCTGGCACGCGGAGCACTTCGGACTTTCGGACGAGGAGGCCGAGCGGAACGCGGAGGCGACGCTCTTCATCGAGTCCGTGCTGTTTCGCCGTTACTCGGCAAAGCTCCGCTTCGAGCTTGCCTTCTGGGATCGCTTTCCGGAAGACGGCGGCACCTCGATCGGGTACTCGGAGCAGCTCACGCGGGCGACGGGGATCCGCTACCCGCCGGAGAACTTTCTCTCGGACATGGACGCGGGCTTCTATTCCGCCGACTACCTTCGCGCATGGATACGCGCGGCGCAGCTCCGCCACCGTCTCCGCCGGGAGATCGGAGACGACTGGTGGCGCTCTCCGGCCACCGGAGAGTTGCTGCGGGAGCTCTTCCGCGAGGGGACGCGTCCTTCGACCGAGGAGATCGCGGGCCGCCTCGGCGTCGACCCCTTCGACACCGAGCCGCTCGCCGCCGAGCTTTCGGCCGCCTCGTAGCCCGCCGGTCTCCGGGCCGCAGGACTGCCCGCCGCCGATCAGCTGAGCCGCGCATGGATCTCGCGTGTGAGCACCGCGACCTGCTCGGTCAACTCCTTGTCCTGACGGGTCAGGTCGGTGTTCGACTCGAGCAGGCGCTTCAGCTCGCTCGTGGTTCGCTCGACCGCCTCCTGATGCTCGGTGGCGTTGCGCGCGACATCCTCGCGATGCTGCTCGATCACCTCGGACGCCGTCTTGTCCCGGTCGGCCTGGCGCGTCTGGGCGAGCAGAATCAGCGGTGCCGCATACGCCGCCTGCAGCGAGAAGCCGAGGTTGAGGAGGATGAACGGGTACGGATCCCAGTGCCCGACGATTGCGATCGCATTGAGGATGATCCAGACGATGACCGCCACCGTCTGTCCGACGATGTACTGCGGGGTGCCGAAGAACCGAGCCGCCTTCTCCGCCGCCCGTCCGAACGTGTCCTGCCCGAACGCCCCGTGATGCCTCGCGGCACCGCTCTGCGCATCGGTCACGCAGCAACCGTAGAGGCGCGCCAGGACGGAGCCGTGATTCGATACGTGGGTGCCTCCCGGTGACCTTGCCGGCCTCGCCGGCCTCGAGCTCGGCCCAACCTCCTGGTTCGAGGTGACGCAGGAGCGAATCGACGAATTCGCTGCCGCCACGCAGGATCCCCAGTGGATCCACGTCGACCTCGAGCGAGCGGCGGCGGGTCCGTTCGGGACGACGATCGCCCACGGCTTCCTGACCCTTTCCCTGGTTGTGCCGATGCTCTACGAGGTACTGCCGGCGACGGGAGGAATGGCGATCAACTACGGCGTCGACCGCGTTCGGTTCCCCGCGCCGGTGCCGAGCGGAAGCAGGATTCGCGGCCGTTTCCGGATCGACGACGTCGCCGAGCTCGCGGGTGGCGCTCAGCTTCGCATCGCCGCGACGATCGAGCAAGAGGGAGGCGACAAGCCGGTCTGCGTCGCCGATCTGCTTGTGCGGATCGTCGCGTGAGTGCCGTTGAAGACACGTCCGGCCCAGACGGGTCTGCTACCGTGCCCCCCCGGTGGGGGTAGTCCACGAGGGGAGTCTGATGCGTGTCACTCGAGTTCTCGTTGTCTTCGCGGCGCTCGCGGCCATCGCAACGCCCGTAGCCAAGGCGCTCGCGTTCGACGACTACGTCAAGCCGCCGAACGGGAGCGAGGGTACGCCCTACGACTTTCAGTTCAAGGCCCGAGCAGGATGCGAGCCCGACTACTACTACTCGATGTATCGCGGTTCGCTCCCACCCGGTCTCTCGCTCTCCCAGGGCGGCCGCATCAGCGGAACGCCGACGACGCCTGGCGTCTACACATTCACGGTTCAGCTCGAGTCCTACAAACAAGGCTGCACGTCGTTCCCGTCGCAGCGGGACTTCACGATCGAGATCGCGGCGAAGCTGACCGTGACGACGGACAACATCGGCTTCGGGATCGTCGGCGCGCCCTATTCGATCAAGTTTGCTGCGTCGGGCGGTGGCGAGCAGACGTGGTCGGTCTACTCTGGACAGCTGCCGCCGGGTCTGTCGTTCGCACCCGACGGCACGCTCGCAGGGACTCCTACCACCGTCGGCACGTACTCGTTCTTCGTCAGGGTTGCAGACGCGACTCGATCGGACACGCACCAGATCACCATGGACGTTGTCGAGAAGCTTGCGACCTCTCCCGTCGCGGCCAAGCCCGCCGAAGTCGGAGCTTCCATATCGGTCAAGCTCGGCGCCACCGGCGGCAAGGGGCCGTATGTGTGGACCCAGACCGGTGGCACGTTCCCCGCAGGCGTCGGGCTCGTCGGGGACACGATCAGCGGTGTGCCGAGCGCCGCCGGCTCGTTCGTGGTGCAGCTCACGGCGACCGACGCGCTCAAAGAGACCGCGACGGTGAACGTCTCTCTGATCGTGAGCGCCAAGGTCGCGATCAAGACGCTCCGGTTGCCTCTCACCAAGGTCGGTCAGCACTACCAGGCAACGCTGCGGACAGTCGGGGGCGTGGGACCGTTCACGTGGAAGGTGACGGCGGGCACGTTCCCCGTCGGGATCCGGCTCGATCGCAAGGCGGGCGTGGTGAGTGGCGTAGCGCAGAAGGCCGGAACGTTCGCGCTCGTGTTCACGGTGAAGGACGCGCTCGGTCAGACATCGGACACGCGGCTCGTTCTCATCGTCAAGCCCCTCAAGAAGAAGAAATAGAACTGCGGCGGCGCCGACCTGCACAGCCTCGACTACCGCGGCCGTGCAGGTCGAGTTGCCGCCGACGCATGGTCCCGTGGGCGCCTGAACGACACTCGAATTGGTGGGCCCATGACTCGGGCAGGTCCGAGAGCCGGGCTATGCTCGCCGTCGATGCGGCCTCGGATCGGTTTCGACTCTCGCTTCGTCGTCGTGATCGTGGTTGCTGCAGTGGCGGCGCTCGGGGCGGCGCTCTGGTGGCACGACGCGCTGACGTACGACGTGGGAGTCTACCGGCGCTACGGCGAAGCGATGGCTGCCGGTCACGTGCCGTACCGGGACTTCCGCATGGAATATCCACCCGGAGCACTCCCGGTGTTCGCGGTCCCCGCGCTTGTCACAAACGGTGAAGACGCCTACCGTGCGGTGTTCACCGTCGAGATGGCCTGCATCGAGATTGCAGCGCTTCTGGTGGGGTTGAGTCTCCTCGGGCGACTAGGTGCCTCGCGGCGGCACAAGAGGGTCTACGTTGCGTTTGGCGCGCTGATCGCGGCGCTCCCCCTGGGTGCCGTTGCCCTGACTCGATTCGACTTCTGGCCGAGCCTCCTCCTACTCGTTGCGCTTGCCTGTGCGGTAGCGGGAAGAAGCCGCATGGCGGGAGCCATGCTCGGCATCGCGATCGCGGCCAAGATCTATCCCATCGTGGTGGCGCCGGTCCTGCTGGCATACGCGTGGCGCCGCGGAGGTACGCGCGAGGCGCGCGCGATGCTTGTCGCCATCGCGGCGACCATAACCGCCGTGTTCCTCCCGTTCGCGGTCATTGCGCCGAGGGGCCTTGCATCAAGCCTGTGGGAGCAGCTCGGGAGGCCGTTGCAGATCGAGAGTCTCGGCTCCGCAGTGGTGATTGCTCTCCACCAGCTGTTCGGCGTGACGGCCCGGTCGGCATACGGACACGGTTCGTTCAACTTGACGGGGTCTGCTGCGTCGATCGCGACAAGCGTGACCGCGATCGTGTTGCTGCTCGCGCTCTGCGCCGTGTGGCTCCTGTACGCCCGCGGGCCGGCGGACGCCCAACGGCTGATCGCGTACGCGGCCGTGTCGGTCGCGGTGTTCGTCGCGTTCAACAAGGTGTTGTCGCCGCAGTTCCTCCTTTGGCTCCTGCTGCTGATCCCGCTCGTAAGCGGTCGTCGAGGTGCGTTGTCCTCCCTTCTGCTAGCGGTGGCTGTGAGTCTCACGGTGATCTGGATCCCCTTTCGACAGACGGCCCTCGTGAACGAGTTCGCGCCGCTGCCGTCGTGGTCGTTGCTGGCGCGTGACCTTGTCCTCGTCGCAGTCGTGTTCACAGTCGTGCCCATGAGGAGCACGATAGGTCGAACCGCTCGACGCGCCGATGCCGCCCCTAGTGGACTATGACCACAGGAACCATCGACTCGTTGCGACCACGGGTCTTCGGGCTCGCTGGGACGAGCGGCTTCCTTGGGGCCGCGAGCGCCGCGTACGCGACGCTGCTCGTGCTCCTGCGGGGTCGGCCGGCGATCGGCATCGACGCAGGCGTGTTCCTGAGCGTGGCAGGTCGTCTGCTGCAGGGCGACCATCTGTACAGAGACGTCTGGGACAACAAGGACCCGCTCTTCTTCTACGGCGACGCTGCCGCTCTCTGGGTCGGGGGTTGGAAGGCCCCGTTCTTGCTGGACATCCTCTGGGTCGGGCTGGCTGCGGTCTCGATCGTGTTGCTTCTCCGTGCGCTCGGTGCCCCGTCTGCGGCCAAGGTCGCAGGGTTCATCGCCTATCCGCTGCTCTTGACCGGTCAGTGGTACTACGCCGGCTATTCGATGCTGGCGGCGCTCGCGTTGTCACCGGTCGCCGCGTGGCTCTGGACGCGTGGCAATCCTGCTCTGTCCGGGGTCGTGGTCGCACTGGGTGTGCTCTTCAAGGTCAACCTCGCGCTCGTCCTGCTGGCGGCGCCGGTCGTGCTCTTCGCGCTCGGCATCCCCGCCCGTGAAACGGGTCGCGCGCTTCGATTCCTGAGCGGCATCGGCGGGACGCTCCTGCTTGCAGGGGCCGCCCTCGCAGCGCGAGGCGAGCTCGGTCCGTACTTCCGTCTGCTGCGACAGAACGCCTCTTACGCGAACGACGTCCTCGTGGCGAACGGCCGTCCGGGAGGGATCCACGGGCACATTCGGGTGGTCGAGACATCAACGCGTCACGCGCATCTCGTGATCGGGGTGTTTCTCGCCGTCGCGGTACTTGCGGTGTGGGCGGTGATCCGTCGAAGGATGCAAGGCGGCTCGAGTCGGCTCGACGCGATCGCCGTGCTGCTCCTCGGGGTGGGGGGTGCGACCGCCGTCACGCTCGCTCTGACCGCGGCCTGGGATCACCACGTCCAGATGGTCGCCTACCCGGGGACGCTGCTTGCCGTCTTCGCCTCTGCCGCGCTCGATCCGCTCATCCGTCCGCCGCTCCTCCGGCGAGGCGCACAGGCGGTCGTCGTCATCGGAGCCGTCGTTCTGCTCGGCGGGTTGCGCCCCGTGGCGTCCGGCTGGTCGATCTCCGGCTGGTTCCACGGAGTGCACAGCCAGACTGCGGCAGCGCTCGAGGAAGTGCGCACCGAGCGCCTCCAGGCCGTCGCAGACGTCTCGTACGCGCACCTCGGCCAGAATGACGAGGAAGCACACGCCGCCTTCCTGGGCGGCGGCTGGACACTCGCGTGCGCTCGCTTCCACCAGTACCCGTGGACTCCGAGCGCGACCCTGCGGGGCATCCTCGGCTGTGTCGAGAGGCGTCGACCGGTGCTCCTTCTCGTCACCTCATCGCTCTCCGACCGTTCCGGGGCGCCGTCCTCCTGGCACGAGTTCGTCGTTGACGCCCACGAGCTCGTCCGTCGCGACTACGAGCGTGTCTACTTCCTGCGCCACGCGCACGGGACGGTTGCTGTGTGGCAGCTCCGCCCCTGAGGCGCCGGTTCGGGCTCACCAGTAGTCGGTGGGGCGTTGCGGTTGCTCGAGATGAGGCGGGTTGTCGCGCTCAGGCGTCGAATGCGGTTGCGGGGGCGCCCCGGCAAGCCAAGCCAAGAAGGAGACGAGATCGGCGTGCTCGTGCGCCGGCTGCTCTGGTCTCTCTCCGTGGTGGCTGAGACCGGGGACATTCACGGTCTCGTTGTGCCCGCGCCGGGTCGCACGCCGCGTCCGGTTGCTCCACAAGCGGGTTTCGGGCTTCTACGGCCCCCAGAAGGGTCATGCGAGCCGTGCCGTAGGTTGGAGAAAACTACCCCTGAGGTGGGTAAATGCGAGATGATTGCCGGCGATGCACCGATTTCCCGGTTGGTGGTTGGTCAGGCACGCCTGGCGCCCAGGGCTCCTTGTCGCGGGAGTTGGCCTCCTCGCCGCGGCGATGAGCAGTGCCGCGGGTGGCACGGTGACCTGGTGGGTGTTTGGCGTCGGGGCCGCTGCCGGAGCAGGTATCGGCGGAGTAGCGCTGTATTGGCCGTCGCGCTCAGCCGGTTTCGTGCCAGCGGGACGCCCGAGGCGCGCTCGGCAGGCCCGCCTGGAGGCGAACGGCGTCCTTCTCGCCGTTTGCGCGCTGACGATCGTGGTGATGCTGGTCGGGCGCTACGGGGCCGCCCTCGGGATGTTCCTGCTCGTGACGGGTGTCTACCTCGTCGAGAGCTTCCGTCGCCACTGGCGCGAGGTTCGCGAGGTCGACCGACGTCGCGGAGGCTCACGCCGCAGGTAGCCCCCTCCCGCTCGAAGCGGCACGGGATTCGAGCCCGTGCCAGGGCCGAGCGGCATTCCTGAGCCGCTTCGACGGAAACGAGAGGCCTGATGCGGGTTAGCCGCACACTGCGGTTGGGGGCCTGCACACGGCGCAGCAGTGCCGTCTCGATCGGCATTAAGGCCACCGGCCTTGCCGCCGCTCGAGCCCGCTCTGCTGCTTGGTGCATGCCCTCCCCGACAGCCACGCCCAACCCGCATCAGTCCATCTAGAGGAGCGCCTCTGCCGTCGTGCGGCCGGCTGTCACCGGGAAACAGACGGCTACGGCTACTTCCCCCGAAACGCTGGCCGCACGAGGGTGCTCCGCGGGGGAAGTAGCCGGCCGACTCGTACTACGCCTTCGTGAAGATGAAGCTGGCCTTCGACGGCCCGGCCGCCTGGCTCGTGACGCCGTTCTTGACCGTCCCGGAGTAGGAAGATCGTCCGGCCTGTATCAGGATGACCACGTTCCCGCCCTGCGTTACGCTGATCTGTCCAGCGTGCACGGCCGCCGAGCAGACCGACGAGCTGACGGCGTAGACCTTTGTGCCACGGACAGGGCCGAGCTTGCCGGCCGGCGGACAGCTGTACCGGTAGCGGCTCCCGATCTTGCCTTGGAAGGCGGCTGCCGTCGCCTTCCACGTTCTGCCTCCGTCCAGAATCGGCCCGGCGGGCGGGCTCGGGGCGACGACGAACGAGTAGCTTCCCGACCAGGCAGCGTACGAGCTGCTCGTAACGCCATGGCGCGTGCTCCCGAGGTAGGACGAGCGGCCAGGGAGGATCTTGATCGTGACCGTGCCCCCGGACGCGAGCGTGATCAGCCCGGCGTGAACGGCGGCGCTACAGACCCTGCTGTCGTCCGTATAGACGCCCGTTCCGTATACCGGGCCGATGGTGCCCCGAGCAGGGCAGCGGTAGATCACCTTAGTCCCGTTATGACCACGGAACACAGTTGCGTTTGCATTCCAGTCGAGACCGCCGACAGGCGCGGCGGACGGACCTGCCGATGCCCCAGCGGCGAGGAACAGCGCAACTACGACTGCGCATCCGACAGTGCAAGCTCGAGTGAACATTCAAACCCCCCTGATTGCCAAATGTGAGTGCGGCGAGCATAGCGACGTGCGAACGGCGACCGTGCAGGACCGGCTCCCTCGTACCCCGGCCGAAGAGGGAGAACCACCCTGGCTGGCGCGATCTAGCTGTCTCTTCCGATCATGTTGTGAATGGGCCAGAACTGTGGCCGCGTTGTTGCCGGCTGTAGGCCGAGCTCGCGGGCCGCGGGCAGGAGCTGTGCGTCGAAGAACCGCCAGAACGCTTCTTCCGACTCCCACACATCGAAGACACGCCATCCGCCATCAAGAAGGGGGCCGGCGGTATGGAGGATCAATCCCTCCGGCGTTGTCGAGGGCTGAAGCGCGCCGAATGCCTTCTCGGTTAGCGCTTCGTACATGCCTTGCGACCCCTCGGGCGCGTCGAGCAGCATCCCAACGGCCACTGGATACCTCCCTCTATGGCACGAATTCGTCTGACCCGACTCTCGCGACCGAACTCGCCGCCGTCAAGCGCTCGAACGCGATCAAGGCGGGACACGAACACCGAACGTCGTCGCCGACCGGTGAGGGACGGATTGGAAAGCACCTGGAAAAGCGCGTCAGGTCCCTCGCTCCCGACGGAACGCCGTTCGGCACTTGCGCCGACCGTCGCATGACAAACCGCGAGGAAGGCTCCCCGACGGGACTCGGGCGGCGCGCGGAGAATGCCGGCTCTCATTTGGGCCTGGGTCTTGTCTAGCCCGTGGGATCATCCGCGGGTGAGCGTTCCGTTGGCCTCGATCACGAGTGTCATTGAGCAGCACAGCCAGTGGGCGATGCTGCTGCTGTTCGTCTTGCTGGCGCTGGAATCGTTTGGCCTGCCGGTGCCAGGCGAGACGGCGCTGATCGCCTGCTCGGTGCTCGCTTCACAGGGATCTCTGTCGATCGTGTGGGTAATCGCGGTCGCTGCGCTAGCAGCGATCATCGGTGACAACCTCGGCTACTGGGCCGCGCGAAAGGGCGGCCGGCCACTGCTCCAGCGCCACCGGTTGACGCGGCACTACGCCGAGCGTTACCTGCCGAGGGGAGAGCGCTTCTTCGCCAAGCACGGCGGCAAAGCCGTCTTCTTCGGTCGCTTCGTCGCCATCCTGCGGGTGACGGCCGCCTGGGTGGCAGGGCTATCGCACATGCACTGGCTGCGGTTCCTCGCCTGGAACATGGCCGGAGGCATCGTCTGGGCGCTGCTTGTTGGACTCGTCTCCTACTACCTCGGAGACGCGGCCGCCCACGCACTCAACCGGTATGGCCTCTACGCCGCCGGCGGGGCCATCCTGCTCACGGCCGCCGGGTTCCTGATCGTACGAAAGATCGAGAAACGCGTAGTCGACGAGGAATAGCGTGATTGACCGCTGTCGCCTCACAGGCTACCCGCCGACGGCGAGGTCGCATGTAGAGCACTTCTCAGCCGTCTACAACCTGTCGAGGCACGTCAGCTAGGCGGTAGTCGCTTGATGTACGTGTCACCGACCTCTAGGAGCGTGATTACCAGCCTCCACGTTGTCGCCGATCTCTTCTCTTGCGAGAGGCAGGCGCCACGTCTCTTGCCCGGTGCCGGACAAGGTCGGGAGTGGGTGTTACGATCGCCCAGGCCGCTCTTCATTGATTTGCAGGAGTTGGTCGGGAGGTCCCGCTACGGGTGGAGGCACCGTGAGCGCTAGCACGACCCCGCCGGGCGGATCCCGCCGGTCGCTCTGGACTCTGAGGGTGATCCTCGTCGTCTTCGCCGCGGCCGCATCCGGCATCGGCGTCTACTTCGTGACGAAGTCGGATTCCGACAAGACCGCCTCCAGCACGCCGCCCACCACCACTACCACCATGAGCACGACCATGAGCACGACCATGAGCACGACCATGAACACGACCACGAGCACCACTATGAGCACCATGAGCCCGACGCCACAGTCGCAGGCCGGGCTGGCGGGGGTAATCCCGCCGCCGCTGTTCAAGAACTCCTGCCAGATCCAGCAGAAGCCCGTAATAGCCGGCGCGGTCCAGAGTGCCCTCTGTATGCCGTCCCCGAACGCAACGGTCTTCTATCCCGATCGCTGGGAGCTCTCGAGCTTCCCCAACGTCGCGACGCTTCACTCCGCCTACGCAGCTCTTCGCACTCAGAACGGCATCGGCCAGAACTTCGGCCGATGCGATGGCGCCGGCTGGCACGGCGAGGGGCCCTGGAGCCATACCCTCGGAATGATTGGGGCGGGCGGACGCCGCTTCTGCACCTTCGAAGGCAACGTCGCCGTCATCGTCTGGACGAACGAGGCGCTTGGTCATCCAGACCGCCCGAACACGCTCGTGATCGCACGCGCGAGCGACGACACAGCGCTGTTCAGCTGGTGGCGCTTTTGGCACCACCGGTTCGGCATGTGAGCCGGTCTGTAACACGGGGAGAGGTTGGAAAAACCGAACTCCCCGAGTAGGGCTCGAAAGCTACCGGTCTCGTACAAGGCCCATACGGGATTCGAACCCGTGCCGCCGCCGTGAGAGGGCGGTGTCCTAGGCCACTAGACGAATGGGCCGTGGCCGCGGGATTTTAGCG
>Ga0334722_10002458_pt1 | contig 20980 bp, 19 predicted proteins | sample C3_bottom_MG_FD_207210 | JGI IMG/M metagenome (GOLD analysis project Ga0334722, IMG submission 207210) | Sediment microbial communities from Yellowstone Lake, YNP, Wyoming, USA - C3_bottom | ecosystem: Environmental > Aquatic > Freshwater > Lake > Sediment | place: USA: Wyoming | collected... | reverse complement strand
ACCCCCGCCGATCAGGATGATCGGCCGCTCGCTGCGGTTGAGCGCCTCGGCAATCCGGACGATCGCCTCGCCGTTTTCATACGGCGACGGAGTGTTTTCCGGAATGGTCCGTGAGTTGCCGCTGTCCGGCGCGCCCAGGATATCCCGTGGGATATCTAACAGCACCGGCCCGGGCCGGCCGGAGCGGGCCAGGCGAAAGGCGCTCCTCAAAGATGAGGCAATCTGCCCGGGGTCCCGCACCATGAAGCTGTGCTTGGTGATGGGCATCGTAATCCCGATGATGTCGGTCTCCTGGAAGGCATCCCTGCCCCAGAGGTCGCTGTTGACCTGGGCGGTGATCGCGACCAGCGGGGTGGAATCCATGTAGGCGGTGGCAATCCCGGTCACGAGATTGGTCGCGCCGGGGCCTGACGTGGCGAGACATACGCCTGTTTTCCCCGTTACCCGGGCATAACCGTCGGCAGCGTGCGCCGCCGCCTGTTCGTGGCGCATCAAATAGTGGCGGATGGGACTGTCGGCAAGCCTGTCATTGAGGGGCAGGGTGTTGGCCCCTGGATAGCCGAAAATCACGTCAACTCCTTCTTCCTCTAAAACCTTTATCACAATGTCCGCGCCGATGGTTTTCATTTTTAATCCCCTTCTTTATATTTGCATCGAAGTTTCTTTTTCATAAAATGCGTGCATAATGCGATGATTTCAATTTTTTTCAAAACCTACTCCGGGCACGACAAGGCGCGTCCCTCCAGTCAAGTTTGCTCTTCCCTTGTGACGGCGTGACGTCAAGCTCCGGGCGTCCCTCCCGGACATTCCGGCCCTTGCGTAAAACCTCCGGTTCGTACTCATTGCAACCCCAAAAAACAAAAAAGCCGCGATCCTTTGCAGGGTCGCGGCTCGCATCTTCTATTGGATTGTATCAAAGACGCCGAGCAGCAACCCTCCCGGGGAGAATTACTACCACTACGCCCAATATAAGCGACAACGTGTAAAGCTGAATCTCTGATTTCACAATAAACTGATTATTCATGGCTCTTCCCGCTTATGACCGTTAAATGTTGCTTCGTGAACATTAAACTTCGCTTCTCGCTCCTGTTTGTGGCGCTTCTCATAGCAAAATGAAAATGGCTTGTCAAGAAGGTTTTCCAGGGAGCTATGCAAATATTTTCTCCAGCTCCCGGCGCAGCCGGTAGGCATGGGTTTCCGTATCCATCGCGACATCAGCCCAGCAAAGTGTCTGACCCTGCTTAACCGGGCGAATGACTTTGACGTTATGCGCCAATCCCAGCGGCAATCCGCCCAGCGCGACCGATTTCTGCGCCGGCAGCAATTTACCCCAGACGGTGTAGCCGCCCTCTCCGTCGAGTACCGTCCCCGGCTTGAGGTCGCTTTTCGCGGTTGCCACGACATCGGCATTCCAGCATTGTGCTGCCCCCGTCGCTTCCCTGCGCAGCGCCACGCTCGCCACCGACATTCCCACCTCCAGGCCGATCAGATGCCAGCGCTTGTAGAGCGTGAAATATCGCCCGCTCGGATCCGTGTGGGCGTTGTATTCTTCAAAACAGTTTTTGATATATTCTGTCTGGGCCTCGACCGTCACCCACACGCCCATGCGGATGTCGTAGGGTATTTTTCTGCCATCCGCCTCCAGCGAGGAAATGACCTCGACCATCCCCTTTTTTTCCAGGACGCCGCCTTCGGCAACCGGGCGGGTGACATACGGAATATCCTCAACGCTGGCCGGTGGATACGTAAGCCCGTTGCTGGGCACGGACAGACCGGTGGCATTGGCGACGGCGGCGCTCTCAATGGCCGGCTTGGAGCCATCCAGAAAACTGTTGAACATCTTCGGGTTCAATCCGCCGCGCGCGGCCTGTTCCGGCGTGAGCCCGTAATAGCCCCAGACGGTATCGGGCGTGGATTGATTGAAGTGGGGGAGCCATTTATGACCGCGACCGGCGGCAACCACCGGAAAACCGCACGTCCTTGCCCAATCCACCAGATCGCAAATCAGGGCCGGCTGATCCCCGAAAGCCAATGAATAGACTACCCCCGCTTCGGCAGCCTTGCGGGCGAGCAGCGGGCCGCAAAAGGCATCGGCTTCGACGGTCACGTTGACGACGTGTTTGCCATGACTGAAGGCAAGCAGGCAGTGTTCAACCGCAGCCAGCGGGTGCCCCGTGCATTCCACAATGACGTCAATCGCCGGGCATTTTACCAGAGCCTCCCAATCTTCGGAAATGCAGGTGCGGCCAGTCTTGAGCGCCTCGTCGAAGGATGCGGCGTCTGATTGCTGATCCTGCCAGCCGACGCGCGCCAGGTTGCGCTTCGCGCCATCGGGCGAAAGATCGGCAATTCCGACCAAATGAACGCCTGGAATATAGGGCAGTTGCGCCAGGTACATCGAACCAAATTTGCCGGCGCCGATGAGACCCACGCGGATCGCTTGATGATTGGCGGCGAGTTGCTGCAGTTTTGCATGAAGGCTCATAACGCTCTCCCTATCAATGAGTAGAGAATAATTCTCGGCGCTTTTGGGACTGTCGGAATATAGAAGAAACTATCAGGGAAGTCAAGAAACTTGCCATGATCATGAACACATTTAAACGAAGTATTTAATCAATAATTATTTGACTTTCCCATAAATTTGAGCGTAGAGAGACACCGGTTAGAAGGATAAATTTTATTCAAAGCCGGGATGTGAGAGTTTGCGTATATTAATTATTGCCGTCGCGCTGCGCGCGACGGCAACGGCGGAGCTAAGCTAAAGCAAGAGCTTTGAAAATCTCGCGCCCGAGGCGGAATCGCGAACCAGGGATGGCCGTAACTCTTTGATAAACCATATCCCTGCTTTCGCGGGGATGACAAAAAGTGAAAAATTCAAAGGTCTCAAAGCTTGAACGATTCGTGGCGCAGGATGTCAGGCGGATTGGGGAAGGCCTGAAGCTCCTGCCTGATAGTTGCCTGCTTGCTGATTCGCGCGGCGCCAATAAATCGCTCAAGCGGCTGTCACGCGTCTGGATGTGACGCTTTGCCTCCCCGCCCGCGCCACCGCTTAACTCCGCCGTTGGCCAAGCACTCAACCGAAATAGGAGAAAACCTTATGGGTCCGGAACATTTTTGGTGGGGCGGATGGTGGATATTTCCAATCATCATGCCTCTCGTTATGGTCGTTGTTGTCGTTACCATGCTTTACTTTGTCTTCGGGCGAGGTGGTTTCAGGCCACCTTGGTGGGGTGATTCCGATAGATATTCTGCCCATGGTCGCCACTCGGAATCAGCCGTAGAAATACTCAAGACGCGATATGCTAAAGGCGAAATCACCAAAGAAGAATTCGAACGAATGAAAAAAGACGTCCTGAGCTAACGGGAAGAAAATATGATGAAAGACATATTGGATGGCCAGCAGCAACACTGGGAAAACACGTTTGGGCAGAAGCCCGATATGTTTGGCGCCGAACCCAGCGAGCCAGCTAAGGCCGCTGCCGAAATGTTCAAGAAGGAAGGCAAAATTAAGATTCTCGAACTGGGCGGTGGACAGGGGCGCGATACACTGTTCTTCGCCCAAAATGGCTTCCATGTTTACACGCTTGACTATTCCGACAGTGCAATGAGGGCGATTACCAAAAAAGCGCAGGAACGAAATTTATCTGGCTCTATCACCGCGCTACAGCACGATGTACGAGACCTGCTTCCTTTTGACGACGAATCCTTCGATGGGTGCTACTCACACATGCTGTACTGCATGGCGCTTACGACATCGGAGCTTGAGTTTCTTTCCCGCGAGGTCAGGCGCGTTTTGCGACCGAATGGACTCCATATTTACACCGTCAGACACACCAAAGATGCTCATTATGGAACGGGGATTCACCGAGGCGAGGACATGTACGAAGTCGGGGGATTTATCGTTCATTTCTTCAGCCGGGCGAAAGTCGAACATCTCGCAGAAGGCTATGACATAGTCAGTGTCGATGAATTCGAAGAAGGAACCCTTCCCAGGCAACTGTTTCGCGTGACTTTAAAGAAAAAAAAAGAATAAACATGAAGAAGAGGGGAATCCCGGGGACATAATACTGATTACGCAGATCGTTGCCATTAAATTGTATTATGTCCCCGAATAACCGGACGGGGTCCAGGCGGGAAAAGGCAGTCGTTCTTCACACCAAAGGGCCGTGGACAAGACAAGATCGTCATTCCCCGCAGCGCCCACAATCTGCAAACCAAGGGGCAGCCCCCGGGGACCCAGTCCCGTCGGAATGGTGATGGCCGGAACGCCGCAGAGGCTCCAGATGGAGCAGAAGGCGGGGTTCCCCGTCTGTTCAAGAGTGGCCGGCGCCTCACCCGTTGCGGGCGGGGTAAGGATTGCATCATATCGGGAAAGAAACTGCGTCAGTTCATCCTTGAGGAGCAGACGCTGGTGAAGGGCTTTTTGGTAGGCGACCACTCCGATTTTTGACCCTTCCGCGATAATGTCCCGCAGGGTTGCACTCAAAAGAGGGGCATGCTCGCGGGCCAGTTCCCCCAGATTAAAGGCCGCCTCGGCCGCCATGAGCGTCTGGATCGTTTCTTGAGCAAACTTGAAGCTTTCCGGCAGCTCACACGCTTCGACGCGGGCGCCGCCTGCTTGCAATTTTTCGATCGTCTTTTGGAAATTTTGCCGGGCATGTTCCTCGGCCTGTTCCCAAACAGGGGTTTTGACGGCTGCCAAAGACGGCGCGGCGGCGCGGCGAGCAATGACCGGGGAGATGCGCGCGTTTCCGGCGGAAAGGGATGCCGCAAGCCAGGCGGCATCTGCGACGCCGCGGGTAAAGACACCCGGCTGATCCAGCGTTTGGCTGAAGGTCAGCGCCCCCTCGATCGGGATGAACCCCTGGGTCGGCTTGAACCCCACGATCCCGCAAAAAGCGGCGGGGCGGATGACGGAGCCGTTGGTTTGCGTTCCTATGGCGGCGGGGACAAAACCGGCCGCCACCGCCGCTGCCGAGCCGCTGGAAGAACCGCCCGGCGTATGGAGGAAATTCCAGGGATTGCGGGTCTTCCCGGGCGAGTAAAAGGCGCACTCCGCGGTAACGGTCTTTCCCATCACAAAGGCCCCCTGCTCTTGGAGCCGTTCTACCACGCGGGCCGATTTTTCAGGAATATTGCCGGCAAACGCCGGGGAGCCCATTTCCGTCGGCACGCCGGCGGTGGCGTAGATATCCTTCACCCCGACGGGGATTCCCTGCAGAGGAGCGGGCGCTTTCCCCTCCCGGAGGCGTAGATCGGCTTGACGGGCGGCCTGCAGCGCCGCCCCGGGCTCGAACCACGCCCAAACGCCGATTTCCTCGTCATGCAGGCGTATCCTCGCAAGCAGCGCTCTCGTATATTCTTCGGCGGTGAAACGCTTCCCCGCAATGCCCTTAACCGCGTCAATCAGGCTTAAGGCAGGCAGCGGCTTATCCATTTTTAACCTCTGGATTAAGCAGGTTCGGAGGATTGCCGGAAGTCAGCGCGGCGACGAGATTTTCCGCAGCCTTCATCGCCATTCTCAGACGGGTTTTCTCGGAAGAACTGGCGATATGGGGCGACAGCACCACATTGGCCAGCTCCAGGAATCCCTGATTCAGCGCCGGTTCCCCTTCAAAAACATCCAGCCCGGCGCCGGCGATTACTCCCGAGCGCAAAGCGGCGATGAGGGCGTTGTCGTCAACCACCCCGCCCCGGGCGGCGTTGATGAGAAGGGCCGTTTTTTTCATCAGCGCCAGCTCCGGCACGCCGATCAGGTGGTGGGTCTGCTGGTTGTACGGTACATGGAGGGTAACGATGTCCGCACGGCTGAGGAGTTCCTCTTTCGACACATAGCGCGCCCGGCAGGCTGATTCGATTTCCGGAGAAACGCGGTTCTGGTTGTGGTAAAGCACCTCCATCTCGAAGCCAAGCGCCCGGCGTGCCACGGCCTGGCCAATCCTGCCCATGCCGATGATCCCCAGCGTGGCCTGATGGATGTCGAGCCCCAGCAACTGCTTCAGCTTCCACTTTTCCCATTTTCCGTCCCGCAGGTAGCGCTCCGCTTCGGTCAGCCGGCGCGCCGCGCCGAGGATCAGCGTCCAGGTGAAATCGGCGGTCGTATCGTCCAGAACGCCGGGGGTGTTCGTGGCCATGACGCCATGGGCGCTGCAGGCGGCCAGATCGATATTGTTGTAGCCTACGGCAATATTGCAGACCGCCTTCAGGCAGGGGCAGCGGCCCAGCAGCTCTCCGTCGATCCGCTCGGTCAGGGCGACCATCGCCCCGTCCTTGTCGGCCAGCCTGTCCGCCAGTTCTGCAGCGGTCAATACCTTGTCTTCCTGATTGGCCTCAATCTCAAAATGAGCCGCCAGAAAATCCAGCGCCTCGGCAAACACCTCCCGCGTGATCAAGATCTTTTTTTTCATGTTTTTTCCCTCTTTCAAGATGAATCATTCATGACGGCCCGCCGTCACAAGGGGGGATGAAAGCGAAGCTTAATGTTCATAAAGCGAAGCTTAATGTTCACAAAGCGAAGCTTAATGTTCATAAAGCGAAGCGACCCCATCCCCTCCCTGACCCTCCCCTTGAAGGGGAGGGAAGATGAATGTAATTATTTCAATAGTTTAATTATGCATTTTCAGATGAAAATCTAATACGCCAAAGGTTCCCCTATCAGAGGGCTCGCTCTGCACCCGCGATGGTGACGGACGTCTTGAGCGCCCCGGTTTGCTCCTGCATGAAGACAATCATGAAGGGGATTTCACCGTTCGGCAAAACCCGTTCGCCGGGGAAGTCGCTTCCCTGGGCAAGATTGAGCTCCCGCTGAATCTCCGCCTCCGTCATTGCCCCCAGTTCTTCATCCGTCAAGGTATTGCCGCAATAGACTACCTTTTGGCTGAGAACTACATCATAGGGGTCGGCAACAACCAGGCGCACTTTTATTCCTGAAACCGGATAGGCGGCCTGATTAACGACAACCCCTTCCATAACATGAAGGCTGCCCGTGATGATGTTCGTGACTGTGCGCTGGCGTAAATCCTTTATCAGCAAGGCCTCAAAAGGCGCCTTTGTCTCCATGCGCTCCGCCGGGACAAGGGTTTCCAGCACCGGAATGCCTTTGAGATAGGGAGAAACTTCCTTCAGCACATCGCGTCTGATCTCAGGAGAAACAAACAAAACAACGGCCCCTGCGACAATGGCGATAAACAGCAGAAGCGCTATAATAGCGAGGATAATTCTTCCCCAGCGTCGTCGTTTCTTGGGCCGTTTCTGGGGCTTCGCAATCTTCTCCCGGAGCTCCTCCTCTGTTTCATTGGCCTGGCCCAGGAGTGACAAATCCTCAGGTTTTATCTCGTGATCCGGAGGGCCCGATAAGGCGTCGCCCTTAACATCGGCCACAGGCTCACTGTCCGCGAAAGGCCACTCGGCAAGCGGGGCTGCCTGCGGGCTTGTCTCTTCTGTTTTTCCCATGGTTCCGTTGCCCGGAGGGAAACGATTATCGGGCGCCCTCTTTGTGTCGCTGATTCTTACCGAAGCAATCTCGTCCGACTCCCCCAGGCGGTGATCTGTCGGTCGCGGCTGGAAAAAAACATTCTGGCAGCGGCTGCAGCGCACCCAGACGCCGTCGTCCGCAAGCAAAGAATCATCAAATCTGAACTGGGTTTCGCACTTTGGGCACTGTATAATCATAGCCCCTCCTTCCATTCAGGCATTTTATAAACATCAAGCTTCGTTTCATTCACTTTTTTTCAATACGCGCACTTCAGGGAAATAACGATATTTTTCATCGCAATCCAGCCCATACCCGACAACAAACTCATCGGGAATGGAAAAGCCGACGTAATCGGCTGTAAAGGGCACGCGCCGCCGGGACGGCTTGTCAAGCAGGACGCAGACCTTCAGCGATGCCGGCTTTCTCTCTTTCATTATCTCAACAAGGCCTGATAGGGTAAGACCCGTATCCACTATGTCCTCAACGATCAGCAGATCGCGTCCCGCAATCGGCGTCTCGACATCCTTGCCAAGCACGATCCGGCCCGAACTTTCCTGATTTCTTCCGTAACTCGCAATCCGGACAAAATCAACGGCGCTGGGAATCTGGATCATGCGGATCAGGTCAGCCATAAAGATGAAAGCACCCTTGAGAACGCCTACGGCAAGCAGATCCCTGCCCCGATAATCCCGGGTTATGCCAGCGGCCAGTTCAGCAACCCTTCGTATAATCGCATCTTTAGGCAAGAGCACCCTGGTCGCAGATTCTTTCATCACCGTCCCCACCTGGCATGGGGCTGCACGGCTTTTACCGTACCGGCCCTCCCCCAATGTCCTTTGTCATCCTGCGTTTTTACTGACCCAATGATGGTTGCCCATCCCCGGAGAAAAACGTGTATTGGACACTAAACGACACCGTAAAGCCTGTCAATAAAAAACATAAAAAATAAACCCGATTGCAGTCCTGCTGCGAAAATGGTACTAAGCGCAGCCGAAAATAACGGGCTGATTTTATGCAGACTTTCTGCGAGAAAAGGATGTAAATGACCAATTTCCCAGCAATTAACCTTGACGAGATCCTTCTTTCCGTCGAAAAACCGAGCCGTTACACAGGCGGTGAATTAAACGCCGTCCGCAAGGATCCGACAGGGCGCCTCAGTTTCGCCCTGGCCTTCCCCGACGTTTACGAAATCGGGATGTCGCATCTCGGGCTCCAGATACTGTACGGGATTCTTAACAGGCTGCCGGATGTCCTCTGCGAACGCTGTTACGCCCCCTGGCCGGATATGGAGGAAAAACTGCGCCGGCACGGACTTTCCCTCTGCTCGCTGGAATCGCGCCGTCCGCTTTTTGCCTTCGACATCGTCGGCTTTTCCCTCCAGTACGAGCTCTCCTATACGAATATCCTCATGATGCTCGATTTGGGAGGGATCCCCCTGAAGCGGGAGGAACGGGGAGACAAACACCCGCTGATCGCAGCCGGCGGTCCCGCGGCCTTCAACCCAGCCCCGCTTACGGATTTTATTGATCTCTTTGTGATCGGCGAGGGAGAGGAGGTCATAGCGGAAATAGCGCTCTTGGTACGGGAGGTGCGCAGGCGGGGCGGAAAAAGGGAGGAGCAGCTTGCGGCGCTGGCCGCCCTCCCGGGAATCTACGTTCCTTCCGTCCACAAGGGAAGCGAACGGATAAAAAAGCGGATCATCGCCGCTCCGGACAGTTGGCGCGAACCGCTTGCCCCCATCGTGCCGCTGATGCGGACCGTTCACGACCGGATCAGCCTGGAGATTGCCCGGGGCTGTACGCGCGGCTGCCGCTTTTGCCAGGCGGGAATGGTGTGGCGCCCTGTCCGGGAAAGGACGCCCGCCGTTCTTGAGGAGATGGCCGAGGGGATGCTGAAGGCGACCGGGCATAACGAAATATCCCTGCTTTCGCTTAGTTCCGGAGATTATTCCCATATCGAATCGCTGCTGGCGACGCTGATGGACCGCTACTATCCCCAACGAATTGCCATGGCGCTGCCGTCACTGCGCGCCGAAACGATCACCCCTCGCCTGATCGAGGATATCCGGCGGGTTCGGAAAACCAGTTTTACCCTGGCTCCGGAGGCGGGCACCCAACGGCTGCGGGATGCCATCAACAAGGGAAATACCGAAGAGGCGCTGCTGACAACAACGGAACGGGTATTCGCGGCGGGCTGGCGAGGGGTGAAACTCTACTTCATGCTTGGCCTTCCCGGCGAGCGCCAGGAGGACCTCGAAGGCATCATCGAGCTTGCCCACAAGGTGCTGCGCACAGCGAAAAACCGGGGACAGGTGACGGTCAGCCTCTCGACCTTTGTCCCGAAACCGCACACCCCGTTTCAGTGGGAGCGCCAAATCGGCATCGAGGAGATAACGGAGAGGCAGAATTTCTTTAAAAATCGTATAAAAAACAGAAATATCAGCATCAAATGGCATGACGCCCGGATGAGCCTGCTCGAAGGGATTTTTTCCCGCGGCGGGGCGGAAACCGGGGCGCTGATCGAACAGGCGTACCGCCTCGGCTGCCGGTTCGACGGCTGGGGCGACAAACTCCGTTTTGATTTGTGGCAGGAGGCCTTGCGCCGGACGGGGATGGACGCCGCCTCCTATCTGCGGGAACGCACCCTTGACGAAACGCTTCCCTGGGAGATGATTGACTGCGGGGTAAGCCGCGCATTTCTCCTTGCCGAAGCCGAAAAAGCCAAAACAGAAACGGCAACGCCGGACTGCCGCACCGGCTCTTGCAGCAACTGCGGCGTCTGCGACCACAAGACCATCAAGGTCGTTACCGCCCCCATGGACGCGCCTGCCGGTCATTTTACTTCCACCTTAGCCCAGGCGCCGCTCTTGGCCGGGCAGGAGAGAAGTTTTCGCCTGCGCTTTACGAAACTGGGCGTGGCGCGGTTTCTTTCCCACCTGGAGCTTTCGTCGGCGCTTAGCCGGGCAATGATGATGGGGGGCATCTTTTTTGCCTATTCCCAGGGGTTTCATCCCCATCCGCTGCTCTCGTTTTCCGCGGCCACATCGGTCGGCATGGAAAGCCATTGCGAGCTCGCCGACATCCGCATCCATGATCCCGGGATAGAAATTTCCGCGCTTCCTCCCCTGATCAACGCCGGCCTTCCGGAAGGCGTGAGGGTGACGGCAATCCGGGAGCTCCTTCCCAACGACTATTCCCTGGCTAAACTGACCAGGGGATTTAATTTTGAGATCGTCTTGCCGGATAAAATCAAGGAAGGCGAGCTGGCGAAAATCGAGACGGGAATCCGCCATTTTCTCGCGGAAGAGCATTTCCTTGTCAAGCGGGGCGCCGATGCAAAAGACGGGGGCCCTGCTCCCAAAGAAAAAATAAAGGATATCCGTCTGTTTGTGGCGGAAATGACGCTTGACAGAACCGCCGGGGTTATTCGACTGGCCGCCCACGCCGGAGCGGGGGGGACAATCCGTCCTGCGGAGCTTCTGACTTCGCTGTTCGGCTTGACCGACGAGGAAGCCCATCAGTTTCGCATCGTCAAAACAGCCGTTCGCCCGGCTGCTTTCGCCGGAACGGACGACCGGAAGATCTTTCTGGGGTGACAGAGGATTTTTCTCTTGGAAGGAGCTGCAAAAGGCGAATAGGGAAATCAGTCGCGGAATCTGATAGAGGCAGCGCCGACTGAGAAACATCGGAAAAGGAGAACTGACCGTATGAGCGAAAAAAGAATTTTCACCGCTGCCCTGACCGGCGCGATCCACACCCCCAGCATGTCCCCTTATCTTCCCGTTACCCCTGCGCAACTCATTGAGGAAGCGGTCCGGGCGAATCAGGTAGGAGCGGCCGTCGCCCATATTCACGTTCGCAACCCCGCAACGGGGATCCCCAGCGCCGATCAGGATATCTTCCGGATGGTCGCAGCGGGAATTAAATCGCGCTGCGACATGATTGTCTGCACGACGACAGGCGGACGTCTCGGGGAACCGGTCGAAAACCGCGTCCGGGTCGTCTCCAGCCTGTCGCCGGAACTGGCGACCCTGAACGCCGGCTCCCTCAATTTTGCCCTCTTTCACATCGCGGACAATTACCAGGAGTGGAAATACGACTGGGAAAAAGCCTATCTCCAGGCAACCGAGGATTTCATTTTTCCCAACACATTCCTGACGATGCGGCAGTTTCTGGAAAAATTTGCCTCCCAGGCGACAAAGCCGGAATTCGAGATCTATGACCTCGGGATGATCAACAATCTGGCCTTCCTGATTAAGGAGGGTCTTGTTGCGAAACCCGTTTATCTCCAGTTTGTGATGGGGATCTTGGGAGGCATTCCCGCCACGATCGAAAACTTTGTCTTTCTTTTGGAAAGCGCCCGGAAGGCCATCGGCGATTTTCAGTTCTCCGTCTGCGCCGCCGGCAAGTCCCAGTTCTCCCTCTGCACGACCTCCCTGCTCATGGGCGGCCACGCCCGGGTCGGCCTCGAAGACAACCTCTTTCTCGAAAAAGGGGTGCTGGCGAAGAGCAACGCCGAGCAGGTGGAAAAGATTGTCCGCATCGCCCGGGAGTTCGGCATCGAACCGGCAACCCCTGCCGAGGCCCGCCGGATTCTCGGTCTGAAGGGAATAGACAACGTCAATTTTTGACAAGGTCTTTTATTGATTGAAAAGGAGGCATGATAAAATGGGAAAACGCTTTGTCGATCTCAGCATAGCCATTGAAGCGGGGCTGCCCAGCGATCCTCCCATGATGATCCCGAAAATAGATTACGCAGATCACATGGCCGGCGCCGGACAGATGGAGGATTTTTTCCCGGGGCTTAAAAAGGAACAGCTCCCCGGAGGATTGGGCTGGGCGCTGGAATCAATGACCCTGACCACGCACAGCGGCACGCATCTGGATGCGCCGTACCACTACCATCCGACCATGGATCACGGAAAAAGGGCCTATACGATTGATGAAATTCCGCTGGAATGGTGTTTTGCCGACGGCGTCCTGCTCGATTTCCGGCATAAGGGGGACGGCGAGCGCATCACGGCCCGCGATGTCGAAGGGGAGCTGGACAGGATTGGCTATACGCTAAAACCCCTCGATATCGTTCTGGTTCAGACCGGCGCCGACTCCGCCTGGGGAACGCCCCAGTATCTTGTCCGGGGGGCCGGGATGACAAGGGAAAGCACCCTCTATCTGACCGAGCGGGGCATCCGCGTGGTCGGCATTGACGCCTGGAGCTGGGATCGACCGCTCCCGTTTCTGGCCCGGGAATTTCAGGAGACCGGCGATCCCCGCGTGATCTGGGAGGCCCATTTTGCCGGCATCGAGACGGGGTATTGCCATATGGAAAAGCTGACCAATCTCTCGGCGATCGGGCAACCCCATGGATTTACGGTTGCCTGCTTTCCCGTCAAGATCAAACGAGCCTCTGCCGGCTGGTGCCGTCCGGTAGCCATTATCAACAAATAGGCGCCGGGACAAGAAAGATGATTACGGAAACATTTTCTCTGGAAGGAAAGGGGATCACCAAGCGCTTCGGCGGCCTGACGGCCCTCGCGGGGGTGGATTTCGCCGTGCGCCAGGGGGAGATCGTCGGTCTGATCGGCCCGAACGGCTCAGGAAAAACGACGCTCTTCAATCTCATCTCGGGCATCTATCCGCCTGATTCCGGCGATCTCTTCCTCGCAAACAAAAAAATCACCGGATTGCCGCCCCATAAGCGGGCCCGCCTCGGCCTCGGCCGCACCTTTCAGATCGTTCGCCCGCTGGCCGGGATGAATGTTATTGACAATGTCTCCACCGGTGTTCTCTATGGCTGCGAGGGGAAGACCGGCATCCGGGAGGCGCGGGAAAAGGCGCTGGACATATTATCCTTCACCGGTTTGACGGTAAAGCAGAGCAGCTTCCCCGATGAACTTATCCTGGAAGACCGCAAGCGTCTCGAAATCGCCCGGGCACTGGCCCTCCATCCCCGCATCCTGCTGCTCGACGAGGTGTTCGCAGGCCTGAATCCGAAGGAAATAGGCGCAGCCATCGATCTCACCTTCCAAATCAGGGAAAAATACGGGACGACGATCTTCATGATCGAACATGTAATGAAGGCGATCATGTCAACGTGCAGCCGCATTATTGTGCTGAGCTTCGGAGTCAAAATCACCGAAGGGTCGCCGGAAGAGGTGGCCAACAACCCGGAGGTCATCTCCGCCTATCTGGGGGCTGCGTATGCTGCGCGTTGAAAAACTGACGGTTTGTTACGGCCGGATGCAGGCCCTGCGGGAGGTTTCCCTGGAGATCGCCCCGGGGGCGATGGTCGCGCTGATTGGCGCCAATGGGGCGGGAAAATCAACCTTGTTGAATGCCGTCTCCGGCCTGCTTCCAGCGGCGGCCGGCGATTTTAGCTGGGGGGGCAAATCCCTGAAAGGATTGCCCCCCGAAAAGATCTGTCAGGAGGGGATCATTCAGGTACCCGAGGGTCGCAAGCTCTTTTCCGCCATGACCGTGGAAGAAAATCTGGTTATGGGAGCATACCTGCCGACCGCGCGCAAAAAAAGGCAGGAATCGCTGAGCAGGGTCTATGAAACGTTCCCCCGGCTGGCCGACCGGCGTCGGCAACTGGCGGGCAGCCTCTCCGGCGGAGAACAGCAGATGGCAGCCCTCGGGCGGGCACTGATGGCTCAGCCCCAACTGCTGATGCTCGACGAACCGTCGCTGGGGTTGTCTCCGAAGGCCGCCGCGGAAATATTCTCCATCATCCAGGGGTTGAACAAAGAGGGTCTTTCGGTGCTGCTGGTTTCCCAGGATGTTTTCGAATCCCTGTCCATCACCGCGTACGGCTATGTCCTCGAAAACGGGACAGTCGCCATGGAGGGCCCGGCGCGGGAACTGCGGGAAGATCCAAAAATCAAGGAGTCCTATCTGGGTCTCTGAAATTAATTTGCAGTGAAAGGAGGTTTCATCATGAAAAAACAGGCAATAAAACGGAGGGGGGCTTTGCTGCTGGTTGCGGCGGCCATGTGCGGTTTCATGCTGCTTGGCCCGGCATTGGCAAGCTCGGCGGAAAAACCGGTAGTTTTAGGCGGGTCCCTTCCCCTGACCGGCGAATACGCCGAAACAGGGCAGTGGATAGAACGGGGGATGCGTTTCTGGGCCGATGAAATCAACGCCAAGGGGGGGCTGTTGGGACGTTCCGTGGAGTTCAAAATTTACGACGACCAGTCGAATGTCGGCAAGGCGGTGACCTTCGCCGAAAAGGCCATTACCGTGGACAAGGTGGATCTCCTCTTCGGGGGGTATCCCGGCACCGCCGCCCGGGCCGTCATGCCGGTCGCGGAGAAGCACAAATTCGTCTATGTTTCGATGGGCGGCCACATGAAGAGTTTTGAACAGGGCTATACTTATTCGTTCGGGGCGCCGCCGCTCATGGGTGAATGGTGGTACGAGGGGTTTTTCCAGTGGCTCGCTACCTTGCCCGCCTCGGAACGTCCGAAGCGGGCGGCGGTTTACACGATCAACAACCCGGTCGGCCTGTCGCTCCAGGACTCCATCAACCGCTGGACGAAAGAGCTCGGCATTCAGGTCGTCATCAATGAAAAATACAATTCTCCGCTGGCCGACGCCACCTCCCTGATCGTCAAGGCCAAACAGATGAACTGCGATATCATCATGTCCAACGGGTTCTTTCCGGACGGGGTGACAACAATGAAAGCGGCCAAGGCGCTCGACTACAACCCCAAGGCAATCGTCCAGGGGATCGGTTCGGTCGTGCCTGCCTGGGTCAAGGAATTAGGCCAGGACGGAGACAACGTCTTTTCCGGAACGTCTCTTTACAACAAACTCAATTATCCGGGAAACGACAAGCTCAACGCCTACGTGAAGAAAACTTTCAATATCGACGGCTATCCCCTCTATTTCGGGTTCGGTTACGCCTGGATGCAGGCGCTGGAGCAGGGGGTTGCGGGGGCAAAAAGCCTCGACCAGACAAAAATCCGCGACTGGCTGAAGTCTCACGAGATAGCCACCATCGCTGGTCCGATGAAATTCGATAAACGGGGTCTTCCGGCGCCGATCAACTTCTGCACGCAGATCATCAACGGCAAGGTGGAGCTGATCTGGCCGAAGAATGTCCGCACGAAAGAGCCAGTCTATCCGAAACCGGCATGGAAGAAATAGCGTGAACTCCGTCTTGGTTATTCAGTCACTGATCAGCGGCATCATGATGGGGATGATCTACGCCCTTCTCGGCGTAGGCTTTTCCCTGACCTGGGGGGTCATGCACGTCATCAACATCGCCCACGCCACGTTCGGACTTCTGGGGGCCTACCTTGCCTACAGCCTGCTCCAGCGTTTCGGGGTTGATCCGATCTTTTCGGCGGCGGCATCCGCGCCGCTCCTGTTTCTCGCCGCGTGCGCCGTTTACCGGCTGCTGATCCGGCCCATTGCCCAGGCCAGGGAAGTCGTCGTGGCATCGATGATCCTCACCTTCGGTCTGGCGATTATCCTGGAAAACGTCATGGTTCTCCTCTGGAAGGCCGACCCCCGCGTTCTGACGCCTGTTTATGCAAGCGGCGCCCTGATTGTGGGCCCTTTCTATTTTCAGTATCCTCATCTGGTCGGGTTCGGTTTGTCCATCGTGGGAATCAGCGCGATTTATCTCTTTCTTAAAAAAACTTATACCGGCATGGCGGTTCGGGCGGCCTGGCAGCAGCCCGACGCCGCCCGGCTGTACGGCGTCAATCTGTACCGGATCAGCATGATTACCTTCGCCCTGGCCGTCTCCACCGCCGGGGCAGGGGGTATCAGCCTGGCGCTCCTCTACTCCTTCGAGCCCCATTCCCATAACCTCTGGTTGATCTATCTCTTTCTCGTGGTCATCGTCGGCGGGGTGGGCAATGTCGCAGGCGTCGCCCTGGCCGGGCTGATAATCGGCGTGATTACAGGTCTTTCCATGGCTTTTCTTCCTTACCAGTGGGTGAACATCGTGACCTTCGGGCTGCTGATGATCTTTCTGATCTTCCGTCCCCACGGAATTTTCAGTCAGGGGGTTTAGATGCACAAACGATTTCGCATTGTCCTGGCGATCATTTTGCTGCTTTTGGCCTCTTTCCCTGGTTTCCGGCCAGAGGTTTATTATCTTTCCTTCATGTTTTCCATTTTCATGTACGTGATCCTGGCAACCTCCTGGAATTTCATCGGCGGTTATGCGGGCTACCTGTCATTCGGACATGCCGCCTTTTTCGGAATCGGCGCCTTCGCCACGGCCAAGGCCGCGGTGTTCTTTGGACTGACTCCGCTTTTTACCATCCTTGCGTCCATCCCCGCCGGGGCGCTGGCCGCCGCCGTTGCCCTTATCATCGGCTATCCCTGCCTGAAAATCCGGGGTCCTTATTTTTCCGTCGTGACGCTCTGCTTTGCCTTTGTCGTGGAACTGGCTGTCAAAAACATCGAGTTTCTGGGCGGCGCGGAGGGGATCTGGTTGAAATTCATGGACATACCTGAGCAGATTTCCCGTACCATCCTGTACGAAGTCATGCTGCTCCTGATGGTTGTCACCCTGTCCGTTGCCGGGTGGCTCCACCGCTCCCGTTTCGGGGCCGGGCTCGCGGCTATCCGCGCGGACGAAGAAGTTGCGGAAACAATGGCGATTCCCACGGCGCGGCTCAAAATGCAGGCGTTTGCGCTGTCCGCCTTTTTCCCCGGCATTGCGGGCGGCCTGTTTGCCTATTACCTCACCTATATCCACGCCGATGTCGTCTTCAACATCAACATCTCCATCCTCATTGTTTTAATGGCCATGTTTGGGGGCGGCGGCACCTGGCTCGGTCCCATAGTCGGCGCCGTGATCCTGACCTTTGTCAACGAGGGCCTCTCCACCTTCGCCCAGGCGGAAATCGCCAGGATACTCTACGGGGCTCTTTTTATCGTCGTTACCATCTTCATGCCCAACGGCATTCTGGATTTCTTCCGCCTGAGGAAGGGCAGAAAAATTTGAGAGGCGGCTCGAAAAGGAGGGGCGCCGGCCAGGATACCGGACATTTTCCGGGACTCTGACGGCGGGGTGATAAATTGTCTTGACAAAAGAGTCTTTCTTTCGGTATCATCGGCGTTCAAAATTTTTTAGAGGGATATGAGCCATGTATGCAGTGATAAAAACAGGCGGCAAGCAGCAGAGGGTCTCTGAAGGAGACGTGGTAGCCATTGAGAAGATCAATGGCGCAAAAGGGGATACGGTCGTTTTTGACCAGGTTCTCATGGTCGGCAAAGACGATGATATCCGGATCGGCAGGCCCATTGTTGAAGGCGCTAAAGTAACCGGCGAAATAGTCTGTCAGACAAAAGGGGACAAAATAGTCGTCTTCAAGATGAAAAAAAGGAAGGGCTATCACAAGAAGATTGGTCACCGTCAGGAATTGACCAGCATGAAAATAAAGGAAATATCCATTTAGGGGGAGGACGCTATGGCACATAAAAAAGGACAGGGAAGCTCCCGGAATGGAAGAGACAGCAATTCCCAGCGGCGGGGCGTCAAGAGGTTCGGCGGCGAAAAGATAACGGCAGGAACCATTATCGTACGGCAATTGGGCACTGTGTTCCATCAGGGCAATAATGTGGGGCTTGGCAAAGACTACACCATTTACTCCCTGATCGACGGCTTCGTGAAGTTTGAGCGGCTCGATAAAAAGAGACAGAAAATAAGCGTTTACGCTGAGGCGTAATGCGGTTGGCTGCTATGCGGACACCAGCGGCGCCAGTGGCCTCTCACCCCTCATATACTAAGGGTGAGGAATCCAGGCGGATTTTGTAGCCCACGTTAGAGTCATTTTCCCGATAGCGGCCGGTGGGAGCCTTGGCAACCACCGGCCGCTCTTTTTTTCCGCCAGTTCGCGCAGCCAGTCACGGCAGCGCAATATCGCCCCTCTTCCTCCGTTGCGGTTTTATTGATTAGAACGCCGGCAGTAATAGACGCGCTTCCCCCTGCTGCGTCCCCACCCCTTTAGCTAAGCCCTACAAAAACAGCGCGGCTTTGCTTCTCCTCTCCAAACGTAAGCGCTGCCAGCAGAATGATTTTCAAGATTATGAAAAATTTATTTAGATCAGTGATTTATTCATTTTTTCGGGAGAAAATGCCCGTTCCAATATCCCCCGTCGGTAGTGGGGGAGGCATCTTTTGCATCTTTTGAGTATAATGAAATGCTTCGAGGTTGTATGGTCAGATGAAATTTATTGATGAGGCTAAAATTTATGTCAAAGCCGGCGACGGAGGACGAGGCTGCGTCAGTTTCCGGCGGGAAAAGTATGTCCCGCACGGCGGGCCGGACGGCGGCGACGGAGGGCATGGAGGAGATGTCAGCATCCGTGCCTCCCTGAGCAGGCGCACCCTGCTCGATCTCAAGTTTCGCCAGCACTACGTTGCCAAACACGGAGGACATGGCGAAGGAAGCAAGCGCACGGGCAAGGACTCCGAAAACGTGGAGATCCTTGTTCCGGTCGGCACGGTTATCCGGGAGGCAGAAACCGGTGAGCTGCTCGCCGATCTGACTGTCGATGGCGCCGTCTGCATCGTCGCCAAGGGCGGCATGGGCGGACGGGGAAACGCGAGGTTTGCCACCGCCACCCGGCAGACGCCGCGCTTTGCCCAGCCGGGGATAGAGGGGGAGGAACGTTGGATCACCCTGGAGCTGAAGCTTCTTGCCGACGTCGGCATTGTCGGGCTTCCCAATGTCGGCAAATCCACCCTTATTTCCAGAATATCCGCGGCCCGGCCCAAAATCGCCGATTACCCTTTTACGACGCTGATTCCCAATCTGGGCGTTGTCCAGTTCGGCGAACATGAATCGTTCGTGGTCGCCGACATCCCGGGACTGATAGAGGGCGCCCATGCAGGGCTGGGCATGGGCATAAGATTTCTGCGCCACGTTGAGCGCACGTCTGTTTTACTGCATATCATCGATATATCGCTCGAAGAGAACCGCGGCGCCTGGCATGATTATGAACTGATCAACCGGGAACTCGAATTTTTCAGCCCGGAGATGCTCGCCAAACCCCAGATCGTTGCCATCGGCAAGATTGATCTTCCCGTAACCGGAGAGCGATTAAAAAAGGAAATTGACATATTCGCCGAAAAAGGCATAAAGTTATACCCCTTTTCGGCGGTGACAGGAAAAGGCGTGCCGGAGTTAATCCGCGAGATGGTCTTGCTGATTTCACGGGGAGAAAAGGCGGTTGAATCACCCGATATCGTTGAGGAGTAGTGCCTTTTCCCATCTTTGCCCGGAATGGGGCAGACAAAAGGGGAAAATCCCTCTTGGAGGAACTCTGAATTATGACACGCAAAGAACAGCTTGGGAATGTCAAACGAATTATTGTCAAGGTCGGCAGCGCCGTCCTGACCGGCGAGAACGGCATAGACCTTGAGGTAATCGAGCAGCTTGTTTCGGACATCGCTGCCCTGCGCGAGCGGGGATTCCAGGTAATTTTCGTCAGTTCCGGGGCTATTGCCTCCGGCAAACACCGTTTGGGAATCGCCGGTAAACTGAAGAGCCTGCCGCAGAAACAGGCAGCGGCGGCGGTAGGTCAGGGCCGACTGATGCGGGTGTATTCCAACGCGTTCAGCAAGCACGGGCTTTTTGTCGGTCAGGTACTGCTGACAATGAGCGATATCACCGACCGCAAACGGTTTCTCAACATCCGCAACACCCTGTTTCAATTGCTGGACTGGGGGGTAATCCCCATCATCAACGAGAATGACACCGTGGCGGTCGAAGAGATTAAGTTCGGAGATAACGACAATCTGGCCGCGATGGTCGCCAATATCGTCGAGGCGCATCTCGTGATCAATTTGACAAGCACAAACGGCCTTTACGATCAGAATCCCAGCAGCTCCAAAAAAGCGAAACTGATCACCTTGGTAACAGAAATCACCGATGAGATAGAAGACGCCGCAAGCGATGAGGGAACCAGCGCCGGGATTGGCGGAATGAAAAGCAAGGTTTTAGCCGCTAAAAAGGTCATTGCCATAGGCACCCCTTACATTATCGCCCCCGGCAAGCGGAAAGGCGTTCTTCAGGAGATTTTGGATGGCAGGGAGGTCGGTACCCTCTTCCTTCCTTCCACAAATCATCTGAACAGCCGAAAATACTGGATTGCCTTCACCCTGCGTTCCCGTGGCCGCCTGACCGTTGACGACGGGGCCAAGGCGGCGTTGGTTCAGGAAGGGAAAAGTCTTTTGCCTTCCGGAATAACGCATATCGAGGGGGATTTTGCGGTAGGAGATCCGGTCAGTTGCGTTGACTTGACGGGCAGCGCCATCGCCAAAGGGCTTGTCAACTACAGCTCCGAAGATATGCGAAAAATCATCGGCCTGAAGAGCTCGCAGATCGAACAAGCTCTTGGCTACAAGGACTACGACGAGGCAATCCATCGCGACAATCTTGCCGTAACTGTTCATCAAAACGGCAAGGCAAAGGGGTAAAGGAGAAGACTATGAAAGGAACAAAAATAACGGACGGGATATACCGCCTGGGGGTGAACC